>JACCDR012663462.1_pt1 | contig 21104 bp, 26 predicted proteins | sample 7446431 | NCBI WGS metagenome assembly JACCDR01 (sample SAMN15323443, study PRJNA562643) | freshwater metagenome | isolation source: river surface water | place: USA:Blue River Watershed | collected 2017-08-17 | reverse complement strand
GCTCATGGCGGTCATGGACGACGCCGCCATCGAACTACGCGACAAGCACGACGCGCCCTGGTCCTCGATCGGCCGCCGCGCCGGCCTGCACGAGTCGGTGATGGCCCAGCGGGTCTCGGCCCGGCGGAAACTGCTGGCCGTCCCCGCCGCGAGCGGCCAGCCCGAAGACCGCGCCGCCTGAAAAAGGAGGTGGGGCGGCATCGCTGCCGCCCCACCTCGAGCGTCGTTCCCCAAAACAAACCACCCGTTGAAGGCTGGTCGGGACCCCGTGAGTCCCACGCTTACCGACCAGATTACCGCCTTCGGTGATCACGAAACAGGTGAGGGACCGATCCGATCCCCACCGCCGTCTCCTCGAACCGACCGCCACGATCCAGAACGGGAGCTCCACCATGCCTGTTACGAAGACGAAGAACCGGATCTGCGGATCCAAGCCCCGCTTCGCCGACCGGGAGGGGGCCGTCCAGGAACGGGAGCGCCTCATCGCCCGGGGCAGTGCCCGGGGCACCGTCGGCGCCTACCTGTGCAAGCACTGCCGCAAATTCCACACCGGACACCGGCGGGTCGACGGAGCCACCCGCGGTGGTCGCCGAAGGTAACCTAACAACCACTACCCGTTCCCCAAAGCGAAGGTAGACCCCTCCGATGCCCCGCAGAACCCTGCCCTGGGCCGGGACCCGACCCGGCCCGACCCGATCCGGTTCCTGGGAACCGCCGCTCGACGCGGCCATCCCGTGCCGGCTGTACCGCATCAACGGCCCCCACCCCGACAACGCCCGCACCGTCCACGACCCGGACCCGCGGGTCGTGTTCCCCGCCCCGCGCCGCCTCGTCTACGTCGGCGAATGCGTCGACACGGACCGCAGGTCCCCCCGCGACCGGTGGGCCGAACACCTCGATCTCCAACCGTGGGGCGACACCATCCCCACCCGCGCCTACGACGCCGCGATCGCTGACGGAACCCTCGTCGTCGACGACGTGATCTACCCGACCAAACGCGCCGTCAAGCGCGCCGAGCAGGCCGCCATCATGACCGGGCAGCCGCTGTACAACTGGGTCCACAACCAGCTGAACCGGCACCAGATCCCGAAGTGGACCGCGATCGCGCAGCGCGCCGAACGGGACCGGATCAACCAGGTCCCCACCCACCAGACGTGGGCCGCACTCAACGGTCTACGCCCGGTCACCTGGTGGCGGAAACCGCTGCTCCGGTGGGGCCGGTTGCGTCGCCGCGACCGGAAGCGGATCATCGCCGCCGGGTTGTGGACAACGGTCGCCGTCGTCGTCGGGGTCGCCGTGGCTGTCGTCTCGCCGCTGTCCGTACCGGCGTCGATGGCCGTCGGCGCCGGCACCACCGCCGTGACGCGGCTGTGGCTCGGGCAGCCGACCCGACGCAGGAAAGTCCGCTATGCCGCCAATCAGGCCGCGCGGTGGCTGATCGCCGTGGCGACGGTCGCGGCCGTCCTGGCCGACCTGACCCGATCCTGAAGGAGGAAGAAATGACGAGTGATCTGTCCGTACGCCGCTCCGGGCTTGTCGGCACGGTGGTGAACTGGGCCCTGGCCGCCCTGTGCACCGCCCTATGCCTGCGGTTCGTCGAAAAGGTCGTCGGAATACCCGGCGGCGTGTTCCCAGCCGCCATGATCGGCGGCTCCTGGGCCATCGGGACTGCGTTGTCCCTGCGCCGGTGGCAGGTGCCGGTGGTCCGGATGGTCCGGGTCGTCGCCTGGTTCAACCTCACCGCCTTGTGGGTCGGCTGGATCGTCGCCGTCGGCATGAACGTGTTCAACTTCCTGGCCGCGGTATTCGTCGCCGGGGCGGCGATGTGGATCGAACCGGTCCTGGCCCACCGGGAAAAAGTACGTCGGCGCCTGGTCGACACCTGGGCGCCGGCCGCGGTCCAGACGATGACGAACGTGACCGCCGGCGGCGGTGTCTCCCAGGTTCGAGGGGTGACCGGAGACGTGCGGATCGGGGGCCGCGAAGTGGCCGACCCGGACCCGGTGACGGTCCGCCTGGTCGACGTGTCCGAGCGGGCTCGGGAGCTGTTCGGAGACGCCGCCGCTGACTTCGCCCCCGGCGGGGACCTGCCCGACACCGACTGGCGGTTCGAAATCCGGTATGTCACCCCGGAAGGGCGAACGGGGACCCAGATGGTGGCCCGGGGCGCGACCGCGACCGAGGTTGCCGCGTTGATCTCATTGAGCCGTCGTGAAGGGCGGATCCGGTAATGACCGAGCCGATCGGTGTGCCGCGCACCGACCCGTTCCTGGTCCTCGACGACGACGGCTACGCACTACGTACCGCCATCATCGACGAGGTCAACCGCCGGTACAACGAGGCGCCGACGGTCCGGGACCGGATGGAAATCACAGCGACGCGGTCCAACCCGAGGGTTGGCGAGTTGGCGTTGGAGTTGACGAGGGCGTCGTGGTCGAAGGAGCGGCACATCCGCACGATCGGCCTCGGGTACCTCGTCGCCGTCCACGGCCAGAAGGTGTACGTGCAGTGCGGCCCCGACCCGGAGGACGTGGCCGAGTGGGAAAACTGCGTGTTCGTCCGCGTCGACCCTGACGTGGTGCGGGCCGTCCTTGAACAGGAGAGCAAGTGAACAGCACCAGCGGACAGATGATCCCGGCCGAGCCGGCGTGGCGCCGGTCCACCTTCTGCGCCAGCGGAAGCTGCGTCGAAGCGGCCGACGTCCCGGACGGGGTTCTCGTCCAGGACAGCAAACTCGACTCGTCGCCCCGGCTCGCGTTCGGAAAGGACTCGTGGCGCACGTTCATCGAGGCGGTCAAAACCGGAGAACTCGGGCCGGGCAAGTAACAGCTGCGATTAAGTACGGTAAAAACGCGCGGTAAGACGCATAGATGCGCGGTGGTCGCGATATCGTGCCCCGGCAGCCGTTCGGTGCGGGGAACCGTCTCAGTGGACGGCTCCCCGCTACCTCAACAGCGCAACCCATTCCCCCGTTTGGGTCTGCGCGTACCGCGGCGGCGGCGCAAGGGAGGGCAAGTGGCCTCGCCCGCGCACTCCCTGCCTTGTGCCGCCGCCGCGCCCCCGTTGGAGCAACGACTACTGGCACCACACCCCCGCTCGGGTGTGGTGCCGGACTGTTTCAACCGATGGCGCCGGCGCCGCGTGCGACGGATGTTACCGCCGGCCGCGCGAGTTGCCGGGGACGCGATACCCCACGTTCAGAGTGTCGCTATGCCCTCCACCTTGCTACCGAGTTGAATATCAACGCCCTGCTGAAGTTCGTCTATTTAGGTGTGGCGTTCCCGTGCCGGCCGTACCGGCCGGCGGGGACACGTCGTTGTATCAACAACGGTGCAGTGATCGTAGAGACACGGCCGCCCTGGATCACGCCCCGTACGGAGGACAGCCGTGACGACGACGACACCGAAACCGCCGACCGTTGTCCCGAACAGGCCGGCGCCCGTCGACCCGGTCGGCTGGGAACCCGCCGGCACCGTCTACTGCGCGATCATCCTCGCCGACTCGCGGAGGCTGCCTCCGCAGCAGGTCGTGTGCACCAGTTGGGCGAGTGAAGGCGAGGCCCGCGCCTACATCGAGCGGCACCTGAAGCTCGTCGTCGACGAGCGTGCCCCGGAGATGGTGTCCGGGTTTGTCGTGCCGGCGTCCACGCACACCGAGCTCCTCGACGGGGAGCTGCACCAGCACAACGTCAAAGAGTGGGCCAACGCGACACGGGCGTACCTGAACTCCCGTGGCTACGTAACTTGGTAGAGTCGCTCGCACCGTGGCGACTGCTTGGGCGCAATTCCCACGAACAAACATTCGGCCCTGCCGCACCCGAAGGTGCGGCAGGGCCGAATGTGTTCAAGACGCGGCGCCCGGGACCTCCACTTGTCTCGGCGCCGGGTTGCCGGGCGCCGCGCCGTCCATCCGCCACTTACGACGGGAGAATCCGTGGACAACACCTTCGGCGGCTACCTGCAGGAGGCCAACGACCTGTGGCTGCGGCAACGGGTCCAACGCCGCGGGCAGATGTTCTTCAACGTGTTGGCCTTCACCCGGCCCGATCTGGCCGAGCCGGTCCGTGGCACTGCCCTGGACCCGTTCCACGACGACTCGCGGATCCCCGACTTCCTCCGCCACGTCGAAGCACTCTGGGGGCCGTCCACCGGCGGTGGCCTAGACGCCGAGCCACACCACGACGACCTGGCCGAGGAGTAGCCCCCCGCCGACCATGACCGTGACCATGCCGGCGGCGGCCGCGGTGGCCATCGCCCACACCGACCGGCGCGGCTGGCCCCGCACCGGTCCGGGGGGCCGGGTGGCGGTCTGGGTGGCGGTCCGGGTGGTGTAGATCGTGCCCGGGCGGCGCACGGCGGCCACCCCGCGGGCCGGGCCGTATCCGGATCGGCGTCCGGCCGGATCGGCCCGCATCCTAGCCACCCATCCGGATACCCATCTGTGCCCACGTCTGGGGGCCGACCTCGCCGTCAACACCGATGCCACGCATGGTTTGGTACCACTTGACGCCGGCGGCCGTGGCCGGACCGTAGATCCCGTCGGCGATACCCACCCGTTCGGGGCCGATCCACCTCTGGACGAACGTCACGTCGGCGCCGGTCATCTGCGGAGACGTCAGCTTCAACACCCGCGACCCGGGCCGGTTCGCACCCGTCGGGGTCGTCGACGCTGGCGGGACCGGTACCGGCTGGGCGCCGGTCCGCTGCCGCCACGACGCGAGCGTTTCGCCGGCGAGGACCGACAGCAGGTTCTCCATCACCTTCCGGCCGGCGGCCGAGGCGACCTTGTCCCGGTCGAACGAGAAGTGCAGATGCCACAGGTGGCTATCGTCGGAGGTGACGTTGACCAGGTGCCGGCAGTCCCAGCCCTCCACAGCACGGTCGGTGTCGGACTGGCCGTAGAACTCGCGCAGCCCGTCCAGGCGCGGGTCGTCCTTGTCCTTACCGGACGCCAGGAGCCGTTTGGTGTACTTCGCGATCGTCGAGTAGTCGCCGCGCTGCGCGTTCGGGAACGTCCAGTCCAGGGCGGCGCACTTGTCGCCCGGGCCGCCCTGGTCTTCGGCCTCCCGGATGGAGTAGTTCCCGGGCCAGCGCTGCCTGTTGCGGTCCCGGGTGTTGTGGTAGCCCGACTTGTCGGCGTAGGTTCCGCCGAGCTGCGATGACGGTTCCAGCTCGCGTAGACGCAGCCACAGCCACCACAGGTTGTCCGGCGTCCGGGACGGGTTCGGGTTGGCCGGGTCCGTCGCCGTCACGGTCGCGGCGAGGAACCGGACCGGGGCCCGCGGGCCCTGCTCGAACCCGACCGGCTCGGCCTCGATGGGGCGTTCGGGCATGGCAAAGACAGGTGTGGTCACGACAGAACTCCCCCGTATGTCGCGCGGTTACAGAGTGGGCCGGGACACCGGCGACGGGTTCGGCGGCGGATCGGAGCGGGCCGGCGCGATCGCGACCAGCAGAACCGTCAACGCCGACAGGAGTACCTGGACCAGGTCCCCGGACGTCACCCCGTCGTCGATCAGGGTGACAAGGACGTTCAGGGCGGCCAAGATGACCGCGATGGCCGTCTTCATCCATCCGTACTCGAGCATCGGCACCAGGTACACCGAGATGGCGGTGACGACCGCAATGGCGATCTGCACCCACTCCGTCCTGGTGATGACCTCGTCGGACACCATGGTGTGAACAGCGGTGACGACGGCGATCAGCGCCGCCGCCAGAGCCTTTCCGTACTGCCTCATCGGGGGCCTTCCTCGGGTCGGCCGACGCCTAGCCGCAGCGCTGCGACGGCGGCGGCGGCGGCGGGTTCTTGCGGCGCTGCTCGTCCGAGGTGGCCCGCACCGCCAGGTACCGGTCGAGCGCGCCGTTCACCTGTGCCTGGGCCTCGGCCGGGGTGGCCGAGCGGGCCCCTGCAATCGCGGCGATCATGTCGTCGAGAGCCTGTCGGTCCTGTTCGGCGGCGATGAGTCGCTGCCCGGACGACCGGGCCTGGTCGTCGTTGTAGGAGGCCAGGCAGTCGGCCAGCGCGTACTGCCGGAACCCGACGTACAGGGCCAGCATCAGCGACAGGACGGCGATGATCTGGATGGTGCGGGTGATCGCGGGCGCGTCCAGCCGGGCCCAGAACCCGTGGTGGACCGGTGGCTTCGGTGGAGGGTTAGACGCAGGGAAAGGGGAAGTGTCGGTCACCGCTCGTCCCGGCCTTTCTCAATCATGTTGATCAAAGGCCGGGCGGCCAGGCCGGCACCGGCCAACACGGCAATCCAGAACAGCGCCTGGGCTACGTATTGGGCATTCACGAAGTGGTGCCCCCTTCCGGGGCCGTCGGTTTCGGCGGGTCGACCACCGGCGGGTCCACGGGAGCGGGGCCCTCGCCGCGGCCAAGCTTCGGAGGGGGAAGGGCCAGCCAGATCGCGCCCGGAACTCCGAGGAGCGGGGCGTCGGGAAGCTGACCTTTGAGCAGGGTCGCGGCAACGACGGCGACCCAGACAGCGAGGACGACGAGGATGACGGCGTTTCGGATTCGTTCGGACGTCACAGGATTCAAGCCCTCCTACCCGCAGTGGAGGAGCGGCCGACGTGGCGGTTACGCGCACAGGCGGCCGGGTTGGAAAGTTGCTAAGCGGCGGTCACAGGGTGGACATGCCGCTGCTCAGGCCGTCGTCGGTGATCGTGAAGAGAGTTCCGGTCTGGCGCTGGATGGTTCCGGTGGACAGCGTCGTACCCGACGACTTGATCATCTGTGCCCATAGCTGAAGGTTCTGCGTCGTGTTGGAGCCCGGCGCGTACTGGATCTCGACCAGCCGCCACGGGGTCAGGTTGTACGGCTGCGTCCAACTCTCCTCACCGATGATCGTCGACCCGTCACCGAGCCGGATCTGGACATAGGTCGTCACCCACACGTCGGACGTGGCGGTGAACAGACCCCAGGCCCGGAACCGGACCTTGTACATGCGGCCGGCCAGGAACGCGTACGAACCGGTCCGCATCCCCGAGTCGGCCATCGACGTCGTCAACGAGTAGATCGAGCCGGAACCCGTCCACTGGTTGCCCTTCTGGAACCCCCACGCGGTTCCCCACGGCGCCCGCCGCCACGCCCCGGACACCGCCTCGTACGTCAGGCCCGTATCGGAATGGCGCAGCTCGGAGTAGTCGGCCACCGGCGGCTGCAACGCGCTCGTCGACGTGGTAACCACCGTCGACCCGGACGAGAACCACCCGATGTTGGTGACGTCGCCGGCGGCGATCGTCGCCGCACCGTTGACCACGGTCACCTGGGCCAACGGAATTTCCCAGATCCCCGTCGTCAGACCGCGCGCGTCACGCTGCAACGCCGGCGGCACCCCGGCGCCCGGGGTGCCGTTCTTCACGTAGCTCGTCACCGCCAGCGTCGACCGGTTCAGGCCGAGCACGACCAGGTCGATCCGGGTCGACCCGGACGCGTTCGCTGAAATCGACTTGATCAGGTCGGAGGTGCCCGACGAGTAGTAGTGCCCGCCGACGAGGGCGTAGAAGTTGGCCCGGACCTTCACCTGCCGGCCGCTGGAGTCGCCGAACACCGGCGTCGACGACGACCAGGGCACCATGACGCCGTCGGCGGCGAACCCGGACGACATGACCTCGTACTCCTGGTCGGCAACCGACCGGCTACCGGCGATGGTGGGCGACGACGACTCGGCCACGGAGGCCCCTCTCGTTCTGGCGACTCAGTGGGTTCGGTGGGTTGACTCAGGCCGGCGTGACGGCCCGCTCGATCCGGTTGACCCGCTCGTCGATCTCGCGAATCTTCGTGATCCACGACGGGTCGGTGGTGGCGGCCTGCGAGCCGACGGTCGCGGCGACATACTCCCCGGACGACGCGGACACCTGCAGGTGCACCGTCTTGACCACGTCGATGAGCTGCTCACCGGTGGCGGCTTCCACCGACACCAGGTCCCCGACCCGGTAGTGGGTTCCGAACTGCTGGTCGGGGGTGTCGGACACGTTCGCCGTCATCCGCTTCGTCGCCGCCCCTTCGGCCAACGCCCGGTTCCCGGAGTCCTGCAGCTCCTGCGAAGGTGCGCTGCCGGACTGCGCGACGTGCTTCTCGAACCGCCCCCACGTCGCCGACTCGGACGCGTTGACCATCTCGATCATCGCCCGGTCGGCGCCGTCTCCGGACCCGCCGACCGTGACCGCGGTCGCGGTCGGCGCGGACTGCTCGTACGAGACGTACCGCAGGTTGCCCAAACCGAACGAGAACCGGACCTCGGCCGACCGGTCCTCGGGCAGGTACACCTCGAACACCAGGTCGGACAGGCCCTGCCGGATACGGAACCCCAGCCCGCCGCCGAGAAGCGCAATGTCACGCGCGACGTCACCCCACGGGGTCTGCCGCTGGGCTTTCACCGTCACGTTCGTACCGACACCGGACGCAGACGCGATCGTCAGGTTCGAGATCCGCCGGGCCGCGAGCGCGCCCGGGCCGCCGGCGTCGTCGGCGAGCTCCAGCAACGCCAGCTCCGCGTTCCCGGTGAACGTGTAGTAGTCGGACACCTGCGCGTCGGGCGTCAACGCCGGATCGGGGTACACGTTGCGGGCCGCGAGGGAAGCCAAGTCGTCGGCGAAGTTGACGGTGAGGACACCGACGCCGGAGTTCGCGTCGTCGTCGGACCGCTCCAGCAACCTCGTCTCCCACGGCCCGGCCAGGAGAACCTGGCCGTTGCGGATGACGACGACCCGGTTCCCGGGGGTGATCTGCTCGAGCACCCAGTCATACGCCGGGACGGTCAGGATCCCCGACCCGGGCTCGTTGAACTTCAACGTCACGTCAAGCGCGGTCCAGCAGGTGATCGGATCCCCGACCACGGTCAGGTCCCGGTCCGTCACGAGGACCAGGTAGTCCTCGGCGACGACGGACGCCACGCTGGTACTGGGGAGGGTCGCGAGCTGCCCGTACGGGCCGGCTCCGTACAGGCCGATGCCGTAGGACACCCGTCACCCCTCCCCGACAAGACAGCGGTGCAACGGCGGGCGTGACGGCGGGACGGTCAGCTGCGTCTAGCCCCGGTGGAGCAGCGGGCGACGCGGGGGACGGTGAAACGCGGCATCAGGTACGGCACCCGAGGACCCCTCTCGATCAGGTGAGCATTTCGACGTAGGGACCCCGCCGGTTCGCGGTGACGTTCGCCGCGGTCACCGACGCCGGAAGGTCGGACTGACCCGTCCGGGTCCCCGAAATTCGTGGTTCCACCGCCCACGCGGTGTCGAGAATCGTCGGACCGGCCGTCGACCCGTACACGGTCGGAACGGTGGTGCCGGCGACGACGATGTAGCCGACGGCGTAGCGGGTGCCGGCCGTCTTCGCCCAGGATCCGGACAGCGACTTCAGGTAGCGTGCGTTCGCCGCCGAGAAGATCGTGACGTCGTTCGCGGTCGACGCGACCAGCGCCAGGTCCCCGTTGGTGGCGACGGTGTACACCCCGTACCGGACCAGCGATGCGCCGCTGCTGGCCGTGCCGGCCGAGTACATGGCCAGCTGGGTGATCGTCTCGGATTTCGAGGCGACGAAGTACGACAGGGTCACGTCGCCGCTCGTCGCCGCGGTGGTGGCGTCCATGAACCGCCGGTCGAAGGTCGCCTCGCCGGAGGTCAGCTGCACCCCCAGGTTCGACGTGACCGCCTTGATCGTCCCGTCGGCGTTGTGGGCGACGGTCAGGTATTCGTTGAGCAGCGAACCCCAGACGTTCGTATCCGCGCCGTCGTTGGGCAGGCGAGCTGTCACCGGTCACCCTTCGGGGTCAGGCGCCGTCGTAGCGCGGATAGAACTGGATCTCGACGGTGGTGCCGGTGCCGTAGCCGCCGAGGGAGAACTCGATCGCGTTGTCGCCCGGGACGACACCCCACAGGTACGCCGTCGGCCAGTTGAGGTAGCTGACGAGGTTCTGCCCGCCCGGGCCGCGGACGGTCGGCCGGTCCGTGGTCAGGGTGATCGCCTGCCCGGCCGTGATCTCGTAGGTCAGGGTGAAACTCTGACCGGTGGTGACGTTCGTTCCGGTGATCCCCGTCAACGGCCCGGTGATCGTCCACTCGGGCCAGGCGGTCAGGTCGCCCGGGTTGTTCATCAGCGGCGCCCCGCCGACGCTGCCGGCCGACAGCGTCCAGAACGGCGCCAGGAACGACACGAGGGTTCCGGCGACGCCGAACTGGCGCGTCTCGGTCACCGGGGTGATGTCCCGCCACGCCCCGTCCGGGCAGAAGAACGTGATCACCGGGTTGGCGAAAAGCCAGTTCTCCCCGCCGGCCCCGGTGAACCCGTCCTCGTAGTACGCCTCGATCCACCGGCCGCTGCCGTCCGGCCGGTACACGGTCAGCCGGCCCGGCAGGCCGCGGTGGACGGTCATCATGATGGCCCGCCGTAGATCCCGGTACCGGTCGACGAACTCCAGGTGCGTGTCGCCCCAGATGTTCAACGGCCAGTTGATCCGGGCCGGGTTCGACCGGATATGCCGGACGGTTTCCCCGCCCCGGGCCTGCGGATCCGTCACGAGCTCGTACGGCATCGCGCCCCACCCGGAGATTTCCCGGGTGGTGTGGTAGCCCCGGGACGGGGTGTGGTCCGTCAGCGGCCATTCCACCCCGGTCGGGTCCGTCCAGGTCGCATAGATCGTCCCGGGGTCGGTCATGCTGCGGCCTCCCTGCCGGGTCGATCTGCGTTAGCGGGCACGCCCGGCGCGGGCCAACGCCGCGTCGCGGTCCTGGATCGCGCGGAGCTTGCCGACGTCCAGGTTGGTTTCGCGGAACTCGAAGTTGTACGTCGGCGCGCTTGCGCCGTCGCCGGCGCGGGTGGCGAGCGTGAGCATCGCCTTCCACTGCCGGTTGGTCAGGACGGCTTCGGGCAGCCCGGTGCCGTTGTAGATACTCGTAATGCCCGGTTCGAGTAGCCCGCCCTGGTCCATGGCGATATGGATGTGATTGCGGTGGGCTTCCATCAGGCCGTTGCTGAACGACCCCCGGTCCTGGCCCCGCGTGACCGCGTAGTCGCGCCGGTTGGTGCGGTGGATCAGCTCCAGAACACGCGGCCTAATGGACATAAAGAACGAAGCCAGGGCATCCTGGTTGTAACCCATCCAGTCCACCGCACGTCCGGCGCCGTGCCACAAAGGGTCACCAGGTCGATAGGCGTTACCGAAACTGCCCGACAGCGGCCCCGTCGACCGGATGAGACCCAGCACGTTGCGCCACACACCCGAGTCACCCGACGGCCCACCCCGACCCGGATGCGCGGACGGCCACGGCAGGAAGCCCGGGCCGGCCCCGACCGGGCCCATGTCGCCGTTTCCGAACGACAGCAGGGACTTGGCCTTGTCGACCAGGATCCCGAGCGCCTTCTTCGGCAGCCCGAGCGCAATGTCGACCGCGGGGGTCCCCTTGCCGGGGATCTCCTCGGTCAGCTTGTTCAGCAGGCTGGTCAACTTCCCGACCGGGTCGGTGAAGAAGTCCTTGATCCCGCCGACGATCTCGCCGGCCTTGCGCTTGAGCTTGTTCCACCACGACTCGTCACCGGACTTGGTGACCGCGCCGCCGACCGCGAAGCCGGGCAGGATCCCGTGACGGATCATCGCCCGCAGCCGGTACACCTGGTCCTGGCCGCCGAGCTTGGCCACCTCGGCCGCGGTCAGCACGTGCTCGCCATGGGAGAGACGGGCCAGGATCGAGTCGGATGTACCGCTGCCCGGCCCCTGAATCGCGCCACCGGACGCGAACCCCTTCGGTGGGTCGATGTGCACGTCGTCTGGTTTGACGTTGAAGAACTTCGCGATGGAGTTGTAGGCCTTCAAAAGCCCGTCATTCAAAATCGTTTCGAGAACAAATTTGATCGGAACTTTCAGGCCTTCTTTGAACACGTTGAACGCGTCGCCGATGAATCCGAGCCCGCGCTTAATATTCGGCAGGATCTCCTTTTCCCAAACCTCGCCCAGCCATTTGAGAACCGGCCGGAGGAGTTTGAGCCACGGCTCGACGTACGTGTCGAACCACCAGCGGAAAATTGCGCCCCAGATTTTGAAGGCGATCTGCCACAGGCCGTAGAAAACCTGGAACGCGGTCCACAGGATTTCAAATCCGGTGATGATCCACTGAAAGACGTATTTCCATGCGTGATCCCACATGAACATGACCGCGTCGCCGAGGAATCCCCAGTATTTGATCATGAGCTCGATGCCGGGCTTCAAGATCCCGTTCCAGGCGATGTCGAACGCCGTCATCGCCGTCTGCCAAACCGCCTGCATGATCCGACGGACCGGCTCGACTTTCTGGTACAGGTACGTCCACTCAGCTGCGACCAGCGCGATCAGACCGACGATCAGGCCGGCCCAACCAGTCGTGATCACCGACGTGATACCGGCGACGACCAGCAGCGCGGCACCGACACCGGCGATCGCGGAAATGATGATCGTCCACGTGTCGGTGTCGAGTTTGTTCATCCATTCGAAAAGCTTCGCGAACGCCCCGACGACCCATTCACCAACAGGCGCCGCCGCTGCTACGAATTTCTTCGTGAATTCCCACAGGCCGGAGAAGAAATCGCGCACCTCTGGCCAGGAGTCACGCACGTACTGCAGGAACTTCTGCCAGCCCTTGTTCGAGTCGAGAGTCGCACCCCATTCGGCGAAGTCCCGCGACCATTGCAGGACACCCTCACCGATCGGTCCGTTGAAACCCGACAGGCCGAGCAGAATTCCGGCGATTCCCTTGGCCACGTTCATCGTGAACTCGAACATGCCCTTGAGCGCCGGAACCGCCGTCGCGGCCAGGTAGGAGAAGAACTCCTGCCACACCGGGTCCTTCAACGACTCGGTCGCCATGACGAACGTTTCGCCGAGGGCGACACCGATCCGCCCGACCAGGTTCTTCAACGGCTCCAGGTACGGCAGCATGTTCGTGATCGCCTGCTGCAACCCCGGCAGGAGGCCTTCCTCGGCGGCCCGCTGCAGCCCCTTGAACTCGTCTTTCAACCCGAAAATGAACATGGCGAACCGCTGGCCGGCCGGCGACAGGGCGTCCATCGCCTGCTTCAGGTCCCGAAGAGACTCGCCACCGGCGATGCCGGTCTTCTCGTAGCTCTGGGCCAGGGCCCGGTTCGCGGCCGCCACCGCCCGCTGGCTGGACGCCACCGAGTCCTGCGCGTCGACGACCCGCTCCAGCGCGGCCGCGACACGGTCCTGAGCGGCCTGGACCAGGTCGCTACCTTCAACGCCTTTCTTGCGGGCCTCGGCCTCGTCCTTGGTCAGGCGCTCCTGCTTGAGGCCCAGATCCTCCATCTGGAGAACCCGTTCCTCGTAGTTGATCCGGGCCTGTTCCCGCTCCGCTTCCGTGGCCTGCTTGTTGGCCAGGACAGCGTCGAGCTCCTTCTTGGCCTCCGCCTCGTCGAGACGGGCCTGCCGGATCGCGAGCGCGTTGTCCCGGACAGAAAGAGACATGTCCTGCAGCTGCCGACGGGCGGCCTCGCGGGCCTTGACCAGGTCCCGGACCGCGTCGACGGCGTCCTCTTCAGCCCTGGTCAGGTTCCGCTGGCTGGACCGCAGCGACTGCTGGGCCGACTTCACCTGGTCCATCGCGCCGGCCACACGGGACTGCGAAGCGCTCAAATTCTGGGCGCTCTTGTCGGCGTCCTTCTGGTACTTGTCCAGCGCTTGAACGGCTTTGAACGTGCCGAACACGCCGAGCGCGAACACGCCGATACCGAGAACGGCGGCGCTGGCCGCCGTCGCGATCGCGGAAATCGACGCGGCCGCCGCGGCCGCCGCCGGCACGATCGCGGTACCGATCGAGGCACCCAACGACACCAGCAGGCCGAGCCGGGACATCGACACACCGGCCGAGTCGGCCAGCTGCCGCAACGAGAACACCGACCGGTCCGTGTCGACGTCGATGTTGATGTCGTCCCGATCGAGTTCGTTGGCCTGCTCGTGCAGCGCCCGCAACTGAGCCCTGGTCGCTGCCGCCTCGAGACGGGTCTGGATATCGATCGTCCGGTCGTTCTCGATCCGTTCCAGCTCCGCGTCGATAACCCGCAGGTCGCTGAGCAGTTGACCCATCGGGATGTCCAGGCCGATGCGGTAGTTGCCCAACGCCTCTAGCCGGGCCTGAATCTCGCTGAGCGCGAACCGGACCGGTGTCGTGTCAGCGTCGATCGGAATCTTGCCGATGGTGGCCGCGGCCATCCGCACCGATTCCCGGACCTGCCGGACGAACGATCCGCCCCACTCGTCGCCGGCCTCGCGACCGTCACGGCGGGCCGACCCGGTCAGACCGGCGATCTCGGCCCGGGCCGCCCGGATGTTCTCCAGGTCCAGCTCGACCGGGATGTCGATCTGGTTGTTCTCCAACGCCTCCAGGGCGCCCTCGAGGACGGCGGCTTCGCGCAGGATGTCATCCAGCGGAATGTCGACGTCCATCTCGAGCTGGCCCAGGATCCGTTCGAACTCGGCCCGGATCCGGGCCATCTCCTGAAGAACCGGAGTGGACTGCAGCCGAGGCTCCAGATCCGGCAGGGCCGTGACGGCTCCGCTGATCCGGCGGCGGGCAGACTCGCCCGCCGCACCGAGACGCCGCCGGGCCCGGTTCCGGTCGAACCGCTCGTTCTCCTCGTACGCCTCGCGCAGCATCCGGTTCTGGTCGCGGAGGAACCGCTGCGTGCCCTCGTTCAGCTCCCGCTGCCGGCGGGCCTTCTCGTTGTCGCGGCGCTCGTTCTCCCGGTACGCCTCTTCCTCGAGACGGTTCTGCTCGCGGATGAACCGCTGGGCCGCCTCGTTGAGTTCCCGCTGCCGGCGGGTCTGTTCCTGGGTGCGTCGCGCGTCGTCGGCGAACGCCTGCTCGTGCGCCCGGTCGATTTCGTCGCGGGTGTTCTGGATCGCCTTCTCGATGGCTTCCGCCTCGGCCAGTACCTGGGCGAGGTTGAAGTGCATCTCGATGGTGTTGTCGCCGCGCTGCAGCTCCCGGATGCGTTCCTTGATCCGGCGGAACTCCAGCATCGCGAAGTCGGAGTCGACCTCGGCGTTGATGACGACCTCGCGCAGTTCGTCCAGGTCGTTACGGACGTCTTTGATCTCTTTGCGGGTGTCGTCGCCGAGCTTCGACGCCATCCCCTTGAGGTGGCGGTCCATCGTCTGCCGCCACGCGCCGGCGTACTCCTCGCCGGTGCGGCGGCCGGCGCGGCGGGCCTCGTTGTGCGCCCGCTCGGTGCCTTCCCGGACCCCTTGCGGGATCGCGTCGGCGATCGACCGGTCGACTTCCTCACCGATCCGCCGGGCGATCTTCTGCAGTTCCCGGTCGATGTTCTTGAAGCTGGGAACCACGGTCAGGTACGCGGTGCCGACCTCGTACATGATCACCGTCCCTTTTCGTTGACCCGGGACGGTGGGCGGCTACGGCTTCCGCTGGGGAAGTAGCCGGGAGACGAGAGCTTCGTGCTTACGGGTCCGCATCCGCGCCCGGACGATCTCGAACGCGGTCGTCGGCATCGGCGCCGGCGGCACCTGCCGCGGCTTCGCCCCGCCGAGGGCGGCGATCCCCTGGGCGACCTCGCTGAGCCGGTTGAGGATCGCGGTCAGCAGTTCGACCTGGGCCGACCAGTCCGCCATCCGCCGGGTCGGCTGCGCGTTGCCGGCCGCCGTCTTGTCCTCGACGGCGAGGATCTGTTCCACCATCTGCTCGTCGTTGACGCGCGCCTCGAAGTACCGGGAGTCGCGGGGCAGGTTGTCGATGACGTTCAGCAGGCGGCGCCACCGCCGGCTCCGCCATTCGGTGGCCAGGTCGAGCCGGGCCGGACTCATCAGCAGGTCGTATTCGATGGCCTTGCCGTACCGGGCGATCAGCGCGGCAAGCCGCCGGCATTTCCCTGGCTCGGCAGGCCGTAGTGGTCCTGGTAGGCCGTCATCAGTTTGTTCATCCGCCACGCCGACAGGCGGGTCCGGAAGAACTGCTTCTGCTCGTCCGCGGGCAGGACCAGGCGGAAGAACATCACCGGGTTCGACATGGCCGACAGGAGGTCCTGCCAGTCGATTTCCTGCGGGTCGGACATGACGTACCGCTTGCCGTCCAGGGTGAAGTCGAACGGCTGGGGGCTGCCGCCCTCCCGCTCGAGCTTGTCCAGGTCCAGGGCCGGCTTGTTGTCGTCGCTGCTCATGCCGCCGCCCGCCCTTCGTCGTTCGACCAGATGACGTGCGATCCGGAAGTGGTCGAGATGCTGCCGTCGACGGCCGGGGTGAACGGCGGCCCGGGCGGCGGGACGGTCCGTGTGACCGTGCGGGCACCGAGGTTCGCGAGCACCGCGGTGACGTCGGCGACGATTTGGCAGATGAAGGCCGGGTCGGGGGTGTCGTCGTCGTGGATCTCGACGTCCATCGACGTCGGCCGGCCGGTCCCGGCCGGGTTGTCGTAGGTGGCGGTGATCCGCAGCCGGGGCTGCCGGTAGGCGAACGACTCCAACTCCCCGGTCACCGGGGTCGGGTCGGGCAGGTCTTCACTCATGCCGGGTGGGGCTCCTTCGTAGACGGGTTCGGCCCCCGCACTCGTGTGCGGGGGCCGAAAGAACAGGACAGGTGGGGTATGGAGGTACACGGCAAGGCTGGGACGGCGCCCCCACCCAGAACGCCGCCCCAACCGGTTTACGGGAGGCCGGCGGTCAGCTGGCCTTCTTCGGGGCGGCCTTGGCCTTCCCCGTGTCGGTGGTGTCCGCGTCGGCGGTGGCGTCCGGGGCCGGCGGCTCGGCCGGCTTCACCTCGGACCAGCCGTTGTAGACGAGACGGACCTCGTCGGCCGGGCTGTACGCGAGCGCGAACTCGCCGCCACGGCTGAACGTCTTGGGCTGCACCTTCTTCTTGGCCATCGTGGCTCCTCTGCGTGGTCGTTGGTCGGGACAGGGTCAGAGGGGTTACGCGGTGCTGATGCCCATCGACGAAAGCAGCGGAAGCCACCCCGGCCCGGCGAAGATCCACCGATGGCTGTAGCCCAGGGAGCTGTCTTCGAAGCCAGTGAAGGTCATGTTGTACGAGATCGGGTCCTCACCCGACTGGTACGTCTGCTCTCCGTACTCGGTGATCCGGGCGCGCGGCATGTACCGGGCGATGTAGATCTCCCGGCCGTTGTCGTCCTGGTCGACGAACAAACCGAGCACCCGCCAGTACCGGAAGCCCGGAATGGACGGCTTCGAGATGGAGAACTCGCCCGTTGTGGCGCTGGCGGTCATCGCGGTCGTGTCGGCCCCGGTGTACAGGCCGATCGTGGTCAGTCGCGTCTCCTGAGCGGTGACCGACATGGTGATGACGTCGGAGGTGATGTCCGACCGGGTCGGCTCCGTCGACCCGAACGAGTTGACCTCCGACACTTCGGTTTCGCGTCCGTATCCGACACCGTCGGTGGAGGTCCAGCCGAGGTCCTCCCACCCGCCAGGGAGCGGGGAAAGGTCGACCGACGCGCCGGGCGTGGTCGTGGTGACGGCGATGTTCGGGGAAGTGCCGCCGGTGAACGAGTGCGACGCGGTCATCACCGTCACATCGGTCGCGGCCAGGGATCCGCCGAACGTCACCGTGTACGGCGTGCCGGGGCCGGGGCCGCCACCGACGGTGACGTCGCCGACGCCGATGTTCGACAGTGCCTCGAGCGCGGTCTGGACGGCGCCGGCGATCGCGTTGTACGCGATCGTGGCGGTCTGCTGGCCGCCGTAGGTGAGCCGGAACGTTCCGCCGGTCGGGGTGCCGGTGATCGTCACCGTCTGGACCTCGTTGGTGGCGGTGCCGGTGGTCAGGGTGGTGATTCCGGTGGCGGAGTACGGGGCGATGAAAACGCTTCCGTCTCGCGCTTTGCGGATGAGTTCGTTCTTCTTATCCCGAAGAGCAGAGTAAGGCACCAAACGCCCCTTTCATCGAGGCAGAGACGAGCCCCGTGCTGGGGCGGTTGGGTGTGGGCGTCGGGTGGCCGCCCGCACCCCGCGAGGACGCGGGGTGGGAACTTGAGGAGGGGGGGAGGGGCTACACCAGGCGGCGGCGGGTGACGACCGTGTACGTCGCGCCCCAGCGGCGGACGAGGACGCCGTCGCTCCACGGCAGCTCCCGGGGGCCGACCTCGCAGGTGACCGCGTCGAACAACGCCACCCCGGACGGCGGGCCGCACAGCCATCCGTCGACCTGTTCCGCGATCGCCTCGGCGTTCACGTACGAGTCGGCGAACACGTCGACGTCGACGGTGGCGACGTCACTGATCTGGGTCCGGCCGCCGCCGATGCGCATGACCCGCACGAACGGCAGGTCCTGTTCCATGTCGCTGGGTGTCTGGACCGCGGCCCGGCCGGCGCCGAGGAGTGTTTCCAGGCCGGCGACCAGGAGCCGCTGCACGTCGGGGAAACGCTGGGTCGGCACGCCCACCCCCGTCGCAACTCATCGCAACCTGTCGCGGCCCGTCGGGGTTCGTCAGCGTGGCTTGACCGGCCGGCGGAACCGGGCCAGGGTCTTGCCGAGCACGCGGTGGGACTTCTGCCGGGCGCTGGCCCGTTTCTCGCCGTACTCGACAGCGATCGCATACGGCGACGTGTTGATCAGGATCGCGCCGCGCCGCAGCATCGGCGGCCGCCCGATCAGCTTCGACGCCGGCGGCGCGCCGGTGAGGATGCTGTGCACCTCGAACGACTGGAAGTAGTGCTTCTTGTCCGACTCCCGCGACCGGGGCGAGATCGACACCGCGTACGGCATCGCCTTGTGTTTCGCCCAGTCCTCGCAGGCGTCGCCGACCTGCCGGCTGACCGCGACCGCGGCCACACCGACCCGGTTCAGCTTGAAATGGACCGTGGTGTGCACGCCGCGGTAGACGAGCTGCCCACGACGGTTCCGGACCCGGGCCATGGCAACTCCTGTCAGCCGTTGAAAAGGCGGACCGCAACAACCGTTCCCGCGGTGCCCCACCGCTGCGGCTTGCCGATGACCTCGTACAACTCGCCGCGGATGATGACCCGGTCGGAGAACTGGACGTCCATCCCGGCCGGGCCGTAGATGTCCCCGTCGGACACGACCTGGTTGGTGCCGAGCCCCGACTCGTTCGACTCCCGCGGCGCGAACAGGACCCCGCCGACGGAATGCTGTGTCGTCGCCCCGGCCAACGGGTCACCGAACTGGTCGACCGGCGGCGGCCGGACCACGATGACGGTTTCGGTGTTAAATCCAGCCACGGTCGATCCCGTACGGCGGTGGTGCCATGCCCGGCCTCAGCCACGCCGTCCCGACGGGGAACGGCGCCAGCAACGGGTCGACCACGACGGGGGTCAGCAGGCCGAGCTCCTCGGTGCCGAGGACGAGCTGGCCGGCGGCGTACTTGGTGTCGTACGCCCGGGAGAACGGACCGATCGCTTCGGACCGCAGACCCGAGGGGTTCCGCAGCACCCGCAGCACCATGTTCGTCGCGGCGAGCGCGACCAGTTCCGGGTTCAGCCGCCCGTCGGAGATCATCGTGTCGACGGTGGGGATCCGGGCCCGGATCATCGCCGACGCCGCCCGGAGCAGCGCTTTGACCAGAACTTCCTGGTCGCCGGTCAACGTTCCGAACTGTTCGGCGACATGCCCGGTCGCGGCGAGCGGCTTCTCCGACGGGATCGCCCGCGCGTACACGTAATACTCTTCGACCGCTGTCGCCGTACCGGTCACGGTGACCCGCACCGTCCACATGCCCGGCGCGGTCGCCTGGAACGTGTACGGGTACAGGCCGGACCCGGGCGGGTCCTCCGGCACCGGTTCCAGCTCGACGACAGGGACGTCGTCCGGGTCGTACCAGGACCGGCGCACCGTCGCCCCGGTCACGGTCGTGAACGTCAGCTGGAACGCGTCACCGACGTCGACAGTGGTCATCCGGCGGCCCCTCTCCGGTCAGGACGACTGCGACGTCACCGGGATGAGGACCCGGAACGCGGGGACAGGAATGGTCGCCGGCGGCGGCAGGCTGGCTGTCTGCAGCACCGACGCTGTCAGCACCGACACGGTCGCGTCGTGGGACTCCACGGGCAGCAGCACCGACTTGGACGGCTGCAGTTCAACCCCGGAAACCAGGCCGGTGACCGTGTCGACGAGGAACACCACGTCGACGGCAACGGCCCGGACGGCAAGGCCACGTCCGGTGGTGTCGGCAACGGTGACCGACTCGGCCGGGAACGCTTCGAACCCCCGCCCGGCCAGCGTCGCATCGACGAGTAGGACCGTCTCGGCCGGCTGGCGGACCCACGACCGTTGCGCGGCCGCACTGTTCGCCGCGTTCGCCGCGTTCGCCGGCGACCGGCCGAACACCCGGCCGGCCGCGGCCGCGTCAGAAACGGTGACGGTGTCGGCGCCGAACGCGGCCACCAGTTGGCCACCGAACGCGGCGTCGACCAGGGTCACCTGGTCGTTGACGGCGCGGGCGAGTAGCCGCGCCGTCGTGGCGGCGTCGAGTACCTGCGTCGTGTCCAGCGGCGTCCGGAACTGGGCGGTGGATGACTGGGCGGTGTCAGAAACTGTCACCGCACCGGCGCCGGTGACGATGGTGGCGTTCGACGCGGTCGCGTCGTCGAGCAGCACGACCGTGTTCCCGGCGGCCCGGGCCACCGCGACCCGCCCGGACGGGGCGTCGACCACGCTGACTGCGTTCGCGGCCGCCGCCGCCAGCGTGACCCGGCCGGCGGCGGTGTCGGTGAAGTTGACGGATTCGCCGACGAAGATGACCGAATCGCCGCTGGCGAACCCGGTGTCGGTGAACGCCACCGATTCGGCGCCGGCGGAGCGGACCGAGATCGTGCGTGCCGCCGCGTCGGTCGCGGTGACCGCGTCGGCCGCGGCCGCCACCAGGGCAGCGGATGCGGCGACCTGGTCGGCGACGGTGACCGCGTCGGAAACTGTCCGGACCCGCAGCAGGAAACGTCCGACGGTGTCAGCCAACCCGACCGCGTCAGCACCGGACCGGGTGAACACCTGGGCGGCGCGGGCCACGCTGTCGGCGAACGACACCGACTCCGCCGCCGCGCGCGGGACGGCGAGCTGGCGGCCGACCGCGTCGACAACCTGGGCGCTGTCCGTGGCCGCCCGGGCCCGGACGCCGGTGGCGGCGGCCGCG
>JACCDR012485267.1_pt1 | contig 21106 bp, 34 predicted proteins | sample 7446431 | NCBI WGS metagenome assembly JACCDR01 (sample SAMN15323443, study PRJNA562643) | freshwater metagenome | isolation source: river surface water | place: USA:Blue River Watershed | collected 2017-08-17 | reverse complement strand
GGTGCGATCCAACCCGGACAACATCATCATTGAGGGCGCGCGGGAGTACACCAGCTCGCACCAGCATCCGGCGCTGCCGGCGACTTCGCTTCCGCCGGAGTGGTTTTTCCCAGGCGATGATTGGGACGAGTACGCCGAAGCGCTGCAGCGCTACGAGTCGTTCGTCAACGAGAACTTCACCGTGTTCCGGCCGCCCGATGGAAGGTACGCGCCGTGGAACCCCGTGACGTTCGAGGTGGCGCTCGCCGCGCCCGCGTACGTGGGGCGCTACGTAAGCATCCCAGGCGCAACGCTGAACTGGGTGGGCGCGGAGGCTGACGGGAAACCTATCCCGGCCCCGCTGGCGATTTCCGAGCCTGCCACGACGCCGGCCTTTTACCTGCAGTTCCACGATCCCATCTCGGGCTGGCCTGCCTTGCAAGGCACCGACAACAACCCCCCTTCGGCGGGCGGCAACGAGCGCACCGCGCATTTTCAGCGCAACGGCGGAGTGTTCTCCGCCGGAGTCGGCAAGCCGCTGTTCACGTACATCGACAGCTTGCGCTTTGCGATCGGTCCCGTCCCCGCGTTCGACTGGTACACCAATCCGCAGCCGCCCAACCCCGAGGCGGGAGCGCGGGCGCACTTTGCAGGGCTCGAGCTCTACGGCCTGGCCAACCCACCGAGCGACTTCGCGTTCACAGTCACCGCCGTCGACGAGCACCACGTGCTGTTGTCGTTCAACGCGCCGTCGCCGACTGCGACCCACGTTTACAGCCAGAGTTACAGCAACGCTCCCTGGCACGAGATGTTCGGCGTGATCGGCAAGACGACCACGGAGCTCCAGGTGCAAGGAGGGGCCAGCGGCAATCTCAGCGTCACGGTGACGCTCGCCGAGCCGCTCGAGCCCAGCATCACGCACACGGCGCGCGTACGCCACTACCCAGAGCCGACGCTTGCGTTCGGAGGCCAGCCGTACATCGTCTCTGCGTTTCGCACGCATCGAAAGCCCAACGGCGACATCACCCACTACACGTCGCAGCCACTCTTGCAGACGCAGCGCGCGTTCACGCTTGAAGGGACCGATCCGGAGGACCCAGAGGAAGAGCCCGATCCCATCGACGTTCCGGTCGACCTCGTCTTGCGGCTGCTCAACCCCACGCAGCAGGCCGCCGCGCAGGCGGTGCTGGAGGGGCTGTACGCGGGCAAGCAGCCAGGGCAGGCGGGCCCGTCCGGAGGGCAGGTCGAGGCGGCTCTGTTCGCGGAGGGCATCGTTGCGACGGCGCTCTCGGTGAGCGTCACGGTTCCTGCCGCGACGCACCATCGTTTGGTGCTCGGGGACGTGACCTACGAAGCGCCTGCGCCCGTCTTGCCCGGGGCGTCGGTGTTCGATCTCGCCCCCGGCACGCGACAAGGGCGCATCCTCATTGGGCCGGGGACGTGGGTGTACGAGCTCGGGCACGCCGACCGCGTCGTCGAGCTCGCGCGCCCGGGCGATCGGCACGCAATCTCGCAGGACGTCGCGCCCGGTGATCGCAACGGGCACTACGAGCGGGTCCGGTTGCGGGTGCGCACGCCTTTGCGGCGTGCCGAAGGGGAGAGCGACGTCTGGCTCTTGACCGCCACGCGCGATGACGTGGTCTTGTACACGCGCCTCATCGTCGGGGACGATCGGGAGATCGAGATCGACGACATCGTGATTCCGTGGCGCGGGGCGGCGGGGACGTCGCGCATCGAGATCGCACTGACGCTCATCGGAGGCGCAAGCTGATGGCGCAGAACGTGTACGGCCTTCCCAGTGTGCAGGTGCGCGACGTCGTCGACACCAGCATGAGCGAGACCGAGAACGGCGGAGCGTATCGGCTCATCAACCGTGTTCCGGAGCCCGGAGAGGCGGAGGTGCCGAGCACGCTGGACGGCGCGCCCACGCCGATCTTGCTGCAGGTGCTGCCTCTCTACGGGGAGGTGAGTGCGCAGCCGCTGGGCATTCGCGTCGACGGGCAGGTCGTCGTGCAGAACGGGGAGATCGTCGGAGCGGGATGGAGCGGCGTGATCAAGACGCTCGGCGACGCTGTGGTTTCAGCTTCGCTCGTGCGCGCTACGCCGTTTGGGAGCGCGCACGTGACCGAGGTGCGCGTGACGTACGAGGGCGCGCAGCTGGACCCCTACAGCTTCGTCTGGCGCGATGAAACGCCGCCGGTCGTCGAGGACGCCGCCCCTGAGGGGCTCTTCATCGTGCGCGTCACGTTCGATGAGCCGGTGGCGCCCACCTCGGCGCTTGTGCCCAGCAAGTACCGGCTGCGCGCAGTGAGTCCGTTCGCCGCGGTGCCGGAGCCGACCGTGGTGAGCACCGGCGCGAGCGCGCGCGAGGTCTGGGTCGGCTTCAGCCAGCCGCTCACGTTCGGCGCGACTTACGCCATCGTGGTGACGGGCGTGGCGGACCGATACGGCAACGTGATCGAGGCCGACGACGCCGAACGGACGTTCGTGGCGGCGCTGCCTGAGGTGCCTGCGGGTCGGCGATTCGTGCTCTGGGACTTCGTCCCGGAGCTCCACAAGCGCCTCGACCGCGACGGCGGAGCGCTGCAGCGCTTTGTCAGCGTGCTGCAGGAGCCGACCGATCTGCTGCTCTACGAGATCGACCGCTTCGCCCAGATTACGGATCCCGATTTCGCGCCCGAGGACTTCGTGGACGCGATGCTCGCGGACCTTGGCAACCCCTTCGACGTGAGCGGGCTCGAGCTCGGTGAAAAGCGCAAGCTCCTCGCGCTGCTCTTGTCGCTCTATCAGCAGAAGGGCACGACCGAGGGGCTCATCGATGCAGCGCGTACGCTCCTTGGCCTCACGATCAGCGTGCATCCCCTGAACGAGGGCGGGTGGATGCTGGGGGTGCACGAGCTCGGCAATCCGGACACGACGTGGCTGGCGCCCGAGACCTCGTTTCAGCGCTTCGCGTTCGAGGTGGTCGTTCTGCTTCCTCACAGCGCGCCGGTTCTCCTTGCCGAGACGCGCGCACGCCTGGTCGAGCTCATCCACGTGATGCGCCCTGCGCACACGCACTTTCGACGGCTGATTGAGCGGATCAACGACATCGACTCGGAGACGTGATGGACGTGCGTCGCCTTCTCTGCTGGATACGGGGGGTTCTGTGGACTTGTACGATTGGTACTACAAGCAGGTTGTATCGCCTGGCGAGCTCTCGGCTGCCTTCGAAGCAGTCGATCACGCGCTACGCACCATGGTCAAGACCCTCGGCATCAGCGGTCTCGCCGTGGAAGGCGACGTGGTGCAGACGACGCCGACAGCGGGTCTCAGCGCGGCGGTGAAGGGTCCCCTACTCGCCTACGACGATCAGGGAAACCGCATCTACCTGCCTGCTGCGCGGAGCCCCGTCGACCTATCGGTGGACGAGAACGGGGCCGCGACTGCCATCTTCACGCCCGGACAGGAGCGCTACCTCGGGATCTTCGTGCGCTTCACGCGCGAGCTCATGGACCCGCGCACCGACGGCGACGGCAACCAGGTGATGTTCGCCCGGCTCGAGGGGGCCGAGCTCGTGGTGGCGGCCGGCGCGCCTGCACCCGTGGGTGCGGCCTCGCGCGCCGCGCTGCGCGCCGGGCACGTGCTCCTTGCGGATGTGCGCCTCACGACGGGGCAGGCGCAGGTGCTCACGGCGCACATCCTGAACGACCGCACCCAGTACCTGTTCCGTGCCGCGAGCGGGCAGCTCAACATCTGGGGCCGGACGTTCCCTGAGATCGTGCAGAAGATCTTGGATCGCTTCGCGCAGTTCATGGCCGACGCCAGCCAACAGTTCCTCGTCTTCGGCCAGCAGTCGCAGGAGACCTACAACACGTTCGTCTCCAACGTCACCGCCGAGGTGAACCGCTTGGCGGGGCTCATCAAGGACCGCGCAACCCAGATCTTGTTCACGCCTGCTTCGGGCATCTCCGCAACGAACGTGCAAGCGGCCATCGAGGAGGTGAAGAACACCATCCCCGGGCCCACGCAGTCTCTCGCGGCGACCGCGATCTCGTTCAACCAAGCGGTGCTCGACAACACGGGCAGCAACGTGCAGGCCGCGATGGAAGGGCTGCCTGCGTGGCTGCGCCGCACCGCGCAAACTTGGACGGCGCTCCAGATCTTCAACAACGTGCGAATCCTCGCGGGGTACGTCAACAACAACTTCGGGATCAATGGCCAGCTTTTGTACTGCGACGCGGCAGGCACCCCAACCCCGCAGCCACGCGACGATTTCATCAACCTCGCGCACGGGACCAACGGTGGAGGCATCAACTCCACTGCGTCTGTCGCGCTCATTCGTGCCGGTGGTGACCTGTACTGGGAAGTGGATGCGTCTGCGGCGGATGCGAGCATCGTGTTCCCGATTGACCTGCCATCGGGCGCAAGAGTGCTCTCGGTGTCCGTAGGGGTGGTCAATCATTCGGTCGCCGCACGCGTGGTCAGAGTGCAGATCTACGCGAACACGGCCTTCACGACACCCCCGGCAGACTCGTACGTCACGGGGGCAGGGTTTGGTGAAAAGACTCTTCCTTCCGGGGATGGGGATTTGGTGGTTGCGCCGGTGAGCTTGGCTCCCGGCGACGCCATCGTGGATCGCGCAACGGGAGGCTGGGACGTCGAGCTGCAGTTTCCGTACGGGGACGTGCGCGTGTACTGGGTCCGCGTTGCCTGGCTCGACCCGGGACCGCGCAACCACTAATCCGCCGGCAGGCAGACCTCGACCTTCTGCACCACCTCGATGTCCTTCTTCAGGACGTCGAGGCCGAGTACGCGGCGACGAAATACGAAGCCAAGGCGCATCAGCGCGTAGGCGTCGGCCTCGTTGTCGTTGCTCGCTTTGAACTGCCAGCGGTCGAGGATCTCCATCATCATCTTCGCCTTTTCGGCGGTGCCGGAGCCGGTGGCGAACTTCTTCACCGTGGGGATGGCTGCGATCACCAGCACCCAGCCGCGTCGGTACGCACTGAGCCGCACCTGCCCGCCCCACTCGCCGAGGGAGTGAGGGCGCGAGTTCTGGATGCCGAAGCCGTAGTTCTCCAGCACCAGGACGCCGGGCCCGCCGTGGTCCTCTTCGATCGCTTCGAGGATGGAGTCGAGCCGCACGGAGAGCGCCGTGAGTCGCGCGACGGTGTGTTCGAACTTGTCGAGTGCGACCTTGATCTTGAAGCTCTGCACTTCGTTGGGCCTGTCGCTGTCGTCCCCGTCGACGGTGCCGAGCACCAGCGCGGTGTGCGTGAGCGAAGGATCGACGCCGAGGACGATGCCGGACTTAGCGACGCGCGACCACAGCCGCGGTTCCACCGGCGGCGACGCCGACGATGAACCAGAGTCCTGGGTTTTTCCACCAGACGCGCGCTTTTTCGGCGCGCGCTCTTTCTTTGGCTGCGACTTTCTCGGCGTGGCTGATTGCGCTCTCGGCATGCTCGGCTCGTTCTTTCGTGACGTCGACCATGGTCATCAGGTTGAGGATGCGGCTGTCCTTCTCCTCGATGCGCTGGTGCAGGAGCTCGTTCGCGGTCTCGCACGCGAGATGGAGCTTGGTCAGCTCGGCGTACTGCTCGTGCTCGGCGGCGAGCACCATGGCGGTCTCGAGCGGCCACCAGCGCCCGCGCACGCCTTCGAGGGTGAACAGCTTGCCCGGCTGCAGCTGCACCTGGGGGTCCGGCAAGGGGAGCCTGTCATCGGCGCGAGCGCAGTACGGGCAGCTCGTGATCGCGACGGCGACAAACGCGAAGAGGAACAGGGCGAAGATGGCGCTCGCTTTATAGTCCGGCATCTCGAAACCTCTGCTCGACTTCGGCGTCGGTCATGGTCTCCGGCTTGAAGTCGCGATTGTGGAGCGCCAGCAGGCGTTTCTTGTGTGCGGCGGCCTCGGCCTCGACCTTCGCGACCTCCTCGGCCAGCACCTTGTCGCGAACGACGCTGGTGGAGTCGATCTTCTCGAGCGCGAGCGCCTTCTCCTTGAGACGGTTGATCTCGCTCTTGTGCTTCTCCGCGTCGAGCGCCTCCTTGAGCGTGCCGATCTGGCTGTCCTTGCGGCGCAGGAGCGCGGCTCCGGTGAAGAACCCGATCACGCACAGAAGTAGCGCGCCCGAGTTTTGCCGGATCCAGGTCCACACCCGCTTGGCGGTGAGCAGGATGATGGCCCAGCTCATGGCGACTCCGGGAAGCGCGTGGCGCGCTGCTCCGCCAGGGAGAGGACGGCAGCGGTGAGCGCCGTGGTGGCGCTACGCCCTGGCCCGCAGCGAACGTCGAGGCTGACCTCGAAGCCAAGCTCGTCCTGCCCGCGCATCCACGCCCAGCGGTCGCTGCTGAGCACCCAGACATGCACGGTGTGCCCGGGACCAAACGCGCGCAGCATGAGCTCTTTGAGGGGCGCCACACGCTTGTCGGTCGCGGGCAGCTGCAGCGCCTCGGCGAGCATCTTGAGGAGCGCGCGCATCACGGCACCGGCCCCTTTCGCAGCTCCTTGGGGAGCGGCGGCAGCGTCGGCACTTTCTCCTCGACGTCGGCGTCCTCGGGCGGAGGTGGGAGCGAGTCGACGGGGAGTGGAGCAGGGTCCGCGGGAACCCGCGCAGGGCCAGGGAGCACCACGACGGGGACCTCGTCGTCATCGTACGGCAGCTTGTCGGGTGGCACGCTCTCGCCGCTGGGAAGCTGCAGCTCGATGCCGCGCTTTTTCAGCACACCCTTGAGGAGCGCCCAGCCGAACAGCGACGCGGTGCCGGCGGTGGCGAAGTAGCCGACGCTCGTTGGGCGCGTCCACCCATGCCCCTCCGGATCGACCCAGACGAGGCCGATCAAGATGCCGGCGAGGATGGGCTGTAACGACAGCGTCTCGCGCCCCCAGTAGAAGAACCGCCACTTCCACTTGGCCGCGGCACCTTTGCCGTAGTGCTTGTAGGCGCGTGGCCGCGTGAATACTTTGAGCGAGAGATGCTGGCCGACGATCGTCAGGATGAAAAACACGCCGATCCCAGGCCAGTGCGGAAGAAACAGCTTCAGCAGCTGGTCCATGAGAGCTCCGTAGGTGTTGATGAAGTCCACACGTTCCCCCTCAGGCTGCCTGCGCGTCGAGCGCGGGCGGAATCTCGAGCCCTTCTGGCCAGCGCAGCACCGCGTCCTTGCGGTTCTTGAGCGCGAAGCTGACCATGTTGCCCTGGTTGCCCCCGAGCGCGAAGCACTTGGCACCGGCGAGTCCCATCAGGAAGGCCACGTGCCCGCTGCCGGCTGCGTCCGGGTCACTCTTCGGGAAGATGATCACGGCGCCGAATACCCAGCCGCAGGGCTGGCCCCACGTCTTGTAGCTGGCGGCCGTCTTGTTGCGGGTGCTTCGGAACTTGGCGCTCTCGAGCACCCAGCTCACGTACGAGCTGCACCACGACAAGTCGTCGAGCGCGCGCCCTGCAGCGGTCGAGGCGTGGTAGCCCTCGATGCGCAGCGTGCTGCGCCCGGGGCGGGTGTCCTCGATGGTGCCGACCTCGCCGAGCGCGATCGGGATCCACGGTGGCACGATAACCGGTCGCGGCGTGGTGATGAGTCTCTGTCCGGTTGGCTGCATGGTTACTCCTCGCAGCGGTGCCGCATCAGCACCTGGTTCTGAATCCGGTAGATGTCGGCGAGGTCGAGCAGTGCGAGCAGCTTGTCGGCGCGCACGCTGACCACGCTGGAGCCCTTGCCGAGCGCGAGCCGGCGCAGCTCCCGGATCTCCGCGTCGGTGATCTTCCGGCACATCAAAGGTCGCTCCACTCCTCGATCTCGATGCCCGGGTTCACGTCGTCGTCGACGTTGGGCGCGAGCGCGAGACGTGTGGGCGGCGCGTAGCGCGCGGTGTCTCGCTCGAGGACCTCGCGCTGCGGGTGCGCCTGCAGCGAAGGGTCGATGCGCCCAGATTGGATGGTCTCGTCAGCGCTCGGGCTCATCGCCGTCACGGTCTTCTGCGTCGTGTACGCCATGCTCTACCCCCAGTTTCAGCGCCTGGACGAGCGTGTCCTGGTACACGCTGGCGAACTTCCGCTCCCAGCTTTCGCTGAGCTCGACCGGGCGAAATGTGGTGGCCCCCATCGAAAAGGTTGCCATCAGCCGCCCGCCCGGGTCGCGGAAGAAATGGGCGTCGTACGCGTGAAAGGGGGCTTTGCGGTTCTCCAGGTCGAGCTCGTGGCGCTTGTCGTGCCAGCGATCGACCAGCTGCACCACGAGGCGCGCATCGGCGTGGTCGGCAAAGCGGAAGCCGAACTTGGCTGCAAGAAGGAGCACTTGCTCGTGCGTCATCCCGTCGAGCGTGCCCACGCGCAGGCTCACCATGGTGCTGACGCAGGCGCTGATCTCCATGTAGCGCGGGTGCGCCGCAGCGCCGGACTCCTGCATCACCTCGTGAAAGAGTTCCTCGTCGCTCTTGTACACACCTGGTTAGTGCCCGCACGAGATGTTGCGCCGAGCGATTTTCGTGATGTACGCTCCCCTTCGCCCCTACGCTGCGGGTCCAGTCGCGAAACGGTGCACGGCGTAGGGGCGTTTTTTACATCATGCGCACGCCGTCGTCTTCCACGACGAGGCGCATGGCGAACGGGAGCGACTCGTAGAGCTCAGGCTTGTGGCTGATGAGCACGATCGCCCGGGTCTCTGCGAGGTCGACCAGCATGTCGCCGAACGCAGGGATGCCCTCCTCGTCGAGGCTGTCGGCCACCTCGTCGAGAATGAGCGTGCCCGGCTGCGTGCTGCGGCTCGCGGCTTCGAGGTCCGACAGCGCAAGGAGCAGGGCGATGTCGATGCGGCGGCGCATGCCGCTCGAGCACGCGCGGTAGCCGTAGTCGTGCCCGAGCCCCTTCACCTCGAGCGCCACCTTGTCGCCGTCTTCGTGCAGCAAAACGGTGACGCCGGGAAACAGCCGCTTCAGCCACGCGTTCGCGAGGCTGGTGATCGCGCCCATCGCATCGCCCAGCATGTGTGCGCGCACTCCCTTGAGGCCGAGCACGGTCTCGCACACCTCGAGCTCGTCGTACTCGTGGCACATGAGCGCGTAGCGCTCCTTGGCCTTGTCGTGCTCCTTGGTGTTCTCCTTGATCTGGTGCTCCAGGAGCGCTCGCTTGTCGGCGCGCGCGGCGCGGTTCTTCTCGAGCTGCGCGTGGTCGCGCTGCGTCGCCTCGGCTTTGCGCAGGAGCGTGCGTACGTCCTCGCGCTCCTCGTCGAGGCCCTCGATTTCGAGCGAGATGGCGGCGCGGCGCTCGCGCACTTGTTCGCGTAGCTGTTCGGCGTGGTCGCACGCATGCTGCGTGACCTGCCGAAGCTTCCTGCGCTGCGCCTCGGGGATTGCGTGGCCGCAGGTCGGGCACGCATCTCGGTCGAGGCGATCGCTTTCGGCCTTGCGCGTGCGGTGTTCGGCGTCGGCCTGCAGCACCTCGCGCGCGATGTTCTGCGACTCTACCTCGAGCTGCTTGCGGCGGGTGGTGAGCTCGACCTCGAGCCGCTTCATGCGCTCGACCTTCTCGGCAGGTACGAGCGTGCCCGCCACCAGGGTCTCGCTCGCTTCGGTCTCGTCGAGGTCCTTGAGCCGATCGGTGAGTCCGTTGATGCGCTCCTTGAGCACCGCCGCCTGCGCCTCGAACGTCTTCACCTTCGCGCCCACTTCGCGCATCTCCTCGCGGCAGCGCTTGAGGGCGGTGTCGAAGCGATCCAGGCCGAGGATCGCTTCGAACAGGAGCTTTCTCTCTTTGTCCGAGGCGACGCTGAAGTGGTTGGCGTCGGCGGACGAGAACACGCTGGTGCGCCGCCAGACGTCGTACTCGCCGATGATTCCGTTCAGCGCCTCCTGCGCCTTGCTCGCAGTGTCGTACTTCGCTGCGCGCTCGCCGGGCCGGGCGAAAGACAGCTGCGCCGGCTTCTTGCCGGCCCGGCGCCGTTCGATGTGGACCTCGGGCGTCTTGATGGCAGCGAGGCCTTCTTCGGCGCGCCAGGGCGGCGTGAGGCGCAAGGTTTTTCCCCAACACGCAGTGGCGATCGACTCGATGACGAGCGCGCTCTTGCCTCGGCCGTTGAGCCCCGTGACCAGGACGATCCCACGCTCGGGCAGCTGCACCTTCACGTTGTCGTGCGACATGAAGGCCTCGAGATGGATCTCGCGAACGTGCATCAACCGCCCCGCCTCTCGCGCTCGTTCGTCAGCGTCAGATGCGCGGCTGTCCACTTTCCTTGCGCCAAATAGCAGACCGTCTCGCGAAGCGCGCCGGTCAGACCCCAGGCCCCGATCGTCTGCGCGAGCGTGTTCGGGTCGCTGTCGAACGCCCGCTGCGCGTGGCTGTCCACAGCGCGGGTCAGGTACCAGAGCGCCATGTCCAGCGCCTCCAGCTGCGCGGTCTTCGTGAGGCTGCGGTGCGCTCGGAAGACCCACGAAAGCACGGCCGAGATGTGGAGCTCCGGACCGAGGCCCCACGCCTCGAGCACCTTCACCAGCTCCAGCGGGACCGGTTGGTTGTCCACAGCGTTCTTCACAGGGGTGGTCTGCATCCTGTGGTTGGTGCCCGATCCGCACGGGCAGCCTGCGCCTTTTTCGTAGGGTCACAGTGCCGTCGTGAGCCACCACACCTTCGTACACCCGCTCCCACTCCACGCACATGAAGTGGTCCTCGCGCGCGCAGCCGCCGTCGAGGAAGTCGACGCAGGCGCGCGCGGTGGCGCTCTGGGGGCGGTAGTAGGGGCAGCGCGGGGCCACCTGTGGTTGGTGCCCGGCCGGCGCGCGCGGGCGCGGGGTTTCTGGCGCGCGGGTGCGCGCGTGGACATACTCTGTCCGGCACTCCTGCTGGCGAGCTTCCGCGATGGGTTGCGCGGCCGGCTAGGCTACCGGGGCCTACGCTGCGGCTTGCCGCAGCAAATCAGCCCCGGAAATAGATGGGCCCCGATCGGCCCTCATACCGTGGCGGCGTCTGAGCCGGGCGGGGGTGCCTTGTCCATGTTGCGCCTCACCTCGAGCGCGAGCTTCTCGCAGCGTTCGAGGAACTCGATCAGCGAGCGCCGCGCTGCCCCTGCCTTGCGGCTGTGCGGGTCGATGGTGATGGTTCCGCCTTCCTCGAAGAGCACGACGATCTTCTCACCGCGCCCTGCACGGTCGGTGCACTGGATGCGCAGGCCAGTGGGTTGCCCGAGCACGCGTGCGACCACGGCATCGATTTCGTCCATCGGGACGGCTGCTTCATCGCGTTCACTCATGTGTTCTCCTGCCGGGGTAAGTCCCCGAGGATGGCGCGCAGCATCGCCTCGCTCAGAAAGCCCGAGTCGAGCAGGTCGCGCACGCGCTGGAGCGTGGCCTCGGCGAGCTCGGCGCGTGCCTTGTAGCGCTCGTAACCGATGCGCAAGCGCAGCGCCTCAGGCCCCGACAGACCCGCAGGGTGAAGTTTCGGAGCGGGTTGCTCAGTCAGCGGGCCCGGGTCGGGCACCTCGTCGAGCAGCTCCGCCATTACGTCGAGCGCGTCAGCAGCTTGGCTCACGGTGAACCCGTATTGCTGGATGAGCCGCTTGGCGAAGCGCCCGGCCATCTCGTCGCTGACGATCATCATGCGCTTCGCCGGGTCAGGATGCGGCACGCCTCAACGGCGCGCTCGCCGGCCGCGGTCAGCGCGTAGCGGCGGTGGTAGGCGTCGCCGAGTACCCGCACGAAGCCCTTGCCCTGCATTCGGTTCAAGGTCGTGTAGAGCGAGCCCTGCTTCACCTTGCCGCGCGATTGCGCGAGGAGATCGCGCGCGTAGATGCCCTCGTTCTGCTTGGCCAAGATCTTCAAGATCGTCACTTCGTGCTCGGTCGGGAACGGCATCCAAGCATTCTGCGCGATTGTCCGAGTCGTGGGCGAGATTATTGGCGATCCTTCATCGTGTCCCAGAGCATGAAGATGTTGCAGGCAACCGAGACCACCATCACGCACAGCGTCAGGTAGTCGTCGGTCCAAATCGCGCGCACGAGCACGAAGCCCGCAAGTGCAGCGCCGATTGCATGGAGGACAGCGCTGGTGCGCCCGGTGGGTGGGCGCATGGGCGGCGGGGTGTCGGAGGCGGGGACAGGGTCCATCCCCGCGATGCTACCTGTCAGCTCGCGCGCCGCCGCACTTCTTGAAACGGCGGGCGGTACTCGGGGTCACTACGCGGGCGCGATCGCGCAGGCTTCGGAATGATCTTGATCCACGTGCGTAGCGTGATCTTGTCTTTGACGAGGCGGAAGAATATGCCGCCAAGGGTTCGGTCTACGCCGTCGAGGCGTTTCATCCCGCCTGCTTGGTGTATAGCGATGGCGAGGTCGGCGAGCTCTTCGACCCAGGCAGACCCGTACTCGCGTACGAGAAGCATGAGCACGAACTTCGGTTGCGGTGTGGTCTCACCTAGCTTTGCAGCGATGCGCTTGCCTTCAGAACGCACATCATCGGGGAGCTTGGACATTCGCCAACGATAACCTTACAAGCTGTCAGACGCAGCATCCTTCGGCGGGCCGAGAGCCTCTTCGAGCTCTTTGGCCGCAAGATCATCCCCTTCGGCGCGCCACTTGGTGATGAGCGCGCGTACGCGGGTGACTTGCGCGTCCAGCGCTTCGTTTTGGCTGCACCAGCCCTCTTCGAGGGTGCGCAGGGCGTGGTCCTCGTCCTGCACCCGGTGAAGCAGCGCCAGAACGCGGTGCGGGTGGAACACGCGCGCGAATCGACGTCGGCAGAAGAAGCCCCCGTAGCGCGCGTCCGCGGCCACGATGATCTGCTCTTCCAAGGTCAAACGATCGTCGGGTGGGTTCGCCATGGGCGCTATTTTGCGCTCTCACGGTGCGTTCAGGCGGCAAAACTGTAAGGGATCAGCCTCGATAGTTTGCACACGACGCAGACAGGTGAGAGGGTGGCGGAACGTGAACGCCATCACACGTTCGCCCTGACCCAATACATACGCGAATGCCCCGGTAGTTAGTCGCTACCAGGGCTCTCGGGCTTTTCCACATCGCGCTCGACCGCGAGTGATGAACGACGAACTACATCTACCACAGCCCTTCGCGGCTGCAAACTCTCCCGACCACGAACTCGACCTTCGGCGAGTTCGCTGCTTCGTACCGGCGAGAGAGCGGCAAGGGCGTGAAGAGCAGCGCGCACGGCTGCGCGAGCTTCGGGCGGTGCGCGTCCACGGCAAGCGCCTCGCGACGTCGACGATCCTGAAGCTCTTCTACACCGAGTTTCCGGGCGCGCGCTGGGCGACGCGGCACCTTGCGGTCGAGCTCGGGGTCGACCCGCGCACCGTGCGCAAGGCGGTGGCGAAGCTGCCGGGATTCGGCTTCCGCCTCGTTGAGGTGAGCGAAGAGAGCTGCGTGATGCCGGGGGACCTGCCGCGGCGACGGTTCCTCGAGCCTCTTCCCCATGAAGATCCTCCGGGGCGGCCCCCTCTGTCTGTGGATCTCTTGGGGACTACGGATCCAGGTACTGATCAGGGCGAGCAACGCGAGACCAGCCACGTTGATCCCGAGTCTGACAAGGGAAGCTCTACAGGAAGGCAGATCGGAGAGATCTCGACCCCAGCCGGCGGTAGTACGCGCCCGCGCAGGCGCACGCACGAGCGCGCGCGGGGCGCGCGTGCCTCTCGAGTTCGAGCCGATCGTTCGCGAGAGCGTCCCCAGACGCCGGCACCTCGCCCTCCTCGCTCGCTGCGCCGCAGCGCGCCTGTGGCTTGCGAGGCGGGGGTCTGGCGGGCGCTGAGGCAACGCTACGACGGCGCGTGGGTGTCCGGGCTCGGGCGTGAGCTGTGCTTCGAGCGGTACCACCAGCGTCCCGTCGAGGCGGAACGGGCGCTGCGCACTTGCCTCGTGCGCTTCCCCGAGGGACCGGGCGCGCTCGGCCTGCTGCGGATGTTCCGCGGGTTTTTCACGCTCGCGTGCCGTGGCGAGGGGCTCTGCGACGAGCCGACATGGCGCGCGAAGGACCGCGCCATGTCGGTCGCCTCGCTGCTCGACGCCGGGCCCGGGGACGGTGGCAGCGCCGAGCTGTGGGAGGAGTTCGTCGCGGGGCTCGAGGGGCGCCTTGGGCGCGTGCAGGCGGCCGGCGGGGGCGGCTCGGAGCAAGCGGAACTCCTCGCAGAGGCGCTGGTGCCGGCGCGCGCTGCGCTCGCTCGCGCACGCGTGCGCGAGGGCGTCTTCCAGCGCGACAGCCGGATCGCCCGCGAGGTGGCGCGCGACACCCGCTTCGTGACGTCCGAGGAGCGCTTCGAGGAGGCCGACGCCCGGGTCACCCAGGCGGATCGCGAGGCGCAGGCTGAGGCGCTGCAGGCCGCGCACCTCGCAGCGCTGAGCGACGAGGACCTCGAGCGGTATGCGAAACAGGGGCTCGCCGATACGCAGCAAGCGGTGCGCGCGGGCAGCTCTTGGCGTGTGGTCGAGAACCTCGCCAAGACCGCGCTGAAGTACCAGCGCGAGCGCGAGCGGCGAAGCAGATCCGCGCGGGGCGAGCCCGCTTGAGCCCGACAGGCCGACCGGAGGACGGCCATCCGACTGCCCCCTTTCGGGGCAGTGTCTGGTACCCTCGCGCCCCATGCGGATCGACGAGCTCAAGCGTCGTGTTGCCGAACGGGACCTGGATGAGGGGATGCCAGCGGAACTACGCGCGCGGATTGCGCGCGCGAAGGCCCGTGGGAAGAGAGCGCGGGCGCTCGCGCGCTGGATGGTCTGGGTGAGCCTCGGCAACGGGGCGGCCTGCACCCTGTGGGCGGTGCTCGCGTGGCAGGACTTCGCGCAGCGCGAGTGGGTTGCCTGGTGGCTGGTGGCTTTCTCGTTCGCGATGATGTTCGGGCGTGCGCGCGTCGACCGCGCTTACCTCGCGGCATACTTCGAGGTGTGCGAGTACGAGAGCGGCTGGCGCACCGAGCAGATCCTCGCGATGCTGAGGGAGCCGGCGTGACCGCCGCGCCGAAACGAGGCTGGGCGCAGCCAGTGCATGCGCACGAAACGCGCGAACTCCGACGCATCGCCAAGGCGGCCGGGTACCTGCCGGGGCTCGATGCCGTGGCGCTCGAAGACTCGCTCACGCGGGTGTTCGCGGACATTGGCCGATGTCGCAAGGTCAAGGCGTGGCTACGCTGGGTGCTCAACGTGAACGCGCTGGCTGCGGTGTGCGTGACCATCTTCGCGCTCTATGCCCACGAGTTCGCTGCGCCCTACGGCCTTGCGTGCGTGGCGATCGGCTTCATTTTCGTGGTGGCGGTGAAGCACCTCGAGCGGGTGGACCGCTTGCACGCGCAGCTCATCGAGGACTGCAACGACCTTTCCGACGCGCTACATCAGGAGGACACGAAGATTCTTGCGTGGAGTAAGACGCGGAAGGCAAACTGGTGAATGAAGCAAATCTCTATCAGGGCGCGAGTCGATGGGAGCGCGCCCCCTATGCGAGTGATCAAGTACACCTGTGACCGCTGCAACGACGCCGTCGACTCGGACGGAGCAATCCTGAAGATTGAATCGCACCCGCGGGCGTGGTCGAGCGAAGGAGTGCCGGTGTACGAAGGTGGTGCGCCGCCGCCGCTTGACTTGTGCCGTGGCTGCATGGTCGAGTTCCGCCGCTTCATGGATAAACTAGCCCCTGCTGGGCGCTGAGCTCCCGTGGCTGCCTTCACCTCCAGCCGATACACCCCCAAGGAACGCGCCGCACGTGTCGAGCGGTACGGCGAAGGGCCATGGGTCGACGAGCCGGACAAGCGCGTGTGGCAGGCGCACGGCTTCACCTGCGATGCTGCGCGCGAGCTTCAGAGCGGGCACTGGTGCGGGTACGTGCACCTGCCGCCCGGGCACCCCTGGTACGGGCATCCGTACATCGGCTTCTCGCTCCTCATCGAGGGCGAGCGCGCCATCACCCACGCGGCAGAGGAAGATGGACACTGGGTCATCGGCTTCCACTGCGCGCACGACGGGGACTATCCGCCTGGCCTTATGACCTTGCTGAATCGAGTCGCGAAGCACGAGTCAAAGCTATTCCCTCGTGAGGGCTACCGCGACCTTGCCTACGTGCAGCGCGCGACCGAGCACATCGCCGAGCAGGCGCGCACGGTCGCTACTGCGGGCTGAGGCTGTTGCGGAGCAGGGCTTCTGCCACATCGCGGAAGTACAGCGCGGCGACGCCCTGCGCGTAGACCTGGGCACGAGCGAGATCCTGCGTGTCCGCGAAGCCAACTCTGAGCGGGCCGTTGGCCCCGCCGTCGTTCTCGTTGACGATGTAGATGCGGAAGCCGCCCTCGTGCGCGCTGATCTCGATGCCCACAGCGGTCGCTTCGATGTCCGCGTACCAGTATTCCCCGCAGTCGTCGCCGTCGACCAGCGCTTCGTAGTGGATCCATTCGAGATCGATTTGCATGGGGACCAGCGTACGCCACGGCCTGGACAGAGTATGTCCCGCCGGGCGAATCTGCTGCGCGCATGCACTTCGAGCGCAAGTGGGGCTCGCTGTACTTCATGAGCGGGCCAAACATCATCTACATGGTCGACGAGCTTGCCATCGCTTTCGACCGCCAGAACTTCACGCGCCTGAAACACGGCCGCCCGAAGGACGTTCTGAGATGGGTCGAGGCGGTGCAGCGGCTCGACAAGGAGCAGCAGCTGTTCCCTGACATCGCGGTCGTTCAGGGCAAGGCCGATGTGTTCGACGTCGAGGATCTCAACAAGATGCTCGATATTACAGGCTACATGAAAGTGCTTGCGCGCAAGTACGGGTTCTTCTCCCCGCGCTGAGCCTCTCGGTCCAACCAGCGCCCGAATGCCGGCCTACCCCCTGGTTCAGGTAGGTACGTGGCCGTGGCCCGATCGGACCTCCGTAAAGCGGTGGTTGACTGCCGCGTATACTCACTGCGTCTCGTCGGTGCGGCCACGCCACGTATCTGCTCAGAGGCAACGTAGTCGACCAAGCTGCCGGCTGTGCCGCCGTCGACTCGACGACCCACGCGGGCGCCCTGCGACGCACACGATCGACCGGCCAGTTCAGCGGTTTCGCAGGTGCGCGGCGTCTCGGCAAAGTCTAAAAAGTGAAGTTATTACAAAAGAGAGTGTCGTGGTTGATGCGCACTTGCCGCGCAGCCGTGCAGAGGGAATGCAAGGCGGCCGAGAAGGAGGGGTGATTGCTGCACGCTACGTTTCTCGCCTTCTTGGCTGATACGCAGCGCCACGATTCCGGTGCTCGGCCGGCTTGCCGCTATGCCGTATAAAATAACTTGACAGCCGGCTGGCTTGCGGGGCATATGTGCGGCCATGGAAGTCGTGCCCGTCGTCAATCAGAAGGGAGGCGTCTGCAAGAGCAGCACGGCGCTGAACCTCGCCACCGCGCTGGCCGAGGTCGGCGCCCGCCCGCTGCTCGTCGACTGCGACCCGCAGGGGCACAGCTCGCTGTACTGCGGCATGCGGGAGGACGAGCCGCGGTACGGCTCCCGGACGTACCAAGCGCTGCAGTTCCCTCGGCTCGGCATCGACGAGCTAGCGCAGACGACTCCCTACGGCTTCGACATTCTCGCCGGTGGCCCGGACGTGACCTCTGCCGAGGACTCGCTCCTGAAGCTCGACAAGCTCGAGGTGTTTCGTGACAAGTTGTCCGCGCTGCCCCCGGATCGCTACACACACGTTTTCATCGATTGCCCGCCGTCGGTCAGCGCATTGACGCTCTCTGCGCTGGTTGCGGCGAGCTACATGATCATGCCGTTCACCCCGGAGTCCTCGGCAATCGACGGGATTGGGCTGCTTCTAAAAGCTGCGAAGAGCATGGAGCGCTTCAACGCGCAGGGTACGGTGCCGCTGCTTGGCGTCGTGATGGTGCGGGAAGGACGCAAGACGCGGCACCAGCGCTCGGTCGAGGCCGCCGTCGAGGAGGCGCTGCCTGGGAAGCTGTTCACGCAGCGTATCCGCGAGGCGACCTGCGTGAACAACGCCGTTACCGCCATGCGCCCGGTGCTCGCGTACGAGCCAAAGCACGACGTCTGCACCGATATCCGGGTGATGGCGCAGGAGTTCCTGGCTCGCACGGCGGCGGGCGCGAAGGGGAGGAAGTGATGGCCAAGCCAGTGGAGCCGATCAAGAACGCCCTCACACAGCTCAACGAGCGGAGCCGCGTCGCTGCTGCGCACGCGCCGCCTGAGGAGCCGCCTGGAGCGCGGGAGGAGCCGGGCACTACAGAGATGCTAGCGCCGCCGCAGAGTGTGCTGTCGCCCGACGAGGCGGAGGAGGCACTCGACAGCTTGTTCAAGCCGGTGGCGGAGCAGCCGAAGAACCGCACAGGTACGCTACGCGCGCCACAGCGTCGCCTACGGGACAATAAGGACACCATCAAGCTCAGCTTCGTGCTGACCAAGGACGTCAACGAGTTGCTGCGACGCGTGATGCTCGGCTTCCCTGCGCACCTGCACCGCAACGAAGTCGTGAATAAGGTGCTCGAGGCGGGGCTGCGCGACATCGAGATACGCCAGCAGAGGCGGGCGTTGGGGAGGACCGGATGAAGTGCAAGAGCTGCGCGACGGCCGTCGACGCGTGTGAAGTCTGCGGGCGCCCGGCAGTAATGCGGCAAGCCCCCGCAGGTATCGTTGTGCAGCTGCCTGGTACTTCCAGACCAATCCCTATCGCGCTCGCGAAGCCGACCAAGCCCGGCACCCGGCGCAACCCGCGACAGCTGAAGCTGTCCCCCGAACGCACGACTGTGGTGTCGACGATCCACTTCGATGCTGAGCGACTGGAGCAGCTCAACTACGCGGCGATGCGTGCGGGCGTACGCCTGAGCCACGTTGTTGACCAGGCGTGCAGGGAGTTCATCGAGAAGTACAACCTTGCTGCGCCAGCGCGCGGATGACTTGCGAGCGCTGATTGGGACGCGATGGAGGCAGAAGCGGTGACCACTCCCGATGATGACGACGTGCGCCTCACGCCCGAGGAGGATCGGGCAACGCGCGAAGCCGGGCGCAAGATGCTCGGCCGTCCGCAACCGCCGCGCATGCCGATTGGGCAGCGCCTCGCCGCAGCAGTCGACGTGGAGGCAGCCGCCCGCCTTCGAGAGGAGCTGCAAGCGCTCGCGCGAAAGGAGCCGACAGCGGAGGACCGTGCTTTGCTCGACCTCATCAGTGCGCGCAGGCCTCTCGACGAGGTCACCGAGTCGCGGATCCTGCAGCACCTATGGCTGAATGAGGCGCTGCCTGCAGAAGAGGCTGCCGCGCTCTGGGCAGCCTACAACCATGCGGTGAAGCGATGACTGCCGACAAGACGTTGATCGAACTACTGGATATCGACGTTGAGAAGACCAAGGCGCTCGACGCGAAAATCACGGCGTTGATCAGGGAGCATGTGGAGCCTGGTCATAACTCAGTTGCCGCGCTGCTCGTCGTTGCCGCGCGGGTTGCCGCCCACAACAACATGCCGTTCGTGCTCGCAGTGTCGGTGCTCGAATGGCTCTACACCGATAACGCACGCCGTAAGGGGGTGTCGGTAGTCGAGATCGTGACGGGCAGCGAGGTCGAGATCACGAAGGTCAGCGGCGAGGACAAGAAGCCGATGCACTAGTTTCGTAAGGCCTGCAGCAAACGGTTGCAGGGCGAAGGCTGACGGGCGCAGGAAGGTGCTTGCCAGCGAAGTGGACAACTCGTCAGGATCGAGTGTGAACAGGGGAGGGCCATGAAAGACGCCAACTGGCAACACACGCTCGATGTGTACCGCCGTAAGACCGACAACGTGCTCAAGGGGAAGACGCCCGGGCAGGGCAACCACGTTCCCGTCTACGCGTACGACCTGCAGCTCATGCTCGAAGAGCTCAAGGAGCTCGAGGTGTTGCGCGCACAGCTGGGCAAGGCGACCGGCACCTGAGATCCTGGCGGCCTCACGAGGGGAGGTCAGCCATGCGTGTAGATGTCGTTCGCTGCGCGTCCTGTAATACCATCGTGCCGGCGCCGTCGGGGCGCTCGCGGGGGCTTCGCTGTTCGGGCTGCATCAAGCGGGCTCGGGAGGCGGTTCGGGCGGGCGCTGCGCGGCAGCACCATGTGCCCCAAAGGAACCGGACGCCGACGATGACGACCCCGACTCCCTGCTCGATCACTGGCCTTGTTGAGCTGACCCCTGCCATGCAGCTTGCGCGGGCAACCCTGGACGACCTTGAGAAGGCGGGCCATGGGTTCTCGCAGCTGGCGCGCGAGGCAGCCAAAGCCGGCAACGACATGCTCAAGGCGTTCGCGGAGGACGCCGAGGACGCCGTCATGCAGCACTCGGACGCGCTGCGTCGACTGGTACCATCTATGGACTTTTGGACCCGTACGTGAAGGCGCAGGTCGCTCTCGCTGCGCTGCTCCTGTGGCTGGTCGGGGCGGTGACCGGGAGCGTCCTGCACATGCTCCTCACGGCGAGCACACTCGATGTTCTTACAAGCGAGCTAACTCGGGCACGCATGGCGTGTACGTCTCTTGCTCAATGCATGCCGAAGTGCGATAGCCAGTAAAACGGGCGGCGGGGGAGCGTGATTGCCCGACCCGCCGCGCTGGCACCCTTGGGCTGCAGTGTCGCCTCGAATCCAAGGGTGCATGGAAAACCTAGACCAGCTATGGGGGAGGGCGCGAGAAATGCGCTGCTCGCACGATGCCGAATCCAGTCCGTGACCACGACGACTGCAGCAAGGAGGCGATCGCCGAGTCCATCGACGCCTGGCACGCCAGCGACTCGGCGCTCGAGCTGCACGAGTGGCTCGGCTGGGCGTGGGAGGAGTACGCGCACTGGGTGAAGACGAGCGAGGCGCCAAAGCGCCCGATCACGTCGCACGCGCTGCAGCCAAGTCGTGAGCGCCTCACGCAGTACGTGCTGTACGACCACCCGAACGACCACCCGGATTTCTTCGTGGTGCGCCCCTTCGACGTCGGCCCGGGTACCGTGGTGGCGCGCAAGACGTGCGCACTCTTTCGCAGCCTCGACAAAGCGCGGGCGTGGTGCGTGCAGCTGGGTCTCGCGCGGATGGATCGAAGTCCCGGTGACGACCCAAAGATCATTGAGGTGTGGACGTGAATGACCCGATCTTGTGGTGCGGCCTCGCTGGTCTAAGTGTCGTGGGTCTCCTGTGCTGGATCGCCTCAAAGGGCGAGGAGTACGAGGACGAGCGGCTCAAGCG
>JACCDR011593454.1_pt1 | contig 21110 bp, 21 predicted proteins | sample 7446431 | NCBI WGS metagenome assembly JACCDR01 (sample SAMN15323443, study PRJNA562643) | freshwater metagenome | isolation source: river surface water | place: USA:Blue River Watershed | collected 2017-08-17 | reverse complement strand
GTCACCGTCCGCGCGGTGAAGGACTACGTCGCCGCGCGCGGTGCCGCGCCGGCACCCGAGACAGCCGCCCCTGCTGCCGCGAGCCCACCCGCAGCGCCGGCATCGCCATCTGCCGCCACTCCACCGGCAGAGCCGGCAGCGGCGGGGGCGGCCCCTCTGCCGTTCGCCCCGGAGACCAAGCAGCTCTGGGCCGAGATGCTCGACTACGCCGACAAGCTGCGCACGCTTCCCGGCGCGGACGCCTACAGCCGCGAGGAGATCGCGCTGGCGCTGGCCCGCAACGCGCACTCCGCCGGCAAGGTGGCCGAGCTCGAGCGCTACGCCAACGCCCAGCTCAACGGCGAGGACGTCAACCTCGACCCGGCCGGTACCCAGCCGCCGGAGCACGGCTTCGGCCCCAACACCCCAGTGGTCAAGGCCTTCGGCAACACCGCCGGCACCCGGGTGGTCATGGCCTTCAGCGACGTGCTGCCCGCCAACCTGCGTCCCGAGGACGTCACCCTGGGGATGCTGCCCTTCCCGAAGGGCGTGGACGCCGGCTACCTCACCAAGCTCTACCTGGCCGGCACCGCCAAGGGCAACGAGGCCCGCGCGCTGCGCGGCATGCCGCCGCTCGATGAGACCGAGGCCGCGTTCCGCACCGTCCGCGCGTTCTTCGGCGACCGCTTCGAGAAGCGCGCCGTCACCTACAGCGCCGACCCGGTGGGCGTGCGCACTCCCGACATGGATCGCCAGTCGCCCGCCGCGCACGCGAGCACTGGCCAGAAGCTGACCCGCCGCTCCATCACCCTCAAGGACAAGGCCGGCAACCCCACCGACTACGGGGTCATCAGCATCTCCGACCTCTACAGTGCGCGCCAGGACGCGCCGCTGCTGGCGCTCGATGCCGCGGAGAAGATGCACACCGCGCTGGCCGACCATGCCCGGCTGGTCCGCACGCTGGAGACCAACGCCAAGCGCCAGGGCCGCGAGCTCACCTCGGTCGACTACCCGCCGAAGCCCGAGATCAAGCTGGTCTCGCTGGTCTGGGACACGGGCATGTCGCTGCCGCCAGACGTGAAGGTGCGCGGCGCTCCGAAGTCCACCACCAAGGTCTCCGGCCGCCGCGTCGTCGGCGCCACCCTGAACAAGGGCGACGTCCTCTACGCCATCCCCGGCCGGCCCAAGCAGTTCTTCGTCGGCGACGCTGCCGTCGCCAACGGCCTGGTGCCCAACCGCCGTGGCCTGACCAAGGCCGAGGCCGACGCGCTGGCCCAGACCACGACCGGCCCCGTCACCGTCCTGCCGGATGGCCCGGACGCCAAGGCTGCGCGCGAGGCGCGGCGCGAGCAGGGTCGCCAGGAGAGCAACCTCCGGGAGACCACCAAGCTGGCTGCCCAGATCCAGGGCGGCACCTTCCAGTTCGCTGGTCCGCTCGAAGCCCTGCAGGCGGTGCAGCGCGCCGAGGCGCTGGTCGAGCTCGACCGGACGGCCGGCGCCGCAGGCAGCACCGCCGACAGCGGCAAGGTGAAGAGCGCGTTCCGCATCATTGCGGCGCAGGCTCGCCGCCAGTTCCCGGACGCGAAGGGCCTGCCGGAGCTGCCGGCGGAGCCGGTGCGCATCGCTGGCATTCCCATCGACCCGAACAGCCCGCTGGGCCGGGCGATCGGCGGCGGCAAGAGCACGATCCGCGACCTCGACGCGCGGCGCGACCTGCCCGACTCCATCTACGCCCGCCTGGCCACGCACGACGACCCGCCGCCGGGCTACCGCCTGGCCATCCGCTTCGACAACCAGAAGCACATCCTCATCGCTACCGACGCGCAGGCTGGCCTCAAGGCCTCGCACCTCGTTGCCAAGGGGCACCCGAACGCCATTGTCGGCGTGGTCCCGAACGGCACCAAGCAGGCCGACGCCGCTCGCGTCTTCACCAGCATCGCCGCGGCGAAGGCCAAGGTCAGCAACTCGCCGGTCTCCATCGCCGAGCTCGACAAGACCGCCATCGTCGACCTGGGTGACGACGTGCCGGAGGCCGTGCAGAAGGCCATGATGGCCGCGCCGGCCGAGATCCCGCGCACGCTGGCCGGCCTGCACAAGCTGCAGTTCGACCTCGGCGCCGGTGAGAACAAGGCCTTCGACTTCCACGACAACCCTGAGGGCTCGCTGGAAACCCTGAAGACCATCGTCGAGATCAACCGCTACCTGGCCAAGTTCGCGCCGCACGGCGTGGTGCTCGACAACGTCACGCGCGCCACCGCGATGACGCAGATCAAGGACATCGTCAAGGACCTGCACCCCGACGAGATCGCCGCGCTCGACTACCTGCTGGGCGGCGCTGGCGTGGATGGTCGTGCCCCCGAGTTCGGTCTCACCGACCAGGCCAACGCGCGTGGCGCGTTCAGCCGCAAGGGCCTTCCGACCTCGAGCGGCGGTCGCGTGCGCCTTGGCATGCAGGTCGCCGCCGACATCGCCAACGGTCGCATGGCCACGATCACGCACGAGATCGGCCACTGGGTGCACTACAACCTGCTGACGCCGGCCGAGAGCGCCGACTTCGCCGAGGAGATGCTGAAGGTCCTGCAGGGCAAGAAGGCCGGCGCCTTCGCCGAGCTGACGCCCATCGTCGGCAAGGGCATGGATGCAGCCGTGGTGCTGAAGAGCCGCACCAAGAACCTGGCCGAGATGTTCGCCCACCAGTTCCAGGCGTGGGCCTTCAAGCGTCCCGAGTTCCGCCCGATGATGGCGGAGTCCTTCTGGGAGCGCGTGATCGGCGCCACCAAGGCATTCCTGCAGGGCCTCCTCACCGGCAAGCCGGTGAAGCTGCTCGACTCGACGAAGGCCATCATGGCCCGCCTGTACCCCGACAACGTGCGGGTCAACCAGGGCAACGTGCCGGTGAAGTACCAGCACGAAGGCAGCGCGCTGATCGCCAAGACCTACATGAACGTGGACCTGGCCGAAGCGCAGATCCTCGACGCGGTGCACAGCGACAACGATGACAGCATCGTCAACGCCTTCGTTGAGCTGAACTCGCTGCTGCGCGGCGCGTTCTCCGCCAACGCCGTCTCCGGCACCGACCCGAACAAGGGCGCCCAGGGCAAGCTCGGCGGCTCCCTCAAGGTCTTCCTGGCCTCGATGTCGAAGCGCATCGAAGAAGCCATCGGCGAGGTCGCGCAGTCCACCGACGGCAAGCCTGCGAACGGCATCGACTGGGACGCCTACCTCGACAAGCAGATGGGCCTCGACGGCTCCATCGATGATGCGAGCGTCGAGTCCATGATGGACGACTTCGTCGGCATCGATAAGACCGACGGCCTCTCCGAGATGATCGACATTTCCGCCGCCGCCGAACGGCTGCGCGCGCTCTGGAAGCGCGACGAGGCAAACCCCCTCGACAACTCCATCCAGACCGCCATCGACATCCTCAAGTCCAAGATGGAGGCCCGCTTCCGCGCCTTCGAGGGCAAGGACTACTACCCGCCCGGCGCGACGGTGGAGCTCGCCGACAAGTTCATGGAGGCGCGCGAGGGTCGCTACCTCGGCGCGGTGCGTCGCCAGGCGTTCCGCGACAAGATCAACCCCATCGAGGCGGAGCGCCGCGCCAACCGCCGGCGCGCTGCCGCCCAGTCGTGGGGCAAGCTCCTCGGCCAGTACGAGGAGTCCGACGCCGCGATCTTCCTGAACAAGGTCGGCAAGGGCAAGGTCAACATCGTCAACGCGGCCAACGAGGTGATCGACCTCAAGACCGCCAGCTTCGAGCAGCTTGTCGGCTACCGCCAGTTCTACAAGGATGTCCACGTCGCGCTTCGCGGTAAGCAGATCAAGCTGGGCGTCCACATCGACCAGGCCCTGGCCACCAAGATGGCCTCGGTCCCGACGCTGGCCAAGGAAGCAGACAAGCGGCTCATGGAGCTCGGCGTGCTGAACCCGGCGCAGCAGCTCCGCGGTGCAGACGCGCGCGCCTACGCGAAGGCGACCCGCCTGAAGGGTCTCGAGGACGCCGACTTCAAGAGCTATTCGAGCTGGACCTCCGACCAGTTGCTCACCGCCTACGAGGCCGCCAACGGCGACGCGCTGGGTGCGCTCTACAAGAAGTTCCATGAGCTCGTGGCCAACCAGGACCCGGCGCTCTCCGACGTCCGCGCCGAGATCGAGGGCCGCATCTACCTGGCCCAGGATGCGCTGGCCGAGATCCGCCGGCGTGCGCTGGTCGACGGCCGCTCGCCGATCCCGTTCGAGCCGAAGGACGCAGCCCTCAACAAGGTCATCGACGCCGAGGTCTCCGCGTACCGCGGTGTGGCCGACGACGCCATCCCGCCGCACGCGCCGCCGCAGGTGCGCGAGATGGTCAGTGCGATGTCGCACCGCGACCCCATCGTCCAGCACCGGCTGCGCACCATGGCGTACCGCATGCTGAGCCTGCTCAGCAAGGACGCCAACGCCGCGCTCGGCCAGGGCGTCGTGCTCACCAGCGCCGACCTGGCCAAGATCACCGGCCGTCCGATCACCGAGGGCTCCACCGGCCAGTTCGTCGACCTGACCAGCGAAGCCTTCAACGGGCTGCGCGGCGACCTGCGCAAGCTGGCCATCGGCCTGACCAAGGGCACGAGCTCGCCGATCGACGTGATCCACGAGGTCACGCACCTGCTGGTCCGCTCCGGCGTGGCCGGCGACAGCTCGATGCTGCGCGAGATGTTCCGCGCGGCCGAAGATGCCGTGAAGGCGCGCATCAAGCAGAACTACGCCGGCCGCTGGGCCGACCTGCCGCCCGACCTGATGGAGGCGCGGCTCGCCGAGGAGTGGTTCTCCGAGTCGTTCGCCCACTACCTGGCCGACCGGGTCAGCAAGGACTCCGGCTGGAAGTTCCGCGACGCGGGCCTCAGCGCCGGCCGCACGCTGGAGCTGCGCGGCAAGCTGTCGACCCTCATCGACAACGTGCGCGAGTACCTGACCTATCTCCTCAACGGCCTCATCGGCCGCAAGGATGTCCGCCAGGAGTTCCGCCGCCTGACCATCTACGGCGACCTGTTCGCCGCGAAGCGTCCGAAGTGGGCCACGATCCGCGACGCCAACCTGGTCCGCCCCAATGGCGCGGTCAGCGCCAGCGCGGCCATGCAGTACGCGCAGTCGGTGTTCGACGCCAACGCGCGCGTGCCCAACTGGGCGGGCGGCGCGTGGGAGGCGGGCGTCCGCTCCTTCGTGGACAAGCGGCACTGGGACCCGGTCACGGATCGCCCGGTCCCGTACTTCTACTCGATGGCGGGCGATCGCCGGGTGCTCAGCACCAACCCGCAGCACGTCAGCAAGCGCGACGTGCGCGCCGCAGCCGAGACCCTGGCCGGCACGCCCAGCCAGAACATCATGGCCCGCGAGGCACTGGCCCAGCTCGGCCACGTCCGCGACCGGCTCGCCAAGGAGGCCGCCAAGGCTGCGCCGTCCAGCGCCGACCTCGGCCGCCTGCGTGCGCGCGAGGAGGCGCTGCTCAGCGCCATCCGCGAGGACGCGGGCACCGACATGGACGACGCGGTGGGGGCGGTCTACCTGGCTGCTCGCAGCCCGCTCAGCCTCGATGCTGACTGGTACCCGAACAGCCCGGTGCTCGCCGCGGTGCGGGCTCACTACCCGGACCTGCCGTACCGCCGGATCACTGGCCGCGACCTGCGCGCGCTGGTCGGTGACGAGGTGTTGCGCAAGGCCGGCTTCGACAGCGTGCTCGACCGCGAGAGCCCGACCAGCAGCCAGACCATCACGCTGCTGGACGAGACCCTGGCACGTCGCATCGACGACCCCGCCTTCATGCAGGAGGCGCACACCATCATCGATCCGGGCAGCATGCCCAGCCTCGGCGAGGTGACGCTGGCCCTGAACGAGGGCGAGGTGCTCGACGCCAAGATGGGCGCCGCGGTGACCGCCGGCCTGACCGCCTCGCAGGCCAACCCGATGCTGGCCGAGATGCTGTCCAACATGCGCGCGCAGCGCACGCCGACCTTCGGGTCCGCCGCGTGGGACCGCGTCGCTCAGGGCAGCCGCAAGGTCTTCTCCACCATGTTCGGCGAGCAGGCCACGCGCATCGAGGAGGCCGGCATGAAGTGGGTGGGTGGCTGGTATCGGGACCACTTCCCGAACCACACCCTGGCCCTCTCGACCCGCATCTTCGGCGACGGCAAGCAGCCCGGCCTCAAGCCGCTGCTCGACGCGCTGCCGGGCAGCCCGGGCGACTTCCGCCGCTGGTTCCAGAACGCGACCAGCTTCCGCGAGCGGCCGGCCCAGCCGGAGTCCTACGCGCGCGTGGTGCGTGCGCTGCGCCACGGCACGGAGTCGCGGCAGTACCGCTCGCTCACCGGCGCGGAGAAGCGCGCGGCCGACGGCATCCGCCTGATGCTGGCCCAGGAGCTGAAGGGCATGCGCGACTCCGGCGTGATGGTCGGCGAGATCAACAACTACTTCCCGCAGGTCTGGTCGCCGACCAACATGATGAAGGACCAGGACGGCTTCGTCCGCGCCATGGCCGACTACTTCAACGCCGAGGCCGTGGACCGTGGCCTGCCCGTCGATGACGCGGGCAGCCTGGGCCGCGCCAAGGCGATGTTCGCCAAGCTGGTCGACGACGACGGCGTGTACGTCCCGCCGCCGCTCGGTAGCCAGCGGCAGGCGACCAGCGACCACATCGACTTTCAGCGCCTCATCCGCCTGGAGGACCCGAAGTTTGCCAAGCACCTGGGCTCGCTGGAGAAGTACCTGGAGGACGACCTCGAGGGCATCCTCTTCAAGTATTTCGACGGCACGCAGCGCCGCATGCTGCAGACGCAGCAGTTCGGTGCGCTGAACCACGGCTTCCACGACTACCTCCGGGTGGCCGAGGAGGGCGAGGACGGCATCACCTACCTGCTCTCGACCAACCGCGTCTGGCGGAAGGACATGCGCGCCATGAACTCGAAGGGCTGGGTGGAAGACCACCGCCTGGCGCACGAGACCGTGATGCCGTTCGAGGGCAAGGAAGACGAGGCGCGCGACTTCACCAAGAAGCTGGTCGCCACCTTCAAGGCAGACGGCGAGCCGGCCGCGAAGGCGATGCTCGACTCTCTGGCCGGCGTCAACCGCGACCGCTTCGCCAAGCAGACCTACGCCCGCCGCAGCGAGGCCATCCTGGCTGCGCTGCGCGACTTCGGTGGCGAGGCCGGCAAGGTCCGCCCGGAGATGGTGAAGTTTGCGCAGGACGCCATGCAGGTGGCCATGCGCAAGCCGGTCGACAACGGCCCGATGGCCGGTGCCGCGGCGCGCGCCATCAGCCAGACGCTGCGCGCGATCAACTCGGTCACGCTGCTCGGCTTCACCACCCTCACGTCCATTCCCGACACCGTGCTCCCGATCATCCGCTCGGGCAGCTTCGGTGCGTGGGTGAAGGCGGCGAAGAACATCCGCGACCCGGACTACAAGCGCGCCATCCACGCGCTCGGCGTCAACCTGGACTCGATGCTGCACCAGCGCATGGCCGGCATGTTCCAGCACGACAACATGGGCAAGCTCAACCAGGCGACCAACGCCTTCTTCAACGCCACCGGCCTCACGCCCTGGACGGACTTTCAGCGCCGCATGGCAGCCGCCGTCGGCTACGAAGCCTTCAAGGCCGACGTCGCCAAGGCGATCAAGCTGCAGGTGGGCGACGGCTCCGACCTGACGAAGCAGCGGCCGGAGTACCGGCGCGTGATGCGCACGCTCTCGCGCTACGGCCTGGCGGACTACGTCCGCAACGGCAAGCCGCTGGAGGACCTCGACGACAACGTGAGCACGGAGGTCCGCCTGGCCCTGCTCAAGTTCACCAACGACACCATCTTCAACCCCAGCCCCAACGACGTGCCGCTCTGGGCTCAGCACCCCGTCGGCGCCATCGTGTACCAGCTCAAGCAGTACCCGGTGCAGATGGCCCGCCTGACGCACGACCTGTTCGCCACCTCCATCGCCGACTTCAAGGAGACGGGCGACCCGCGCGCGCTCAAGAAGCTCGGCTACCTGCTGATGCTCGGCCCCGCCGCTGGCGCGGTTGCGCTCGGCGTGAAGGACGTGGTCCAGGCGCGCGGCGGCGAGAAGAACGACGAGGCCAGCCTGCAGCACCGCAACCTCCTCAAGACGCTGGGCTACCGCAAGGACGTCCACGGCGACGAGGACGACTTCATGGGCTGGTATCTCAACGGCCTGATGGCGATGGGCGGCCTCGGCATCGTGGCCGACACTGCCATGCAGATCGGTGCCGCCGTGGACAACGGCGCCTACGGTGCGCAGCGCATCAACAGCGCGCTCTTCGGCCCGACCGTCGGCCTCATCCAGTCCACCGCCAACGTGCTCGGCGGCGCGAAGGACGCCATCTCCGACCAGTTCGTCGAGGGTGCGCCGCAGACCAACGCCAAGGAGCGCACCGCCCTGCGCGAGATCGCGGGCCGCACGCCGATCCTCGGTGGCATCGGCGCGTTCCGCACCGGCATGGCCGACCTCGCAGGCCCGCCTGCCAGTGAGGGCGGCGACGTCGGCGGCTACAGCGAGCCGACCTACGGCGGCGGCTACGAGCAGACCAAGTACCAGGAGGCTCCGTGATCTTCGAGTCCATCATCGGTGGCGGCCTTGGCGCGCTCGCGCGCCTGGCCCCCGAGGCCTTCAAGTTCTTCGACCGCAAGAACGAGCGGAAGCACGAACTGGAGATGCAGAAGCAGGCCGTCGAGATGCAGAAGGTCAGCGGCCAGCAGCGCCTGGCCGAGATCGAGGCCAACGCCGAGGTCGCCATGAACACCGGCGCGCTCGACGCCCTGAAGGAGGCCATCGCCTCCGAGGGCAAGCTCACCGGCAACTCCTTCATCGACGCCTTCACCAAGCTCGTGCGGCCCTTCATCACCTACGCCTTCATGGGGGCGTACCTGTGGGTGAAGATCGCCGGCTACCACCTCCTGGTGGAGCAGGGCGTTGCCGCGCAGCAGGCCATCATTGAACTGTGGACCCCGAACGACATGGCGCTCTTCAGCGGCATCATCAATTTCTGGTTCCTCGGTCGGGTGTTCGAGCGCAACAAGTGAAGATCCCGGAGGCAGCGCTCCGCTTGGCTGCGGCGTTCGAGGGCTTCAGCTCGAAGCCCTACTTGTGCCCGGCCGGATTCTGGACGATCGGATATGGGCACCTGTGCAGCCGCAATGCCAAGCCAATCACGAAAGAGCAGGGGCGGCTGCTGCTCATCATGGACATGCGCAAGTCCATGCTGCAGACGGCGAAGCTGTGCCCGATCCTCCTCACGGAACCCGAGCACCGCTTCGCCGCCATCATCGACTTCACCTTCAACCTCGGCAGCGGCCGGCTCCAGGCCAGCACGCTGCGCCGCAAGATCAACGAGCGGGATTGGGAAGAGGCTGAGTACCAGCTTCTTCGCTGGGTAAGGGGAGGAGGACGGGTACTGCCGGGGCTTGTTCGGCGGCGCAAAGCGGAGGCCGCTTTACTACGAAGCGGTCATCTCCCTGCCGATATTCCACCCTGAAGACCTGCAGCATGCGCACGTTGCACGCGATGTGGTCGATGTGCGGCAGCCCGCTCTCCGGGTCAAAGTCCTCGCCCGCCTGAAACGCAGCCAGGTGCCGCATCAGCGAGTTGATGACCTCGCTCCACGGCATGCCCTTGCGCCAGTTCCACGCCGCGTACTTCTTGGCGCCGTGCATCCACACGCGCGCCTCACCCTCCAGGTACTCCAGCGGGATCAAGCTGAGCTGCGGCTTGCCGTCGTTGTAGCGCGCCGCGCTGCCCGGCTCCTTCGAGTGCAGGTCTCCGATGCTCACTTGTCGAACTCCTCTGGCTCATTGACGACAAGCTCGTCGAGCGGCAGGTCAAGCTGACCCTCATCGCGCATCGCAAGCTGGATGCCCAGGTTGGCCAGCACCGCGTGCTTGATCGCGCCGTAGTGCAGCTCACGCTCCACGCTGGCCAGGTCTGCGCGCAGCGGGTACAGCAGGAGGAGGTGATCGGTGATGTCCCGCTCGAGGATGCGCCGCTTGTCGCCGGCCTTGGCGATCTCTTCCTTCACACCGGCCTCGATCGGATGGATGTTGCACTTCTCATAGAGCTCATCCAGCCGGCGCTGCACGCTGTTCATCTCGGCGGTCTTCCGGTGCGCGGCCTGCTCCTCGGCCGCAACCTTCATCGTGAGCTCCCGTGCGCGCGCCAGCAGCTCATTCATCGATGGCCCCGTGTCCGTCTCCATGTCATGCCCTCTTCATTGGAACGAAAGGTGAAAACTCGTTGCACGCCGCCTTCGTTGGCTGGTCGTGCTTCCTGCAGTGCCAGGTGCCGTCGTCCACCGGGCTCGACCACTTGCATTGGCTGCACAGTGGCGGGTCAGGTAGCCGCGCAATCCCGCCCCAGCAGGGGTCCCTGTACTTGCACTCGCGGCAGCGCCAGTCCTGCGGCGTCTCCGCGATGCGCCTCGCCTGGCCCCACATGACGCGCTCGACGCGGTGCTCCAGGAAGTCGGCGTTCAACTTCTCGAAATCCACCCACTCGTGGTGGTAGCGCGAGTTGTCCTTGTTGTAGGCGATGAACAGGCAGCGGTGGATGGCCGACATCCCCATCAGCATGGTCATCTGGTCGAAGTAGTGCGGGTGCGAGACCCGCACGCCATAGCGCTTGAACTTCTGCCAGTAGGCATCGTTCATGCTCTTGATCTCGACGAGCGCGCTGGCCCACTGGGTAGGTGGCGCCTGCCCCAGCATCACCGCATCCGCGTTCGCGCGGACGTGCCCGCCCATCTCCCGCCAGCCGAACTGCTTGCCCGACCCGTCACGATCCAGGACGGTGTAGCCAGCCTTGAGCAGGTCGTCGATGACCACCCGCTCCAGCAGGTGGCCGTGCTCGAAGATCCGCAGCAGGTGCGGCTCGTAGTCCCCCTCGGGGAACGCGCGCAACGCAAGCTCAAGGAATGCGTCACACGGGTCCCCGATGGAGGAAGCCCCGATGTACCCGCGCGGAGCCTCCGTGCGCTGTGTGCGCCGGTAGTGCTCGTCGATCGTCGCGCTTACATCGAGGTCAGACATCAGAACGGGATGTCGTCGTTGAACGCCGGCTTGCCGTCGGCCGAATTGGTGCCACCAGCAACACCCTCGGGTGTGAAGTACGCGCCATAGTTGCGCGGCTTGCCGCCACCCTTGCGCACGTTGCCCTGCGCATCCTTCCAGTCATCCGACTGCTCGACGTGCACGCCCACCGTCAGGCCCTTGAGCGAGGCGACGTCGCCAGGCTGGTTCGGGTTCGGGTGCTTCGCCGCGACCAGCAGCGCCTTCAGGCGGCGCAGGCCAATCTCCGTCGCCTGCGGGTTGCGGTTGTGCAGGTTGATGATGTCCGTCACGCTGCCGCCGCCGGCCTTGTCGGCCAGCTCCACGACCAGCTTCTTGCCGTCGCCGCCCTTGGTGTCCTCCACCTTGGCGCTCTTGATGACGCAGGTGTAGCTGCCCGGCGGCAGCGTCTTGCGTCCCTCTTCGGCCTGCACCTGGCTGAGGTTGATGTTACCGAAGCCGTTGAATCCGCTCATGTCGTCTCCTTGGTAGTAGCCCCGCCAATCGAGGCCTGATATTCCTCCTCCGACATCGCCATCCGCTTGTGCAGCTCGACGATGTTGGAGCACTTCTCGACGGGCTTCACGCGATTGCGCGGGTCACGCACCTTCCCGTGCCAGCCCTTCACTTCCTCGGTGACGATGTAGCGCGTCACCGTCGGCATCGCACCGTTCTCGCCGGCCTTCGTCTGGCGCACGCCACACATGACGTGGTCGAACAGCGAGGGCAGGTGCTTGGCCACCTTCTTCATCTTGACCATCGGCCAGTAGTTGGTCATGCCGTTGTCGTCTTCTTCCTCGCCGGCGAGCGAGGTGACGAGGACGTGCACGGGCAGGTCGCGGACCCACTTGAGCCAGCCGATGATGGCGCGCTCGTAGTCGCCCCAGAGCTCAAACCCGTTCTTGTTGCCGACGTGCTTGGCCTGGAAGTGGTCGAGGCAGCGCTCCGACATCTCCGTCACCGAGTCAATGGCGATCCAGTTGTAGCCCGCCTCCTTGAACTCCGGCAGGCCAATCATCTTGAAGATCCCGACGAACGAGTAGACGCCGAGCTCCGGGAAGTGGTCGCCGTCCCACGACGACGCCGGCAGGAAGTCGATGTCGCAGTCCGCAAGCGAGGCGAGCCCGCTCTCACCCGACACGATCAGCCCCTTGCCATAGGTCTCCGCGTAGTAGCGGGCCTGATAGGTCTTCCCCCAGCCGTGGTGCGCGACGAGCAGCGTCTTGTGCTTGTGCGCATCGTGGCTCGACGTCTTCAGTGTCTTGAACATTAGGACTCCTTGACTGTGATGGTCGGCTCGTAGGTCGTCACCACCCTGGCCGGTTCGAGCAGCGTGCGCTTGTCCGCCGGGAGCGCCTCGACACTGGTCTTCGTGGCGCGCACGCCCATCAGGCGCGCGAGGTTGGCAGCGAGGATGACGTCCACCTTGGCGAGGATCTGCGCGACGTGCTTCTCGTCGTAGGTGATCTTGTCTGCCTTCTTCGTCACCTGCATCGTGCCCATGCGGCTCTGCAGCGTCCCAAAGGCGTTGCCGATGTTCAGGTCAACAGGCAACCCATCGACAAGGGTGCCGCTGTCCATGACGGCGCGCAGCGCGCGCGTCACGTCCGCGGAGATGCGCTTGCGCATCACGCCGAGGCGCTCGTCGAGTTCATCCGCGTGATACTGGATGGCGGCGAGCGCCTTGAGCTGCTCGAGACCCTGCAGCGTCACGCCATCGAAGCCGTTGGTGGCGATGCTGTGCAGCGCCGCGAGCCGCTCAACCGCGAGGTTCAACGGCATTTCGGTGATCGGCTTGTCGATGTCGGGGTGGTCCGCGCCGCCGTGCGGATCATGCTGGAGCGACACCAGTTGGTTCGCCCAGGCCTCCGGTGTGGAGGACTTCTCGGGTGGTGTGTATTTCATGGTGGGGAAGGGAGCTCCCATATCGGTTCCGGTAGAGTGTAGACACCCAAAGGTGTATCACTTACGCTACTCGAACTTTTCTCAGGAGGCAAGCCCCACATGCAACTCAACGTCCACCGCCTGATCCAGGACTGCGGCGGCCCGCACGTCCTGGCGCAGAAGGTCGGCGTGTCGCGCACCGTTCCCTACCGCTGGGTCAAGACCCGCTATGTCTCCAGCCGCGTGCTGGAGAAGATCAAGGCGGCATACCCGAAACTGAAACTGGACCGTTACTTCGAGGATCTCAATGAACCTGACACAACTGTCGAGCGGCACACCCCGGCTTGACGCAGCGCTGGAGTACCTGGAGCACGACATCGTCGTCGTTCCCATCCACCCTGAGACGAAGCGCCCGGCCATCAAGTGGCGTGAGTTCCAGGAGCGGAGGCCCACCGAGCACGAAGTGACGTCGTGGTTCGAGCAGTGGCCTGATGCAGACATCGCCATCGTCACCGGCTACCTGTCGGGGATGGTGGTGGTGGACTGCGACAACGAAGATGCCCTCGCGTTCGCACTGGCCGAGGGCATGACCTCTCCCATCCGCGTGCAGACCAAGCGCGGCTGGCACCTATATTTCAAGCATCCGCGCGATGGTGTGCGCCGTGGCCCGCGTGGCGGCTGGAACAGCCGCAACGTCGACTGGCCCCGCATCAACGGCCTCGACTTCCGCGGCGACGGCGGTTACGCAGTGCTGCCGCCCTCGAAGGGCTACGAGTGGAACGTCCCCGCTGGCCTCGACCTCTTCGACGACATGCCGACCTGGAAGGACTGGTCGCCCAACGCCAACCGCTTCGTCGACATGACCGAGGGCCAGTTCTCCTTCGATGCCCTCGACCTCACCAACGTCAACGGCGGCACCGCCGACGAGTTTGTCAGCGAGTGGGACCGCACCCAGAAGTACGCGCGCGAGAACTTCGACAGCGGCAAGATCCCCACTGGCCAGGGGAATGGCCGGAACGACCGCGTGCTCCGCTACTGCAGCGAGCTCGTGATGATGGGCCACTTCGGCGCGGAGCTGCGCATGAAGGCCGGCGCGTTCATGCGCGAGTTCTTCGAGGAGCCGCTGCGCGACCGCGAGTTCGAGGCCACCTGCGCCAGCGTCGAGCAGATGGAGCGGCGCAACCACCCGGAGCGCTTCGACGACGCGGGCGTCTACATCTACAAGAACCCGCGCGTGCGCATCCAGGAGGAGGCGACGACCGAGCGCCGCCTGATCTATGTCGCCGACGGCGCGCAGCTCGTGGCGGCCAGCAAGGCCACCGAGTTCCTGATCGAGCCCTGGCTGAAGCGCGGCACCATCGTGCAGGTCTTCGGCTACTCAGGCCACGGCAAGAGCCTCTTCGTCCAGAACATCCTCTACTCGCTGGCCAGCGGGCGCCGGTACTTCGGTCCCTTCGAGATCACCAAGCTGGGCCGCGTTCTCTATTTCGACTTCGAGAACGGCCCCGGCACCATTGGCCAGCGCCTCATCGACATGCAGGGGATGCTGGGCGACGCCGGCGACCGCTTCGGCGTGTGGACCCCCTTCCTCGGCGAGGCCGACATCAACCTGAACCAGGCGGCCGGCATCGAAGAGCTGGAGAAGTGGGTCCGCTGGTATCAGCCTGACGTCGTGGTCATCGACACCATCCGCAGCGCGTGGCCTGGCCTGCAGGAGAACGCGGCGGAGGAGTGGTCCAAGATCAACCGGCTGGCCGTCGGGCTGCGCAACGCAGGCCTCGGGGTCATCCTGCTGCACCACAGCAACAAGCCGGGCGACGGCGGCATGGGCCGGGAGGCGGGGAGCAGCAACCAGCTCACCGTGCTCGAGACCCAGATCCGCATTACCCAGGTCTTCGAGCGCGAGGACGACGCCGACCGCGCGGCTGGCCTGTTCGACGGCGACTACGAACGCCCGGTGTGGCCGCTGCTGCGCGCCAAGCTCCCGCCCGGGGCGATGCTGCAGATGGTGATGGAGGTCGCCTACGGGAAGGTGCGCGAGTGGACCCCGCTGCACGACCGGGTGCAGTGGGTGGGCTTCGCCGCGGACACCGACACCGACCAGCGCTACGTCGTCGGCAGCTTCTCGACCAAGCAGAAGGCCAAGGAGATGGCCCTCGACGGCTTCAGTCCTCTGGAAATTGCGGCTCAGCTCCACCGCCCGGCGAAGGATGTCCGCCGCTGGCTGGGTTGCGGCGAGCCATGAGCGTCACCTTCTTCATCGGCCCGAACACCTCGACCAAGCTGTCATGGAAGGCAGCCAGGTCGGGGAACCGCCGCCGGTTCTCCTCCCGGTCCTGGCCGGTCCACAGGTAGAACTCGTCCGGGTCCGCCGTGCGTGGCGCCGCCTGAGGCGTCGGGTGCAGGCGTGCCCACGCCCAGAGGTGCTCGGCCGGGATCGGCTTGCCCGAGGCGTGCAGCGCCTCCAGGTACGCCGCCAGCTTGGGCGGCACGACGAGCGGGCGCTTCTTAGACAAGCTGGCTGACGAAGGAGGGCTTCCGCTCGTCGAGGTAGAGGTTCTCTTTCCAGTGCGCGGCGAAGCGCCCGTTCTTCGGACGCACCGCGTGCAGCGGCCAGTGCCCATGGTGAAAGCACCAGGCGATCTCCAGCACCGGGAAGTTGGTGATGCCGCCGATGGTCGTCCAGCGCCGGCCGCCGAAGACGTCGTCCACGCGCGCCGCGCCGCGAGAGACGTTCCAGCGCATCAGCCGGTTCTCGTAGCGGAACCAGCTCTGGATGGTTTCGGGGGAGGGGATCATGTCGCGCGAGGAGCGGCGAGTGTTACGGAAGTGCGACGGATGTACCGCCGCAAGAACCTCGGGCGCGATCTCCTCGGCCGTCACGCTTGAGCTACTCAAACAATCACTCCGTAATTCGAGTTACAGGGGGCGGGACCCCCGGAGGGGGTTCCCGACCCCGTCTCAATCTCGACCGAGGTTCTTGAATATCACGAAAAAGCAATTCTGTCCACACCCAAAGGTGTCTGGGCGGAACCGCCCGGCCCCCCCCTTCGGGGGGCCGGGCTGGAGATAGGTAGTTGCGGGAGGCGGGACGCCGGGCTCGCGCGCATCAGGCATGGTGTGTCCAGGGAGGACACCCCAGTGACCAAGACGATCGACGATCTCATCTCCGACCTCGAAGAGCTCGAGGTCTCCAGCGGCATCCTCGGAATCACGGTAGTTGCAGTCTCCGGCGACGGCGAGCAGTACATCGTCACCATCGCCGAAGACTTCATCCTGCCGATGCTCCTCGGCCTCCAGGTCATGGCCCACGCCAAGACCGTGGCCGCGGCCAACGCCATCTCCGCGCTGCCCGACGACCCTGAGTGTGCGCCGGCTCACGACCCCGCGTGCCCGGCCCCCCACCTCAATTGACGGACACCCTCCGGTGTCATAGGCTCCCGCCAGCTTTCATGTCGGAGCCACCGATGCCGCGCGTCCTCAAGCTGAGTGACGCCCAGCTCGACTGGTTGCGTGCAAACCACAAAACCCAAACCCAACCCGCAATGGCAGCGCACATCGGCTGCTGCATCGACACCCTCAAGCGCATCCTCGTCAAGATGGGCCTGGAAGACTTCCCCGGGGCCAAGTACCAGGTGGCCCTCCGCCTGAAGCCCACGCAGTGGACCCGCCCCTGCATGGACTGCGGGGACCAGAAGCCCCGTCCCCGCGCCTGGTACTACTGCTGCGGCTGCCGCACCCGCCGGGGCTTCGAGTGAAGGGCCGCGCCTGCAAGGCGAAGGGCGACAAGTACGAGCGCGAGCTCGCCGCCTACCTCCACGAACGCCTCGGCATCCAGGCCCGCCGTGCCCCGCTCTCCGGTGGCGGCTTCCACGCCCCAGCCTCTGGCGACCTGACCGGCACGCCCCTCATCTCCATCGAAGCCAAGGCCGTCCAGGCCCTCAACGTCCGCGAGGCCATGGCCCAGTCCGTCCGCAACGCCGGCGCCGACATCCCCCTCGTCATCAACCGCCGCAACCGCGAGCCCACCGAGCACTCCCTGGTGACGATCCGCCTCTGCGACTTCCTCCAGTTCTACGAAGCCCTGCTCTCCTGCCACGGCACCCCAACTGGCCCAACCGGGACGACCCCAACCAACCCCGAACAGGACACTGCGAGCACCTGAAAACGCGAGTGCTCCCATGACCGGCATCAACACGGGCTACGGCGAAGGCTTCCAACTCGACCGCCTCTTCACCGGCACCGCCAACGCCGACGCCGCGGTGCTCTTCACCGCCGGCGGCGCACTGCCGGCCGCCCAGCTCCTGGCCAACTCGCACGTCATCCAGCCGACCGCCGGCTCGTGCACCGTCGAAGGCTCCGTCGACGGCACCACCTTCGTCACCGCGCCGCTGGCCGTCGAAGACCTCCACTCCACGACGCCCGGCACCCGCGTGACCGTGATGGCCCCGGGCCGTGCCTACCTCCTGCGCGGCTCCTACTCCGCGCTCCGCGTGAAGCAGTCCGGTGTCACCGCCGCCGCCGCTTCCCTCCGCAGCTTCTTCACCTAAGACAGCAGGTGCCCCGTGTCCAAGCTCATCCTTCCTGACCAGAACATCCCCGTCACGCACCGCGTGCTCTCCTCGACCGGCGTCTTCGTCAAGAAGGTGGCCCGCGAGTTCGGCCTGCGCAAGGGCATGTGGGTCACGACGATGACCGCCGAAGGCCTGGCCACCGGCATCCTGACCCAGATCAATGAAGGCGGCGACGTGGTCGTCGACCTCACCAACCAGGACGGTCACACCGACCGCATCCTCAAGGGCCACGCCAGCAACCTGCGGCAGGCCACCTTCGACGAAATCCCCGTCCCCCGCCGTCCCCACCCGCAGCTCGCCGCCGCGGCCGGCTACATCTAAGGAGCCACCATGGCCATCGTTGTCCCGAACGTCGGCGAGGTGATCGCCCTCAACCTCTTCTTCAACAAGGCCACGCCTGAAAACCAGGTGCTGCGCCTCTTCGCCACCAACATCACGCCCGCCGAAACCGACACCGCCGGCACCTACACCGAGGCAGCCGGTGGCGGTTACGCCAACAAGGCCCTGACCGGCACCTCGTGGACCGTCACCGGCGGCGCACCCAGCACGGCCGCAGCCGGCGTGCAGACCTTCACCTTCACGGGTCCGCTGACGACCAACGCCACGGTCTTCGGCTACTACGTCACGCAGACGACGTCGGGCATCCTGATGTTCGCCGAGAGCTTCGCCAGCTTCACGCCCACCAACAACGGCGACAACATCGCGCTGACCCTCAACTTCACGGCGGACTGATGTCGCGCCGCTGGGTCATCCCGCTGCTGCTGCTCGTGTGGCTGCTGCTGGTGGTGGTCGGGTCCGTTGCCCTGGCGGGCACGGACCCGCGCTACTGCGGCGCACCCACGCGCTCCGCCTCCGGCGAGATCGTGCGCTCCGCCGCCGCGGTCTCCGCCTTCAAGCGCGAGCACCCGTGCCCCGCGACCGGCAAGAGCACCGGCGCGTGCCCTGGCTGGCAAGTGGACCACGTCATCCCGCTGGTCTGCGGCGGCTGCGACACCCTCACCAACATGCAATGGCTGCCCACCGCCATCAAGGCGGGTGCCGGCACCCTGCCCAAGGACCGCTGGGAACAGCGCGTCTACTGCAAGGCCTGAGCCGTGCCCAACATCAAGCACGCCTTCGTCAACCCCAAGGCCGATGGTGGCGACGCGACCATCGCGCGTCCCAGCGACTGGAACGCCGAGCACGTCCTCGACCAGTACCTCGACTATCCGGCGATCGCAGACCCGGCTGCGCCGGCGGCGGACACGCTTCGCATCTACGCCAAGAAGGTTGCCGGCCGCATGATGCCGAAGATCATCGGGCCGTCGGGCGTCGACACCGTCATGCAGGTCGGCCTGCACGGCAACTCCGTCATTATGATTGGGCCGGCCAGCGGCACGACAGCACCGACCATCTGGGGTGGCGTGCTGACCACCGCCGCGACGATGTCGCTCCAGCAGACGTTCGCCAGCGCAAACCCGTGGCAAGCCACGATGCGCAAGCGGTTCCAGACCAGCACGACCGCCGGCAACCAAAGCGGCATGCGCATCGCCTACGCCCACGTCTTCCGTGGCAACGCGGCGGGGTTCGGCGGCTTCTTCTTCCGCGCTCAGGTCGGTGCCAGTGTCAACCTCAACGGCGGCCAGAAGTTCTGCGGCCTTGCTGCGTCGACTGGCGTGCTCGCCTCCACGGCGGGCGCAGTCGCGGCTCTCGTGAATATGTGCGGCATCGGTTACGACACCACCGACAACAGCGCGGGCAACTGGTTCTTCTACCGCAACGACGGCACCGGCACGGCCACCAAGGTTGACCTCGGCACCGGCGCGGCGCGCAACACCACGCACGGCTACGACCTGACGATGTTCACGGCCCCGAACGGCACCGACCTGTTCGTGCGCATCGTGAATATCCACACGGGCGCCGTCGTCCTCGACACCAGCTACAACACCGACCTGCCGGCCGTGAACGTCGGCCTGTGCTTCAAGTGCGAGGTCAACAACGGCGCGGTCGCCGCCGCCGACAACATCGAGTGCGCCAAGGCTTACATCGAGTCGGACTACTAGCATGTGGAACATTTACACTCTCAACGGCACCCTCGGCACTTCGCTCGTCGAGGAGCCGCTGCCAGAAGGCGCTGTGCTCCTCGGTACGACGAGCGACGCGGACTACCTGCTCAACGCAGCGCCGTCGCCGCGCCTCGTGACGAAGCTCGCCTTCCGCCGCCGCTTCACGCTGGCTGAGCGCGTCGCCATGGACGCCGCTCCCACCAACCCTGCCATCGCTCCCGAGTTCCAGTCCATCCTGCGCACGATGGCCAAGGACTTGGAGCTCGCTCAGGAGATCGACCTCGACGACCCCGACGTCATCGCCGGCCTCGACCTGCTCGAGCAACTCGGCATCATCGCGGCAGGCCGCGCGGCGGAGGTCCGCGCCTAAGCCGCGCGGGTAGCGCGTGCCAGGCTCAATCCTCCAAGCCAAGGAGAACTTCCTTACCGCGTCGGCGTCGTCGATCGCGTCCGGCAACCTGACCTCCAACCCGACGCCGGGCAACTTCCTGCTCGTGTTCGCCATGGCGAACGCGGACACGACGATCACCATTGCCGACACGCTCGGCCATACCTTCACCGAACGCGCCAACATCATCGAAGCCGCCATCTTGCGGCGGATGCGCGTGTTCACCGCGCCCATCACCAGCACCGGCGCGAACGACGTCACGGCCACCTTCGGCGTCGCCGCGACCGACCGGCAGATCCTCGTCCTCGAAGTCACGGGCGTCACCGCCTACGACGTCATCGGCGTCGCCACCGACACCGGCAACAACCCGACCACCGCCGCTTCCGCCACCAACACCGCGCAGCCTGCCTTCATCGTCGAGATCGGTGTCGACCTCCAGGGCGGCACGCTCACCGCTGGCGCGACGTACACCAGCTACGGCAACTTCTGGTCGACCAGCAACCGCGCGACCGTGCAGACGAAGTCCGTCTCCACAGTCGCGGCGCAGACCGGCAACTTCGGCAACGCCAGCTTCAGCCGCACCATCAGCGCGCTGGCCATCTTCACCGAGGGCGATCCGCCCCCGGTCATCACGACCCAGCCGACCAACCAGGCAGCCGCCGAGACCGGCACCGCCACCTTCTCCGTCGTCGCCAGCGGCTCGCCAACCTACCAGTGGGAGCTCGACACCGGCGGCGGCTTCAGCCCCATCTCCGGCGCGACCAGCAGCACCTACACCACCCCGGCCCTGGTGCTCGCCGACAGCGGCGACCTCTACCGCGTGGTGGTCACGAACGCTGGCGGCTCCGTCACCAGCTCCACCGCCACCCTCACCGTCACGCCGTACACCGCCTTCCAGGCCGACGCCTTCCAGAACGACGCCTTCCAGATTGCCGCCGGCGGTGGCACGACCGCTCCGCGCACCGCGACCGGCGGCATCACCCTCGGTGGCTCCGCCACCGTCACCCGTGGCCGCACGCCCACCGCAACCGGCGGCCTGCAGACCGGCGGCACCGCCACCCGCACGCGCACCCGCGTGGCCACGGCCACCGGCGGCCTCACGTTCGGCGGTGCGGCCACCGTCGTCACCGCCACCACCGCCAATCGCTCGAGCTCCGGCGGC
>JACCDR011531545.1_pt1 | contig 21114 bp, 14 predicted proteins | sample 7446431 | NCBI WGS metagenome assembly JACCDR01 (sample SAMN15323443, study PRJNA562643) | freshwater metagenome | isolation source: river surface water | place: USA:Blue River Watershed | collected 2017-08-17 | reverse complement strand
CAAGCCACTAAGTTAAACACAAGCAACTAAGCTGAGCACACGTGAGCGCAAGACGTCCGTCCACTTATCACAGGCCGCACCCCCTATTCCCCTCGCCACAGCAGGGCGAGTCCCCTCGCCAAAGCAGGGCGCGATTTGGGGTCGGCGCTTAATAGACGTCGCGTTGGTAACGGTGCTCGGCAACCAGTTTAGCCATATAGGCGTCAACTGCTGGCGCATCCAGCCTGCCTTGCTCGGCGACTATCTGGCGAATCGCCCGATCCACATCGGCCGCCATGCGCGACGCATCCCCGCAAATATAAATCGCTGCACCCTGCTCCAACCAACCAAAGACGTCAGAGGCGCGCTGCCGCATCAGCGTTTGCACGTAGACTTTTTCGGCGCCATCGCGTGACCAGGCCAAGCTGAGCTCGGTTAAGAGCCCTGAATCGTGCCAGGCTTTGATTTGATCACGGTATAAAAAATCGCAGGCTTCGCGTTGATCACCGAAGAAGAGCCAGTTTTTACCCTTGGCGCCACGGGCTTCTCGCTCTTCGAGGAAGGCTCTGAAGGGGGCGATACCTGTCCCTGGGCCAATCATAATCAAGGGCATGTCATCGTTTTCGGGCAAATGAAAATGCGCGGAGGCTTGCAGATAGACACCCAGACTCGCCCCTTCGGCCAAGCGCTGGCCAAGGAAAGTCGAGGCAACTCCCTCGCGATCGCGCCCGTGAAGACTGTAGTGCACCTCACCTACCGTTAAATGCACCTCACCGGGGTGTGCTTTGGGACTGGACGCGATGGAATAAAGCCTTGGCTGCAAGGGGCGCAGGCCATCCACCAACAGCTGTGCAGGCCAGGCTTTATCGGTATGCAACAACACATCAATCAGCTGAGGAGATTGCAGTTCGGGAAGCTCAAACCCCCAGGCTTCAAAGGCTTTGGCATTAACGGTGACGATGTCGAGCCGAGACAGCAAGGCCGCTTTCAATGACGCCGGGCCATCTTTTAACTGCACCGTCTCACGCCCGCTCAAACGCGCCGCGGCTAACACATCTGCCACAGACTGAGGATTGTTAAGAGGCCAAACACCTAAGGCATCGCCTACTTGATAGTTCAAATCAGCCGCGGACCCCGCCAACGAAATCTCAATATGATTAACCTGCTTCGCGGACGCCTCACCACTCAGGGGCTCAGTCGCAATCAAGTTAGCAATGAACGGATTGTTTTTATCGTAGCGAGGAGCCTTATCGTCGGAGACAGTTGCCACGCTTTTAGCACCAGCGGCTTTTACAAATGCCTCTGTGGCGAAAGTCGATGTTTTCCACTCGGCATACTCGTCTTCATAGGCAAGATCGCACGCAACCAGTTCGTGTACGCGGCTCGCGCCTAACGCCGCCAATCGTACATCGATATCGCGAGCGCACCGGTTAAACTGCGCATAACTGGAGTCACCTAAGCCACACACACTGAAGTTCAAACTCGCCGGCAAGCTGATATCGGCAGTCATCAAGGTTTTATAAAACGTCTTGGCATTGTCCGGCGGCTCACCCTCGCCAAAGGTCGAGCACACAATGAGCAGATGCTGCAGATTGGCAAGGGATGCAGGCTCCACCGCATCCAGCTCGCTGATGCGGGCATCAAACCCCTGTGTCTTGGCATATTTTTTAAGATCCTTACTCAAGGACTCGGCTTTACCGGACTGAGACCCATAGAGAATCACAAGCGGCGTGCCGACGGCTTCAACAGCTTTATCACCACTTGCCGCACTGGCAATCGCGTGAAGACCCGTTAACAAGCCGTTCAACCAGCTACGCTGCTCACCCGCGAAGGGCGCCTTATCATCCAAAAAAGCGGCGGGCGCCTTGGCATGGGTATTGGAAATGGCGTCGGCTAACTGCTGGAAAAGATTGTTGTTCTCACTCATAAGGTAAAACCTGCTTATGGCCCAGAAGGCGCTTGATGACCAGGCACAGCCTGGGCGCTGTCAATCGTAATAGGACGGTGAATTTCAGGCTGCGGCAGTGTGTGGCAATAACCAGGCTTTCAGCGTTTCAATGGGGTGGCGGCGGGTGAAGGACAAGAAGGACTCAGACCCACTGCGCCTGGCCAGATAGGCCGCGATAATGGCTTCAACCCACTCGCACAGGTCTTCAGCGGCAATAACACCACAAAAAGGCTGAGCTATCCCCTGATCAAGGTCGCTACCTCCCCCCAATACCAGGTTGTAACCTTCGCCACCCGACGGCGTAGCCGCGCCAATCAGCCCAATATCGCCAATATAGTGTTGCGCGCAACTGTGGTGGCAGCCGGTGAAATGGATATTGATGGGCTGATCCAGCACAAAGCGCGACTCCAAATGCTTGACCAGCCGGCTGGCATCCTGCTTGGTGTAGGCGCCGCCAAATTTGCATCCCCAGCGACCAGTACAGGCAATGGCACCGGCACGGAATGACGAGGCGTCCACACTCAGCCCCAGCGCCTCTATGGCGGCCTTTACGCGGTCTCGGTCAGCAGTGGGGATGTGGGGAATTAACAGGTTTTGCCACACGGTCAAACGAATATCATTTTGACCATAGGTTGCGGCAATCTGGCCGAGACCGCGCATTTGATCCGGGGTTAAGTGCCCCAACTCCAGTGCTATGCCGACATAGTGCAGGCCATTTTGCTTTTGCGGGTGAAATCCAACGTGGCCCATCCGGTTAATTGGCTGGCGCGGCGCATCCGCCTGAATCGGCAGTGATCGCAGCACTATCCCCTTACCCTGCCGATCCAATTCGGCTTGGGTTTTGTCAATAAACCAGGCAAAGCCCTGTTTATCCAGCAGGTATTTCAACCGCGCTTTACTGCGATTGGTGCGGTCAGCATGCTGGATGTACACGCGCAAGATCGCAATCGCCACGTCATGGCACTCGTCAGGCAAACAGACGATTCCCGTATCGCGGGCAAAATCCAGGTGCCCGGTAATGCCGCCCAAATGGATACGGCAATAGATGCCAGGCTCAATACCCTGACTGTTTTGCTGCACCGCCACGGCCACAAAGCCAATATCGTTGGTATCACTGACGCAGGACAGGCTGCCACCATTGTCAAAGGCGATATTAAATTTGCGTGGCAACCCCTGCAGGTCACGCCGATTGAGAATGGTGTGGCTCAGTTTGATGGCCATCGGGTGTAGATCGATCAGCTCCAGCAGGTCAAATCCCGCCGAGGGGGAGGCCGTAATATTGCGGGCACTGTCCGCGCCTGACCCGCGACAACTCAAGCCCGCATCGTAGAGCCCAGCAAACAGATCAAGTACGCGACCGGGAGCTATCTCACGCAGCTGCAAACTGCCCCGCGTCGTGACATGGGCATAGCCTCCGGCTACCCGCTCAGACAAGTCGCCTAGCCTGGCCAGCTGGTCGCCGCGCAGTTTGCACGCCGGAATCCGCAGTCGGCACATATAACCAGGACTATTGGGCTCAACATTAAAAATCCCAAAGTGGCGAAACATAAACTGGTCAATGCCCTGAGCCAGCTGATTGCGCTCCGTCATCGCGACTATCTGATCCCATCGATCGAGCGGGTGTAGCTCAAATTTGGCCTTTTCTTCTTTGCACAAATCGTCCAAAGGTGTGCCGTAAAGCGCAGCGGCTGACGCCGAGGCCTCCGGCTGGCCAAACACACGGTGAAGAGGGATCTGACTTAACAGCTGGCTCAGATAGGCTGTTTGTTCAGCGGTAAAAGCAGACGTTTTGTCGCTAGCGATCATGCGGGACACACCTGGGCATCAAAATCGGGGGGTACTGATCAGTACCTAACCATTTCCGCTCAAACCATCGAGCGAGATAACCAGCCCTAGCAAGTACAAGGCCAAAAAAATAAGCGGCCCGCAAAGACAGAGGATATGCGCATAACCTACTGTATTTTATGATGAAATTTTAATACGGCCCCTCAACTACCGAAAGCCCACCCCCCCATCAACACAGGCCAAAGCGACTGAACCGCTCGCCCCAGCCCTCAATCAGCACACGCAACCCTGCATTTTGCACCACAAAAGATCATTTAAGCTGCTTTTTGCCGAAAGCGTCTTGCTTATCGAGACGGAAACGCTCATAAACTCCTGCAAAATGACAAAATCGACTACACAATAAAAATTATGCACCAAAAATGACCCATAAAAATGGATTATGGCTATTAAGAGCCCTGTTGATGTGCAAGCCCACTGCAATCAGAGGGCTAAACGAGACAGAGCTCCAATGTAACAAGGCCGCGCTGACGGCACTGCCAGCGCGGCCTTGTTACAGAACTATTGGCGTACTTTGGCGGATTAGCGGGCTAAGGCTTCCCGTATGTAGACCGACACATCCTTGGCACAAACGCCGATGCAGGCTTTGGGATCGCGTTTTGGCATCAAATCCCGGTTGTAGACAAAGAGCAAGTCGCGCTCATCCAGGGTATCCGGTTTAACCAGCTCCGGGCGCAAGGGCAACAAATCGCGCGAGCCATCTTCTCGATGGCAGGTCGCGCAATGGGCGGAATAATAGCGCTTGCCACTCGCCACCTGCGCCTGGAGCCGCTCCTCTGGCGTCAACTGCGTGGCCAATTCGTTCAAATAGGCCACTATATCAACCGCACACTGGCCTTGGCAGAGTTCGGCAAAGCCGTCGACCACTCCGGTGCGGCTCACTGGCATGCCCAAATCGATTTTAGTCAACACGTCGGTGCGCACGAAACTTGAATGAAGGGTGAGCGGGTAATCATCTTCCTCTCGCAAAGGCAGCAAAGGCGGGTAACGATCGGAGCCCAAAGCTCTCGGGCCATGGCAGGCCACACAGTGCTGCTGATAGGAGGCTGCGCCCGCAACACTGTTCGCCACCAGGGCGTCCTGCTGCCGGCGCTCAATCGGCAACTGCGCCAGCAAATAAGTCGCTATGTTGCGGGCACACTGATCAACACACTGAGCGACCTGAAACTTGGGCATGAAAGCCTCAATGTAAGCAGCAAGACTGTAAGCGATACCGTTTTTGGTCAAAACCTCCGGCAGGCTAGCGAGATCAGTACCTCGGCTCGTTCCCTGCCCCACCTTGCCATGACACTCAATACAGTACTGGCGATACTGGTAAGCGCCGGTTGCAACCTCGCCTTGCGAGCTCAAGGCGGCAGCGGAAATCTCAAAGCGCTTGCTGGCCGAACCGGTGCGGCCTTGATCATCGGTCGCTATGGCGGTCAGGGTGTAAGTTCCCGCAGACAAGTTGGCAAGGCGTTTTTCAACGGCTGCTGTCCACTGATAAGGCGGCACCATTTTGGTTTCAAGCGCTATGCCATCGATCTCAAGCACCAGTTTGTCAATCCCGCCCTCGATGTCACTGGCCTCAACAAGCACATCCACGCTGGAGCCTAAAGGTAAGCGGTCAGCGGCGGCGGGATAGACAAAGGTCACACTGGGAGCGTTATTGAGTTTGACTATTTCAATGTTGGCCGAAATAACTGTGCGCGCACCCAGGTTATCCGTGACTTGTACCCGCAGTTCATGTGTTCCGAGGGTCAGAGCGCCAAGCGGCGGCAAGAGATTACCTGGCCATCGCCAGGGGCTATTGGTCAAGGCGGCAACACGCACCCCATCAACAAACAAAAGTGCCTGTGTAATGGCTCCATCGGCATCGGTGGCGTCTACTTCGACAGTAACCGGCTGCCCCTCTGGCAGTTTTGCGCCGGGCAATGGGCGCACGAAAGCCGCACTGGGCACAAGATTGGGCGCTGATACACTAGGCGCTGATGAGGCAGCAACCAGGCTACTGGACGGCAAAGCCGCCTCGCTACTGAGTACCTGTAATGAACTGGGTACCTGTAATGAACTGGGCGCTGGTAATGAACTTGAACTGTTCGTGCTCTGGGCCGAGCGGCTCTCTGGCGACGCAACGATCGATGCAACAACCGACGAGACGGATGCCACGCTGGACACCGAGACACGAGGAGCAGACGAAGACGCGTTAGTCGACCCAGCACCCGAGCAGCCGACCCCAGCGAGCACCGCCAACACACTGCACATCCAGCCAGCCCGAATAGGCTCCAGCCAGCCGCCACCCGAATTTTTCGTCATGTTCACACCAACTCTTATGCCAAAAAGGCTAGCCTAGGTAGGCATTAACCCGCTCGCAAGTGGCGCCTTTTGAACCTGTGCGACAGAGAACACTAATCTAGGACGGGTTTTTGGAAGTGTGATTGATTACGAGGTTTTCTTGGCGAGCGCACTCGCTGTCTCGGGCAATGTGCTGCATGACAAACCGCACCGCATAGACGAGCCCAGCGAGCGTCGCCAAGACCACAATCAAACTGAGCGCAATGACAAAATCAAATGGCATGATGCAAAACTCCGAGAGATGACTGAAACACCACTCTATCCCTGCGCGCACAAAGCCTCTTGATATTAATCAAAACCGCACCTAAAAGGCCGGCAAACCGCTATAACTTGCGGTGCAGCAGGACTGGCAAACGGCTGCGAATAGCGCGCTGTTCCGCGGCGTCCCACTTGGCGAGCACCACCCCTTCGCCATAAGACATCTGATTGAGCAGGCGCCCCCAGCCATCAATAATGCAGGAATGCCCATGGGTAAAACGCCCGTTACCGTGATCGCCCCCCTGATTGGCAGCAATCACAAGGCACTGGCTTTCGATAGCGCGCGCTTTTAACAGCGCCAACCAATGCGCAGCGCCGGTTGCCTCCGTAAAGGCGGAGGGTACCACCAACAGATCCATCCCCAAGACCTGCAACCGTGCAAATAACCCCGGAAAACGCAAGTCATAACAGACAGCAAAACCTAGGCGCCCAAGCGCCGTTAAGACCACTTGCGGGTGCTGGCCAGGCGCTAGGCTATCCGACTCGCGGTAATTGCGATGGCTATCGCTGACATCGGCATCGAACAGGTGAATCTTGTCATATCGCCCCACTTCACGGCCGTCTGGGGCGTAGGTATGCACCGATGCATACACATGCGGTGGGGGCAAAGCGGCGGCTTCATCCGGAGCGCGAATACGCGGCGTAGTACCGCCGACTAACCAAATTTGGTGTTTACGTGCGAGTTTGCTCAAAAAGGAACGGATGGGCGCCTCGCTCAGTTCTTCACTCTCACCATAGGCGCGAAGTTCAGCATGACCAAACAGGGCGAAATTTTCCGGCAACACCACAAGCCGCGCACCTTGGCGCACCGCTTGATCCACCCAGTACTCGGCTTGCAACAGGTTTTCCACCAGGGTGGGCCGGCTAACCATTTGCACGGCGGCCACTGTAACGGGATCAAGTTTGTGCATGGAAAGCCTACCTTGTCGACGGTGTGATTCTGCGCCATTAGACCTTAGCGCACCGAGGCAATCCACAAAATTTCTAAGGCGGGGTTAATCGTTGGCAACACAATACGCTCCAAGCGTGCCAAACCGCGCTTGAGTTTGTAGGCCTCACTGCTGTCGCGATCGCCCATCAAATAACAGTCAATTTGAAACCGGAGCTTACCAATGTGATAGATGACCTCTTGCATCATAAAAAAGACATCTTCCACTTCCCGATAGGCATGGATCAACGCCTCAGTCTCCACCTGATCCAGCCAGCGCATATAGGCCACATTAATAATGCCGGACTGCGTGATGGCAATATTGATATGGATAATCGCATTTTGCAGGGCAAATACCGTTTGCTCACCGTGCCGAAACCCCAGATCTTTGGCAATTTGATCTAAAACATCCAGCGAAGCTGAAATAAAGGTATTGCGATCGCGTACCGCCTGAATCAGAAACGGCATCAGCACATTGGGTACCGCTCTGACGGTTGATTCGGGCAGATCTTTTAACCATTCAATCAGCTTCTTGCCGTAAATCCCAAAGCGGCTGTGGCCATTCATTTGAATCATCGGAATCAGGTCGCGTAAGGATCTGCCACCCGGTTTCAGGCGTTTGGTATAGAGCGCATTGATGGCATCCAAAAACCCCATGAGGTGCCCAAGCCGAGATAAGCGCCCACCGACTTTACCCTGGGGGTAGCCAGTGCCGTCCAGTTGCTCATGGTGCTCCAGTAGAGCAATCAACACCTCATCGGAGTAGCGGGTGAGCTGTTTGAGCACCTCATACCCATAGTGCACATGGTGTTTCAGCACCGAAAAACGGGCAAATGTGATGTTTTGCCGGCGAGACACAACCTGTTCCGGCAAATACAACATGCCAAAGTCATGGCTGAGGGCCAAAGCAAACACATTAAACGGGTCACCTGAATTGCGCTTAAAGTGGCGCATGAAGACCAGCCCCAGCCAAGCCGTAAATAGCGCTTGATCATAGACAGCAGGCAACTGACTTTTCAGCAGGGTCAAATGCACCCGCAAGCCGGGATTATCGAGAAAATGTGCCGCTAGCCGTTGCAGATCCATCAAATCGCCATGCTGCTTGGCAAACACATTCAGCGCCCTGTCTTGCAATACCAGACGCCGAAAGTCCGCCTCCAAGACATCAACTGTGAGCAAGCCCGGCCACGAAAGTGATTGCATCCAGTCCCGCCAGTCTGCCTGGCTCAACACAGCCATAAAGCCCGGCCCAAAGGTCATACCCGCAGGCACCACCAGCAAGCCGGACGGGCCGTAAACATCGGCCGCAAACTGCACAGGGTATTGGGTGGCGATCTGCCGCAGATGTTCGCAGAAAGCCTCTTTTGGCAAGCTCTCTGCTTCAGAGCCAAATGGCATAGGCGTGGCAGTCATAGGCACCTGTCGGGCGATACACGGTCAGAGGGGGAGAGCAATTGACGTCAGTATAGCCCGCCATCTGATATCGCCAGGGCAGAAGCCGCTGAGTTCAGGGCAACAAGCAGGGCAGTTGCCGCGACAAAACCGGCCTGAGTTCACCGGGTGTCGAGACCCATTCGATTAGGGTATCCCTGACCAAACCCGTGGACTTCAGGGCCAATTTTTTCAGCGCGGTTTTTGTCAGCGTTGGCCCGGATGAATCGACACGCTCTTGGGCGCTCGCTCCCATCAACCAAGGCGTCAGGCGGTTGCCGGGGTGCGCTTGTTGAATACGCAGGGCGGTTTTAAAGCCTGTGAAGTCGGTGTCACCACAAAAATAGGTGCGCACACCAGGTTTTAAGCGCAGCAATAGCTGGCGGTAGAGTGCGAGCGCATGGGCTGAGGGAACCGGCCCCCAATACCATAAAAAAGCAGAAGGCGGGCGATGCAGCCGGTAGCGCGTAAATTGAACCTTATCGCTAAAGGTCATCACCCAGGAAATAGGCCAATAGTGTTCAAGATCTCGCACCGACTCCGGGGGTAAGGACACCCCTGTCCAGCTACCCGCGTCCTGGCATTTTGCCTCATCGCACAACACACTGAGCGGCCCTGCCAGAGCCCACTCGGGATGGTCACTCAAGCCCAGAAACGCCAACTGTGCGGCTTGGGGCAGCGATTTAATCTCGGTGGGCAGGCAAGATTCTGCCAGCTGCAAAAAAAGCGGCGCCACCCTGTGTAAAGCCGTTTCAGAGGCAAACCAGTCCAAACTGACCGCTGTGCAAGATCGCCCGCCGATTTTTTCGTTAGCCCAGGAGCGGGCTGCGTGCACAGCGGCGACCACCTGGTCGATATGCTCGGGGCCATAGTGTAAAAAGCGGGCGCCCTGGTACCAACGCTCAGCCATGGCGCTGAGTTTGGCGTCCAGCCAATCCACGCCAGAATGCAATTGCGCCAATTGCGCCAGCGCGTATTTGAGCGTTTCAGCCTGAGTTTCCAGCGCAAAATAGGTCACAAATGGGCGGCCCTGTGGCACCTGGAGAGATTTAAGCGCCTGCGACCCCGCCAAAATCTGCAAATGCCAGTCGCAGCGCAGCAACTGGCGCTCCACCAACGGCATCAGCTCCGCGTGGCAGCTGTCGCGATCAGCTGGCGAGGCGGCGATATACAAAGGTGCCGTTTGGGCCGACACACTGAGACTGGCCTCATCCAGAATGCCGCGTGCGGTATTGACGCGCTTAGCCAGCGCGCCAAGCAACTGGGCACAGATGGGGGAAAACGCAGTAAACGCCATGGCTATCGGCCGCCGCGACTATTCCGGCACCACTTCCAGGCGCTCAACACGCTGGAAGCCGCGCGGTAACTTATTGCCACGACGACCGCGCTCACCAAGATAATGGGTCATGTCACTTTGATTGACGACTATGTGGCGCTTACCTGCCCAGAGCTTTAACGCCTGGCCTGGCACCAAGGCAGTGACATCCAGCATCCACTCTTCGCGCGCCAATACCCGCGCCGAGGGGATGCTCAAAATTTTATTGCCTTTTCCTTTAGTCAACAGTGGCAGTTCGTGAATGGGGAACACCAGCAGTCGCCCTTCGTTGCTGACGGCCGCCAGCAACACACCCTCGGCAAGACTGACCACTTTGGGGGGTAACAGGCGTGATCCCTCTGGCAAATTGACCACCGCTTTACCCGCTTTGTTTTTTGCAAGCAACTCGCCCTGTTTGACAATAAACCCGTAGCCCGCGTCCGAGGCCAGCAGTATGGGGGTATCGTCGTTATGCATTAACACGGCTTCAAAAGAAGCGCCGCTCGGCGGAGCTAAATGGCCGGTCAGAGGCTCGCCTTGACCACGCGCCGAGGGCAAACTCTGCACGGTCAAGGAATAGCTGCGACCAGTCGAATCCAGCAACACGACAGGCTGATGGCTTTTACCCAGCACGTGGGTTTTGTAGCTATCGCCGGCTTTAAAGCTGAGACTTGCGGGGTCTATGTCGTGCCCTTTTGCGGCGCGAATCCAGCCCTTTTCTGACAAAATCACCGTGACAGGCTCGCTTTGGAGTAAATCCGCATCGGAAAACGCCTTAGCCTCAGCGCGCTCCACCAAGGGCGAGCGACGACTGTCGCCAAACGTTTTGGCCAGGCCTTTTAATTCTTTTTTAATCAACGCTTTCAGTTTTTTGTCTGACCCGAGCAAGCCTTCAAGCTCGCGCTTTTCGGTTTCCAGCTCGGTTTGTTCACCGCGAATTTTCATCTCTTCGAGGCGCGCCAGCTGGCGCAGGCGCGTCTCAAGAATGTAGTCGGCTTGCACCTCCGACAGGGCAAAGCGCGCCATCAGCGCAGACTTGGGCTCCTCTTCGGTTCGAATCAAATGAATGACTTCATCCAAATTCAAAAACGCGATCAAGAGGCCGTCCAACAAATGCAGGCGGCGATCAACCCAGTCCAGGCGGTGCTGCAAACGGCGGGTCACTGTCTGCAGTCGAAAACTCAGCCACTCGTTCAGCAGTGTATTGAGTGGTTTGACCGCTGGCCGTCCATCCAAACCGATGACGTTCATATTCACGCGGTACTGGCGTTCAAGCTCGGTGGTCGCAAACAGGTGATTCATCAGGGCGTCCGCATCCACGCGGGCGTTGCGCAACACCAGCACCAGGCGCGTGGGGTTTTCATGGTCGGACTCGTCGCGAAGATCGGCGAGCATCGGCAGTTTTTTGGCCTGCATCTGCTGGGCGATTTGCTCCAGCACTTTGTTGCCGCTCACCTGATGGGGCAGAGCCGTTACGACGATATCGCCGTCTTCCAGTTCCCAGCGCGCGCGCATTTTGACGCTGCCACGCCCGGATGCGTAGAGTTTCACAAGCTCAGACCGGGGTGTGATGATGTCGGCATCGGTCGGCATATCCGGGCCTGGTAAATACTCGCACAGAGCCTCAACACTGAGGTGTGGGTCCTCGAGCAGCGCCAAGGTCGCATTGACGACTTCCGCCAGGTTGTGCGGCAGAATATCCGTTGCCATACCCACGGCAATGCCAGTAGTGCCATTCAGCAAAATCGTCGGCAACTGCGCCGGCAAGACGTTGGGCTCGTCCAAAGTGCCATCAAAATTCGGCTGCCAATCGACCGTGCCCTGCTCCAGTTCCTTGAGCAATACATCGGCATAAGCCGTCAACCGGGACTCGGTATAACGCATGGCGGCAAAGGATTTGGGGTCATCCTGCGAGCCCCAGTTACCCTGGCCGTCAATCAAGGGGTAGCGATAGGAAAATGGCTGCGCCATGAGCACCATAGCTTCATAGGCGGCAGAATCGCCATGGGGATGAAACTTACCGATTACATCGCCGACGGTGCGGGCCGACTTTTTAAACTTGGCCGAAGACTTGAGCCCCAGCTCACTCATGGCATAGATAATGCGGCGCTGCACCGGCTTTAAACCGTCCGCAATATGCGGCAAGGCGCGATCGAGAATCACGTACATCGAATAATCGAGGTAGGCTTTTTCGGTAAATACCTGCAGGGGCAGGCTGTCAAAGGCGGATGACAGCGGTAAATCAGACATGCGTTAACTCATTGGGTGACATAAAAAAGTAAAGCCTGGCTATTGCAAACGCTTGGCTATTGCAAACGCGCTTCGAGGTAGGCCGGCCCCGAATCGCGTAGATCCACGCGTGGCTCACAATAGCTGGCAGAAAGACCCGCGACAGCGGCAATTTGCGCTTGTATCGACTTGATGCGCGCACGGCCTAAGCTCGCGAGGTGTTCGAGCTGAGCGGAGGGTACCTGCTCCCAACTTTTTAGCGCTTGCCCTTGACGGTAAATGGCAGATAACTCACCCCCTGTCGACACGGGGCACAGGGACAATACGCGCCCAGAAGCTTGCCCGGCCAGGGTGAGAATATCCGTTAAACGCATGGCTTGAGCGCCCTGCAGCTGCGTTGCGCTTGGGTTGAATTTGAGGGGTTCAAAAACCATAGGCTCAGCCGCGTTCGTGGCTTTGCGCGGACCTATCGTCTGGCCACGCGACAAAGCGCTGAGCGTGCGTTTGATCTCGCGGCCCAATACCTCGCCGAGCAGGCTTGACCGCTCAAGCGGCGACTCCACATAGAGATCAAAATCGACGCTGCCTTGGCGGGTTTTGAGCCGATTAAAACTATTGCGCAAACTCTCGACGCCATCCTGAGCAAAACCGCCAGCCGTCTCAAGTGCCGTCAATCGAACGGCGGCATCGCCTGTGAGCTGGCCCGCTTTGGCATTGAGCGTAAACCGTGCGTCCAAAATACCCTGCGTGATTTTTTCAGCCAAAAAGCGCTGGCTGTAACCGCCTAAATCAGCGAAATCCAAGCCTTTAATCTGGCCGTCCAACAAAAACTGTGGCCGTGCGGCAAAGGGCGATAACTGACCTTTAACCTCGACCCGCCCCCGCTCGCCAAGATTGCCAATTAACGTGAAAGGTGTTTGGCGTTCGGTCTCGTGGGTCGACAAGGCGCCAAGTTCAAAGGATATCCCCGTCAAGGATTCGGCCGCAGGCGGTATCACCGAATCATCGAGCCAAGCGAGCTGACTATCGACAACGCGGGTTTTGAGCAAGTCAACTTGCCAGGTTTTTGGGCCTGTACTATCGCCCGGCGCCGACGACTCCAGCGCAGGCCAAAGTGACCGCAAACGATCGATCAACACCCAATTCGCCTCGGCGTTACGATCAACCGTTTGGCGCCAAGCGACCAGATCCACACTGCCGATATGAAGGCGCTGAATATCGCGGCTTTTGACCCAGGCAACATCCGTCATTAACAGGCGATCCCACTGGGTCTGATAGGGCGTACCCAACTGGTCATTGGCATCGCGCTCCCGCTCAATCAAATGAAACGCCGACACGCTCAGCTGCGTAGCGCGCGCTTCTAATTTGTCGACCGCAAAATCCCGCAGCTCAATCCGGTTAATATGCATCAAGGATTCGCCCTTGATGTAATCGCGAAAGTAGAGTTGGTCGGCTGAGAAACGGGTACTGGATCGCGCAAGCCAACCCTGGCGGCTGTTTTCAATCACAAGATCGAGCAAGTCCCAATTGCCAATCGCCACACATTGAGAAATCTCAGCTCCCTGCCGGGATACGCCGGCATAACACAGCTCCGAATGCTCGCCCAGCGCATTCACAAGACCAAAGCGCCAAGCCGGCATACGCCGATTGACAAAATCGCTTACCGGCTTGACATAGTGCGGCCATCGTGAAAGTTCTTTACCCATATCCAGCCGCAGGCCCTGGGTTTTGAGGCGCCGAAACGTCAGCTCACGCTCGGCCAAAGCGGGGTATTGGATGTCGGCTTCCAGGTAGTCCACACTGAGACTCGCCTTCTGTGGCGTTTTGATGGAAAGCCCACTTAGGGTCACACGACCTGTCACCGGGTTAAAACGCAGAGACTTGAGCTCAGCGACATAACCCTGCGTTGTTAACCAATGCAAGCCATAGAGCTTCACGCCAAATGGCAGCAAAAAAACGACCAGACCACCGACAAGGGCCAAGCCCAAAGACCATTTAATCAGACGCATAAGCCTTCCTACGTGAGCACTCTGTGTTTATTGTTATGGATATCGATGGCAGCCCAATCAAAAAAGCCTGCCAAACCGACCGGCCACCGTTTCTCGGCCGCAGAGACGCAGCAATATAACGAGCAGACACCGTCTTTAGAAGCACCTGCGCTGTAATTTCAACACAGCCGCCTCATGGGCCCGGTTTGGACCAAGGCAGCGGTAGGCGCCGGTAACTCGCCCAAAGGCTATACAAGAGTAAAATCACGACACCGCCTAATGCGCCAGACCAGTGAGCGCTGACAGCTATGTCGCCGCCGAGCCAGGCCTTGGCATAGCCCGGGTTAAACCCAGGCAGAAGCTCCCACAATATTTTACCGGACAAGCCAAGCAAAACGGCCAAGGCTATCAAGGTGTTGCGCCATAACTGGCAAAGGGCACCCACAAAGGCAAGGCCGCATAACAGGCCCGAAAATCCCCGGTAAACCACCGCGCCTTCCGCCGAGAGCACACAAAAAGAGATCCAAGGCGGCAGCAGCATCAGCATTAGGGCCCAAAGGCCCAGAGGCAAATGACGCATCACCAAACAATACAAGACGGCAAAATTAGCAGCATTCGACAAAAAGTGCTGCCACCCAAAATGCACAAAATGTGCTGCCCACCAAGTGGCCAAAGGCGCCGTCTGCGACAAATCGGACAGTAGAATCTGCTCTTCAGCGGCCCATTGCAACAGGGTCAAGAGCGCCAGCACCCAAAGCCCCACTGCCACGGCGGTTATGCGGTCAATCAACGTAGGAGCAATCAACATAAACAGGACGACTTCCATCTAGGCCGGGTAGGTGTAGGTTAGGTAGGTGTAGGCCGGGCAAAAACCGCCACTGTAACCGGATATTGTGGTTGCACCAGCCATTTGATATAAACAGCCTCCAGTCAGCGGCTACACAGAGAACAGCAGTATGGTCATCCAGAGCCTTGTGCGCGATTTACCCTATGCCACCGAAGACACCCAAGATCCTAAAGGCGTCTTGTCTCTCGTTGAGCGGGTGTATCGCCACGTCAAGCACGGCATTCTGACCCACCACTATGCGCCGGGATACCAAGTGCTTGAGCCTGAACTCGCTAAGATTCTGGGCGTGAGCCGCACACCGGTGCGCGAGGCCTTGATTCGGCTTGAAAACGAAGGCCTGATTGAACTGATTCCTCGACGCGGCATGCGGGTTATCAAGGTGCTAGCCGAAGACCTCGCTGACTTGTGTCCCATTTTGATTCAGCTGGAAGTGACGGCCTTTCAACGCCTGCAGCGTCAAGCAGTCGCACTGGATGCCGCACTAGCCATGCCGCCCCAGCAACACTCGAACCTTGACGCCAATCTTAGCCGCTACCAGCAGGAGGTGCGCGTTTACCGCGCCCTAGTTAACCTCTGCGACCATCCCCACCTCGCTTTACTGTCGAGCACCCTCTACGATCAAACCGACAGAGCCATGCAGCAGGTGTTTTGTCTGCGCAAGCGGGGGCTGCCCGATATGCCAACCAACCCGATACCGCCTCAGCAACTGGTCGCCCGCCTCATGACCGAGGAGTGGGCACAGACGCTCGATTCACACAAACTCTATCGCGAAAAACAATTGAGTTGGCTGGTCGATCAGATGCGCAGCCATCTTTGACGACTCATCAATCACTAACAACTCGTCAATCACTAACGACTCGTCAATCACTCACTATTCTCTAGTTAACAGTGCCGGCTGACACCAATAACATAATCATCTAACGTTCATCGCACGGATGCACCGCTGAATCATTCACTGTTTCAGTGCGTGTTATAGTGAATGCATACCCAGCTGGGCGAGCCACGAGGACGGGCACACGGTGACATCAACCCCTAAACCAACTCCTAAAATAGTGCCTTTTGAGGCAGGTCGCTCACGCGCTGAAAATAGCTGGTTCAAGCTGCCAACAGCAGTTCGTGGCATTCACGATAAAAGCCAACTGGTGCTAACAGCGTTACTGAACATGGTGTTTGATAAAACACTGAATCATTTATTTGATGACGCACAAAGCTCCCGAGATCCCGGCTTCAGTCTTCGCACTTTTGACGACATTAAAACGCTGCGCGAACACGAACCGGTCATTACCGCGCAATGGCTGCTGGATTTAAAAAGCCGATTTTTAGGCTTACAAACCGCTCAGCTGAAAACAGCCGCCCAGGAGACCCCAATCGGCGAGGTTCAACAATGGGAAATCCAATTAACCCATCAGCTAAACGATCAACTCGCGTCGTTTGATTCGATAGACAGCAGCCTCAATACCCGGCTGGGCTTTCTGTTCAAAAAAACGCTCAAGCATCCATTAAGTGCCGATGTTTTGACAAACAGCTTTCTGACCGCCATTAAACGCCTATCGCTATCGGCACACTCGAATGAACAGTTGACCGGTTTTTTTATGTCCTGTGTGATTCAAAGCCTCGGGGCCATTTACGAACACATTGAGATTCTACTCAATCAGGCTGACATTCCTGCCGCAAAAGACATTGACCAACATTTCACCAGTAAACATATCTCCCAGATCAGCAAACGTAAAAAAGCGGATTCTGCACAAGCCGACCACGAAGCTGCAAAAATTATTGCTCAGATTCTCGCGAACAAGCGCGACGATGTATTTATATCAGAGAAAAATTTTTTAAAATTACTGGATATTGCGCAAGGCGACCCACGCTTCAGCGAGCGTTTTGCCAATGCCGGGCAGCTCATTACCCAACTTCAGCAGCTGCAAATTCAACTACAATTGCCAGGCCAGTTTGGCTCTTTTATTCGCGAAGCTGCCCACTGGGTTAACGTATTATTTAGCGCGCTACAGCGCACACACCACCTCGATGAGTTGCCCAACCGCTATTTAGCGAGGTTACAAATACCACTTTTAAAAATCGTTTTTATCGATCGGCAATTCACCACCGAACCCCATCACCCGGCACGCATCCTGATCAATGAACTCGCCGAAGATCTCGCCAATTGGAAAAGTGATAAAGACCCCACCCACTCAGCGCCCGCCATTCGACGCATTGACCGTATGAGTCGTTGTATTGTCGAAACATTTGGGCGGGACCTCAGTTTTTTCAGCCGCTGCGCCGAAGACAACCCAAGACCCGGCAATGAAACTGTGATCGAACTCAGTTTGTTTGAGTCACGTATCAGCCGGGAAAAATCACACCGGGCGCGGGCAGACAGTGTGACCGAGCAAGCATTGGCACTTCACGACAAACACCTGGCGGACAAACGCCTGGCAGACACATCCACTCATCGCGCGCTGGCGATGATGACGGAAAAAGTCATGGCCCCACTGGCGGCAAAGCAGCTCCTGCATGCCACCTACGAGCCGGCGCAAAAAGCCGAGGAACCCACATCCCTCAGCTTACTGATTGCACTGTTACAGCCGGCACAGTCGCGAGCAGAGCGTGTTGAACGGTCCCGGCGCCTGCCGCTTTTTTACCAACAATTGCAACGTAACCTGCAAGCCGTGAGCTACCCGCTCAATTGGGTGCAAACGGTTATTATCAACCTGCATCAACAGGTGTGTGATGCCCTGTGCGGCACCGCCTCAATCGCCGAGCTTGCAGGCCCCGTTAAGATCCCATCCCTGCAGAATCCGCCTGAAATAGTCATCCCATGCCAGGATACCGCCGGTTCCGCGCCAGCAGATCAAACGCCTGAAGACCGCGCGCTCTTAGAGGCTATTGATAAATTTACACGCGGCGCACTCTTTGACTGGCAGGACAATGGCCAGACCATTCGCTGCCGGTTAGCGGCCATCATCAAACAAACCGAGCAGTTTATCTTCATCAACCGCAATGGCATTAAGGTTGCGGAGCTGTCCAAAATGGCGCTGCTGGACAGAATAAAAACGGGCCAAATCACGCCGCTGGACCAATCCCGCTTATTTGACACGGCGCTGGAAGAAGTCGTTAGCAGCTTGCGCAAAGGGCAAAAAAGCGCGACAAACACGCCGCGTTAAGAAGCATTCACTCAGGATCGATCTCAGTCACTCAGGATCGATCTCAGTGGCCTCAGCGGCGGAACTGCAGCGCAAAGGCTCACGGCAGGTGACCAACTCCCGCAGCAAGCTCGTCGCATAGGCGCCTGGCGGCAACGAAAAGTGCAACTGAAGACAATTGTCCTGCCATACCCAGGAGAGTTTATCGGGCCTCACGGCCAGTGGGCGGCGCGCCTGCACTAGACCAAGGTGTTCCAAGGTATTCCCATAGTGGCCCAAATCCGCCATGACTTTTTGCTCCAGCTGCGCCACTCGCCCACCACTTGCAAGCCGTCCCCTGCCCCACAAGGCGCCAGTCGGCACGGTTTCGTGTGCGCCGTCTTGCGCGCAGTCGCCCTCAGTCCAGCGATTCCAGGTGGCATCCTGAACGCGGGCGGCGACTATACGGTTAAAAATCCAAGACCTGACTGACGACAAGACAATGCCTTTTGGTTTTCGCAGTTGCTTGCGTTTGGCCGGTGGGCGGCGCAACCACACCTGATACCAGCGATCAAAAGCCGGCACATTCTGATAATCCGACCCAAAGCGCTGAGGCCCGAAATAATTGGGAAACCCCTGCTCAGCCAGCTGGTTCAGGCGCTTGTCAAAGGCTGCGCGACTGACCTCGCCATCAAACCGTAAACAAATATCAAAGGCGTTTGCCTGGTGCTGACCGCGCGATACTGGCTGAGAAAGCGACTGCTGCGATACCAAGCGGCTGCTGGCCAAGGCAGCTGACTGCGCCAAGCGCGCCGACCAATCCCCGTCCCATGCCGGCAGGCTGAACCACTGCAGAGTGACAGCGTGGCGATCTTTGCTCCCACAGTATCCCACCTCCGCCACGGAGCAGCCGGCAAGGCTCGCCAGCTGTTTGGCTGTCCATTGGGTATTTTGACCCGTGGTTTGCAGATAGAGCCCGTGAAAAGGGCCCGTCTCCGCTGCCGCAAAGCTCGCCAGTTCTGTCACCACAAAATCGCTGGGTTGGCACTTTAAACCCGCCAGCGCCAGGGGTTCGCCCAGGGCACGAGGCCCGAGATACTGATCTTCGAGTGCACTGAGGTCACTCGCCGGGTCAAAAATACCGGTTGCCAATAGATCCATCACCCTCATTTCACTCTCACCGGTCAATTTGATTCCAACGACTCATCCGGGCAGCCCCTAAAAATGCGATACAAAGCACGAACTGACATAAAACGGCACAAAAAGCCCTTTTGGGGCGATGCGTATTTCGGTAGCATTCTTGGTGAAATAGTCACCACTGACAATATTTTTACCCCAGATAAACTCGTTATGTTGTGTATCCAGCCCCGTTTATCCATAGGCCCCATTCGGCTAGGCATGTCGCGCGCCGAGGTCGATGGCACCTTGAACCAGATGGGCCTGAGCGTCAAGCGCCATGCTACACGTGACGTCTGGGGCCTGGGCAAGTGGGTCATCACCTATCAAAAGCAGACTGTTGTCTCCATGTGTCTACACAAGGATCCGGTTAACCCGCTGCTGGAGCCTTTGCTCTTTGGTTTTAATCCTTTCACTCAGGCCTCGCATCAGGCCTTGATGCGCATGAGCCGGCATGGTCACTATGACGAGGCGGACCCAGCACTCGGCCAATCCTATGTGTATCCGCAACTGGGCCTCTATTTTTGGCGAGACAGCACACCGGAGCTCATCGAACAACAAGGGCACACGTCAGGATTGGCGCTGCATTCGCAGGTGGGGCAAGCTGCGCTCTATCGGGATTGGTATCAGCAGGCACGACACGACTACCAGTTTTTTCATACCCTCGGGCTCTTTGCGCCAGGGCACCTCGACTGAACCCACCTTGGCACCCCATTCTTACTGAGCACTGGCTTTATCCTTAGCAGCCTCACTCATCTACACTCAGGGAAGTCGGTCGATAACGATTCTGCGGGGTGAACATGGAGTGGCTAGGGATTTTTAAGCCCGTAATGGCGGGACTTTTTGCGCTGGGCCTGCTCGCCTGCCAAAACGATAAGGATTGGCACAGTCTGCAGCTGCCACTTGATGCCGTCAGTAGCGCTAAAATTGCACAAAATCAGCTGTTAGTCGGCACGCCCGATACTGGCGCCTGGCTGTTTGAGGCGCAGCCCAATGCCCAGCCGCCAATCAGCCTGCGCTGGCACTGGCAGATGACGCGCGAAGAACCCGCCCCGACCTTGGTCGGTTTGACGCGCGATGCCAGCATAACCGGGCGCCATGAAAAGCTCGGCTTGTGGAACGCTGCCAGCGGCCAACTGATCCAGTATCTCGCAACACCCGCGCCTATCAACGTTTTAAGCCTGAACGAAACAGCCCCACTGCTTGGTTTTGGGTTAAAAAACCGGCAGCTGCTCATCAGTGATCGCGAACGTGGCGGCCTGGTCAAGACACTGGATCTCGCCAACCCAGTTACCGCGCTGCATTTATTTGATCAGCAGATCTGGGCGGGGGACGATACCGGGCGCGTTTGTTTATGGGCTATGGCAACCGTTGCGCCGCTCGTCTGTCATCAACACACCAAAACGATTTCAGCCGTGAGCGCCAGCCCCGATAAGCAATTTTTAGTCAGTGCAGGTCAGTTCGACCAAGTCTCCCTTTGGCAGGCGACCCCGCCCTACGCCTTGGCGCACAGGATTCCCCTCAGCCCTCGCGGCATTCAAATGGGGCTCGCGGTCATGGATATGCAGTGGGAAGCTGCATCAGGCCAGCTATTTCTCTGGTTGCTATTAAGCGACAAAAGCCTGGTTCGCTATCACGTATCAGCCAAGCAACCCCCCCATAAAACCCACCAATGGTATCTGGGCGGAAAGCCCGGATTTCAGCGCCGATATAGCAGCCCGGT
>JACCDR012656067.1_pt1 | contig 21119 bp, 26 predicted proteins | sample 7446431 | NCBI WGS metagenome assembly JACCDR01 (sample SAMN15323443, study PRJNA562643) | freshwater metagenome | isolation source: river surface water | place: USA:Blue River Watershed | collected 2017-08-17 | reverse complement strand
TAAGAAAATGTCAATATATAGGCTTAAAATTAAGATGGATATTGTTGAGGATTTTGTGGTTCATGATACTAACATTAGAGAAGAGTTTGAAAATATTTTTAAGCAATTATGATACTTTTACTTATTTATCATATAATCTTTTGTTTTTATCTTATCATTTGCGTGTTTTTAAATATTAATATAAAACGTATTGACATTATGATTGAGAGTGGTATAATTAAGTTGTTAGGCAAGTTGGCTCATATGTGTACTAGGCTTGCATACAAGACTGTCAATCTTGAGGTATCGGGTTCAAGCCCCGAATGAGTCGTAATTAAAATTGAAAAATCCCCTATTATTTTATATTGGTATAACCAGAAATGGTTATATTTTTTTATAAAAATTTAATTTGAGAGGAAAGATACTAACTTGGTTAAAATTAGCAAAGAAACTTTTCATGAAATGTACAATGCGGGATTCGTGAAATCAAACAAATTCTCCAAAAACTATTTCATAAGTGGACGTAAAAAGGGCAAAGCTGATCGGAAACATTACTTTATAGTTGAGCCTGATTACGCAAGATTTCTTAAATTTAAGAGGGAGAAAGGTGGCTGACTCTATTGAAAAGAGTAGTCGTTGATACTAATGTACTTATTTCGGGGCTTGATGTTTTAGACTTTGAAAAGGTGTATCTGCCTATAGTTGTCGTGGAAGAACTTGATAAGCTGAAGAACAACAAGGATGATGAGTTGGCTTATAAAGCCCGTAAAGCCATTAAGATGTTGGAAACCAGTGATAATGTTGAAATTTTGTGGAGTTATTGTTTTTCATTGCCAGTATGGGTTGAGAGTATTGTTGATAATAGGATTATTGCGTTTGCTAAAGATGTCACTAGAACTGATTCTGAGTGTGTTTTTCTTAGTAATGATTTTAATCTTAGGTTAAAGGCTAAAAGTTTGGGAATTCCTGTTGAGGGGTTTAATCAAAAATGTGATGTTTTATATAAAGGATATTTGGAAGTTGTTTTAAATCATCAAGAACAAGCTGACCATTATGAAAATCCTACTAATAAATGGGGATTGTTGAATAATCAGTATTTGATTATTAGGGATGATTGTGGTGAGGTTGTTGATAAATATAGATGGACGGATGAAAAGGGATTTGTTCCGCTTACTACTAAGGGATTTAAATCTGTTTATTTTGGTGATATAAAGCCAAAAGATGTATATCAGATGTGTGCGGTGGATTCTTTGTGGACTATGGATTTTTCCTTATTCTTCGGAGTAGCGGGGAGTGCGAAGACCCTATTATCACTGGCTTATATCATGCAACATATTCAAAGTGGTAAAATGGGTAAGGCTGTGATTGTTTTTCCTGTGGCAAAATTAAAGGGAAACAGGGAGATCGGATATTATTCCGGAGATAGGAATCAAAAATTACTCCAAGAAAGCATAGGGGGAATTCTCTCTAGTAAACTTGGCGATATGAATATGGTTGAGACTCTAATGAATCAGGGAAAGTTGTTGCTAATACCGTCTTCTGACATTAGGGGTATCGAAATTTCAAGTTCAGATGTTCTATTTGTCACAGAGGCACAAAATACAGATGCTTATACAATGAGGACAATTATCCAGCGTCCAAAAGATGGTTGTAAAATTATCATAGAAGGCGATATGTTGGAACAAACCGATATACGGTGTGATATGAGAAATAATGGTATGACAAGGGCAATTGATGTATTTAAAGGGACTAAACATTTTTCTTGCATTAAGCTCAAGAATACATATAGGAGTCCTATTGCAGAAATAGCAAACGCTATATAGTATTAATATAAAATTAAAATAATTGATTAAATGGAGGAAAATGAGTATGAACAAAGAACAATTAGTTAACAAAATGGCAGAAGAATCAGGTCTTACTAAGAAGGCATCATTGGCTGCATTGAATGGGCTTATTGAGGCAGTTCAAAATGGCATTGAAACGGATGGCGTTGTTTCTCTTGTTGGATTTGGAGTGTTTGAAAAAGTTCTAAGGAAAGCAAGACCTTGTATGAGTTTTAAGACCATGAAAATGGAAACTCTGCCGGAACATTATGCGGTTAGATTTAGACCGTCTAAAATTTTTAAAAATGAGTTAAAGGAGACTGAATAATGGCTAAAGTTAAATTAAAAGAAGGACATTCATTTACTGGTGAGGGCATTTTGAATATTGATACTGATACTGGCAATGTTTCTTTAGAAGTTGAAGATATTGGCGTTAAGAATTTGGCTACACTTTTGGATAAATTCAATGGAGCATTGGTTAAGATTAGTGTTTCTTGGAGTACTGAGGTTGAATAGTAAATTAAAATAAATGTTTTATCGGTATATATGAATGGTTTAAGCGATATGTAGTAGGGTGGGTTGCTCTCCTCTCCTGCCCTACTCCCTATCCCTTTTGCCAATTTAACTAAAAGGAGAAAAAGGATGAGTGATAAGAAGCAGCAAAAAGAAAAGTTAATCGCTATGTATGAGTGTGGATTTGGAAATTATAGGGAAATTGCCACTCATTTGAATATGATGTTTGATGAGACTTATTGGGATTCTGAAAGAGTTAGGGATGTAATACGGAAACATAGGAGAACTACGGAAGCTGTTGAAAGTAATAAATTGAATTTAGGTAATAAGACTAGAATTTTACATATATCGGATACGCATGTTCCATTTCAATTACCAAAGGAAATCTTCAAGGATTATGTTGGTAAGGTTGATATATTGGTAAAAAATGGAGACTTGGAAGATGCACAAAGTATATCCAAATTTAAAAAGAAATATAGGAATCCATTTGTGGATGAAATGATCGAAACTCGGCAATATTTGATTGATATTGTTGAGTATATCAAGCCTAAAAAAGTTGTCATAAACTACGGAAATCACGAATCGCGCCTCGGTAGTTACCTGAGCGAAAAAGTTCATGATGATGTTTTGCAACTTATGCCAGAGACAAGTTTAGACATGATTTGTGAGTTAGGGTTTTGGAAGCACAACCATGAGAACAAGACTAAAACCTTTTATGAGCCAATTTGTAAGATTATGAACAATGTTAGATATACTGGTAGTTGGTTTACTCAGATTGGAAAGACTATTTTTGCGCATCCAAAGGCTGCCAAATCTGGAATTTTGAATACTTCTGAAAAAGCATTCTTATATTTTATCCAGCATGGATATAGTTTTGATACTCTTGTATTGGCGCATACTCATAAACAGGGATTTTCCAGATATGGCAAACATTATTTATTTGAAGGTGGTTGTTTGTGTAAAGACCAAGAATATGCGACTAGTGGGAGTTTAATTCGTCCTGCGGATGTTGGATTTTTGTATTTGGTTCAAGATGAAACTGGTGGAATTATTTACGATGAAAGTAAATTGATTTGTTTGGATTTAGAAGAAACTTTAAAATAATTTACAGTGGAGGTTCGCATGGGTGTATTTGTGGTTGTGGCAATTGTTTTTCTTTTGGGTATAGTTTTTGAGAAGTATATATTCCCTATTGCAGATTTACTATTAGAAACCTTTGCTTATAGTAGAAAACTTAAGATTACAAGTTATGTTTATAAGATTAAAGAAGTTGAAAATGAAATGGCTTTGTCAAATGCAGAGGCTAGTGTGCTTATATCTGAATGTGAAAAAGATATGTATGAGATTAAGAAAGATATGCATAAGGATATGCAAGAATCTGAAATTGATGCTATTGGGTATAAGTTTGAGGGTAAGCCTGACGTATGTTGTGATGATGAAGATGAGTGCGATTGTGATGAATGTAATGGGAAGATGGAAAGTATTGGATTTAAGAGTAATGTATTGAATTGATTCACTCTTCTATAAATAGATTGAACTCACCTATGGATATTGGGTCTGTAGGTGAGTTTTGCTGTGTTTATAGATAGAGATTTACTTTGAGGAAATGTGGATTTGGGTAGCTCCCAATGTCTTCTGACACATTTTCTCTTTTTTATTTTTTTCAGGAGACTAAATAAAAACAGAAGGAGTTTGATTACAGTTATGAGTGAATTTAAGAAATGCAAGAAGTGCCAGAGAGAATTGCCTATATCTAATATTTATTTTTCAAAAGATAAGGCGTGTAAAGATGGTCATAGAAGTGTTTGTAGGGAGTGTTCAAGGGAAGGTAAGTTTTTAAGTGAAAATTATGTTCCTGCTCAAAGGTGGACTAACGAAGAAGAGGAACTTTTGAAACAAGTATATAGAGATTATACAAATGCTGAATTGATCGCCAAATTTTTCCCAACTAGAAAAAGTAAATCATTACAAGATAAGGCGTTGTATTTGGGTGTTTCGGGCAAGACCGAAGAAGTTAAGAAGCGTGTTAATATTGAAAAATCAATAAACCACAGTGGAGAAAATAGCGCAAACTATGGTAGGAAATTCTCTAAGGAAGTTAGGCAGAAAATGTCCGAAGGGAGAAAAGGAAAGTATCTTGGTGAGGATAGTTATTGGTTTGGCAGAAAAAGAAGTGAAGAACAGCGTGAAAAATGTAGGCAGATTACTAAAAGTAGAGGTTTGTGGGTTGGAGACAAAAATCCAAGGCATAAAAATCCAATGCGGGGAAAAGAAAATCCGAATTGGAAGGGTGGTATAACTCCACTCTATTTTGAACTTAGAAGCGAATGTAAGCAGTGGATTCAAGACAGTATAAAAGCGTGTAATTATAAGTGCGTAATTACTGGTACAATCTTTGATGACATTCATCATTTATATTCGTTTAGAGAAATAGTGAATGAATGTTTTGATATATTAGGGATTGACCCAAGGTCTAAGGTTTTAGATTACACAGAAGATGAATTCAATCTTATTAAAGATAAACTACGTGAGCTTCATGAGGCTTACGGATTAGGAGTTTGTTTGAATCATCATGTCCACAAATTTTACCACGATACATATGGTTATAAAAATAACACCCAAGATCAATTTGAAGATTTTAAAGAACGATTAAAGTCTGGAGAATTTGATAAGTTTTTGAATGAGAATAATTTTACATTAATAATATAAAATTGATTATGAGTGAAGGGTGATGGTAGTGCCAAGACCTAAAGGGAGTAAAAATAAAAAGGCGGAATCGCCAAGTCTTGAACCGGTTAAGGTTAAAACCAAAAAATCAAGAGGTGGAAGACCTAAAACAAGTGCAAGAAGTAATAAAAGTATTGATAATTTACTAGATACTATAACTTGTAATGTCTGTAAAAAGTCATTAATTAATAGTGCCTTTTATAACACCAATTCAAACTTAATACCTAAATATCCTGTATGTAAATCTTGTTTAAAAGCTGAGATAAAGCCTGGAAACATTCAGTCTCTCTATCGTGTTTTAAAAGATATGGATATAGGCTTTGTTAAGGCTGTTTGGGATAATTCTTGCGAAAAATATCCAGACAGTGTTTTTGCAAATTATATGAGAATGATGAATAGTTTGCCACAATATAAGGGTACTAAATGGTCAAACAGCAAGTTTGGCGGAACCGATAGTAACGATGGCTATAATGGGGATGGATTAATTTATAGTTCTGAATGGATGGGAAACTATACTCCAGACGACTTAAAATATTTAGAAGGCTACCTATCTTCTTTGAAAAAAGATTTTAAAATTGTTACCACAAATCATGTGGACTATGCTAAAAAGGTTGCAAAGGCAAGTTTGGCAATGGATAGAGCTTATGAAGATATGTTGAATGGTGGCTCTGATTCTAAATATAAAATGATGAAAGAAATATTTGACACTATGTCAAGGTCTGCGCAATTTGCTGAAAGTGAACGTGGTATTAATGACGTAAGTCTTGGATGTTTTGGTGTGGTTTTTGATAAAGTTGAAAAACATATGTATGTGCCGGAACATGTGCCAACTAATAAGGATATGTATGACAATTTGTTGGATCAATTCGCCAATATAAATAAATCTTTATAGGAGGGTATTGATGGCATCACATAAGCATTTTAGTCATGAAAGCAGAAGGATAAAAGAAGGCTCTTATGATAACTATGAGAGCGCAGATAGTTATGATCCTGCTAATAGCGCTCAAATAAATTATGAGGCTTGGGCGGAGTTTTTGTCTTATTATAGGTACTACATAGATGAATTTGCTGCGGATATTTTAAAATGCAACATATTCCCTTTTCAAAGACTTATTCTTAGATCTATGGCAAGGTATCAAAATTCTATGTTAATTTGTTGCAGAGGCCTAGGTAAGAGCTATCTATCTGCAATGTTTATGATTTGCATGGCAATTCTCTATCCTGGAATTAAAATTGGAATTGCATCGGGTAAAGGTCAACAAGCGAGAAATGTAATTATTCAAAAAATCAAAGGCGAATTGTCAAAGAATGAGAATATTGCAAGAGAAATTAAATTTCCTATAAAAACTGGCTCAGACGATTGTGTGGTTGATTTCAAAAATGGTTCTGAAATTAGGGCTATTGTATTAGGTCAAAATCAATCTGGAGATTCTGCGCGCTCATGGCGTTTCCATATTTTACTAGTTGATGAGGCAAGACTGGTGCTAGATTCAGTTATAGAAGAAATTTTGATCCCCATGACTAAGACAAAACGCCAAAATATAATTGATCTTATTACAAAATTTCCAGATGAAAACATTGTTGAAAAAGGAAAAATGATTTATATTTCTTCTGCATATTTAAAAACGTGTGATTTATATAAGCGGTTTTTGCATCATTATTTTGCAATGGTGGAAGGTTCTAAGGATTACTTTGTTTGTTCGTTAGATTATAAGGTTGGAGTTAAGGCTAGAATATTTGACGAGGATGATATTTTAAAAGAAAAAGAAAAGCCCTCTATGACATTAGATAAATTTGCTTATGAGTATTTGGGTGTTTTTGTTGGATCTTCAAATGAAAGTTATTATCCATATGAACTTACTGAAAAATGTAGGTGTCTTGAAGAAGGCGAAACAGAACAGCCTAAAAAATCAAATTGTGTATATGTAATTTCTCATGACGTTGCTGTGAGCGATCAAAAGAACTCAGATAATGCTTGTACACATGTAATTAAACTTAAGGCAAAAACTAATGGTACTTTTACAAAAGAAGTAGTTTATTCTAAAACAATTAATGGAGCCTCTTTGCAAGATCAGCGAGATATATTGAGAGAATTAATTCATATTAGATTTCCAAATACTGAAAAAATTATAATAGATGGTCAGAGTGCCGGTCAAGGTTTATTATCTTTATTTTATGAGCCTTGGGAATATAAGACACCAAAAGGTGAAGTAATTGAATTTCCGCCATTAATTAAAGATGACGATGTAGACGGTCTTAGATTAAAAGGTGCAATTCCTATGATTAGAGCAGTTATGGGTACTAATAGTTTTAATGCGTTGTATTATCCGTATATGAAAAGTTGTTTTGAGGATTCTAGTTTGAGATTAACTTTTGGTGCAAGTATTGTTGATGAAAAATATAAGCAAGGCGAATTATCGGCTGAAAAATATGCAATAAATATTGAACATGATTTATTGATACAGGAACTTAGTAATATAAAACAAGACTTTACTCCTTTTGGAGCAATAACATATTCAAGGATAGTAAAAACAAAGAAGCGAGATAGGGCAACTTCATTAATGTATCTGCTTTCTTATATCTTTGAAATGGAACAAAGTGGAAGAGCTAAATTGTATCAAGAAACTGTTGACGACCTCGACCTAATGATGCAATACACATTTGTATAATCACAACACTAATATAAAACAACCCCATTATGAAAGTAGGTGAAAAAGTGCCAGATAACCAAAACGAACGCAAATTTACACCAGAAGAAATAAACTATTTCCTCCAATTTGCACAATCATATTCAGATATATCAGGAATGCAATTCCCATTTCTATACAATCCGCTAATGCAAAATTCGTTCCTAAAAAACGTAAACATGAACGCAATGTATAGAGATAGAGATAGTGTTGAAAAGTTAGTCCAAAATCCTAGAGATAATGAACAGGCTCTACGCAGATTATCAGATTACCTATACAACGTCCAAACTCCATATAAGCGCCTACTCCATTACTATGCGGATGCACTTACTTTTGACTGGTATCCAATTCCAACAAACGTAACTCCCAAAGAAATGAAGTCGGACGAATTTAAAAAGGATTTTGACGAAGTATTCAAATGGTTTGATAGATTCAACGCCAAAAAGGAATTCTCTAAAATATTATTAGGAATGCTCAAAGAGGACGCAAAATATGTTTATCTTAGGGAAGATTTGGATGGAATAACGTTACAAGAAATGCCGTCTGATTATTGTGTCATAGATGCTTGGAGTTGGATGGGATATTTATATTCCTTTAACTTATTATATTTTCAGCAAGTGGGCGTGGATATAAACGGATTCCCTCCAGAGTTTAGAAAATACTATAAGAACGCTATGGATATGCAAGCTAATAAAACTTACTATCCTAGCATTAAGCCTGAAATGAGAAATGGTCAATGGTTTTATTGGCAACAATTGAATCCTGAAACATCTTGGGTGTTTAAGTTTCATAATGAAGTTGCTGGATTAGTTCCTCCATTTTTAGGATTATTTATAGATGGAATTGAGATTGACACTTATAAGAGTTTGCAATCTAGTAAAACTGCTTTGGAAAACTATAAGATAATTATGGGTACTATTCCCCGCCATAAAGATGGCACTAATAAAAGTGGAAATTCTAAGGATGATTTTGCATTAGATCCTAACACTGCCGGTAAATATGCAAAAAGTGTTAAGAATAGTTTGCCATCTGAGGTAGATTTTAAAGTGGTTCCCTTTGAGGATATTAAGGCTATTAATTTTGAGCAGACTAATTCTAGTGATATTGTTGGTTCGGCCATGAAGAATTTCTATAGAACAGCCGGAGCAGATCAAGCATTGTTTAGTGCAGATAAAGCTAATGCGTCTACTATAAAAGCCGGTACAAGAATTGATGCTGCTTTTGTAGAAAGAGCTTATGAGCAATTTAGCACATTCTGTACATATCATGTGAATAAGCATACCAAAAAGTTTAAGTTTAAAATATGCATGGAAGGTACTATTTTCGACCAAGAAGATAGGCGTACTGCTGCTTTAGAAAACGCTCAGAATGGAATTATAACTCCAAAATTGGCGTCTGCTAATGGCATGAGTTTGAGAGATATGCAAACTAGTATTAACTTGATGCAAATGTTAGGATTCCCTGATAAGTTGAAACCTTTAGCTTCATCTTTTAATACAAGTCAAAAGGATGCAAAAGCCGGTAGACCTGAAAGCAAAAATGGGACTGAAGATAAGGACAACGCTATTGATACTGGCAAGAATGAAAATAAGAAAATTGTCAATGAGTCGTAATTAGTCATAATATTAAATAGTTGGTGATAATATGTTTGTTCAAAATTTCGAAGCAATAGAAAATAGATATGAGTGTAAGAAGCTTGTTGGAGAATATTTAGAGAAAGAATGTGGAATACCGCCATTGTCGATTAAGGATAATGGCGACTATGTTTTTTCTAAGAATGAAAAATTAGAAGGTGCTTTATTAAAATTGCCATTTTATTTGAGATTATTTACGGGGAGGTGAACTGGTGGAAAAGGTTAATTTTGCTATAGATAAGATGAAAATATTACAAGAGGTATCTGATGACCAGTTGGCCTTGGTGGAAGTTTATGTTTGCCATGATAATATGAACGCACATGAGCTACCAATAGACATAAAGGCTTTGAAACAAGCTGAAAGCACATTATTTAATAAGTTTTTAGTTGCGGGATTTGATGGGTACGATTTTACAAATCATGCAAAAAAACAGCTTATTGTAGGGTTTTTCCCAAAGGAGAACAGTGTCAGATATGAAGAAGTTGCCGATAAAGATGGCAATATAAAAACTTATTTTGTGGCACAGGCTATAATGTCTAAAATATATGCAACTTGGGCATATGAACTATTCTTAGAAGACAACTACAAAGAAGTCAGCATGGAGATTTCCGTACTAGAAAAGGAAAAGCGTGATGATGGCTATCAGTGGATTACGTCCTATTTGTACAATGGCGTGACGATACTTGGAGCTAAGTATACCGCAGCTTGTGAGGGTAGTAATGCGCAGGTTCTTGAATTTTCGGACTTAGTTGCCCAAAGTGAAAAGTTTTCCCTAGAAGTAGAAAAGTTTTCTAAAACAGCAGACTCTAAAGAGGATGATGTAAATCTTTCTATAGATGAAATAGATGTTAAAACTGCAAAGAAGGAGGATGATAGGGTGGAGAAATTTGATAAGGTTGAATTTGCTAAAGTTTCAGGCATTACCTCAAGTGAAATGAGCAATATGATGTATGAAGCAGCTTCTCAAATGAAATACGGCGAAGATAATTGGACTAAATATTCAATCAGAGATTTCTGCGGTAAATACGCTTACGCTTATGATTATGAGACTTCTAAAATGGTTGCTATTCCATATTCAATGAGTGAAGGTAAAGTTGCTATGGATTTTGAGAATGTAAAATGTTGCAGAATGGCTTATGTAGTTGATGATGAGGAAGAAGGTTCCGAAGATGAACTTATGGCGTTTGCTGAAACTTGTATGAAAGAAAAAGTAACAAAAGAATTTGAAGCTAAAATTTCTGAAAAGGAAAGTGAATTTGAAGTAAAAATAACTGAAAAGGATTCTGAATTTGAAGTTAAATTTGCGGAAGTTAATAAGGAAGTTGAAACTTTGAAAGCTGAGAATGATAATTTAAAACAATTTAAATCTAACATTGAACAGCAAGTTAGAAAAGACCAAGTTGATTTTGCTATTCAGTCCGTAAGTGAAAAACTTACACAAGCTCAGATAGATGAGTGGAGAAATAAGGCTGATGAATTTGAAACTACTGAAAGATTTACAGAGGCTATAAAGGCTTTTGCATTTGATTTAGAATCTGGTAAAGAGCCGGAAGCTAGAGGATTTAGTAGAATACATATTCCGACAAGCAATGAGACTGAGAAAAAGAGCGGAAGTGTTTGGAGTAAACTATAAAATATTAATTTAAAATTTAGGAGGAGTTAAGATGGGAAGTTTTGCGATTTTAGTGCCAGGCATGATAATGGCAGATAACGTTGATTCACTCAACAAATCGGCAGTATATACTGCTGGAGCAGTTGAAAATGGCAATATTGTAAAATTGGGAGTTTTATCTACAACTGTAGGTGAAGGTGAAGTTTTTGTAGCGGCAACTCCTGCTACTGCAACTTTAGAAACAGATATTTTCTGGATGGTTAAGAATCCTGTAAATGTTCTTACTGATGGAGTTTATAGTGGATTAAATGATGATCCTACAAATTTCAACATTGCAGCTAGTAAGGTTTTTGATGTGTACAAACCAAAAGTTGGAGATGAAATTACAATTTCCGAAGATGGTCTTGGTGGTTCTAAGTCCAGTAATACTTATGTAGTTCCTGCTAATGATTCACTTGAATTGACTTGGGCAGCTAATACCAGTGGCGTTAGTCTTGGGTATGAATTACTTGAAACAACTTATATAGAGATTCCGTCATCTACATTCTATGGCAGAAGAAAAACTGCTTATAAATTTAGATGCGTAAAAGCTTAATGATATTAATATAAAATAAGGGGGATAATTATAATGTCTACTAGAATACCGTTACATGTAGTAGAGTTTGCAGCTAAAACTAATACTACTGATTTGATTAATGCATTTGTTGATTATAGCAATCATTATAAAGCTGAAATTTTAAAGAAACCCGCAGTTTATGATAACTCCGTTTCTTTTGCTGAAAAGACTGAAAAACTACATAACTCAATTGATAAAGAAATTTCCAGATTGTCTGGAGTTGCTGAGAACAATTTTGCTGCTGAAGTTAATAGATTGAATCCTAATCACAATTGGGCTACTTTTGCAGTTATCGGAGCTATGATTGATGCTGTGCTTCCTGATTCAGTAATAAGCACTTTTGATAGGTTTGCAGAAGTTAGAGTTGGTGGATTTGGAGATACTTTCTCTTTTGATATTAAGCCTAACAGTTTGTTCCTTATCACTAAGGCAGGAAATGGAAGAAGACATACTTTTGCTCAGAGACAATTCAATGGTCAGGCTACATTGGTTCCTGAAAATAGAATGATTACTGTTGCTGAAGATTTGTATAGAATTCTTGCTGGAAAAAGAAATCTTGCTGAATATGCTAATAAGATAGCTCTGTCTTTTGAGGAAACTATTGCTCTTGATATTTACAATGCTATTAATGATACTTATAGTGCATTACCAGCTACTTTCAAAGAAGCTTCATTTACTCAGGATACATTTGTTACACTTGCACAAAGAGTAACAACGTTTAATGGCGGAGCTAAATGTTCAGTATTCGGAACTCAATTGGCACTTTCTAAAGTTATTCCTACTAATGAATACTTTAAAATGCAGCTAGGCGAAGAATATACAAAAACTGGATTTTTGGGGAATTTCATGAATACCTCCCTTTTCGAGTGTAGGCAAGCTGCCGATTGGACTAGTTCTACCTATGCTATGAAACTTGACGATACTAGATTGTATTTTGTATCTGGCGGAGTCGATAAGCTTGTTAAGATAGGTATTGAAGGTGCGGCTATGTCGTTCACTAATAATACATTTGACAACGCTACTTTAACTCAGAAACAGACTATGATGAAGAGATGGGCTGTTGCACTTATTTCTGGGGCGCATTTTGGAATTTTAGATTTATCTTAGTAATATAGGCACCTTGCGATAAGTTAACAATAATATAAGAAATATTGGCGATAGTTGGATTTCTGATTATCGCCAGTATTGTCTTGATTTTATGAGTAAAAGGAGTTTAATGATGAAAAATAAAAAAGTTGAAAAAGTTGAAAAGACTACAAAGGTTGAAAAGGTTGTGAATGCCGAAACTAAAAATAGTTTGCCAGTTGAAAATCAACCTAATAATGATATTTTACAATTACAAATTAATGAATTGAAAGCCATGATAACACAGTTGTCAAGCCATAATTCTCAGTTAAAAACTGAATTGGAAGCTAAGAGTAATGTTGTAGAAATTCCTGTTCAACAGTCAGAAATTATTGATATTCCACTTAATCGTGTAGTTAAGGTTGTGTCTTTATATAATGGCGGAATGACCCTTAAAACTGCCGAATTAGGAAAGACCTTTAGATTTGAAAATTTTGGCAATCTACAACCTATAATTTATGCTGATTTAATTCAAATTATGTCTTATCAACATAGGTTTACTAAACAGGGATATTTCATGATTCTAGATAATGACGTTGTAAAGGCTCATGCGTTAGAAGATGATTACAAAAAGATTCTTACTAAGCAACAAATTGAAAACATATTAACATTTGAAGATGGTGTAATTAGAAGTTTATTTTCCGGCACAACTAATGTAATTAGGGAAACCATAGTAACTATGATTATGCAAAAAATAAATTCTAATGAAAAGAAAGATTATGTTGATAAGAACAAGGTTGCTATTCTTAGTGAGATTTATGGTAAGGACATTTATGCCCTAGCCAGAAACGATGTAGAGGCCATAGTTAATAATAATATATAATTGGTGGTGAATAGAAATGGCAACCGCCTATACTGAAATTTTTGATTTATTTTTAATGGGGTGTGATGATTATAATATAGATGCGTTGATTGCTTCTGCTACACCAACCAACGCTGACGTTTATATGAGCGGATTTTTAATTAGGGCTATTCCCTACTTCGATAGATGCCAACAGGATTTAGAGGATAGGAATGATAGCACTAGAACTTTTAACATAACTTTGACCACCGATGAAAAGGTAATTTTATCTGAACTTATGATTGTGCAATGGTATAAGAAAAATACCAATGATATCAAGCAAATGGAGTTACATTTGAGTGATTCTAAGGCATTTAAACATTACGCTGAAGGTCAAAACTTGAAGGAGAAACTTAACTCAATGCTTGTGCATCAAGAAATTGTTGACAAGTTGATGGTTAAATACAACCAAAAATATATTGATTGGGATACCGATGTTTAGGGGGTTGTATTATGGAAGAGTATAAAACTAAGTATGGTGCAATTATTCCTAAACATGTATTGTTGGCTTATTTTAAGAGATTGACCGCTAGAATATTTAAGTTCTTGCCGGAACTCGAAGAAGGTTCTGCCACATTGTCAATCTACATAGAATCATTGCTTATTGAAATATCTGGTGGTAATAATCTTATTTTTGAACATGAGTTATTTCTTGAATTGTTGGCGAATCTGGAGCCTTTAATTGGCATGATGGATGATTTTCCTAAGTATAGAAAGCAAGTTCTCAAATGTACTGGATTATGTAATAGGATTCTCAATGAGATAGAGTTTGGTGGTGATACTGATGGCGTATGAAATGTATAATGCTCTCTTATCGGTAAAGCCGTCAACTAATAAGGCACACTATAGAAATTCATATCAAAAACTTATAGATTCGCAGTTTGCTAATGCTCCTAATGTTGAAACTATTCAAAAATGGAATAAGACTAGTGAAACCTTTGATGATATTACTGTTAGATTAATTCAGGCTTTTGAAATTGATAATGATGACCGCAAGGCTTCTGATGATATGGTTACTATTGAATTTCAGAATATGGATGAAACTGGCATATATATTGGAGATGTTTATAGGTTTAAGGGTTATGATTGGATTGCGGTGGAAACTAAGAGTATAGCATCTTTGGTCGTTTCATGTTTAGTTAGAAGATGCAATTGTACATTGAAGTTTACAATAGCATCGCCTATAAGTGAAAATGTGATATCTATTAGTGGCTTTAGTGAGTTTTATGTTAGAGATGTTGTTGCTGAACCATATAAGATTGTGCCACATGCCACTATGAAGGTTACTGTTCCTTATGATTCTAATACTCAAAGTATACGGTATGACACCAAAAAGGGTACTAGATTTTTATTAGGAGATCCTATTTCTGCTTGGAATGTTTACAATATAGATAGTATTAGTAATGTTAGATATGATACTGACGGCAATCTCACTGATGGAATGCTTGTGTTGTATTTGAATCAAACTCAAAAAGAGCCAAAAGATGATTTGGTGAATAAAGTTGCGTGGCAACCGTGGTTTTAGGGGTGAAGTAACGTGAGTACAGGGATAGATAAATATTTAAATGATATTAAAGATAAGATATTGGCAAACGACAATCTATGTAGACTATTGTATTATTCAAGCGATAATCCTTTGGCGGAAGTTGCCGTTGCTACTCCTACGTTATTGTATACGGATAAAGAGAATCAAAAGTTGTTTTTTACGCCGTTTACTGATGATAGTGATAGTGAGGCTAAGACTACGCTACATGTGGTTGTGAGTGAGTTTAAGTTGGATCAGCCTAGTAAATATTTTAAGGATTTGTCAATTGATTTTATCGTGATGATACATAATTCATTGTGGTTGTTGGATGATGGATCTGGTGAGATTAAGTTGCGGGCTAATGCAATTTGGAAAGAATTGAATGATACTTTCTTTGACCATAGGAGTGCTATTGGGAAGAATTTGTTTGATTATAGTAAGATGGTGAGGACTAAGGATAATTTGTATAATGGATATGTTTTCTGCTCTAGGGCTACGGATATTCCTTTGCTTTCGAATTAAGGGGGTATTTTTGTGAATAATCTTACTGAAACAGAAATACTAGATATAGAATGTAAGCTGCTTGTAGGAAGGCCTATTAAATTATCGGGTGGAGCCTGTCTTCGTGCTGTAACTATTGGAGAAATATTTGATGTTGACTTGTCTACATACCACAAGTATTTAAATATTTTATGCATAAATAAAGAGCAAATTGAAGATGTGATAAATATTAAAGATGATAATATAAGCACATTTGACTATTTGTTACTAAATTGTATTTATGAAGAAAACATTAGAAAAATTGTATTAAGTGCCTTTGAATTTTTCATTAAAGAGAATGTTTATATTGGTGAATATGGATTTCATATAGGTAGTGCAGTTAGCGAGCGTACCATTAACAGAGATAATTTTAATCTATTTGTTTGGGCGTTAAAAAAATCTAATTGCCTTGCTACAGATTCGACAAATATCTTAACAGATAAGCGCGTATCCGAATATTTAAAACAAGTTGAAAGTCTAAAAGCTGATATGAATATAAAACAAACTAGCAATAATGCTGATATTGAAATTACAGATATTATTTCTAGTATATGTTGTAGACATCCCAATATGAACTTTAAAGACATATTGGAGTTAACAATGTATCAATTAATAGATGTATTTAAGAGATTGCACAAAATAGATGAATATTATACCAATTTAGACGCCTTAATTCATGGTGCTTCTGGAGATGGTGTAGAACTAAAGCATTACACTAATAAATTAAAATAATTAAGGGGGAATAAAAATGGCCAACGAGAAGCAGTTTGGTATAAAAGAGGTAATGAATATTGCTATTACCAACTATTCTACAGGAGCAGCAATTGCTTACATTCCATATGCTACTGAAACCAGTATTATGTCAGAAGCTACAAGGCTTGATATCGAGGGCGGGCAGGGATTTTATCGTCTGACAAGTTTCGATTATGGTAAAAAAGTTACGTCAAAGATAAGCATTCCTTTGGTTGACTTAAATTTGCTTGCACATTTAACTGGTACTGATTTAAGTACTGGAGCTACTACAGCTCATCAGGATGAGGTGCTTATTTCAAGTGGAGCAACGCCAACTATTACGTTGAGTAGTACACCTACGTCGGGAACGTTGAAGATTTATAAGATCAACGGAGATTATGATATCTCAACAGTCCAAACGGAAGGCACACCGGCGACAACCGAGAACCAGTACTCAATTTCAGGAACTACTGTAACTCTGCATGTTACGAGTGGAGTTGCGGGGACTAAATTCCTTGCGATGTATGATTATACGACAGGAGCAACAGCTACCTTAATTACGCAATTAGCAGATAGGTTTAATGATTTCGTAAGAATAACTGGTAGTGGATTGTGGAGAAATGTATATTCTACAACTGATGAAGTTGTTTCGTTTGACTTAAAGAAATGTAAGTTTAAGCCAAATTATACTCTTACTCAAGCCAGTTCTTCTGCTACAACTCTTGAACTAGAAGCTGATTTATATTTTGTAACAAGTGGTGCAAATAAACTGTATATGAATATTGTTAAGATTTAATGATATTAATATAAAATTATTTAATTTATGAAGAGATAGGTTGGGCTTGCAATCCAATTGAAAAGAGCGTTCTCTCTACGCTCTTCTTTTTTTTATTTTTAGGGACAACCAAATCAAAGGGAGTGATTTAATGTATTTAGATGAATATGTTGAAACAACATTAAACCAAGCAACTATAAAGTATTACAAGCAATTTGAAGATATTGAAATACCTATGAGATTAAATAGGAAAAATAAATTAGTGCCGGCTTATTATGAGAAAATGATGGTAAAAGTAAATCAATTACCGCCATCCTCGACGGTAAAGGTAAGGGTTTGTTGTGATGATTGTTTAGATAACGGTGTGCTTACAATTTTAAACAGGGATTATTGTGATTGTAGAAAAGAAGAAGATCGACATATGTGTTTTGCATGTAGTAAGGTTTTTCTAGGTAAAAGAAAACAAAAAATACATAAAGCTACACCAGAAGATGTGTATAATGAATTTATTGAAAGAGATTATACTCCGCTATTTTCTATTAATGATTATAAAAATAATAGGCAAATACTACAGTACATATGCAACAAACATCCAAACAAAATACAAGACGTTAGATTTAGTGATTTCCGCAATAACGGAACTGGATGTGTGTATTGCGCTATAGAAACACGACCTCAAAATATGAGGGGTGTTAAGTGTTCAAACTGGAAACATGGTTTGAGTTCATTATATAGTTTTCTAAGAACATCAATAGTCGAATGGAAATTTAAATCTTTTAAACATTATAATTTTTCGTGTGCTGTTACTGGAATTAAATCTAATGGCGAACTTATTGTGCATCATTTACGTGGATTTGATTTAATAATGAATGAAGTTATAGTAAACACAAATATAGATGCTAGACCATGTTTAAAGGATTATAATCAAAATGAACTTGATATACTTTCTCTAGAATGCAAAACAATGCATGAAAAATATGGACTTGGAGTTGTATTGCATCCATTAATTCATAATTTATTTCACCACTTATATAGATATGGCAAAAACACACCTGAACAATTTGAAGAATTTAAACAACGATTAAAGCAGGGTGAATTCAATACATATTTAGAAGAAAACAATTTAAAATTAGCGTTATAGCAATAATATAAAATAATACATACAAAAACAAAATACAAACCAAACAAAAAAAACAACGCCTTGTAGGATAGTCACCTACCCCGTTGTTTTTATTTTACCCAAAACAAAAAGGAGGAACCAAAATGTCAACAAATCAACCAACAGTCAGCATCGTATTTCCATGCAGAAATAGAGAATCCTGGCTTCCAACATTCCTAGATTGTATCTACAATCTCTCATTCCCTAAGAGCCAAATAGAGCTAATTGTGCGTCTCAACGACTCACAAGATTCCTCAGAAAAAATTCTAACCAACTTCAAGCAATCCCATGAACACGAATACAATAAAATTCACATAGACAAATACGACTTAGGCACACCGATATATGACAGCAATAGATACGCTAGAATAGTCCCTAAAATAATCCAAACCAAAACAATGAGACGTGCTGTTCCTTCAAACAAAACTCACGAAGTTTACAAAAACTTAGCAAAGCACAGAAACTCTCTTTTACTTAGAGCAAAGGGAGATTTCCTTTTTAGCGTTGATACAGATATCATGCTTAAGCCAGATACTCTCAATGTACTATTAAACCACATGAGCGAAGACGTACCTTATGTTTCGGCGCACATCTGCAATGGCTTCATAGTAGAAAAACTCAACAATGATCGTGCCTATAATTATACAAACGCCTTATATTATGATGAGTCTAAGAAGAAACATATTCACTATAAGTATGAAACGTCGGGGCTAACTGAGTGTTCTTTTAGTGGCGCAGTTTTCCTCGTTAAAAAGGAAGCATATAAAAGTGGGGCAACATTTTCTTTTGACTCGATGGGGGAAGACCTTAGTTTTTGTCAAGGTTTAATTGATCGTGGATTTAAGATTTGGACAGATTGCGATCATAAATTGGCGCATTGTATGGACGCTGATCTACTTGAAAAATACAAAAAAGGTGAATGGATTTATTAATAACAATATAAATCATAGAAAGGACTTAATATGGAGATTAAACGCAACTTTAATTTTAAATCTACACTAAAGAAATCACCTAGAGTTTATGAAGGATTAAATGAACTTGAAGATAAGGTAAACTCAATGCAAGAATTGCGAGATAAGTTATTAAAGCCTAAAGAAAATGAAAAAAATAATGAAAGAAATATATAGAGTCGGAAACGGCTCTCTTTTATTTTAATCTAAAAGGAGAAGATTATGGAATTGTTTGCTTGCTACAGTTTAAATCTGCGCAACTATATTATGCAACAAGGCATTAGATATAAAATAGTCGGTTTAAATCCAACAACTAAAAAACCCTTTTGGGTATTTATAAAAACGGAAGAATTGCTTAATTGTTTGACGGAATGGAGTTTAATGTCTCCTGAAAAGTAGGCATTTTATTTAGTAAAGATTTTATCTTAGAGAAGGAGCAGTGACAAGTATGACGAATGCAAAATCAGTAGAAACAAAAGAAATTAAGTTTTATGATGATACTCTATTGGGAGTAAAGGATGAAAATGGGAATGTTTATTTAGCGGTAAAGAAAACTGTATTAAATATTGGTCTAAGTGAAGATCAGGCAAGAAATGAAATTAGGAAAATACAGGAAAGTATTTTGTTCAAATCGAACTGTGCTAAATTTGACACAGTTCAAAACGAAGGTGGCAGAGACGTTTCAAGAGAAGTTGTTTGCCTATTAGAAAAATATGTTCCAATGTGGTTAGCACAAATAAATATCACTCCTAAAATGAAATTACAAAGCCCAGAAGCAGCAGAAAAACTATTGCTCTATCAAATGGAATGTGCTGAAATTTTAAGCAAAGCATTTTTGGGAACTGAAGAATCTAGAAAGGATTTTTATGATAGATTTGACTTAAAAGGCGAACTTCAAGAATTAGAATTAAGAATTGAAAAAAGAATAATTAATAATGTGCGAAATCCTCTTGTTCAAGAATTGGGATTATCAAACAAAAAGGTTATTCAATTAGAAAAAACTGTAAGTGAACTTACTAGGAAATTTGCAATCCCCGAAAATGAATCTACTAAATTTGAAAAACTAAGAATAGAATTTTTATCTAAAATCAAATGTAGCGATATGACAAAATACAAGCCACTATATGACGCTTTCTGCAATTGGACGGGAATTGTATTACCTATTAGTGGTAATATAAAACAATGGCTCATAAAGAATGTTGGCATAGTTGAATTAGAAAAATTCGTAAATGGCGTTATTATTGATAGAATTGTTCTTAGTAAACAGGGCAATTGGGTAGATTTGGCTGGCATTTATGAGAATGAATATGAATGGAACAAGATATTGAAATATTACATAGGTAAAGACGGAAATTATCATTGTGCATATTGTAAGAAGATTATAACATTGGAAAGCGCACAACGGGAACATTTGATAAATAAGAGAGACTTAGAGTCTTCTGACCGCATAGAAAATATTGTGTGTTCTTGTTCTGATTGCAACCAAAGTAAAGGCGAAGAGAGATTTGATGAGTGGTATCCTAAACAATCATTTTATAGTCAAGCTATGTACGATTATTTAATCAAGCACATATGTAAGTATTCAATATAATATTAATATATAATACATATAAGCCACACAGTAATTTAGACGCTGTGTGGCTAAATTTAATCTAAAAGGAGATATAAGGATGAGTAAAAGGGTTATTTATTGTTTAGCGGAAAACGCATTTCAAGCACATCCAACAAAGGATATGGAAGTTGACCTCGCAGGAGGAGGAGAACTTTGGTTGGCAGATTTTGTAAGTTTAATAAAAAATCTTGGATATGAGGTTTACTTATATCAATTTAGTTTTTTTAAACAAACAAAAAAATTTAGAGGTCATCGTATAAAGGGGTTA
>JACCDR011662683.1_pt1 | contig 21123 bp, 40 predicted proteins | sample 7446431 | NCBI WGS metagenome assembly JACCDR01 (sample SAMN15323443, study PRJNA562643) | freshwater metagenome | isolation source: river surface water | place: USA:Blue River Watershed | collected 2017-08-17 | reverse complement strand
GCTCTTGCAAAGGATTCTGCTTTCGGTGTCGAAGGTCAAGCAGACATTGATGACTTGGAAGCTTGGGATGCTCTTGCAACCCATCATGATCTTCAGTTGGAAGAAAGTGATTACACTCGCGAGCAAGTTCTTGAGCTTTGCATCCAAGTTCTTAAGACTTCGAACAAGGATCGCAACACCATTGACTTTGCTGACATGATCTATCATGTCCTCTTGTTCAAGGTTCCTTGCGACAAGTATGATTGGATTCTTATTGATGAAGCGCAAGATACTAACGTTTCTCGCCGTCTTCTTGCTGCTGCTTTGCTTGCGGAAGGTGGTAGGGTTATGGCAGTGGGAGACGATGCACAAGCTATCTTCGGATTCACTGGTGCTGATGCTGATTCCTTGAATTTGATCAAGACGCAATTCAATGCAATCGAGCTTCCCCTTTCTATCTGCTATCGTTGTGCCAAGTCCATCGTTGCGGAAGCTCAAGCAATCGTTCCTACCATCGAATGGTTCCCTTCTAATCCTGAAGGTGAAGTTTCTTCTACCACTTACGCGGCATTCGTTGATAACATTATCAATCTGAATCTCAACTTCGAAGATGGAATCATCTGCCGTAACAATGCCCCGCTTGTTCCGCTTGCTTTCCATCTGATTCGTAAGGGTATCGCTTGCAAGATCGAAGGTAAGGATATCGGTGCCCGTCTTTCTAAGTATGCCTTCAAGTGGAAGGATCAAGGTCTTGAGGCTTTCCAAGAGAAGTTTGAAGCTTACATGGATGAGCAAATCCAGAAGGCGGAAGAGAAGAAGAACAATGCCAAAGCGGCTAACTTGGAAGATGACAAGGATACTATTCTTGCAATTCTCGCCCGTTGCTTTGAGCTTGGCAAGACTACTCAATTGGAACTCAAGCACATGATTCTTGACATGTTCTCTGACTCGGAGACTGGAAAGATTCGCAAGGATATTCTTACCCTTTCTTCCATTCACAAGTCGAAGGGTCTCGAATGGAATAACGTTTATGTTCTTGGTTTCCGTCAATTCATTCCTTCCCCTTATGCAACTGTCGCATGGATGGAAGAACAAGAAATGAATCTGAAGTATGTTGCGGTCACTCGCGCTAAGGACAAGTTGGTTTACGTTGAAGATGTTCCTAAAGCATCTTCCCGCCGAAAGAGTAATGAATCTTCCTACGCTTCTTCTAATAACAAGGCTGAAGGCGAGATTCAAATGATCGAAGGTAGTCAATACTAATAAATGTCGGCTAAAAGTCTCCCGCGCCTCCCTCTGCTGACTAGGGAATGCGAAGGCGCGGGAGACTACTCTTTAAAAACTAGCATAAACTGACTACATGAAATTCTCTGGTAAAGAGTTATTCGAATTGGGAGTTCCTCAAAACAAAATCAAATTCTTCGTTGCAAGGGAATTCGATTCGGTAGAGCATCTACTGAATGAACTCAAGCCTAAAGAACAAGAGGAAACTGTCAGGGTTTTCACTTGGGTTGATTGGATTCTGCAAACCTTTCCAGTGACTCAATTGCCTTGTGCTTTAGTAGGTGATCGGCCTATGCCAATGAGCAAGTCGGAACTGAAAAGAATCCTCAATAACAAATCTCTACTGATCAATGGCAAGTTTCCAACTGCCACGGATGAATGCAAGGATGAAGACTTTCCCATCACGGAATGGGTTTGGTTTCCTAAAGGTGATCGTAAAACTACTTGGCTATGAAATACTTTATCTACTTTGAGGCTTATATGGGACATGACCAATATAATCTGGATTGGAATTGGTCCATGAGAGAATTCGATGACATCGTTGTTGCCAAGTCTGCATTGGATCGAATGATGAAAAACAAGAAAAGTTATCGTAACGTGTCAGACATTCTAATCAAATATCAAGAACCATGAACGAACTTATCGTCCGATATAATGAACGTTGGGATTGGCCATTGTTCTATGACTTTCCACGCGGAAACGATACAAACAAATCTTCCAAAAACGTATCACCTAATCGTCACAAGGCACGGCGGGAGAAAGCTAGAGCGTCCCGAAAAGCCCGCCGTAAGGCCCGCTAGAGCCTAGGCACGGGCGGATTGGCCACTAGTCCCGGAAAGCCTCCCCTCCCGTCAGAATCGATTTTAGAGCCAATATACAATTATGAACAAATTCTCTAGATGGTTTCTCCGTAAGATCTGCAAAGAATTCGTATGCAGAGGGTATCACAAATACTTTATCTCTTACTACTTCAAGGTAATGATCGATGAAGCACGCGCCCGATTCACGGAAGATAACAAGTCCGCATTCGAATCATACATGCGTGAGTGTTTTGACGAAGCTTTGAATCCTGACCAATTTAAATACGATGCCTGAGAAAGTATATCTTGAAATGCTGGATGTTACTTCGAGGGAAGATGGCAAGGCTGGACTTAGAGTAAAGATTCGAATTACCAAAGTCAAAGAGCGTTCCTTTCTATGGTTCAAGCGTAAGCCTATTACTTCACGAAGGATTCTCATTGCAGACAATTGGCATAGTAGAACGGGACACTTCCACTTCAGTAAATGGGACTATTCGGAAACTCGCGGAAACATGCCATACGATGATGGGTATTGTCACCTTGTAACTATGCCAACTGAGAAGTTTCCTTTTTATCCGATCAAACGTGATAGGATTCGTCAGCTAATTGATGAATGGTTTGAGAAGAATGGTCTTCATTTGGATGGCGAATGGAAGGATTAAAAACTACGATACAATACTAACATGAAGCTGCCTAATATGCCCTACGTTTGCATTCATACTCATGAATTCCCTGAAAATGCTCCGCATGGTTGGGGAACTGCTTACAAACACTTCACTCGAAAGTATGAAGACATTCCGGGAATGCTGGATGAAAAGGATATCCCTTCTAATGTCGAATTCTGGACAGATGAAGTCGAAAAATGTCGAGTCGCATTGAATGTTGCGATGAAGTCTGGAATCAATAAGAAGATCGACAAAGCTCTTGGTGAGTATCTTACTGCCAAGAATCGGTTGGAGAAAGAGACCACCTTCTGAGTCATGAATGATCGCAAATGTAAATGCGGCTGCGGCAGTTCTATTGCTAAGAAACATCCTAATGCTAAGTTCTTGAATAGGAAGCATAAGGACACTTACTGGAACACTGTCAATCCTCGCGGGATGTTCGCTCACTTGAATCCTAAGAGTGATAGTTTTGATCCTGAATGGGATCGCCATCCTTTTGATCTTGAGGACTAATCATTAAAAACTACAATACAATCTAAGTATGACGAAGCGTTTCACATTCCGAAAGTTGGAATTGCACGAAAAGATTAGGCCATGCGATTTCCATTCAATGGACAACGGTGCAACTCTTAATCCTATTATTAATCTAGAGACTATTGGCGAAAGTCCAAAAGACTATTTACCAGATCGATCTTTTTGGCGCGTTATTAGTATTGAAGATTGAATAACTGGAGTAAATAGGAAAGATAATAATGTCTCTGTAGCTCAGTGGTCTAGAGCGGCTGTCTCATAAACGGCGGGTCGTTGGTTCAATTCCAACCAGAGACACCATTTTCATTCTCATGTAATTCCATGTGACAATTAAAGCAAAGTAAGTCACATTTTTCTAACTCCAATTTGCATGATTCTTCTCCACGATTGGATAGGTTTCTTATATCAAGTTGGAAGCGTTTCTCGGAAGGGTTCCTATGATGGAATGTCAATGCTCGGAAGGATTTATTGTATCCGCAAATTTGACAACTTCCCCCTTTTAATTCTATGAAAAGTTTCTTCCTTTGATAACCTTTTTCTTTCTGTTTATCGTAAACTTTCCACCCTTTTCCATCTGGATCGAAGTTATGATACTTACACTTGCATTGGTTGCAGCAGAACTTCTTTTGTTTACCCTTTAACTCGTTTTCACAATTCAAACACTTCATGCTACTATTTAGCAAACGTTTATGATCTTTTTCATAATCGGGTATGAGGTTGATAGCCTCTTTGTGGGTTCGAGTCCCACCACTAGCACCTACCATTAAAAACTATCATACTATAAACATATGAAACAATTCAATGTAGGAGATAGACTTCGGGTCATTGATAATGACATGCGTGAGGACCAATTGAAAATTGGCGCAACTTGTGAGGTAATTCACACGGAAAATTTCGGACGATCAGTTAAAGTTAAGTTTGACGATCCTTCAAATTGGACTGAAGGTTTTCTCTTTTCAAATCGTTTTGAATTGTGCCATAACAAAAGTCTCGACCAAGACTTGGCACTTGCTCGCACTTTTCTGAATAAGAAAGTCAAGTATTTTAGTTCGCCTACATCTTTCACTGTAAAAAAATATCCGTGTTTATGTAAAGGAAGATGGAGTTTTTCACAAATCTTCTTTTCCAGTGAATCAAGAAGTTGAAAAACACGGATATTGTGTTGCACTTATTGGTAGTGGAATTTATGAAATTCCTGTATCTGATGCGGTCGAATGCCCTACTTCGAAAACTGTCAAACTCAATGATGAATATGATGCGATTGTGTCTAGGACCGAAGTTAAGGTTGGATGCCAAACATTTTCTATCGATAAGGTTCGCGAATTGATTGCTGAGTCGGATTCCCTATGATTGATAGGATTATAAACTCTAAGGTTTTCACATACATTCTCATTGCAGGTTTTGTAGTGTTGTTATGTATGGAAGCATACAGGTCACTGAAAGATAAAAAGCTAATCAAATGAACAAGAAAATTAAGTCTCGTATTGTCCGAAAGGTCCGTCGCCAGTATAACTACATTGGCAATCGTTCGTCTTATCTGACATTCGATTATGGTGATATTGATTATCGTTGGTGGGGATGGGTTGACTGGTCTATGGATTAAAAACTAGCATACCATAAACATATGAATCGAGAGGGTGAAATTATGGAACCAAAATTTGTAACAGTTCATTTGGCGCGAGGATCAGATGGTGATCGTCGGGAATGGGATATTGGTTACTATAAAAATGCCACAACTGCGGGGAAAGTCTCCGAAGAGAATTGGGGAACTCCTAGGGAGAAGCTTGCAATTGAAGTAGGAGGAAAACTATACCCAATTGAATCCAAACATCCTATCTAATTCGTCGAAGATATTGAAGCTGCAAAGGCTTCTGCATTGTCTAAACTGAGCGAAGACGAGATTCGACTCCTAGGAATAAAGGTTAAAAACTAGACTACAATTAGTCATGGCTGCACGATACGTTACTATTCTGGAATCGGAATTTGACAATATCTTCAAACCTGAAAAGAATTGGGTGAAAGAGTATTCGGGCAATGCACAAGAAGTCATTTACACTAAGCGACTTCTGACTAAGCCTGATATTCTGGTCAAGGTCTACTCTTCGATTCATAAGAATAATGGTTTGTCTCGCGGAGTAGGCCAAGATGCTATTAGGATTTGTGCTGTTAATACAAAGACTGATCGGGGAGTAATGAAAACCCGTCGAATCAATCGGGTTCCCGGTTGGGAAAATCGTGTGGTGGAACGTGTCACCGAAGTTTGGAATCATTTACTGAATCGCTAATATTATGTTAAACTGGCTTGAAATATACATCTACTTCCTTCTACCAATTACTATCTTTTTTGTCGCACTTTCTGTAGTTCGACTCAAACAAAATGTCAACGATACACTAGGAATATATTCGGTCTTTATTGCCTTTATTGTTGGAGTTTTTGGGTTAATGTTTTGTTCTGCTCCTGTAGCCGAACATAACTCATATTGGGGCGGCAAATGGACGCATGAGAATTCTAAATTGATTTCTCTCTCTAATGATAATAGTATCTCTGGCAATCTAACTAGGGGAACTGGTAGCATTCAAGGCGATGTTTCGTGTTCTTTTGCTCTTGAATGGCCTGATGAAACTGTAACAGTGCAATCTGCATCAACTAAGGATGTGGTATTTCATCCAAACGATGAAGGGATTGTCAAGGTTCTATTGTGGCATTCGATTGAATACTATCCACGCGGAGTCTTCACTAAAGAACGTGAAAAAGGACACAAATATCATATCTGGATTCCTCGCGACAACATGAATTATTACATCAAGTTCAACTGATTAAAAACTAGCTCTGGAAAAAATCGTTTAATTAAAACTAACCTAAAATATAATTATGCAAAAATCACAAAACATTCTCTGTGTGTCCAATATCGACGCCGCTCATATTACTGTGGGTCGTCTTTATACTGCGAGAGATCTCGAATATGATCGAGTAGATATCGATGATATGGATAATGGTTCTGATAAAGGTGGAAACTATTCATGGAAATACTTCAAGAAGTTGACCGATCTTTCCATTGAAGAGTTGATCGAAGTTGCCAAGGGTCTTGTTGGTCTCAAGCTTGTGTCAACCGGAGGGGAAACCTATGATATTACTTCTTGGGGTATTTCCAACGATATCGATGAGAATTCTTGGTCTGTTAGAGAGGATGTGAAACTTAATGATGTTAGTGTCTTCATTCGTTTTAATGTAGGTTGTAATGCCCCTATTCGCGATTTGTGTAATTATCGCGTAGTTTATCCTGCTCTAACTGAAAAGGTGAAGCTTAACGAAAACTACGATGCAATTGTCAGCAAAACTGATGTTGTTGTCGGATGCCAAACCTTCCCCATTTCTGCGGTCGAAAAGATTCTTGAAGTGTCCAAGAAACTTCAGTAGTTAAAAACTAGCCTAGAATAAGAGCATGATGAGCTACATGAAGTTTCAAGATGAAGTCTTGCTTATGTTTCGAGGAAAGCTCGATCATCTTTCTCCTAGCGATCTAGTTCCTATTCTGGATCAGATTGATAGGATGAAAGATCGTGGATTTACCGTGGAAGATGCTGTTGCATATGTCAAATGTATCGAAGATGTGAATCCTGATCTGGATGAAGATGTAGCATTGGCTCGAATGTCTGAAATCTCTAAGAAGTATCTCTCCTAATTAAAAACTAGACTACAATACTAGCATGAACAAGAACAATCCGCATAAGTCCCTCCGGTCAAGCTGGCGCTCTGAAGTGTTCAAGGCTCCTAAGACCAAAGGAATCATCATTGTCAATCGTTCCCTTGGAACCAATGGAAAGGGAAAGATTCTAAAGAGTGGTGGTGTCATGATTTCCACTGCTGATACCAGTCGCCAATCGTATCTTTACTAAGTTCTCCAAAGTCGATGAGAGTTTAGCTCGTTACTGCCGAGTGTTTCATCGATATCTTTTCTTCAAATGTAATGGGAATGTGGCGCAATGGTAGCGCAAGGAACTTTTAATTCCGTGGTTGCAGGTTCGAGCCCTGTCATTCCCACCACTTTATTTCCAATCATTCAATATGAATACTAAAGTCTACGTTCTAAAAGATACTCAAGTTCCGATGGGACTCCGCGTGAAATATACATTGCAGAAGCTTCCTGACTTTGATCTGTATATTCTCGTTCGCCAGAGTGATTCAAAATCTTATGGTCATTGGAGTGGCCTTGAGACCAAGGAAAGCATGAATATCATTCTGGAAAAAGATTTCGAGCCATATCGCTTGAGTAAGAAGGAAATCCTTGACTATGTTCAAGTTGAAATCATGAAGCAAGGTGGCCGCGCCATTGACGACCGTATTTGTGTCCTTCAAACCAAAGATGGAAAACGCTGCGCCTTTAGGCTTTGTCTCTGCGATGAAGCCCGCAATGAACTCACGAAACGAAATAATACGGGTTTCGTTGGAAATATGACAGATTCAATGGTGGAGGCTATTCTTCGACCTGAATTCAAAGGACATGGAAAGGAATTCTGGCGTGATGTTCAAAATTTGCACGATAATCCTTCCTATTGGGATTCGAACAACACCCTTTCTGAAATGGGGGTGAAACGATACAACGAAATTCTTTCAACTCCATACGATGAAAAGACCCTTTGATGAAGCGTGGATGGATCGATATGGCGAAGTGTTCCATACAAACGCTTCCCATTATTCAATCGCCAAGGATTACATTCGCGTCAATGATCCCGAAACCTTTGATTTGTTTGGGAGTATGAATTATGATGACGAATACTCCGCAGTTTATGATTACATGTATGAGCATGGATGCGCTAGACTCTTTGCAAGTGGATCAAGTCTATACATCGAAACATCCAAAAAGTTTCCTGATCATGTTATCAATCTGATGGAAAAAGCCAAACGTCTTGTGAAAGATAGTGACTGGTTCAAAGAATTGGTTTGTGATAGGACAATGAGAGTTCTTTACTCAAAGAAAGATATTCTTTAAAAACTAACTTATACTCATAACATGATCACGAAGAAACAATTTGATACTCTGACTCCTGAACAAAAGCGTTGTGCAATCGCTCAAGATGTTATTGATCGTTTGGATGCCAATCTGATGTATGGAAGTCAGGGAAAGCTTGTCTATGTTCAGACCTATTTGTTAGGTGATCTTTCTTTGAAAGACGCAATCAATTCTCCTGAAAAGACATGCTATGCATGTGCCAAGGGTGCAATGATTCTTTCTTGGATTGGAAACTTCAATAAGTATACCTTCGAAGACCTTGAGAATTTCGATTATAACATTGCGAATGAACAATATCCTGTAGAACTTCTGGAACTTTTCGGTCGAACTCAACTCGACTTAATGGAAGTGTGGTTTGAGGGAATTCGTTACTCTTGGACATGTTCTGAAGTGTGGAATCTTGGAGAACCTAAGCGGCGTTACATCGGAAATCTTCGTGGTATCATGGAGAACATCATTGAGAATAAAGGCACTTTCGTTCCCAACTATTAAAAACTAGTATAGAATACTACCATGGAACGGAACGAAACATTCTATGAATACTCTCTATTTGAAGTGGAGGTCATATTCTCAAACGGAAGTGTCGAACGTCGGAACTTTCTAGTTCCTTCCGATGACTGGCAATACTACATTGATCAGGAAGAAAAAGATACAACGGGAACATTCGGAAGGGTCGTTCTACTTGCTGATAAAATTCAAGCTACTTCCAAACACGATTTTAACTACGGCGCACAATGAAAACTACTACACAAATCATTCGAGAAACTATTGCCCACTATAACCGGAACACTCTTTCTATCAATGAGTATGCTTCCTGCAAGTATCTCACGGAAGATGGCAGAATGTGTGCCGTTGGTCGTTGTATGACTGAAACGGGCATCAATCTCTTTGGAACTTTTCAGGGGGATATTTACAAATTGATTTCGAAGCATCATTTGACCGATGAGGAATTCGATGGATATCTTAAGGAAGAATATCGCGGTCATAGTGTTAGTTTCTGGAAAATTCTTCAACGTCTTCATGACGATGACTTCAATTGGGACGAAAACGGTTTCATTCGTGATGAAGCTTTCCTTTATGGCACTTTCGGAAGCTTTTACAACTCCGAAGAACCTAAGAACTGATATGACTCCTATCGTAACACTAAAAGAACTGCGGGATTTCCTGCTTACTCTTCCTGATGAAGAGTCCATCAACATGACTTCCGGGGATTATAATGATACCTTGGGTGGTTGTCTGATGACAAAGTATGGAAAAGCCCAAGGGTGGAAATTCCAAGATTGCTATATTTTTCGCGGATGGGTTGAATCAAAAAGGTTGATTGCAATCATGGAGCGGAGTCCATTCCAACTATTCGAATCCAATCCAGCTTGTGTGGATATTGAGGATACGAAGAAAGTGAAGCATTGGAAAAACATTCTTAGACCCGAATATATGCTATGATATATCCAGAACCATATCTTGCGTGGCAAAATGACATGCGCAGGTCTTTACAAGCTGTTTATACAGAAGAAGAAGCCAAACGCCTGATTAAAAACTAACGTAAACTACTATCATGAACAAGACCAAGTTGGAAATCCTCGAAGACACTGCAAACTTCTACAATCGAAACAATCGTGCAACTCACGAAAAGTTTGGTTGCGCCTATCGAAATGACGATGGAAACAAGTGCGCTGTCGGTCGTTGTATGACTGAAGAAGCTATCGAAAAGTATGGAGATTTTGATGGTGCGGCTCATACTCTTGCCAATGCAATTGGAAGGAATGAATTGGGAGTGAACATTTCCTATGGGAATGATGCCAAGATTCTGGATTATGTTCTGGAGGAAGAGTATCATGGACATGAACTGGAATTCTGGGGCGATCTTCAGACATTGCATGATAATGAATCGCGATGGGGCAATGAAGGTTTGTCTCCATATGGAAAGCAATTTTATGATAATCTGGTGGAAAAGTGGAAGGATGCCTGATTAAAAACTAACCTAAACTACTATCATGAGCAAGACCAAAGCTGAAATCATCAACGAAACCGCAACATTCTACAATTCCAATAATCGTGGAGAGAATGAAGGTCAATGTCTTTATCTCAATCGTGCGACTGGAACCAAGTGTGCCCTAGGTCGTTGTTTTACGGAAGAAGGAACTGAAAAGTATGGCGGTTTCTTGGGAGCTTCTTCTACTCTTTCTTGCCAGATTGCAGACGATTATGATGTCGAAGAAACTCTGCTCACCCTAGACATTATTCTCAAGGAAGAATATAAGGGACATAGTCGAAAATTTTGGGCAGATCTTCAGTGCCTTCATGATAATCCCGAGAATTGGAATACTGAGGGGATTACAGAAGAAGGGCAAGATAGGGTGAATTACTTACTTGAAAAGTGGGCAAATTGTTGATTTTTTGAGGGAAAAGAGAGAAAACGCGCCATGAGGGGAAGTGGAAGAGGAAAAGGGAATGCCACTTCCCCTCATAAAAGAATAGCACCATAAGTCCTTAACACTCAAAGCTAAAGGCTAACTACACTATATATCACTTTTAAAGAGGAAAAGGGAGAAGATAGGAGTATAGTGAGGGATATAGGAAGAAAGCGTTAAAAACTAGATTAAACTCAAAGTATATGAAACTGGAATACGGCATGATTGTCCTTGATGTTGAGAATGATGATAAGTATATCGTCTCAAAGTATTGGAATGATGATACCGATCCAATGGCATATAAAGTGAAGTTGATTGGAGTTGATATTCCAGAATACACGCTTAAGTTTTATTCTGGTGATTTGGTTTCTATGATTCAATCAGGATTTTTCAAGATTCAAGACGATTAAAACTACATTAGAATACACACATGAAGAAGTTCAAGTTCCAAGAAGTAATCAATTTCATCAAGAAAACTCCTGATGACACTCCTATCGATTTTGGCAATCCTAACAACAATGAAAATTGTGGCTGTTTGATGGTGCAATTCGGTCGTAGTAAAGGATTGAAATTCTCCGCTTGTAATTACAAAGGTGATGCATTCTATGGTGTATTTCCAGATTACGTTGCAGAGATTAAAGATTTTCCCTACAAGAATGTTATCAATTACTTCAATGGTGATCACGCTAAAACTTTCGGAGAAGTGAAAGCTTATCTCAAGCAAAAAGGAGAACTGTAATCGACATACATCCATTTGCGACAGTTTTTAACTAATAACTTTATTGATTTGACAAATTTGTGAATCTGACAAAGTTGTGATGTTCTGATTGAAAGCATAATGGCTAGTGAAAGAGTTTACACACATTAAAAACAAGGTTAAAATACTCACATGAAATACCAATATTGGGACAATACCAAAGGTTTTCATTCTGTTCTGTTGTTTGAGTGTGATGCAGAAAACATTACTAGTGCAGATGCATTATTCACTCAAGCTATTGGAACCACGCCAATGAAAGGAATGATCTCCGTAAGCATCATTAAAAACTAACCTAAACTACTACCATGGCAAAGAGCTATCGTAACAAGCCTAATCGTGACAAGCGCAATCGCACACGTAAGGAAAAGAGTATGGAAGTTCGCAATGTTCCCCAATACGTTTGGGATAACATTAAGAGAATGGAACATCAGGTTTCTTCTTATGAACGATTTGATGCTTTCTATCCTTGAAAATGTCATCAGGGACTAGGAGAAAATCGTAATAAGTGATCTTTCGTGACATCGAAGAGGTAAAGGGAACCGAAGATCACTCATTAAAAACAAGGATATTCGCGCCCGCGTGCGGCTGGATGGTGCGTGCGCGGGCGCGAGGGGCGGGTTGATTAAAAACTAAGTCAAATTGACGCCGCATGATTACGTTACTTCATATGAAATGGCGGGGTGGTTCCACTCCTTACCTTGTCTTGTATAAAGGGATGGAGGTAATGGAAGAGCTGCCAATTTCCAAGGAACGGGCGGAAAAGCTCAAAGCCCGTGGAATTGTCCTAGGCGAAGGCTGATTAAAAACTAGGTCAAACTGCAAACGTCCCCGCTTTACACGGGGCGGGGATGGAAACTCCATCCTATGACAATCGCCATTTCAGTTGACTCTTCCCCTGATTTGATCCATGCCCTAGCGGTTCTCTACAGCGCAAAGCGAAAGAGACCGCGCCGAAAGAAAGGCAAACGGAATTAAAAACTAGGACAGAATCGCTGCACACTCCACGATGTTCTTGTCTGACACGAAAGCAAGGGTTGTCCCGCCTCAAGGGTTGTTCCAAGACTGATTAAAAACTAGATCAAACTGACTACGCTATGAAAAACATGTTCCCATTCCTCGCCATCATGACTGCCGCCTCCACCGATCTCGCCACTGGTGGCGGTGCGACTCCCGCCCCTGCGACTCCCGCCAAGAAGAAACAGCACACCATCACGGTGCGGGAGGACGACAAGGCCACTCTGAATCTGATCCAAGGGGAATTCTACGGCCCGCAAGCTTCCGACCCGGAACAGCCCCGTTATCTCTCCACCGAGGAAGGTTTCGCGGTCATTCTCGCCGTCGCTTCCGCTCATCGTTTCGGACCCGCCACGGAAATGACGCAAGCGGTCGATGAAAACCTCCAGCCGGTTTATGACACTGACGGCGCGCCCGTCATGGTCGAGACTCTGGTGGACAACTTCGCCACGGAAGCGAACAAGCTGATCGAGGCCCGCGGCATCCGCGCCAAGTCCACGAAGCTCTCCGCTCTTCAAGAGCAGATTGCCAAGCTTCAAGCCGAACTCGCCGCCACGAAAGCCGCCAAGGGCGCGGTGGAAGAGGTGGAAGGGTAATCCCTAGCGCCAAGGGGGAGAATGACTCCCCCTTGGCCATTCTCCCGACTGGCAAGGTGTTCAAATGATTACCTTGCCAGTCAAGAGAGTGATTAAAAACTAGGTCAAACTTGCCTCACGATGAAACTGCTGCTTTCGATTGCGATTCTTCTGATCCTGATCCTTTTCGTTCCGCTTCATTGCATCATTTGGATGCTGGCAGGTGCGGGCGTGGTCAAGATCCTTGGTTAAAAACTAGCCTAAGCTACTACCATGGCACGCAAGAAACCCTCTCTGATCCTCAAGCTTCCCGATGGGTTCTACATGAAGTCACAAGACTCCTTTGGGGACTATGAGTATAGTTTCTACAGGGACGTAGTGGAAGCTCTCGCCAAGAAAGGGTTGGACCTTTCCGACATCATAGGGAAGAAAATCGGAATCTCTTTCAAGGTCGGATGCAAGCGCAAGCTGAAAAGTTACCGCTTCCGACAATTTCGTTCCGTTGAGCACTGCAAATGTTGTGGACCCATCACGGAAATCTATTAAAAACTAGCTCAAACTACAAACGCATGGACGACCTCACAATTGCAGCAAGCCATCTCGAAACCGCGCATGAACTCGACCGCATTGCCGATAAGATTCGGAAGCTGAAGGTTCGGGAACGCAAGTTCAAGCGGATTCTGAAGCAGCATAACAAGCTGTCCCGCACGATTGGCACGCTCGCCCCGAAAGCTCCTGAAGTGGTGCGCGACAAGGGCTGGATCTGATTAAAAACTAGACCAGAATGAGGACATGGAAAATCTTCCACTACTCGCCAAGTGCGCTCTCCTTGTTCTGGTCTTTTTCCCCATGATTTGGGCTTTCAAATCTTAAGACGGTAGGTTGCTGGGTTGCCAGCGTAAAAGCTGAAAAGCTTTCCACCCTCTGACTTTCTAGGGTGCAATCGGTGTTGGGTGTTGCTAGGGTTTAATGGTCAAGTAACAGATAAGAATCCGTGGCCAATGCCCGTCAAGAGCGGGATGAAAGTTGCCAAGAGGTGCGGATCACCATTAAAAACTAGGTCAAACTGGCACCACGATGAAAGCATCCAAGTTCACGAAAGAAGTCATCCTCGCCGCTCGCAAGTTCTGGGAAGGGCTTACCCCTTTGGAGCTTGTCGGATTCTGGCGACATTACACCACGGGCAAGGGCGCGGGAATGTATGCGAATGTCGGACCCAAAACCGGGTTTTTTGATTACCTTGTCCTTTCCGCCCGCGAGACAGCCTTTGAAATGGCGCACGACATTTGATTAAAAACTAGGTCAAACTCCTGACATGGTTACAATCCTTCGAGACTTCGCCGTTTGCCTGCTGATTGTGGGCGCTCCCGTGTGGATCTACTACGGCGCAACCCTTTTCCCTTAACCCTAACCTCTGCGAAAAGGAACCTTTGCTAAGTGGCAAGGGACGAAAGCCGAGCTTTCCAAAGCATCGCAGGGCACTATTAAGCGATAGAGCGAATAAGAATTAACTTAACTGTCACGCTGGTCGGACAGTGGGCCAGAGCCAAAAGCTCAAAGGATAAGTGCCGCACTTGTCTGGTGGAAAAGTCAGCCCCTTCCTGAATCGGATTAGCTCTCTGATTCAGGAAGGGGAAATTTGCGTTTTGGTATTAAAAACTAGAACAAACTGTAGTCGCAATGATTACCAAGACTGACTCCATCAAATTCGAAGGACAAACCCTTACTACCCACATCCGGGGAACGGTTCAACTGTCCTACTTCGACCTTGACACTGCGCCCGAGAACATCACCACTCGCGCAACTCTTACCCCTATCGACTGCGATTACTCTGCTCGTATCGAGTGGAAAGAACGTAAGGTTATCGTTACAATCGGTGACTACATCATCGCATCGTGGATCTTGGGAGACAAGACACCGATCGAGTTCACTAACGATAAGGGATACGGCGACAAGCACGAACACTCTTATGTGCGCTATCTCCCTGTGGATATCATCTCAGATATCCTTGGGTATCTCTGGCCCAAGATGTGATATCTCTCTGATAACTCTCTACTAGGTGGTTCATGTTATGAATTGCTTATGTAGAGAGTTATCTTTTTTTGGGCCTAGGGGGCCATGGAAATTTGCGTGCATATTTTTTGACGTTTTCTCTTAAGGCGATTTTCTCAAAAAAATTTTTGCTAGAATTTTCTACGTTTTCCTATAAGGCGTTTTTAAAACATGAATGGATGATGCCAGAATGCCAGTTCGTTTCTAGCTTCATCTACTACCATGTATCCTGATCTTTTCCTCCAATTATCTGCAACCTTGTAAAGTCTGTTACCATTCTGTAAAGGTAGGTATCCTTCTTTCGGTTTCGTCATGGTCGTTTGGACTAGTTTCACATCATTTGGGTCTGTAATCTCTTTCACAATTCCCCAATCTACTTCCCAAGGGAGTTCTCTAGGATACTTCAAGTCCTTATGGAGTGTTTCTGCTACTGTTTCCTTAAGGTTCATAGTTCTCTATAGATCTTATCTGTGTCATCCCATCCGAACATGATATTGTTCATTGTGTAGTGATAATAGTCGTTTCTATTTTCCCATTTATCTTCGTTTCCTTCAAAAACATCTAGAAATTCATCCACGATCTCTTTCAGGACTTTGAACATTTCTCTCACAGATCCTCCCCCGAAGTTGCAGACGATCTCATAACCATCAGATTCCCTGTATGCATTCCAGTAGACTTCACTCCATCCTCCTAATGCTTGGGATCTAGATGAATCTATCTTTACTCCTCTGTATATACTAGTCATATTACTTTCCCCATAGAGTTGATTTGTATTTGTAGTGATAATGTGCTATGTCATGGACATCATCATTTGGGCGTTTGTTGTTCGTATACTCTGGTAGTTTCGTATAGAGATCATCAGGGCCGGGATCGAAGTGTATATGACTCCAGAATCCTCCTGATGTATAAGATCGAGCTTCTCTTCTTGTGAGTCTTGGAGACACTATCCACCAACCTTCGTTGTTTCCGAAGGTGTTCCAGCTTGGAGTAATCCAGAAGATTCTCCAGCTTCTTTTCTTTGTCACTCTATGGTAGAGATACCTTAGAGTAGCATATATGATATTATCCTTCATATTCTTCTATGAGTTTTGTAGTATGTTTCCCGCAGATCGGACAGTAGAACACTTCGTAGATGCCATCATAGTCTTTTACTGTAGTATGTCGTCCGTGCCATTCACAGCAACAATCTTCATTTTCGTCATTCATTTCAATCCATTCATGATCTCTCTGACGACTTTGTCAGCTTTCTCGTAATCGACTCCTTGTTCGTCATACATGTCTTTGATTGTAGTTACGATTTCGTCTTCGTATACCTGCATCATGTAGTAGAATTCTTCGAAGTCTGCGAGAGTCATCACGTTTGCCAATGGGAATGCTCCATGGAGTTTATACATTTGCACGGTCGCGGAGGTATAAGCTGCATAGGCTTCGAGTAGTTCTAGGTCAGTTAGTTTTGTCATATTATTAAATAAGTTTGTGAAACGTAAAGATATATTCAATCTTCAGGTGTTGGTGGAGGACTGCATCAAGCCTGCTGTCACAGTGGCCTCTATTGCTTCCAAGCATAACGTATCTGAAGAGGATGTCAAGCGTGCCTTGGAGAAGGGTGAGAAGGTGGAGCGAGAGCATACAGACGATGCTGAGACCGCTAGGACCATTGCTTCCCATCACTTGGATGAACTGATTGATTACTATGATCGGTTGGAGAAAGTTGAAAATTGAATAAATAGTAGGGATGCTTTCCTTTTCTGAATACTTCAAAGAATCATATGATACTGTTCAAGATTTCCTCACTAATCCGATTCATAATGATAAAGAGCGTTGGGAATGGACGAAAGGATTCGAAGCAGATGGTGGTCAGGTATTAGGTAACGGTTCTTATGGTGCGGTTTATTATCACCCCAAGTGGCCATATGTTGTGAAGATTTTTGAACAAGATGATCCATATGTTAAATTCCTTCGTTGGTCTATGAAGAATCCACACTCAGCTTTTCCTAAGATGTATGGAACTCCTAAAAGGGTAATTCCTCCATACAAGAGAAGAACAGAAAAGAACGATAAGTTCTATGCAGTTCGTCTGGAAAAGTTGAAAGAAATAAGTTCCGATGAGTTTGATCTATTCATGACGTATAGGCATCAATTGGCGCGTTATTTCTACATGATGGACAATGAATTCGTGTTTAAGAATTATTATGATGAACGTGCTAGACCTGCATATATAGAAGATAGTAAAAGACTTATACAAAGTTTGCCGCCTAATATTGTAAAGGTTATATATGGGTATTATCTATTATATAGAGCCAATCTGGATATGAATATGGGAGACGAGGACATGCATCAGAGAAATATCATGAAGCGTGACAACGGAGAAATTGTTCTGGCTGATCCATTATGGTATGGTTATAATCCGTATGCAGCAGCAGATCATCAGTATAAGATGGAAATTGACTACTATGGTGGGGGAGAGCATGATCCAGAACCTAGACTAGTTCGTGGTGGAAAACTTCGAAAACCTATAAGGAAAAAGAAGCCAAAACCTAAGCCTGAACCAGTTAGGGAAGAACCGAACGATGATGACATCCCATTCTAATAAATAGTAAGTATGATTTCATTTGCCCTATTCTGTGAGAACTACTCACATAATTTCGTAATGGCTCCTTCTTCTGTGTTGGGATTGAACAACACCCTAAACGTTCCATCAGGTGCCTACGGATTTTGGGTGAACAAATGGGGACACTGGGTAACAGTCCAGTTTGAAGGACATTCCACGGCAGCCGCAGATATAATTAATAAGTTTGAAAAACATTCCAACGAAAATATGGATGGATCATTATATTCCACAATGTTCACACATGGTTATATTAGAGTTGTAGTGGAACATGATTTGATCCATTGGGAACATCCATCCAAATCTTTTACTCCTACCCAGTCGCAAATGAAGTTCTTCAAAGAACTGGAAATGACATATCACCTTCCAGTTAAAAGAGATACAGCCGCAAGCGTCTCACCTTAACGTCCCCAATGCTCATCATCTGTGGCAGATTCCAAACGTAGATCGCCAGTCTGTTCCCAAACATCGGTATACAATATTCTCTTGACTCCATTCTTGTGAAGCTGTCTCAGGGCTTTCCTTTCCCATTCGCTTTCTGCTTCTAGGACAACAGCATATTGCTCTATTTTTACTTTCATATTAGGATGTTAATCTAGTTTTTAATGAATTGGTCAAGATGACAAATGACCATTTTGAATTAAATAAGGTCATGTATAAAGGCTTGGAGTTATCGTATGCGTCAAAGTTGATTACGGAAATGACAGAAGATGTTATCGACTATTTGAATGATAACAAAGATGATGTTCTTCCGTTTGATTCTATCTTCGGGGACAAGAATAGAATAGTTATTCCCTTAGTATTCGATGAATTAGCTTCTAAAGTATTAACGGCTTTGAAAGGAGTTAAAGGTTTTTCAGGAATTGATTATGATACAGGGGAAGTCATTCGAGACATTCAATTAGATCCGAAGTATGGTGGAGGAAAGAAACAGCAGAGAATGAAGATTGGCAAAGCTGTTCAATCGTTGAATATATCAGATGATCAAAAGAAAACATATTTGGATTGGTTGGCACGTTATGCGGGAGAAATGTCAAAAATTAAAAGTTACATAGAAGGTCACAACTATTCTATTATATTGTCTAGAGCCCCGGCAGATATTGTTCGAATGTCTGATCACCGAAATATTAATTCTTGCCATGAAAGAGGCGGAAGCTATTTCAGATGTGCAATTCAAGAAGCTCTCACAGGTGGAGCGATTGCATATTTGATTCACAAAGACTCACTTGATAATATTTCAGAAGAAGAATTACAAAATGATGACTTATTCAAAGATTCTGATAGAGGTATTCGTGGAGTAGAGCCTCCTTTAGCTAGATTAAGAATACGGAGAATCGAAAATCAAGACAACGGGATGGAATATGCATTTCCAGAACTTAGAATATACGGAGACAAATCAATTCCGGGATTTTATGGTTCGGTTCGGGACTTTATTCAAAGTAAACAAAACTTAGATTTTGAAAAATTGCAGACTGAGTTTATGTCTGGATCTCCATATATTCGAGGTGGTAGTTATGAAGATAACAGTGGAACTGATATTATTCGGGCATACTTTGAAGTTGGCAGAGAGCCGCAATTGCCTTACATGTATGTTTCGGGAAAAGATGAATCATCGGAACGTGATATACAGAATTCATTACTCGATGATGGAAATTTTGAAGATGAATTACAAAATCAAAGTTATCGAATAACTAGAATGGATAATGGCACGGTATCATATGATTACAATGACGAAGAACGCAATAACCATTATGCGACTGTATGGGGGACTCAAAGATATGATCTGAGTGGCATGGATATAGACGAAAGCTTTGAAGTTGAATTAGATTCATATGACATCCAGAATATTGGATATGGTAGATTTGGAGAAACTTGGAAATTATTTATATCTGAATTAAGTAACATACTCAACAACGCAAAATTAGCTCTATCCATTAATAGAATTTTTGTAGAAGAAGACATCCTTACTCTCATGTTTGAACCAGATGATGGCGATATAATATATAATTCTGATAGTTATGTGTCATTTGTTCAAGAAATGATTGATTGTGATAATTCTAATCATGAAATAACTAACGCTATAAAGAATGCATTGGTCACTACCGGATTTGTTCAGTCTGGATCTCATAGTATATATTCAAGATACAAAGAATTTATAAATGACGTTGAAAATTATTCTGACAGATACTCATACGTTTCTATAGATATGGATGGAAACGATATAGATATTTCTACAAGTGTGACAGAGATTTTAAGTCCAAACTCTAATGACGTTAGTTACGAAGATGCCAAAAAATTAATGGATTATAATGTATCTTTCATAGATATTTCTACCGTATCTAAAAGAATACTAAAAAATTTAATGTATCATGCTTTTGATCCTCAAGCTGATCACCCAAATACACAATTAGATTTACCGTTGACTGAGAGTGTCGATAGTGTTAGTTTCAATTTCAAACTATCTGCCAAAGCCTCCGTGGATTACAGCGGTGTTATAAATTTTTACATTCATTACATTACTCCAAACACAATAGAAAACATAACGTTCGAATTTGCTGATTTCATTGAAGACATATGGCTCCATATGTGTAATTGTATGAAGCTTTACTTAATAAGAACTTGGATGAATATGTCACAGTTTAAGCCTGAGTTCGCATCTGTTTACTATCCAAATAATTATAAACAGCTAGAAAAGATATACCTCAAGTATTTGAACTAATCTTTTCAGCACCAAAGATACTAGCGAGAATTGTCTCCTCTTCCGAGTTGAATTCATCTAGGAATTCTGCGATAATATCTCCGTGGCATGAGTTTCCCGGTTTGCACCAACATCCTAGTGTCTTTCCTTTCAATGGTCGGAGTCTTTCTTGTAGCTCCGTATTGCCCATCAGATGCTCTCTGTAGGCGTTGAGAGCTTCCCTGCGAGTGGCGACCTTGAACTGTGCCAGAGTGTCGTCCTTGTGGCTCCACGGGTTGCCAAATGGCGTTGTGCGATCTATAAGAACATCATACGGTTCCTTTTGACAGTGAACTACTTTAGTCAAAAATTGTTGGTGTTTGCGTTTCGATCTGGTTTTCATCAAATATTACTAAACTATCTAGTTGTTCCCCAACATAATGCGAATCTAGAAGAATCAAAGAATCGTATCCTGCGTTTTTGATGGATTGTATTGCTACCTGCCTATCTACTTTCCAATCCTTTCCATCTATAATAGCATATGTGAACCATTCGTCCTGTTCCTCTTCTTCTGCCTTGGCCTTAAATTCCGAATAAAACCATTCAGGAAGTATGACATTCAATCGTTCGAATTCCTTTCTAGCTTTCTCTGCTGTGCATTGCCATCCGAGTTTTCTTATATCTAGTGTATTTCGACATTTAATTTTGAATTGCCTGACTGTTCCAGATAAGGTTGCATAATTTTTGGCAACATTTCT
>JACCDR010084855.1_pt1 | contig 21126 bp, 20 predicted proteins | sample 7446431 | NCBI WGS metagenome assembly JACCDR01 (sample SAMN15323443, study PRJNA562643) | freshwater metagenome | isolation source: river surface water | place: USA:Blue River Watershed | collected 2017-08-17 | reverse complement strand
TGCATAGAACAATAGCAAAATTTGCTAGTTATAAGAACTTTTATGAAGTATTAAACGATGAATGGGATAAATACCAGAAGGGGCTAAAAAAAATGTCACAAGCTGAGATGCAAGCAATGATTGACCGATTATCCACAAGAGTAGGAAGAAAACTAACTTTGGAAGAAATAAAACATATGGAATTTATAAGTTTAATTGCTTCAAGTTCATCTGATGGAGTAGAACAATTATTTAAAATAATCTCTTCTAAAAATGAATTAAATAAATTAGCAAACAATAAGAATAATCGTGACGCAAAACCATTTATTAAATCATTAAAAACTATATTAGATAATAATCCTAATGTTATTACTGATTTAGAAAACGTTTTAAAAGACTTAAGTAAAAATTAATTTTTTCTTGTAAGAAACTTATTGTTTAATACTTATTTTATAAACTCCTTGTGTAGGGTCTGGACTATCTTTTCTATATTTTGATTTGCGATGACAGCTTCGAGGCGGGTGCAGTTTTTGTAAAAGAAAGCGCTAATCTCCATATCCGTCTTCATTTTGATGAGTAGGGAATTGAACTCATTCACATCTTGCATTTTGAAATTTCCCACTAGGTAGACCATAGCCACTGGCTTCATGGTCACCTCAGGTATACGCTTTTTTATCTCAGCGTAGACTTCTTCTGCTTTACCGTTTTGATTGTCCGCCACTATCTGCAGGTTGTAGCGAGTATTGCTGATGAGTAGTATGTCTACGTTGTTTTTAGTACAAGCTTGGTTCACTATGGCGAGCATGTCTGTCTCTTTCTTTTCTTCATCGGTGACTATAAAGAAGACTAGGTTCTTTTTGTAGCTTACAATCTTTGCTCCTTTTTTATTTCTTCCTTGTACCGCGAAGCCTTGCTTGCCCGTCGTAGCCTTGGCGTAGTCGGGGCGTAGTGGGATGCCTATTACTGTCTTTTGCTTTGGATTTACCAATGAGGCTATCTCGATAGGAGTGTCATGCATCTTCACGTATTGGATTGCTTTGTCGTGGATTATCTTGCCGGCCTCTTCGGCTTCTTGGTAGTTTATGAACGGCACAGTTTTAGCTGTCTTTACTATGCGTGGATCAGCAGACATGACCCCGCCGACGTCCTTCCACAAGACTATCTTCTCTGCCTTAAGTGCTGCGCCTATAAAGCAGGCGGTGGTGTCTGTGCCGCCACGGCCTAGGGTGGTAGTGTGTCCTTCTTTGGTTTTGCCAGTAAAACCTGGCACGACAAATATGGTGTCTAGGTCTTTTACTTTTTTCTCGATATTCTTAGCAGAAGTTTTGAAATCGATATTGGCATTTTTGAAATTTGCATCGGTGATTATAGGGATGTCTTCTGCTAGAAGCAAGGTGGCAGTGTGTCCGATAGATGCGAGGTAGTGAGTGAATAGTACGGCGGATAATTTCTCTCCATAGGCTACTAACCTGTCTTCATTCTTTGAGTTTTTGGTGTCGCGGGAAATTTTTGCTATTTCGTTTTCTATCTCTGCGAAAAGCCGAGTCACGTCTTTCCAGCAGGTGTCAGCGATCTTCTGGTCTTTGATTATCTCGTCGATAGTCTGACGGTGTTTAGATAAAATTAATTTTTTCTCGTTCGCCACATTGTGCCCGTTTGCTATGTTCAGTAATTGGTCTGTGACTCCAGGTAAAGCAGAAACTACACAGAGGGGAGTATATCCTGCTCGTACTTCTTCTTTGATACGTTTTTCGATATGAGGTATGAGGTCTATTTTTAATATCCCGCCACCGAATTTGTTGACTATGATTTTCTGGCTCATAAATCCAATTTTAACACCATAAATTAAAGGGAAATAGACTTGACAAATTAGTATTATTATGATAATATATATAAGTTAATTGAACTTTGAAAAGTAAATAAAACGCTGTTGTCCCACAAGCTGGGAAGGAAGTTGTTTATCTGCAACCAACAGGACAGAGACTAGCCGAAAACTCTTTTACAAAGTAGGCCCCCGCCCGGGCATGGGCAATGAGGCGGCATTTAAAAGCCGTTCAATTTATGAAATTCCATGAAAAATGGGAAGAAGGTTTTGTTGCCTATGATAAAGAGCGGAAACTTTTTATCGAAGTAGATTTTAACGACTATCTCCAAAATCACGAAATTGGAGCAAGTGAAATTTGCAACCACCTTGAAAAAAAATTTCCAGAGTTAAATCAAAGAAACTGGTTCAGCGCCGAATTTAAAGAAGCGTTAGATCAGTTTGATCAAAAATTCCAAGAATTGCGCAGTCTCGCGATTTTGGAAATTTTTGGAGAATTGTCGTATGAAGAGGGCGAAGTTTTCGTCCAGGATACAGATGCTTATGGAAAACTTAAATTTTCGCACGACAGAGATTCTGACGGGGATACATATGCGACGCCAATCGGAAAAATAGAAATTCAGATTGTGGCAATACTTTCTGAAAAAAAGGGAAGAGTTTCTGTTAGACAGCCACTCTATTCGTATTCAAGTATTGAAATTAATGCTCAGTACTACTTTCAGGTTTCAGATGAAGAGGTTTTTAAAACGATAAAGCGAAATCTTTTTTCTAGCAATATGGTTTTTGTTAATTTGACCCCGGTCGCCATCCGGTTAAATAATGGCACCGAATATGCGCCTTCCGGTGAAGTGGCGCGTGTTTCTGCTTCATTCTCAACTTTCGACGAAAACTTGGTTTGCCGCCAGGAATTCGGAGAAATAAATGGGCTTCCAGAGCCAACTCCCGGCACGATCTATATCGTATCTGGCATGGTTCTTGCCGCTCTGGTTGGACAAAATCGCAGTGATGTAGTTGCCCCGGCGACTGGTCATCCGGATTGCATCCGGAATGAGCAGAAGCAAATCGTATCAGTTCCTGGATTCGTTCGGAATTAAATGATACACGTTGATTGGCATATGAAATAGTGTCTGCCAATAACGTAAAAATATATCTTCTATTTCTTGCATTTGTATCTCTGAGATGCTCTCGAAGAGGTGGTTAGAAAATTCTAACTGGGTTTATGAAAGTGAAAACCCACCGCACCAGACGCGTCAGGGCTGGCAGCTTCGCACTAAGTAGATGTGCTAAATAATACAAAGTAACAAACTTTCTATTATTTATGGATTTCTGAAACAACAATCCTTTTTCTTTTTAAGAAAAACAAAAGTAAACCGAACCAAAAAAACCACAAAGGGAAAACCTATGTGGTTTTTCTTTTTTTTACACCAAAGAATTATTGTAATTTAGGGAGGTTTTGCTATAGTTAGGGCATTATTCAGTAGGATTTATTTTTTATGTCAAAAGTACTTGTGATTGGTTGTGGGAATGTAGGTTCTGTCGGTCTCCATAAAATGGCGCAAACTCCAGAAATATTTTCTGAGATTCATGTCGTGTCTCGCACTTTGAAGAAGATGGAAGTCGTGCGTGATTCTGTATTAAAAAAAACAAAAGGCAAAGTCACCCTGCATCTGCACGAAGGAAGCGTCAGTGATAAAGATTTCTTTCTAAATCTTCTCAAACGTGTCGAACCAACACTTGTCATCAACTGGGGTGCTCCGTATGACAACCTTGTGGTGATGGATGCTTGCTATGAATACGGGGTGAACTATATCGATACTGCTTGCTATGAAGATCCTGCAAAGTATGGCTTCTCTTATAAACAACAACTTGCAAAAAATGATGCTTGGAAGAAGAAAGGCCTGCTCGGTATTTTAGGCTCAGGTTTTGATCCGGGAGTATCAAATATTTATTCTGCATATGCTCGAGATTATCTCTTCGATAAGATTGAGACTATCGACATCTTGGATTGTAATGGTGGTAGCAAAGACAAGAAGATAAAATTCGCTCCGAATTTTGACCCAGAGATAAATCTCCGTGAACTTATCTTGCCTATAGAGTATTGGAAAAATGGCAAGTGGGTAAAAAGAGGTAAGCTCATCGATGAAGATGCTGCTTTCTTTGAATTTGATTTCCCAGAAGCAGGGAAATTCACTCCATACCTCATGTATCATGAGGAACTCGAGACCATCCCAAAGCATATTCCTGGGCTCAAACAAATCCGTTTCTGGATGACATTTTCTCCGGCGTACCTCACCTATCTACGAGTGCTCTACGAGGTGGGTATGACCCGTATTGATGAGGTGGATTATGAAGGTAAGAAAATCGTGCCAGTCAGATTCTTGAAGAAGATTTTGCCAAAGGGCGAAGAATTCAATAGCGGCTACAAAGGCAAGACAAATATCGGAAATATTATCGCAGGTAAAAAGGGCGGCAAGAATAAATATGTCTATATCTACAACGTCTGTGACCACCAGAAAGCATTCAAAGAGACCAATGGTAATGCGATAGGTTACACTACGGCTATCCCGACAGTGACTACTGCAAAGCTTATACTTCAAGGCAAGTGGGGTGGTATAGGTGTCAAAAACACCGAAGACAAATCTTTTGATTCAAAAGTCTACATAGAAGAGATGGCAAAGACTGGACTCGCTACAGTAGTCAAACCTCTCAAAGACCTACCAAAGGCTTTGAAACAAAATTACTAATGAGTAGTATAAAAGCAATTGTATTTGATTATGATGGGGTGCTCGAAGTGGGTGAGCGTTGGCTCTACAAGGCTATGTTTGCTGTGCTGGGTGTCGAGCGAGAAGTGTGGCGGCAGATGTATTTGAAATACAATCATCTGACCAATGTTGAAAATACCCCTTGGGCTGATATGGTGGCTCTCGTATCAAAAGAATTGGGTGCAAGTGAAGAAGATGTCAAAACCATACGTAGATTAGTCGAAGCAGACAGGCAATCAAAAAAATTAAATCACGAACTTTTGGATTTTATAAAAAACGAATTAAAGCCCCAAGGTTTCAAATTGGCAGTCTTGAGCAATAATACTTCGGATTTGAGGGAAAGGATCAAGGCACACGGTATCGACACATTATTTGACCATATCATAATTTCTGCTGAAGAGGGTTATCAGAAACCACACAAAGAAATATTTGAAGTGCTTTTTGAAAAACTCGCTGTAAACCCGCACGAAGTGGTATTCACCGATGACAGTCCTCGATCCTTAGAATACGCAGAGAGTATTGGATATACCCCAATACTATTTCACGATACGCACCAATTCAAAGAAGCATTAACAAATATTTTATCTATCAAAAATGTCACATCATAAAGATGAAAAGTTCATAGAACCATGGGTCAATGAGATAGGTTGGAGAGAGGCAGATTTTGCTAAGGTGCCCACCCCGAGTTATGTCGTTTCTGTAGAGCATCTGACAGAGAATTTGAAGACACTCGGTCATGTGCAGATAGAGACTGGGGTAAAGATACTCGCTGCACTCAAAGGATTCTCTATGTTTTCTCTTTTTCCTGTGGCTCGGAAATATCTAGCAGGGAGTGAAGCTAGTTCTATCAATGAAGCTCGTTTGGGTAAAGAGAAATTTGGTGGCGAGACCCATGTTTTTTCTCCGTCTTATACCAAAGAAAATATCAAAGAGTATTTGAGATATGCAGATCATCTAGTATTCAATTCTTTTTCTCAGTGGGAGCAATTTCGCGATATTGTAAAAAAACATAAAAAATCTCCTGGCATGCGAGTGAACTTAGAGCATCGAGAGGCTGAGGTGGAGATGTATGATCCATCCAAACCAAATTCTCATTTTGGAGTGACTCGAGCAAACTTCAGGCCAGATCTACTCGAAGGACTCGAAGGACTACATTTCCATAATTTATGCGAACTTGATGCAGATGCTTTGGCGCGTAGCTTGAGCGTCTTTGTCGAAAAGTTTGGTGAATTTCTACCCCAGATGAAATGGGTGAATTTTGGTGGTGGGCATCATATAACTCGCCCAAAATATAATCTAGATTTACTAAAACAAACAATTTTAGATTTTAAAGCCAAGTATCCACACCTGACTGTATATCTAGAGCCTGGGGAGGCTGTGGCGCTCAATGCGGGGGTCTTGGTGGGTTCGGTGGTAGATATACTTCACAATGGCATGGATATAGCCGTGCTCGATGTGTCTCCGACATGTCACATGCCGGACGTGCTTGAGATACCGTATCAGCCTAGAATTCTCGGAGTAAAATTCGCTCAAGAAATTAAGGGCGGAGGCAACGCCTCCGCCCTAGACGAAAGCAAGTCTTTCGTCTACCGACTAGTCGGTCCGACATGCCTCACCGGAGATGTGATAGGAGATTACTCTTTTCCGAAAAAACTAGCGATAGGTGACAAGGTGGTCTTTCTAAATATGGCGATATATACCATGGTGAAGAATAATACTTTCAACGGAGTAGACCTGCCAAATATTGCCATTTTGCAAAATGACAAAATAAAAATAATTAAAAAGTTTGGATACAGAGATTTTAAAGAAAGACTTTCTTAGTCTATGACCTTCAGCGAACGAGTGATAAAAATAGCGATGTCTATCCCCAAAGGGCGGGTTACCACCTACGGGGCTATTTCTCGTGCGGCGGGTGGTGGGGCGATGGCTGCGCAGAGTATTACGAATATTCTGGGCAAGGCCTATATGGCAGGTGTGAAAGATATACCTTTTCACCGGATTGTGTATTCTGATGGGCGAGTATGGATAGATGACAAACATTATGCAGAGAGAATGCGCCTATATAGAAAAGAAGGTATCAAATTAGACGCCAAAGGCAGAATACAAAACTTCAGGGATATTCTGGTGGAATTTAAATAAGTTGTTATAATCAATCTAACTATGGATAGAAAACAAATACGAGAAGAAAAATTGAAGAATTTTAATGAAAATGAAAATGGTTTGAGGGATCATGGTATTTTCGGTTTACCTTTTGATGAAGAAGAATCAGAACTAGTCTTGATGCCTTTGCCTTGGGAGGCGACAGTGTCTTATGCTACTGGCACTGCCAATGGCCCCGAGGCTGTTTTGAATGCATCTCAGCAAATAGACCTATATGACCCTCTACATCCGACTGCTTGGCAGGAAGGCATAGCGATGTTGCCTCAAGATGTAAATATTTTAGAAAAAAATAAAATTACTCGTGCATGGGTAGATGAATACCTGACAGATTATGCTTTAGGTAAGGTGAATACAGAATTATTGGAGAAGATAAATAACGCCTGTTTTGAATTTAAAGAATATGTAAAAGCGCAGACGAGTGAGTTGCTCAAGCAAGGGAAATTCGTCGGCTTAGTCGGTGGGGATCATAGTACACCTTTGGGTTATATGGAGGCACTGGCAGAGAAGTATGATAAATTTGGGATTTTGCATATCGATGCGCATGCAGATTTACGCGAGGCATATGAAGGATTTACTTATTCGCATGCTTCTATTTTTTATAATGCACTCAAGATAAAAAATGTAGAGAGATTAGTGCAAGTAGGTATCCGTGATTTTTCGAAAGGTGAGCAAGAGTTAGTAGCAAGAGAGGTGGGCAGAGTGAAGATGTTTACTGAGTACGAAATCCGCAAAGCACTATTTACCGGTTCGACTTGGGAAAAGGTTTGCTCACAAATAGTCGCAGAATTGCCACAGAAAGTCTATATATCTTTTGATATCGACGGCTTGGCTCCACATCTATCCCCAAATACTGGCACCCCAGTAGCCGGAGGATTTTCTATTGATGAAGTAGTATTCCTTTTTGAAAAAGTCTTGGAAAGTGGCAAGCAGATCATCGGCTTTGATTTGTCGGAAGTAGCTCCAGGTGAAGGTGAGTGGGATGGCAACGTCGGCGCGCGCTTGCTCTACAAACTCTGCTTATTGTCTTTAAAGAAATAATTCACAATGTAAAAACTGAAATCTTTATGGAACATAAATCAACACATCTAAGCATAAAAAAACCTGAATTTTTAATAAAAAAATATCAATTATTTAAAAAAGATGTTCTTGAGAAATTGGATCAATTTAATATAGACGAAGAATCTTTCAAAGCAGAGCTCAATGCGTTGGAATGGGTTTTTGTCATAGATAAAGAGTTGTCTGACCCACTTAGAGAACAAAATGTATTAGAAAAGAAAAAATACAGTCATGGATTTTCTCCAAAACTAAATACTACTTATGGACCCATCACTAGTTCTAGTGGTTTTTCTGATTTTTCTGAAGAATATCTTATGGAAATAAAAAAAAGCATGCAAGATAAAATCAAGCATTTTTCTTCGATTCCGAAATTTTTTAAAAATTTCAAAAACGAACTCATGGATACTAAATGGATAATAGAGCTCATGCAAAAATACAATACCCAAAGTCTTGTAGAATTTGAAAAATTAGTCTACATGGCTTCTCTTGACGAAGAAGATTTGAGTACAATAGAACTAGTATTTAAATCTGTAAAAGACTCTTTGGAAAGAAGGTTGAATGAAATACTCTGTTACAGAATGGCTACAGAATTTTCGATTGAAACACAGACAGATATATTTGTTAAGTCAGTTCATTCTATCTTCTTAGATGGTTTGTATCGTGATTTTGAGATAAGGTCAAAAATAGAGGGTAGGTACGAAAAATTTGAGACATTTCCTCAAAATATAGTTTCAGAAGCCATGAAACAATTCTCAATATTTGTAGAAGAAAAGGCTAAAGAACTGCAAAAAGAGAAAAATAAGCAAGTCCTTCTAAAATCGTCACTAGCCAGTTTCCTTATATTTGAATTAATTCATCCTTTTAGTGATGGTAATGGTAGGTCTGGGCGGGCTTTGTTTTCTTTCCTTCAAAGAAAGTTTTCAAAAGGGAATATTTTAAAACCATTACACATTCCATTAAATAAGACAGATAAAGAAGCGGATAGATTGATTGTCTTAGGTTCTATTTATCATAAAGTTCGTGAAAAAATGCAATTAGTTGTATTTCAACATCCTAAGGTGATTAAAATAATTAAAGAAATTGAAGAAAAATCAAATAAAGAAATTGCTAGTGAATCTTTAAATATAAAATTAAGGGAACTTTATGATTTATTTATAACAGACGAAGAAGTGAACAACCTTCTTCAAACGATTGAAACTCAGTCAGAAAAAGATGATTTACAAGATACAACTTGGCATAGCACTAATTCTATACTTAAGGAGGTATTTATAAATAAATAATTTAATACATGAAAGAAGACTTTAAACCAAAAAAAGAATTAGATGTTGGAAACAAAGATAAAAAAGAACTCAAGGTATTTAGTTCTTACCTAAAGAGTTTATCTATTGATGAAAGCCTACTGTCTTTTTGGGAGTATATGCGTTCAAAAAAACCAGATTCATTTAGAATCATAGATGTTGGTTGTGGTAAAGGAGATTTTTTAAAATATTTGATACGCAACGAGGTACCCATGATTTATAATGAAGAAGCAAAATCAAGATTCTCTGAAAAAAATATTATAGGAGTAGATAAATTCTCAGTTCCGTCTAATTTTTGGCAATTAAAAGCTGATATCGCTAAAATGCCAATCGCTGACAATTCTTGTGATGTTGTGCTAGTTAAATCAGTCATGCCATTTTTTATGGATTCAGAAGATTTATCTTATCCATTAAGTCCATCAGACGAGGCTGAGCCTTATAATTTTGAAAAAATAATTTATGAACTTTTGCGTGTTACTTCTGACCCTGGGGTGTGCATGTTCGAATTACCCACATATGAACAGATTGAAAGGGAGATTTTATTTCAAGAAAAATATCCAAACATGCAACATCAACTTTCTGTAGAGCAGCTAGAGAAGAGAAAGATTTTTTTAAAAAAATCTTTCGCCTTTTTGCAAGAGCTTAGAGAGCACGGATACGCAGTTAATTTTCATCCAGTCGATACATACAATGAAGCTGTATATGGAACAAGGGTGCATATAGCAGTTCATATAACCAAAAACCCATTAGAATATGCAAAATTACAGCAAGAAGTCCTTTATGAATGTAATTTTAATGCACAATTAGAAAAACAATTATATTTAAAAAATTATCCTGATAAAATAGGATTTACACTTGATCATAATTACGAGCTTTACCCTGGAGCAAAAAATATATCAATAATAGGATGAACAATAAAAATCAAAAATTAATCCATGAAGTGCGCGCCAGCAAGAATAAAAAAGAGATTGCCAATATATTAAAAGCACAGAGGACGAGCGAGCAGGTCCTCAAAGACGTGCTCGGTTTTTTGCTTACGGGTGTATCTGAGATAGAGGTCGCTGAATTTATCAAAAAACAATTTATTAAATATAAAACCCCCGTCATGTCTTTTACGCCGATTGTGGCTTTTGGTAAGGGCACTGCTGATGTGCATCATGAGCCAGGCAAAACAAAACTAAAGAAAGGGGATACTGTCATGCTGGATTTTGGTACCACTGTCGAGCATTATTGTTCAGACATGACTCGCACGTATTTCTGGGGTGAACCTGATGCGAAGCAAAGAGAAATATATCTAGGTGTATTGGATGCTATGGAAAAGGCTTTTGCTGTGATCAAAAAAGGAGAGAGAAAATGCAAAAAGATAGATAAAGCAGCCAGAGACGTACTATATAAAAAATTTGGTAAGGAAAGTTTCCCTCATACCTTGGGGCATGGGGTGGGTACGGTCATTCACGAGTGGCCTAGTTTTGGTCCAAAGTCTCAGGATGAAGTAAAAGCAGGCTATGTGATGACCATCGAGCCAGGGGTGTATATCAAAGGGTTTGGTGGGGTGCGTATAGAAGACATGATACTCGTCACCAAAGATGGTTGCAAGAATCTGACCAATGTTCCAAAGGATTTGGAAAGTGCTATAATCAGAAAATGAAGAAAATCAAGAAAATAACAATCGGAGTGCTTATGGGTGGCAAATCAGCCGAGCATGAAGTTTCTCTACAGTCTGCACGAAATATAGTGAATGCTTTAGACCGTAATAAATATAAGGTAGTACCTATAGGCATATCTAAGGATGGTAAATGGTTGAAATATAAAGATACTGATTTTTTGGATAATACAGAAAATCCAAAGAAAATAAAACTTAAAAAAAATGGCAAAAAGGTATCTTTTTCTCTAGAGCGTCCAGGTTATTTAGATGTACAAGGTGGTAAAACTGAGAAAATAGATGTAGTTTTTCCAGTATTACATGGTCCTTATGGTGAAGATGGAAGTGTGCAAGGTTATTTGAAACTAGTCGGCGTGCCTTTTGTGGGTGCTAGTGTTTTGGGCTCAGCTGTGGGTATGGATAAAGATATAATGAAAAGATTATTAAACGAGGCTGGTATAAATAATGCACGTTGTATTGTGGTTAGAGAAAGCGAAGATGTTTCTTATAATAAAATTAAAACAAAACTAGGAAAAATACTCTTTATAAAGCCAGCCAACCTCGGTTCTTCGGTTGGGGTAAGTAAAGTTAGAAATGAAAAAGAATTTAAAACAGCACTAAAGGAAGCTTTTATGTATGACAAGAAAGTTCTGATAGAAGAAATGATAGAAGGTAGAGAGCTAGAATGTGCTATCCTTGGCAATGCTACACCCGTAGCCTCTGTCGTGGGTGAGGTAATTTTGAAAGCAGATTTTTATTCTTATGATGCAAAATATATAGACCCAGAAGGTGCATCTACTAAAATACCTGCTGATAATTTAGATAAATCTATCGTAAAAAAAATACAAAATATAGCTATAAATACTTATAAAACTTTAGGTTGTGAGGGGTTGGGTAGAGTAGATGTTTTTTTAAAGCAAAGTGGAGAAGTGTATGTAAATGAGATAAATACTTTACCTGGTTTTACTGCTATTAGTATGTATCCAAAACTTTTTGCTGAGAGTGGTTTGCCTGTAACACCATTGTTGGATAAACTAATAAATCTAGCAGTAGAAAGATATAATCTAGAAAAGAATTTAAAGAATTAGTTTTTATGAAAAAAAGTGCTTCAGAGCCACTGTCTTATGTGGAATTATCAAAAGATAATATTATTCATAATATAGAAGTTTTTAGGAATTTTTTGGGTAAAAATACTAAAATTGTTGCAGCTGTAAAGGGTAATGCATATGGACACGGACAAAACGAAGTAGCTTCAATAATGGATCCATATGTAGATTATTTTTTTGTGAATAGTGCTTTGGAGTTTATGTCTCTGAGAAAGGTTACTAAAAAACCTATTTTTATATTGGGCTATGTACTTCCTTCTGATATGCTAGCAGTGGTAAAACTCAGACCGATACTGACTTTTTTCTCAGACAAGCATCTTGTATTTATAAATAATGCTGCAAAAAAGATAGGAATTATACAAGAGGTGCATATGCCTATAGATGCTTTTTTGGGCAGAGAAGGTTTTTTGGAAAAAGATTGGTCAAATATTTTGGATTTATGTATGAGTCTAAAGAATATAAAGCTGAGAGGTATTTATGCACATTTTGCAAATATAGAAGACACTCACAATTTTACTCACGCAAGGAAACAAATAAAACAATTTAAAAGAGCCGTAGACTTATCTCACAAAAAAGGATTTAAAGATATTAAAACTCACATATCTGCTACTTCTGGGGTATTAGTTTATGAAAAAGATAAATATTTAAATCATTTAGTTCGCATAGGCATCGGTGCATATGGTATATGGCCTTCTGAGCATACAGAATTTTTGTTTGGGAGTAAATTAAAATTATTACCTGTATTATCTTTCAAAACAAAAATAGCTATAGTAAAAAAAATACCATCTGGGCATACTGTAGGGTATGGGTTGACTTATACGGCTCGCAAAGAAATGACTATTGGTGTATTGCCAATAGGTTATGCAGACGGTATAGATAGAAAGTTGTCAAATAAAGGAGAGGTGCTTGTGCAGGGGGCTAGGTGTCCAATAATAGGTAGGATTTCGATGAACATGACTACTATAGATTTGACACACATAGAGACTTTAGTCAATGAAGGAGATGAGGTGGTTTTTATTGGTAAACAAGGAACAGATGAAATAAAGGTAGAAGAATTGGCTAAGTGGGCAGATACTATAAACTATGAGGTTGTAACACGTTTGAGTTCGATTTTACCTAGAATTATCAAATAAAAATCAAAATATAGTTGCTTTTTATCAGTTTTTAGGCTAATCTGTACCGTATGGCTAAACAAGTGAGACTTATCAAATTTGCTTGCAGTAAGTGCAAGAACGTCAATTATTGGTCCAGCAAGAATAAAAAGACCGTGACGCAAAAGCTTGAACTCGAAAAGTTCTGTAATACCTGTAGAGCAAAAACCAAGCACAAGGAACTAAAGAAATAGTTTCTAATTCTTTTTAATTCTGGTATAATACAAAGCGCGACGGGAAGTCCGTTCGCGTGTTCTTTGTATGGAGCTTCGGCTCTATATATGGGACGCATTTTTTTTTATTTTGCGTCTCTTTCCGGCCTCCGCACTTGTTGTGGAGGCCTTGGGCGATTAGTTTAGTGGCAGAACAACGGTCTCCAAAACCGTTGGCGGGAGTTCGATTCTCTCATCGCCCGCTCGTGAACTTTGTGAATGATGTGAGCTTGCACAATTTATTTTACTGTCTTTTTTAGTAACCCTAAAAAGGATTCTTGTACTTTTTCCGGGTTATACGAATCATCCCAGCCATCGAGAGTAAGTATATCCATAATAACTAAATAACTTTTTGCTTTTAAACCAAGTTGTTTAGCTTTTTTAATTAAATATTCAGTTTCCATGTCTACAGCATCGTATTTATTACGTTGCATTTTTTTGAACCAAGATACTGTCTCTTCTCCGTATGGATCATTTGTGCTGTATATCTTATGTTTATCTGAATTTACAATATCACCGGATTTGAGCTTTGGATTAAGATCCCCAGCAAAACCAATTATGATAAATTCTTTTGCACCCAAAGCACTTAATTCTTCCATTGCAATATTCAACATAGCACTACCAATTCCAAGGTTGGCAATAATTCCAATATTACCTTTCACGTATAGTTGCCCTCTTTTCCATTCATTTATTAGTGTAAAAGCACTCAAATCAACTTTGTTGCTATAGGATATAATTATTTTCTTGGGTGCACGGAAAGTAACCCCCTTCTTTTTGAGGTATTGAGCAGCGGTAACTAACTGTTGACTTTTGTCTTTTGACATGGGATAAATTCTATCAGATACATTGACAACAAGCAATAAAAAAATAAAACATGGCACAAGAACTTTTCCGTTTCGAGCCTTACTGGGGCAAGTGGATTTTCTCTTACAATCTTGAAATCTACGCTCTAGAAGAAGAACCATTTGGAGATGATGTGCACAAAGTTGTGCCTCAAAGTCATCCGATTAATGGTTTGTCTGCGCCGTATAGAGTGCAGATACAAGTTACTAATCGTTGTAACTTCTCGTGTCCTCACTGTTATGTTTCGTCTGGTAATCCATTACCCGAAGAAATGAGCTTTGAGCAGATAAAAGAGTTACTTCCTCGATTGAAAGATTGGGGGGTACTGCAAATTACCTGGTCTGGTGGTGAAGTTTTTTCTCGAAAGAACTTTCTTGTTCTAGCTCGGTATTCTCAGAGTCTTGGATTTGAGAATTCGGTCTTAACTAACGGATACGCTATTGGTAAAGTTTCCAGCATTAAACCAGAAGAACTTTGGCAAATTTTTGTACGAATTCAGATTTCAGTAGACGGTTGGGATAAAAATTTTGACACCTGGGTAGGCATGGATAATGCATGGAATTTTGTTAAAAAAGGAATTGATGATTTGTATGACTGTAAACCAGAAGAAAAAATACTTAATGTAACCACTACTATTTCTGAAGACTTAGGATCGTGGGAGCACGTAGCGAATTACGTTCATCAAAAAGACATACTTTGGCGTATTGCCAAACAAGTTCAGAATGGGAGAAGTTTAATTGAAGTTAGTACTGCAAATGACCAAGCCTCTGTATCATTCATTGAAATCCAGAGGTTACAAACATTGTATAACATAAAAGTACTCCATCCTTATGATAAATCTTTACCTGAAGACAATATGCTACCAAAAGAGTGGCAAGTTGAACCAGGTGCAAGGTGGTATTTGTACATAAAAGCAAACGGAGATGTCTATCCTTTCCCTTATTTGGATGGACTAGATGAATACAAGGCAGGTAATGTACTACAAGGCGCATTAGATGAACTTTGGTTCAGTAATGCTTTTAATAGGTACCGAGAGGTGACATATGAAAATAGTGGTTGTGCCGGATGCCCATACATTTGCCAAATGTGGATTCGTTCGTTCAATATTTTCCCAAGCGGAGATATTTTTTCAACACCACCCTTACATTTAGGATGTTTTAAAACTTAATTGCTCACCATATTGTTCATTCAAAAACTTTTCGTTATGAAAAAGTGTTTGGTCAAAAAGGCCACGAAAGTGGCCTCCGCAACGACCGCTGCAGTGTGCGAATAACCGCACATGAATGCGTCACTGAGCCTCCCTTCGGGTTGAGGCTCTTTTTATTTTAGACTACTGATATAACTTAAACTTATTTGTATAAATTCATAATCTCTCAAAAGTTCTGAAATCCAAGCATTTAGCCCGCCACATTTTTTTGATATAATAATATTATGGAAAATTTGCCATTAGATAATAGAGTCAAAAAATTGGCTCAGTATGCAGACGCCGACGAAGCGTCTGGGGGAGGAATGCGACTGCCTTTAGAAATTAGTATAAAGGAGATAAATTTACCCCCTAATCCTGTTTCTATGTTTCCTCCTGACCCTTCATATGTGCCTCCACCTCCAACCATGAAAGATTTAGGCATGAGTGGAAAACCTTTTTCTGATATAAATGAACAACCATTTAATACGACAGATGAAGAAAGAGGAAAGTTTTACGAGGATCAAAATAAGAGGGTAGCAGCATTTTGGAAAAATAAATTAAATAATTAACAAATTTATGAAAAATAATACAAAAAGATTATACATATTCTTATCAATTTTCATTGTAGTGGCAGTCTTAGGTTTTTTGTTCTCGAGTCTGTATTTTGGTAAATCCGCAAATACTGATACTCTAGAGCAACAAGTAGCAGAGACACCAGTAAGTGAATCAGAGAATACAAATCAAAACACCGAAGTAAAAATAAAAGAGCAAGAGGTCATTAATCAAAATAACAATCAAAAAATCATGCAAGCAGTATTACATACAACCAAAGGAGACATTACTATCGAATTTAACGAATCTACTCCAAAGACCACTGATAATTTCATCACTCTTGCAAAAAGTGGCTTTTATGACGGCACAAAGTTTCATAGAGTTATCAAAGGATTTATGAGTCAAGGTGGTGATCCGCTCTCAAAAGATGATACAAAATCCGCCTACTGGGGTACTGGTGGTCCGGGATACAAATTTGCTGATGAGATCACTCCAAGCAATAAAAATGATAAATACACCATCTCCATGGCAAACGCTGGTCCGAATACAAACGGCAGTCAATTCTTCATCAACGCAGCCAATAATAATTTTTTAGACACCAAGCACACAGTATTTGGCAAGGTGGTAGCAGGGCAGGCAGTGGCAGATGCTATCAATACGGTATCGACTGATGGCAATGACCGCCCGCTCGAAGCAATAACCATCAAGGGAATTACTTTGAAATAATTAGTTTGGAATATATAAAACACCCTGGTTACCCTAGGGTGTTTTATTGTTTGTTTATTTCTGCTATAAATAAACTGATGTCATATTATGCTGATAGAGGCAATAAATACGCGCAGGTGCCAGATACTGTGGTGGATTTTCATGGTTATACCACGCTCGAATGCCAAGAGGTGATAGATGCTCTTTTGCGAGAAAGGGAGTACAAGCATGTCAGGATGATCGTCGGACGCGGTCGCAATAGTGCGCATGGTCCAGTGTTGCCGGACTTTGTCAAAAGTTATTTGAGGCAAAAGGGCATACGCTTCAATCCTTCAAAGATTCAAGATGGCGGAGAGGGTTCGCTCGAAGTTTTCTTGTGGTGATGTGTTATAATCCTTCTACATGCAGCCTAAAAAAATAATAGAAATAAAAAATCTAAGCAAATCCTTTGAAGAAAATGGAGTAAGGACTGAAATATTAAAAGGTCTTAATTTAGAGGTTTTTGAAGGGGAGAAGGTGGCAATTATTGGACCTTCTGGGTCTGGTAAATCGACCATACTTTTTATGCTATCTGGACTCGATAAACCAGACGAAGGTGAAATCTGGGTAAATGGTAAAAATATTTCAACGCTTGCTGAACAAGAACTAGCAATTTATCGCAATAAAGATATAGGTTTTATCTTTCAATCTTTTGAACTTATCTTGCCCTTTTCGGTGATTGAAAATATTAGTGCACCACTTGATATTGCAAAAATCAAAAACCCTAGCAAGGTTTCAGAACTCATCGAATCCGTAAAATTAGCAAACAAATCTGAAAGCCCTGTCACCAATTTATCGGGTGGCGAAAAGCAACGTGTAGCCATTGCGCGTGCCTTGGCAAATAACCCTGGCATTATTCTAGCCGACGAGCCTACCGGATCACTTGATGCAGTGACAGGCAAAAGTGTTCTTGATCTCTTGGTGAACCTCGTGACCCAAGAAAATAAGACACTGATTTTGATAACTCACGATATGCATGTAGCGCATCTGATGGACAAGGTTTATATCTTGGAGGACAAGAAACTACAATTACAAAATGCTAATCAAATTCTCTAAGAAAATTTTTTTGAAAGAATGGCGCAAACTCCTCTTGCCTTTCTTGTCTGTAGTATTGACGGCACTAGTCATATCTGTGTCATATTTTTTGGTTGGTAGTGCTAAGGATTTTCTAGAATCCAAAAACAAAGAATTTTTAGGTGGTGATGTGGTGTTTGAGTTCAATCAGGATTTTTCTATTGAAAATTTGATAGACCCATCAAACATAAAATCACAGTCTAGTACGATTGATTTAAATGGTTTACTCACGAATTCTGAGAACGATGGCAGTAGGGCTACCACTGCAAATATTGAATTTGTAGATCAGTATTTCCCTTTATATGGTACTTATATTTTAAAAAATTCTGCATATGAATACCCGCAAAAAAATGAGGTATATATAGATCAAAATATAGCGGATGCTTTGGGTGTAGTAACTGGGGATATAGTATATTTCAATAAAACTCCTTTTGTCGTCAAAGATATTATCCTCGAAAATCCTTCGAGTCTCTTTGCTGGATTTAATTTTTTTGGTACAGCTATATTTGCTAGAGAGGCCGTAGATTATGCTCGGGTTGACTTGTCTCTTTTTCGTAAAGAACATGAGATAAAAGTCGCTTTATTTGAAAAACTTGATAAAAGCGAAATAGAAACTGTGGAAGAAAAGGCTAGGTCTCTAAATATGCATGCGCATTTTGATGCTGGCGGGGGAGGTTTTGCTCTAGGTATTTCTGTTGTTGAAAAATTCCTTGTCGTGGCTATTCTTATTATCTCTGTACTATCCTTGGTAAATATTTACGCATCAGTCAACTATTTGAGTCGCCGATTGCGCAGGGATTTTGCTATCTTGCTTGCACTTGGTATGGAGCGTAATACTATCTATAGTATTTTGTTGCTCATAAATTTCTCGGTTATCACTTTCGGTACAGTGATTGGTATTGTGCTTGGTTATCTTAGCACAGATATGATAGAAGGTTATACAGCAAGAAATTTTAATATTGTTCTTGTGAATAATGCAAATACGATAGATTTATTTATTTTGTTATGTGCAATTATAGCCACTGGTTTATTAGCAGCGTGGCCTGTCATACAGAGGCAAAAAGCAGTCTCTCCTAGAGAATTACTAACCAAAGAATCAGGAGATATACCTAAAAAAGGTCACTTTAAAAATATATTATTTGATCTTGTGGGTATTAACCCAGTAGGTATTTTTTCTGTATATTTTTTGGGTGATTTTTGGGCGGGGGTAAGTGTAGTAATTATTATTTCCTTATTGTATTTAGCTGTGATGCTCACTTATCGGGCTTTTATAAATATACTGTACAAGAGGCGCGCTAACTTTCCTTTTAGTACAAGGCTAGTCATAACTCAGAAAAAATTCGATGGATTTTTTGGTCTAGTGTCCTTCGCTTCGCTTTTTGTGGCTCTGGTTTCTATTTTCAGCTTATCAATAGTTCGCACCTCGATTGAGAAATTTTTACTGGGTGATTTACAAGGCACTTTACCAGATAGTTATGTTATTGATATACAAAATTCTCAAAAGGATAAATTAATTGCATCTTTCCCCGAATTGAAACTTTTCCCGAATGTTAGAGCCCGTATTGTCAATATAGATGGTGTGCTTATCCAAGAAGAACTAGCAAAAGATGAGACAGACATAGATCGTGAACTCGGTCGTGAATTCAATCTCACATATCGCACAGATCTTCTTCCTAGTGAAAAGATATCAAGCGGTGTATTTGATATGTCAAAAAAGGGAAGTATCTCTGTCGAAAAAGATTTTGCTGACCGAGCCGGAATCAAGATGAATTCTAAGGTAGTTTTTTTGATTCAAGGATTTGAAATAGAGGCCAGAGTTACTAGTATTCGTGAATCTGATACTCGAAGTGGATTGCCGTTTTTCTATTTTATACTTTCCCCGATCGACTTATCTCCATTCCCAGCTACATATTTTGGTTATGGTGATTTAGACCAAGCACGACAATCCGAGCTCTCTATGTATCTGACCGAGCAAATTCCAAATGCATCTATCATAAATACTAGTTCTATTACTACTCTCGCTGAGAAAGTAATTAGTTTTTTGATAGTAGTAATACTTATGATCACCTTACCACCTCTCTTGCTTTCAGCCTTTCTTATCATAACTCTACTAGCTACAGTGGCGAAAGAACGTAAACGTGACGGTGCTCGACTCATGGCTCTAGGTAAAACTAGAAATTTCATAAGGAATTACTACATATTAGAGTCTATTGCTACCACTTTGACATCTGCCATCTTGGCTTATGTAATCTCGCTTCTTGTTACAGATCTGCTAATTTTGCGATATCTTAATATAGGTAGCCTGGTATACGTAGAGCCTGTATCTTTGTATGTATTTTTATTTATTTTGGTATTGATTTTATCATTTAGTCTGCTGATGTGGCGCTCTGGGGGGCGTAACTTGCGTGAATATATAAATTATGAAGAAAACAATTAGTATTTTATGTTTAGTTTTGATTTTAATAGTACTCTCTGGGTACGGTCTTTCTTTTTATCGAAGCCATAAAAAACAAAGAAGTGTAGATACAATTGCTCAAAAAGGAGAAGAAGCAACCATAAAAATCATAGCTGTTGGGGATAGTCTGACTGCTGGGTATGGCCTACCTCTAGCAGAGAGTTATCCTATGCAACTTGAGAAAAAAATAAAAGAAGCAGGATATTCGGTGGATATTATTAATGCTGGAATTAGTGGTGAGACTACTGCTGGTTTATTAGAAAGATCAGACTTCATATTATCCAATAATCCAGATATGATTTTAATAACTATTGGAGGTAATGATGCTTTACGTTCTTTGCCTATTAACCAAACTCAACAAAATTTGAAAAACATCATAAAGAAATTTAAAAATAATGTCCAAGCAGATAAAATCTTTTTAATGCAAGTGCGCTCTCCTTTAAATTCTGGTATTAGTTATGCTTTGAGTTTTAATAGTATGTATAAAGAAATAGCAGAAACAGAAGGTATCAAGCTCATACCTTTTGTAGAGACGGAAGTTTTTTTAAATAACTCGCTAATGCTTGAAGATGGTATTCATCCAAATAAAAAGGGTTATGAGCTACTCATAGATAAATATATACTACCCTCTATTTTAAAAGAACTACAATAATCTTCTTATAAGAAAAACTTTGTAAGTGTTATAATACACAAATGGAATCCCTTTTTGATATACAGACGCTCATCAGCGTCTACGGGTATGTAGGCATATTTGTGATTGTCTTTTTGGAGTCAGGGATATTTTTTGCTTTGCCAGGGGATTCTTTGCTATTTACTGCCGGTATCGTCGCGGTCACTGGATACTTGAATATTTTTTACCTCATACCACTCATTTTTATAGCGACTTTTTTCGGTAGTATCATGGGGTATTATGTCGGAGTATATATAGAAAGCCTGCGCAAGTTTAAAATCTTCCAGAAAATCTTAAAAGAAGAATACATAAAAAAAGCACATGATTTTTTGGAGAAGAACGGTCAATTTGCGATTATCATCGCGCGATTCGTTCCGATAGTGCGTACTTTTATGCCGATAGTGGCAGGTATAG
>JACCDR012308471.1_pt1 | contig 21127 bp, 18 predicted proteins | sample 7446431 | NCBI WGS metagenome assembly JACCDR01 (sample SAMN15323443, study PRJNA562643) | freshwater metagenome | isolation source: river surface water | place: USA:Blue River Watershed | collected 2017-08-17 | reverse complement strand
GGATAGCATCTTTTGTAAAGTCAAACGGTCGCTATCGGCCAATTGTACATGTTGTTTTCGCATCGCTTGATAGAGTTTTTTCACCAAGTTAAAAAAATTAAATATATTTACCTAACAATGTACTTAACAAATAAAATCTTTCGAATAGATGTTTTATAAATCAAAAATATATGTACCTTTGCGGTTCTAAATTTTTGGAGGGTTCATCGTGAAAGATTTTCAAGCTTTTACTATTCCGATTCTAAGCCTTAGAAATAAGTCATATACGTATGACTTTGAAGGCAGCAACGGTTTTTTTGCCTTGTTTGAACACAGTCTTGTAGAGAAGGGTACATTTCATGCCCATTTGGTATTGAATAAGTCTTCTACGATGATCCAACTGGATTTTCATATTACAGGCAGTGTTGAACTAACCTGCGACCGTTCGTTGGAATTATTTGATTTTCCGCTGGATATTCATGTCAAGCATATCCTGAAATTCGGCGAAACAGACGAAGAACTGACAGACGAGATTGAGATTGTCAATCGTTCTGCGGCAAGTATCAATGTTGCCCAGTACATCTATGAGTTTATCGGACTGGCTATTCCGATGAAGAAGATTCATCCTAAATTTAAAGACCAGGTATTAGAGGAGAATGAAGAAGGGTTGTTGGTGTATCGGTCAAAGGTGGATGAGACAGAAGAAGAGGATGAGCCAATAGATCCCCGTTGGGCGGCTTTGCGTAAACTCGGTGATAATTAAAACCAAAGAAGAAAGAAAAGAGATTCTGCTATCTAAGGGTGATGTGAGTAAAACCTTTGTGACTGTCAGACTTTTCTTTTGAAGTGTATACGTGTATCAGTGTTTTTAATACAATTGTTTTTTTTACTTGTAATCTTATAAAATCAGAATAAAATGGCACATCCTAAGCGAAAGATTTCCAAAACCCGTCGGGATAAACGTCGTACGCACGATTTCGCAACACCCAAAACAATTTCTATCTGTCAGTCTACAGAAACGCCACATATCCGTCACCGGGCGTATGTTGTGAACGGAGATTTGTTTTATAACGGCAAAGTGGTGATAGAAAATTACACAACTATTGCGTAATGCGCAGATTTATTGTATTGTTGAGTGCATAATTTCAGATAGGCAAAGGGTAGAGGGGCGATATATGTGATCTTCGTCGCCACCAACTTCTTTGCCTATCCTTGTTTTAATTTTCCACCAGCCACAAAACTTACATGAAAATTGCGATAGACGCTATGGGCGGTGACTTTGCCCCAGAAGCTATTGTAGAGGGTACGTTATTAGCAGGGGAAGCCCTACCCGCTGACGTACAATTAGTTTTGGTAGGTAAAGAAGATGTCATTCATCCGCTTTTGCATACACCTGCGTTCTCTACTACAGTGGTAGAAGTCGTACATGCTCCGGAAGTCATTGACATGTCCGAACATCCCACAAAAGCCTTGTCTCAGAAAGTCCGTTCCAGCATAGCAGTAGGCTTTCACCTACTGAAGGAAGGACACGTAGATGCATTTTGCGGGGCAGGAAATACCGGTGCCATGATGGTTGGAGCTATGTTTAGTGTAAAACCACTAGAAGGCGTACTTCGTCCGACGATTGCTAGCTTTTATCCCAAAGAGGATGGTCGCCAAGGGGTTATTCTGGATGTAGGTGCCAATGCCGACTGTAAGCCGGAAGTGCTGAATCAGTTTGCTGAACTGGGATCTATCTATGCCCGACAGGTACTAGGTATCAGTCAGCCACGTGTAGGACTGATGAGCATCGGCGAAGAACCCGAAAAAGGCAGCTTGGTTGTACAAAGTGCCCATCAATTGATGAAGAGCAATCCATCCATTACTTTCATCGGCAATGTAGAAGGCCGAGACATCTATACCGATAAGGCAGATGTGATTGTGTGTGAGGGATTTACAGGAAATGTGATTCTGAAAATGGCCGAGTCGTTTTATGATGTTTTTCATAAACGAGGCATGCGGGATGAATTTCTAGACCACTTTAACTATGAGTCTATTGGTGGAAGCCCTATTCTGGGAGTCAATGGAAATGTAGTAATCGGACATGGAATCTCGTCTCCGCTGGCTGTAAAAAATATGATTCTGCTGGCAAAAAAAATGGCAGAAACCAAAGTGGTACAAAAAATCAAGCAGTCCTTGCAAACCAAGCCCGAATAAGCTGCCTAGTTATACTTAGTTATATACAGAGGCAGCTTTTTCTTTGGCTGAAAGTCTGTATAGTCAGACGTTTACCTAACAATTTGTGTTTGGGTGAGCTATATAGGAAGTTTTAACTGAAACGTTGCCAACAGGCAGGGTTTTAAGTTTAGGAGTGTCTGATAGTCAATGCTGTCTAGTTCTTTTAAAATCATCCAAGCATATTTTGAAGGGACTATCGTATACGCATATGTCTGTTTGTAGGCACATACAGTTGAACTGGCTGGTCATTTCTATACAGTAATGGCATACCTCACACTATACAGGGAGGAAAATAAGGTTTTCTGGACAAGTGTACCCTATCTGCCAAATGAGAAGAAGTATAACCTGCCACTTTCTCTGGCAGATAGGCAGATCATCTGCTGGATACTCATGTTGACAGAAGTGGCGAAACTATTTTATATCGAAGTATTTACTTTTTTCTTTTATAATGACCAAAATTAAAGCGGCTATTACGGGTGTGCATGGATATGTACCAGAATATGTGTTGACGAATGCAGAACTGGAAACAATGGTAGACACGAATGATGAGTGGATTACTACCCGTACAGGCATCAAGGAACGAAGAATTCTGAAGGGAGAAAATATGGGAAGTTCCCACATGGGAGCTAAAGCTGTGGAAGGACTGCTCCAAAAGACCCAAACAGATCCGATGGAGGTAGACTTAATTATCTGCTGCACCACTACCCCTGATTTTGTTTTCCCGGCTACGGCCAACCTGATTGCGGACATGGTAGGAGCTAAAAACTCGTTTAGCTATGACATACAGGCTGCCTGTTCTGGCTTTCTGTATTCGATGGTAACCGCCGCACAGTTTATTGAAACCGGACGGTACAAGAAAATTGTGGTGGTTGGAGCGGATAAAATGTCTTCAATTGTAGATTATCAGGACAGAAGTACATGTATCATCTTTGGCGATGGTGCTGGGGCTATTCTACTGGAACCTTGCGAGGAAGCGTATGGCTTACAGGACTTTGTGCTTAAATCGGATGGATCTGGCGTAGAATACTTGGTTCAGAAAGCAGGAGGTAGCCGTAGACCCCCTTCCATTGAAACAGTTACCAATCGGGAGCATTTCATTCACCAAGAAGGATCTGCTGTATTTAAGTTTGCCGTAACCAACATGGCAGAAGTAGCCGCACAAGTGATGCAACGAAACAATCTTACTGGCGACAATGTGGCTTGGCTATGCCCCCATCAGGCCAATCGCCGAATCATTGATGCTACTGCCCAGCGTATGGGTGTCAATTCTGATAAGGTGATGATTAATATTCACAAATACGGTAATACTACGGATGCCACACTGCCTCTGGCTTTGTGGGACTATGAACACCTTCTCAAAAAAGGAGATAACATTATATTTGCAGCCTTTGGTGGAGGCTTTACATGGGGTTCTGCTTATATGCGGTGGGCCTATGACGGAAAAAAATAATTTCCTTTATCCGGTATTTTTTACTTTTTATCTGCACAACACATATATTGCACGTGTGAAATACAACCGTTGAGTGAAAAGCAGTGAGTAGAAAAGGTATACAGCAAGGTTACTTTAAAACTTAGTCCTTGATACTCAACGCTTGTAACGCTATTATATGTGATAAAAACAAAAACCATGAAAGCAAAAGAAATTCAAGACCTTATAGACTTTATTGCCAAATCTGGATTAGATGAAGTTAATATTGAAACCGAAGCTTTTAAACTAAATGTTAAGCGTAGTTCGGCTGTCGCTAAAATGGCTGAACCAATGATGCATCAGTTGCCAGTTGCTACCGCTGCATTGCCTGTAGCAACTCCGTCGGTACAGACCATCCAACCTGCAACTCAGCCTGTGCCCGCTGCTGCTGAATCTGCCGCAAAAAATGAAAATACTTTTATTGTACGTTCACCAATGATCGGTACTTTCTATCGTTCTTCTAATCCGGAGACACCTAGCTTTGTGGAAGTAGGGGACGAGATGAAGAAAGGACAGGTAATCTGTATTATTGAAGCCATGAAGCTTTTTAATGAAATTGAAAGTGAAGTTTCTGGTCGTATCTTAAAAGTGTTGGTAGAAAATGCAACCCCTGTCGAATACGATCAACCTTTGTTTTTGGTAGAAACTATCTAACCTGATACCATACACAGGTATATACACTGTATGTACATACTTTTCAGACTCTTTGTCTGTCAGGTGTGAGATATGAGGAGTACCCACACAGCGGATACTGCAGCAATCCCTGTAGTATCCTATGTCTAATGTCTTGTGTGCATAAAAGATATAGATAGTGGATGTGTTGTTGTATGACTCCATTGAGTCAGAAATGTGTAAGATGTCTGATCCTTTCGTTTTCTCTCATTCGTTTATTCAAGTATAGAATTGATATGTTTAAAAAAATACTCATTGCCAACCGGGGCGAGATAGCACTGCGTGTCATTCGTACCTGCCGCGAAATGGGCATCAAAACTGTCGCTGTCTACTCTACTGCTGATAAAGATAGTCTGCATGTACGTTTTGCAGACGAAGCCGTGTGTATCGGACCGCCGCCCAGCAGACAATCGTACCTGAATATCCCTAACATCATTGCTGCGGCTGAAATTACTAATGCTGATGCCATTCATCCTGGCTATGGATTTTTATCTGAAAATGCGGATTTTTCCAGAATCTGTCAGGAATACAACATTAAATTTATCGGACCCTCACCTGATATGATTGAGGCAATGGGAGACAAATCGTCTGCCAAAGCTACCATGAAACTAGCAGGTGTGCCCACCATTCCAGGCTCAGAAGGCCTACTCGAATCACTCGAAGAAGCCAAAGAACTAGCCAAAAGTGTCAAGTATCCTGTTATTATCAAGGCTACTGCTGGAGGTGGAGGAAAAGGAATGCGGATTATCCGTAGTGAAGAGGAATTTGACAAAGCTTGGAATGATGCCAAAATGGAAGCAGGTGCCTCGTTTGGAAACGATGGCCTGTACATGGAAAAATACATCGAAGAGCCTAGACACGTTGAAATCCAGATTGTTGGCGACCAGTATGGAAAAGTATGCCATCTTTCAGAGAGAGATTGCTCTATTCAGCGACGCCACCAGAAATTGGTCGAAGAAACGCCCTCTCCCATTATTACTCCCGATCTTCGCCAGCGCATGGGTGAGGCTGCCATCAAAGGAGCCAAATCTATCAATTACGAAGGGGCTGGAACCATTGAGTTTCTGGTAGATAAACATGGCGAGTTCTATTTCATGGAAATGAATACCCGGATTCAGGTCGAACACCCGATTACCGAAGAAGTAACAGACTTTGACCTGATCAAAGAACAAATTAAGGTAGCCGCAGGTGTACCTATTTCAGGTCGGAACTACGAACCCAATCTACATGCCATCGAATGCCGGATTAATGCTGAAGATCCTGCCAACGGATTCAGACCCAGTCCTGGACGCATTGTGAATCTACACCTGCCTGGCGGGCATGGCGTACGTGTTGACAGCCACGTGTATGCAGGCTATACCATTCCTCCGAATTATGACTCGATGATTGCCAAGCTCATTGTCAGTGCACAAACCCGCGAAGAAGCCATTGTACGTATGAAACGTGCCTTGCAGGAATTTGTCATTGAAGGTATCAAAACGACCATTCCTTTTCACATCCGCCTGATGGATGATGAGGGGTTTCGTTCTGGTAAGTTTACCACTTCTTATCTGGAGACATTTGATTTCAAGGGACTATAGAAGTCTGCTGATGTATTGCATAAAAGCCTCTGATCCAGAGGCTTTTTTTATGGCTATTCAGTAGATACATGACAAACAGATGCTTTCTCTCACCAGTGAGTGAATCAGGTCAATAAAAGGGTGGTTTATGAGCCTTTTTTGCCCATATACATTTGGATAGACAATCTATGGTTGTGATTCAAAATGTATGATAGATTTGCAGTCTGACTATCAGTAGTTTATGTGTGTAATTATTCTTTTGTCTTCCCGCAGAGATCTTCGCACAAATACAGCAGCCGTCGTCTGTGCGCAAAGATCCCTGCGGGAGGACAAAAAAAAGGCGTTCAAACAGAAAGGAAGCTTTTTTACTCATCATACATTTTGAAACACAGCCAAATCTATTTCTTTCTACAGACATATAAATATTCGGAAGTATATTCTATCTTTAACTTTCTTGGTAGCCTTCAGGTACGGTTTCTGAGAGCTGGTTTTACTGGTAAAGTATAAAAAATGGGATTATTTGATTTCTTTAAGAAAAAACCTGTTCAGGTAAAACCCCCTGTCCAAACTGAACCCACACAACTAGAGGTACATACGTATCTGATTGAACAGCTACAAAAAAAACTAGAAAATAAAGGGTACGTTGTTGAACGTTCAACCCAATACCTGGCCCTACTGGTCAACGGTGAACTGGAAATTACTACGGCTGTCATGGAAGGAAGCTACCACTCGTTGTTGATTCATATGCTGGTTTATACGATACACAAAGACTATTTTCCACAAGGCATAGAAGCAAGTCTGGCAGGCATGGGGCAAAGCATGGAAGACAAAGTAGCCTCTGCCATTGACAATTACTTAGATACTATTTTTCCTCCCATCATAGCCAGCCTGACAGAATGCCCCCAAGCCGAAAAAGGTTTTACGAGTCAGAGGCATGGACGGCAGATACGCTGGTTTCCGCATCTGGGCGAGATGGTGTACCAGGGACCTTGGACTACGGTAGTTCCAGACAACTTTCTGTATCTGCTGCTACGTGAAAAAATGAAGGATCAACTACCAGACCAGAAGATAAACTGGCTGAAAGTATACCTGTCTCGTTTGCCAAGCGGAGAGATCGTCGGCGAATGTCTGCTTAATAATGAAGTATGGGAAGAAGGATTTGCCGCTTTATCTGAATTTGCAGAAGTCTGGGAAAAGAAAGGCGAATTTCTGGCCCAGAAACAATTTATGATGTTCCGCCAAGCCGATGAAAAAGGTTAGTCGGCAGGTTTTAGATGACAAAAAGATCTGAGAGGTAAGGACAAGGCAATTTTCAGCCTATAAGCTGTTAACCTGAAACAGATATTGCTAAAAATCCGCACTTTTTACTATTTTTGAGAAGCTGTTTTGTTGCTTGTGTATGAAGATTCATTTTCTCTGCTTTTGGATTCTGGCATTGCTGTACTCCTATACGGGTATATGTCAGGAAAATAGCATTGATTTAGGTAAAACAACCTTGCCCTTGGATGAGGCATTTACGATCACGCTGATCATTCAGCAAGCACAGCCACAAAATGTATATTCAGCCTTCCCAGACATCAAAGGCATGCAAAAACGGGAAGTCTCTCTGACCAGCAGCAAGGAAACTAGTAATGGCAAAACCTGGATTGTGCAGCGGATCACACAGAATTATATTGCCCAGAAAGAAGGAACTTATACGTTAAGCAACTTTTCTATCACCAGCAATGGCAAAGAGATAAAGTCGGAGGGAGCTACGATTGTGGTGGGGCCACCCGTGAATCCAGCCTACAAAGCCTTGCAAGACAGTACGTTGACGAAAGAAATACAAGCCGTAGAAACTGAATATGCTAACGTCAAAGACAATGCATTTCTAGGACTGACACTGGATAAAAAGGAAATGTATGTAGGTGAAGGATTGTCCGTAATATTGGCTTTGTATGTATCAGAAACGAATCCAGTAGAACTGGAATCTTACAAAACAGGAGAACAACTGGTTGAAATTCTGAAAAAATTAAAACCTGCCAATTGTTGGGAAGAAGATTTTCATATTCGCGAATTTCAGTCGTTTCAGTTGTCTATCAGAGGTCGAAAATATACACAATACAAGGTATATCAGGCTACTTTCTATCCGTTCAATGCTGATACGATCCGGTTTCCGGTGGTGGGTCTGAACATGTTGGTCAAAAAGCAGGGTGGGGGTAAAGATACCTATCAGACATTTAATACCATTCCTAAATATGTGGTAGTGAAGCCGTTGCCAATCCACCCGTTGCGAAATGGCATAGCTGTAGGAAGGTTTCGGATGGAAGAATCTATCGAGCATACACAGGTGCAGACAGGAAAAGGATTTTATTACCTGTGCCGCATTGTGGGCGAAGGCAATTTTACGACCGTAAATCTGAGTGTGCCTGAGTCTAATCCTAGCTTTGATTTCTTTCAGCCGGAAAGCAACCTGAGCCTGAATATGAAAGGCACATCCATTACAGGTTCTAAGTCGTACCGAATTTATGTATTACCCAGAGAACCTGGGAGTTATCCGTGGAGTAGCTACTTTTCGTGGATTTATTTTAATACAGACAAACGCCAGTATGATACGTTGCGTTCGAAGGTGGTGTTGAAAGTTACGGGTGAAAGCATGAAAAATCAGAGTATCTCATCCAGTGAAATGGGTACTGTATATGATAACCTAGAGTCTGAAGACAATCAGTTGTATCCATTGCTAGCCAAAGATCAGGTACGCTGGGTAGCCAATGGTATCGTGGCGGTCATGCTGTTAATTGCATTGATCTTAATTTTGTGGAAAAATTCGTCTGTAGGCCGAAGTTGATTTTTAATTGTAGTTAATTATTTTTGAGGAAGATATGTTTTCTTGTTTCCCCCATTTTCGTTTTCTAGTGCAGGTGATTGTGGCCGCTGTGCTACTCTATACTGCTGGAGCTTGTTCTGATACTACCGAGTATGTACCTAAACCCAAAGGCTACAACCGCATTGATCTACCTCCCCATGCCTATAAAGTTCTGGAAGGCAACTATCCGTATGGGTTTGAATATTCTTCCCATGCCACCATTCGACCCGACACGTTTCGTACCGCTGAACCATACTGGATTTTTGTTTCCTACCCAGAGTTTAAAGCCAATTTGCAGATTACCTACAAAAACGTCAATGAAAATCCTAAGCTGTTTCAGGAACTGTTAAATGATGCCTACAAACTTACCAGCAAGCACAACATCAAGGCTGAATCTATTGAGGAATATACCGTAAAAACTCCTTCTGGACGCATTGCACACGTCTTTGAGCTGGAGGGGGAAGTTCCCAGTCAATTGCAGTTTTATGTAACCGATACCACTACCCATTTTTTCCGGGGAGCTTTGTATTTTCGAACCGCCACTAAAAACGATTCCTTGGCTCCAGTCATTGACTACATCAAAACTGATGCAATGCATTTGCTTAATACCCTGAAATGGAAGAGAGAGGCATCACTGACAAAGGCCCAATAAGGTTTCTGGCTAATGTTATGATTCTGAAATATGTCTAATTAATTCTATAAATAAGACTATGTGTGGCGATCTTTCACAGAACAGCTACATTGTATCAGGGGCTTATCCTAATTGACCTCCCAGAAAGGGCAACTTTTGTCAGAACTAGTGCCAGAGTCAGAAAAAATGTATCTTTACAGGGTTTCAGGTATGTGCAAAAGTTTAATGATAGCCTGAAAATCTTTTACACACCAGAACGCATTGTACATCAGACAACAATAGGCCCCTTTCCCAGAAAGAGGCAGGAGGTCATTTATGGAAACAGCCACCAGCCAACAACAAACCCGACGAAGTTTTTTTGATACCAAAATAGAATTCTTGAAAGGTGTAGGTCCTCAGAAGGCCGCTTTGTTCAATACCGAACTCCGTATTTTTACCTTTGCCGACTTGGTTCAGTACTATCCCTTCCGGCACGAAGACCGTACCAAGTTTTACCAGATCCGTGAGATGTATGATGGTATGCCATATGTGCAAGTTCGGGGCAAACTGGACTATTTTGAAGAAGCTGGCGAAGGACATAAAAAACGTCTGGTGGGTTATTTTGTAGACAGTACTGGAGAGATGGAGCTGCTGTGGTTTCAGGGCATTCAGTGGCAGGAGAAAAACCTAAAACTCAAACAGGAATATGTGGTTTTTGGCAAACCTCAGTTCTTTAACGGAAAATTCAGCATCGTACATCCTGAAATGGAATTATACGATCCCAAAGCCCCATTGGAAGGTGGTCTGCAACCCGTCTACAACCTGACAGAAAAGCTACGGAAAAAGTTTGTGGCCAGCAAGCAGATTGGTCAGATGATCAGGCAGGTACTCGATCAGGCAGGAACTAATCTACGCGAAACACTACCCGAAAGCTTCCGCCAACAGTATGGACTCATCGGCAAAACTGAAGCCGTCGAAACCATTCACTTTCCACACAGTGTACAAGCCTTGGAAAAAGCCAAGTTCCGTCTCAAGTTTGAGGAGCTTTTCTATATTCAGCTCAAGTTGCTCAAAATGAAGCTGGTACGCAAAGTAACCTATGCCGGACATGTGTTTCGCAATGCACCAGAAGCCGATACACTGCTCAATACATTTTATAAAAACCACCTGCCTTTTGAACTGACGGATGCCCAGAAACGAGTGTTGCGGGAAATTTACCGGGACATGAGTTCGGGTCGGCAAATGAACCGCCTCTTGCAGGGAGATGTGGGCAGCGGAAAAACCATTGTGGCGTTTATCTGTATGTTGATGGCCATTGAAAACAAGGCCCAGACCTGCATGATGGCTCCAACCGAAATCCTAGCCGATCAGCATTATACGGGTTTGAAACCTTTTGCTGACATGCTGGGACTTCGCATTGCCTGTCTCACCGGCTCGACGCGTGCCGCTGCCCGCCGGGATATTCACCAGAAACTACAACTGGGCATGTTGCATATTCTGGTTGGGACGCATGCCTTGCTGGAAGATGTAGTGCAGTTCAAAAACCTCGGTCTGTCTATCATTGATGAGCAACACCGTTTTGGGGTAGCCCAGCGGGCCCGTCTTTGGCAGAAAAACGAACTACTGCCGCCCCATATCCTCGTCATGACAGCCACACCGATACCCCGTACCCTTGCCATGACCTTGTACGGCGACTTGGACGTGTCGGTCATTGACCAGCTTCCCGCCGGACGAAAGCCCATCAAAACTGTGCACCGCTACGATGCCCACCGCCTACGGGTGTTTGGGTTTATCAAAGAACAGATTGAACTAGGCCGACAGGTGTATATTGTGTATCCGCTGATTGAAGAATCGGAGAAGATGGACTACAAAAACCTGATGGATGGCTATGAAAGTGTGGCCCGTGCCTTTCCGGAATACCATACCAGCATTGTACATGGTAAAATGAGTTCGGGCGACAAAGACTTTGAAATGCAACGGTTTTTGAACAAAGAAACGCAGATTATGGTGGCTACCACTGTCATTGAAGTAGGTGTAAACGTGCCCAATGCCAGTGTGATGGTGATCGAAAGTGCTGAAAAGTTTGGCTTGTCACAACTGCATCAGCTTCGTGGGCGGGTAGGCCGAGGAGCCGAGCAAAGCTACTGCGTCCTGATGACTGACTACAAACTCAGCAAAGAAGCCCGTACCCGCATCGAAACGATGGTTCGTACCACAGACGGCTTCGAGATTTCGGAAGTAGACCTCCAGCTCCGCGGCCCCGGCGACTTATCCGGAACGCAGCAAAGTGGTGTACTAGACTTGCTGGTAGCCGATTTGGCCAAAGACCAAAACATCCTGCAAGCTGCCCGTGAAGCCGCCACCCATCTGCTCGAAACCGACCCGGATATTCAGTCCCCTCAAAATGCCCCAATCCGGAAACAGATCGAAATGCAACGGCAGGAGGAGACAAACTGGAGCCGGATCAGTTGAGGTCTTCTCATCCATTGAAAAAATAACTTAGAAAAGTATATATTTTTTATCTATTTTAATTGATACGTGACTCTATCTACAGACATCAAAAAACACCTCTACGCTTACTGCCTGGCCTATGTAGAACAACGCATAGCAACAGCTCGGCAGGCCATGGAAGCAGCACAGGAAGCAGCAAACGCTGAATCGAAGAGTAGTGCAGGGGACAAGTACGAAACCACCCGTGCCATGATGCAGATTGAACGGGACAGGCATGCCACACAATTGACTGAGGCCCAGAAACTGAAACACGAACTCGAAAACCTCTCCATTGATAAGCAATCTGCTACGGCACAGCCTGGTAGCTTGGTGGTGACTAGTCAGAATGTTTTTTTTATAGCTGTCAGTGTGGGCAAGATTACATTTGAAGGAAAAGACTATTTTGCTATTTCGCTGGCATCGCCGATTGGGAAACTGTTGCATGGGCGTAAAGTGGGTGACAAAATAACTTTCCAACAGACAACTTTTCAGATTGTAGAAGTTTTTTAGGTAGCAAATTGGAAGAACAGAAGTACTCTTATTATATTGGTTGTCTGACAATTTTTGTGGACAATACATATTTTCAAAGAATTGCAACGTATATTTACCTGATAATAAGTTTGTTAAATAATTTAAATGTGCCAAAAGTCTCATTTACCACAAAAATTGTCAGACAACCATTATATTTGATGTTTGAATGAGGGAGAATTTATTGTTGATTAGTAGATAATTATGTGGGTTGTCTGACAATTTTTGTGGAGAATGCATATTTTCAAAGAATCGTAATATATATATGTTTGATAATGAATGGATTAGGTAATTTAAATATACCAAAACCCTCACTTACCACAAAAATTGTCAGACAACCATTATGTGAAATAATTTCTTTTAGAGTATGTTGAGTTTTTTAAAAGGTTGTCTGAGCAATTTTGTGGAGACTATGTGTATTAAGCAATTTAAATGTGCCAAAATCCTTACTTACCATAAAAGGTTGTCTGACAATTTTTGTGGAGAATACATATTTTCAAAGAATTGCAACATATATTTATTTGATAATGAGAAGATTAAACAATTTGAGTGTACCAAAAGTCTCATTTACCACAAAAATTGTCAGACAACCCCATAAAAATTGTCAGACAACCTTTTAATTGACCGATGATGAGCTACTTGTTTTTATTTTAAGTGTCTGTCTGTCTTTAAAGCCTATCTAAATTAGATAGCTCAGAAGAGGAGAGCCTACACCTAATACTGAAAGCCAGCTAATATTATTTGGCGAAATGACTAATTTGGTAAATATAATTCCTTAACGTGTTCTTAGGCGTATTTTACAGATAGATAAAATGCTTTTTAATTCCATAGACTTTGCTGTATTTCTTCCTATTGTTTTTTTGCTTTATTGGTTGGTAGTCAATAAAAACCTTAAATTTCAGAATATATTACTACTTGTCTCTAGCTATTTTTTTTATGCCTGTTGGGATTATCGGTTTCTTTTTCTTTTAATGTTTTCAACATTGCTCGATTATTACACAGGATTAAGAATATATGAATCTGAAACCGTGTTGAGAAGGCGATTTTGGCTGTGGCTAAGTATAGGAGTAAATATTGGATTTCTAGGTTTCTTTAAATATTATAATTTTTTCGTTTATTCTTTTGTAAGTGGCTTTTCCATGTTGGGTATTCATGTAAATACATGGACATTACAAATTATTTTACCTGTTGGAATATCTTTTTATACATTTCATGGGTTATCCTATGTACTGGATATTTATAAAAGACGAATTTTTCCAGAGAAAAATTTTGTAGACTATTCTTTATTTGTTACTTTCTTTCCTTTATTGGTTGCTGGCCCAATAGAGCGTGCAACACATCTTTTACCTCAGATCAAAAACAAACGGGTATTTGATTCAGCAAAGGCAGTTGATGGATTACGTCAGATACTATGGGGACTTTTTAAAAAAATAGTGATTGCTGATAATTGTGCAACTTTGGCAAATATGACGTTTAATCAATCCTCTAGTTATTCAGGGATGACGCTTTTGTTAGGAGCTGTATTTTTTGCATTTCAGATATATGGAGATTTTTCTGGTTATTCAGACATTGCTTTAGGAGTGGCACGCCTTTTTGGTGTAGAGTTATTGCGTAATTTTGCCTACCCATATTTTTCCAGAGATATTGCAGAGTTTTGGCGTCGGTGGCATATCTCACTTTCATCTTGGTTTCGAGATTATTTATACATACCTCTTGGAGGTAGTAATGGTAGTAGATGGTCAAAAGTGCGGAATGTATTCATTATCTTTCTTGTGAGTGGTTTTTGGCATGGTGCTAACTGGAAATATATAGCATGGGGTGGATTAAATGCCCTATATATTTTACCATCTATTTTATTTCAAACGAATAGAACTCATTTAAATATTGTAGCACAAGGGAATTTTTTTCCTACATTTAGGGAATTCCTAGCCATGATTTTTACTTTCTTTCTAACTGTTATTGCTTGGATTTTCTTTCGTGCAGATGGCATAAAGCATGCTTTGTACTATATACAGAAAATGGTAGTAGGACTTACAAGAAAATATACATATTTTGAAACATTTGAATTCATTTCTTTAAAAGTAGAATACATGCTACCTATACTGCTTGTGTTTTTCATATATATGGAATGGATAGGCAGGGAACAAAACTATGCCATTGCCAAAGTAGGTGCCCATTGGAATAGACCTCTTCGCTGGGGCTTTTATTTACTGATTGTGGAATTACTATTTCTTTATCCTGGGCTACAGTCTAATTTTATTTATTTTGAATTCTAGCTTATAATATGAAAATATTTCTTTATAAAAGTGTATTTTTTCTTGCAATTGTTTTGATTCTATTCCATGTTAAACCTTTTTATCTTTTGATAAATGAGAAGTATAAAAAAATAGTAGCAGGACGTGAAGTATACTATTGTCTTGAGAAAAGCAAAAATAAAAGTAAAAATAAAAGCAAAAAACTCCTTATGGGAGATAGTGTAGGTAATCAACTTTTTAGTTGTACTATTGACAATGATACTATTAATTCGCTAGCTTGCAATCAGACGATCAGTATGGTTGGGCAGTATATTTTACTAGACCGTTACCTGAAGGCAGGTAATCAGGTAGATACAGTTTTTTTCCTTTTTACTCCAACTAGCTTGAAAAATAATTTAGATCAGATATACACATTTCATTATTTTTTGAAGCCATTTTATAAAGAAGAGTTTTTTTCTTATTTCTCTGTAAATGTTTACAATCAATTGTCAAAAATCTCATTCAAAGAATTGGCTCACTATCCACCTATTCTTACTTCAAACTGGGCTCCTGATTTCAACACAAGCGATAATGTAAATTATACTTTTTTATCACCTATATCGGTAGAGTATATAAAAAAAATAAAGGAGTTGGCAAAAGCATATACATTCAAATTACTTGTTCTTCCTACTCCTGTAAGTGCTTATGGTAAGAAACAAATAGAAATGATGAATAAAAAAGAAATCTGCTACCATCAATTGGAGAATGAGTTGGATCAATATTTTGAAAATATTCTGTATTTACCTGATAGCCTTTTTAGTGATGCCATTCATTTAAAAGACCCATATCCCTATACAGTCTATTATAAGAAAAAATATCTTCGAATCAAGAGTTAAAAAGACAGACTCTTTCGACTTTTTAGCGCAAAAACAGAATTTCAATCCTTAAATCATTGTTAATCATGTATTTAAAAATACATTTTTCAACTTAAATACTCCTTTGCGCTAAAAAGTCGGAAGAGCCAAAAGACATTTGTTTAAGAGTATAAAATTCTGGGCTGTGATTCAAAATGTATGATGGGTAAAAAGGCTTTCTTTCTGTTTGAATGCCTCTTTTTTGTCTCCCTGCGGGAAGATAAAAAAAATAATTATATGGATAAACTATTGATAATCAGAATATATCTCCATCATGCATTTTGAATCACAGCCAAATTCTGGTAATATTTTTGGTTGTTTGATAATTTTTGTCGAGAATACATATTCTCAAAGAATTATAATAGATATTTAGGTGTTTTAGTGTTTATTTAGTATATTATTCAATGCCAAAACTTGTTATTAGTGCTAATCACAGCAATTTTAGTCTGAATTTTAGAGAATTGTATGCGTATCGAGATCTCTTCCTTATCCTGGCCTACCGTGACTTGCGGGTGCGTTATGCACAGACATTTCTGGGAGTTGCTTGGGTAGTGATTCAGCCACTCACAACTATTATTATCTTCACCTTAGTATTTGGTCGGGCTATTCATATAGATGAAAAATTGCCAAAGGGCATTGAGTATCCATTGTATGTAGTCTGTGGCATGAGTGCCTGGACGTATTTTGCATTTGTGATGAATCAAGCCGGTAATTCTATTATCGGGGCCCAGGGCATGATTCAAAAGATCTACTTCCCCCGCCTGATTATTCCTTTGTCTAAGGCAGTCGTTGGGTTTGTAGATTTTGGCGTAAGTCTGTTGTTTATTCTGGTCATGATGTTGATCTACAGAGTTACACCAGCCAGTACCATTGTCTTTTTGCCTTTGTATATTCTGATGACCATTATTACGGCTCTGTCAGTAGGTATATGGCTCAGTGCTCTGACTATACGCTACCGTGATTTTCAGCAGATTGTGCCTTTTATGATTCAGTTTGGTCTGTATGCGACTCCCATTGCCTATCCAACCACTATGGTGGGAGAAAAATACCGCTGGCTGTTTTACTTGAATCCAATGACAGGTATCGTAGAAGGATTTCGGTGGAGCTTGCTGGGTATGGATGCTCCACCTTCGTATAGCTGGTATTCGTTTGTATTTGTGGGTCTGCTCTTTATCAGCAGCCTGTACTATTTCCGTAGAACGGAACGGATTATGGCAGACATTGTCTAACTTATACCACATCATACCAGCCGTTAGAAGAATATTTTAGCTCATACCAAGGAAACTAGCTCATGTCGGAAATTGCTATTAAAGTAGATCATCTTTCTAAGTTATACCAGATAGGTACCAAAAAAAGTGGGTCGCTGCGTGATACCCTAACTGATAAATGGCAGCAGGTAAGCGGAAAAAAAACTCAGGCATCTACTGATTTCTGGGCATTGCAAGATGTATCATTTGATATTCACCAAGGGGAAGCTGTAGGAATTGTAGGGAAGAACGGTGCGGGCAAAAGTACCCTGCTGAAAGTCCTTTCCCGTATTACCGAACCTACCAAAGGTCGTGTTGAAATCAATGGACGTGTAGCTAGTTTGCTTGAAGTCGGCACTGGCTTTCATCCAGACTTGTCAGGTCGGGAAAATATATTCCTCAATGGAACTATTCTGGGCATGACCCGTAAGGAGATCAAAACCAAATTTGATGAAATTGTAGCTTTTTCAGGGGTTGAGAAGTTTATTGATACACCCGTCAAGTTTTATAGCAGTGGTATGTATGTCCGACTGGCATTTGCGGTTGCGGCTCACCTAGAACCCGAGATTCTGATCATTGATGAAGTACTAGCTGTTGGGGATGCTGAATTCCAGAAAAAGTGTCTGGGCAAGATGGGTGAAGTAGCAGGGCAGGGGCGTACCGTTTTGTTTGTTAGCCATAACATGCAGGCAGTGAAGGCCTTATGTTCTAAAGCTGTATTCCTAAAAAATGGACAAATGGTGAGTTCTGGTAACGCTAAGGACATTATTGATACCTACATTGCAACAACCAACCCCTATTTCAATCAGCGATATATCGTAAACGATGAAGATAAGGTTTATAAGAAAAACTATTTTCAGGAAATCTGTATTGTAGATAGCCAAGATAGAGAAAAATACGAGTTTAAGTTCGATGAACCCTTTAAAGTCCATGCAAAAATCTGCATTCAGAAGTTTGATCCAGATGCTAAGATTTGTTTTGCTCTGTTAGACAGAAATGGAAGCAGAATATTTTCAGACATTAATTATCTGAAAAATTATGGAAGTACAGAACATGAGCTGCTGGATGTCTTCATGACCATGCCCAACCAATTGATTGCGCCTAATTCATATTCCTTTCATGCTTCTATTTTTTCAGATAATGATGTGTTTGATATTCTGGATGAAGTATGTTCTATTAAGATTATAGACAATGGTACAGATATGGCAGCCTATGAAGGATATGACTATGGAAGTATTATTTTAAAATGCTCATGGGAATAAAAATACATATAGTTTAATAATTATGACTGGTTTATGAGTTGTTTTCGGAGACCATATTGTATACTTTTAAATAAAAAAGACAATCCATCCAGGCTATGGTACGTAGAATCTTACGCAAAATTAAACGCACATTATTTCCTACCACTATCCCACAGACCAATGGGAAATATATTCAGGTAGATGTTTTATACCGGGAATCTCATGGTAGAGAGGTTAATTATAATTCAGACGGGCTGGTCGTTTTCAATAACTGTGATTGTTTGGATGAAGAACGGTTCAAATATGCCTACACCCAGTCTTTGTCTGTAGATGACTGGCGGGGGCTGGATGGCAGCAAGATGGATATGCGTTGGCGGTACTATATGGTGTGCTGGTTTGCCAATCATGCTAAAAACCTGTCTGGTGACTTTGTTGAATGTGGCGTATACAAAGGGGGCTATTCACTGGCTATTATGCACTACATCCAGTTTAAACAGACCCAGAAGACTTTTTACCTAATGGATACCTTTGAGGGGCTTTCGCCTAAATATGTATCAGAAGAAGAAAAGAAAGCTGGACTTAGTGCTATTTATTCGGGATATGAGCCTGGATACGAGGCTGTTGTAAAAACATTTGATGGCTATCGGGCAGAGATTATCAAAGGGGCTGTACCTGAAACCCTGCCATTGTGCAAAGCTGAACAGATTTGTTTTCTCTCTATTGACATGAACTGTGTGGAACCTGAAATAGCGGCTGCCAATTATTTCTGGGACAAGCTGGTTCCGGGTGCGGTTGTCATGCTCGACGATTATGGATTCAAAGCTCATATTCAGCAGAAACTGGCTTTTGACCAGTTTGCGAAGGAGAAAGGAGTGTCTATTCTCTCTCTTCCTACCGGACAGGCAGTTATCTTTAAAAATTAGTAGGTGCGTTGGGCATGTAGCAAGTAAGGCTAGAAACGTATGTGAAAGGCAGGTGGGTACGGGTATACGCTAATGCTACTGCTATCTAAACCCGTTCGGTTTTATCTTCTCAGGTAGATCCTTTTATGGGAAATTTTCCCACCATTAAGTACCCTAACCCTGTATGAATACAGCTATACATTCTCGAAAATACATAGGAATTAAATTTACTGTAGGCCACAATATAGCCACAGGAGGAGCCATGTATTTTATACATATCATTAGGTGTCTGAAAATGCTTCCTCCTGCTTCTCAGCCTAATCTGGTTATTTTTTATACACAAAATACCAATATAGACAGTATTAAAAGTGTTGATTATCCGTATGTAGAATATGTATTGCTGGATGACGAACGTGCGGTTCGTAAACCTACGTTATGGGTTCGCTTGGTCAATAAAGTGTCTCGAATACTGCTCAAGAAAGATGTTATTGAGTTTCCGTATCAGTTTGAACCTTATAAAAGAGAATTGGATTGCGTATATGAATTATATGCGCCGAATCCCTTGTTTGTTACCCGAGCCAAACGATGTATTTGCTGGATTGCAGATTTTCAACACAAGTATTTTCCAGATAATTTTTCTGTGGATGAATACAAATGGATGGAATCTGCAATAGAGAAAGTAGGAAATGCCCGTTATGAAGTGGCATTAAGCAGCCAGGATTGTGTCAATGACTATGTAAAGTTTTACAATACAGGAAATAATACGATTCATTTACTTCGTTTTACACCTATTTTACCAGAAATAACACACCTGTCTTTGCCAGAAGTAAAGAAAAAATATGCCATCCACAAAAAATACTTTATTATCTCCAATCAGTTCTGGCCGCATAAAAACCATATGAATGTGCTAAAAGCCATTCATAACCTTAAAACTACGGGTTATCTGGACGATGTAGCATTCGTTTTTACAGGACTTCTTCAGTCACACAGGACACCTGAATACATCGAAAATATAAAACAGTACATTGTAGAGGCACAACTAGAGGATAAACTTCATTTTTTAGGACTGATTCCCCGCGAAGAACAATTAGCGTTAATTAAAGGTAGTTTGGCTATTATACAACCTTCATTTTTTGAAGGCTGGAGCACAATTGTCGAAGATTGTAAAGCATTGAATCATTTTATTCTTCTATCTAATCTACGTGTGCATCGTGAGCAGATGGAGTACAGCTCCTATGAAAATCATCTTTTCTTCGACCCCAGTTCTTATGAGAGTCTGGTTGCTGCTATAAAGAATGTGTTAGAAAATGGATATACCTTAAAGCCCTTTGACTATAGTCAGGATATCCAGAAATATGTACAGTCGTTGCAGAAGATGTATGGTTTATAATCAGCTGGTTTTCAATGAAAATACTTACTTTAAATACCAATAACACGTCTGGCGGAGCCTCTAAAGCCTGTGTACGACTACACCAGTCGCTGATAGAACAGGGCATAGATGCCGACCTGATGATGCTTGAACCACCGGGTCGCATCCCTCGTAGTCATACTTTCTATGAATTTTATGTGCAGCAGCAACGGGAAAAAAAACAACGAATGCCGCTGGGAGCTAAAGTGTACAAAAAAATACGCTATGAGCTGGGAAAAGACGAAGAAGCCCTCGAAAACAAACGAATAGCCTTTGAACGGAAATTAATTACCGATCAGACACATAGCACCGAAATACCTACCTTTGCCAGCTCTCAATATCGTATTCGGGAACATCCTTTATATGAGCAGGCACAATTGGTAAACCTACATTCAGTCAATGCTAATTTTCTGGATTATCCCAGTTTTTTTACCCACAATCCCAAGCCAATCGTTTGGACGTTGCACGACATGAACCCCTTCACAGGCGGCTGTGTGTATGCCGAAAGTTGCCGAGGGTTTATGACCGACTGCCACAACTGTCCGCAGTTACAAGGTACCGACGACCCGAACTATACACAAAAGTCACTGGCTATCAAGCTAAATGCCATGCAGAACTACCAGAAACTAGTTGTAGTCTCGCCTTCCCGCTGGCTGATGAAGGAATCTCAACAAAGTGCATTGTTCAAAAACTACCGCCATGTGCATATTCCCAATGGCATAGACAGTAATGTGTTTCAGCCAAGAGACAAAGCTTTTTCCCGTCAGTTGTTGGGCATCCCTGAAGACAAGCCAGTAATTCTCTTTGTGTCGT
>JACCDR010554217.1_pt1 | contig 21134 bp, 38 predicted proteins | sample 7446431 | NCBI WGS metagenome assembly JACCDR01 (sample SAMN15323443, study PRJNA562643) | freshwater metagenome | isolation source: river surface water | place: USA:Blue River Watershed | collected 2017-08-17 | reverse complement strand
GCATTTTGCCGGACTGACCGTCGACGCTGTGCTCCATTGGCGCTACGCGACGCACGGCGCCGTCTCGTCCAGGTTGGCACACCCGTTTCGCATCGGCTCCCACGGTGCTTTGGTGCACAACGGCACTGTCTCGGAATTTGCACCTCTGGTGCGGACCGGGCAAGAGTCCGACACGTCGCGACTGGCACAATACCTCGGTCGGCTCCCTACCGTCGACGACGTGCGCCAAGAATGCGAACGTCTCGTGACTAAGGGCGGGGCTGGTGTCCTGGTGACTACGACCCATGCAGACGGCGTTACGTGGCACGGTCGGCGCTACGTTGACGATCGGGGTGTGGCCTATAGCAACCTGAATAGCTACGACGTCGACGACGACGTCGACGATGTGTGGGAGCGCGCCGAGCAAGCGATCGAAAACGGGCTTTTCGACCGCCTGGACGATGACGACGCAGACGCCGCATGGCAAGCCTACGTCGACGGGGATCCCGAGGAGGTCGGTTTCTGGCTTGACCTCGTGACTAGGGATCTCGCTTAAAAGCCGCTAAACCCTTGGATCTGCGGCGCTATGTCAGAGATGCTTGACGTAGCGCCGCGTCTTTCGTACAGGTGAGGACATGAACAACGCAACCTTGACCGCCGCAGAACTGACCGCCCTCTCCGCAGACGACGTGCTTACGTTGTTGGGATCCAAGCCCCGTGCCACGCCGATCGTCGACGACGGCGTTGACTTGTTCGATCCGGAGGGTGAGACGACGGCCGTTGTCAAGGTCGGGGGTGCACAGTGAAACAGATCAACGTCTATACGTTCGCAGAATTGCCCGACGACGCAAAAGACCGCGTTGTCGACCGTGAGATCAACCGCCGCGTCCGATCGGGAGATTGCCCGTGGATCGGAGAGATCCGCGAATCGATCGACGCGGCAATCGCGGCCGTCCAGAAGTGCCCTAAAGACCTTAGAGGCCATACCGTGGCACGCGGCATGGCTTGGCTTGAAAACAACGTGTGGGGACCGCTACGGACGCCGTGGCGAGGGTCCGCGCGGACGTCGACGCGGCGCTATGGATGGTACTACCGTCCCGACGCTGTCAAGCCCTGCCCGTGGACGGGTTACTGCGCCGACGAGGATGCAATCGCAGAGATCAACAACGCCGTGCGCGGCGGCTATTGTCTCGTCGACGACGTGCCGGGCCTCTTGCGGCAATTGGGGGAACGGCTCGCAGAATCGGAATGGTACGCGTGGACGTCTGCGGACGCCGTTCCGGAGGAATTGGCAGAAGACGATCAACGTCACTACACGATCGATGGGAGGGACGCATGAGAAGGGTTAGTGTCGTGTTGCACGGCCGCCGTAGTGGCGCCATCGGCATCATGTACCGTTTGCCCGGTCAATGGGAGGGCGAAGGCGCTACCGTCGACGCCGCGATCGACGACGCGAGACGGAAAGCCTACAGCGCGGGGTGGGAGCACTTGTGCGTCGTTTCCGTCACCTATCCGGAGGAACCATGAAGATCCGCAGATTGACCGAGGTTGAATCAACGCTACGCGTCGACGCTGGCCGCGTCGTCGTCGACACGGTATCGGGTGCGGAGATCTGTACCGTAGAGCGTGGGGCAGAGATGACACCCGTAGCGGCCGATGAATTGGTGCACTTTGTGTGCCAAGCGTTGATCGCGCGGGCGCTCAAAACCGCCGCGGACGCCGCTACAGGCGACGCGGTGGCGGATGCCAAGGCCCATACCGCCTACCGTCGCGCAATGCGGCTTGCGGGGCTGCTGTGACGTACGCTGCCACACGCGCCTACCACCTAGACAGATGTACCGTTGCACGTGACGACTACCGCGCCGCACGACTCACGTGGTGGGAGGAACGCAACCGTTGCGGGCCTCGCAACCGCGCCGCGTTGGTGCGTGCGGCATTGCTAGAACGGTCGTGGTTCAAGCATCGGCTAGGTTGCGCCATCGATAGCCGATGGCGTGAGACTTGGTGCCTCCCTCCGGCTTAGCGGCTAAGGTAGGATCGGCAATACGTGACATCCGTATCTGGTATTGTCGACCCGCAAGATCCGTGCCAAAGTCGCGTAGGATCAAACCCCGCCGTCATAGCGGACACGCCTCCGCTATGACGGATGCCACCCTGAACCCCGTGGCGGATCGCCTCGCCTAGATCGGATCGGACTTGACAGTGAGCTAGATCACCAGAGCCGAGATCGGGCTTGACTTTGTTTCTAAAATCGTGCAGCGGGGGGCCGTGATCCGCCACGGGGCGGGGGCTTGTACCGCCCCAGACATCCCCACAAAAAAGAAACCCTCGCACGGAGGCGAGGGCGGGGGTCTTCTTGCGAAGGCCGGGGGTCAATTTTATACGGGGTGGGGTCTAAAAGAGGTCCAGCCTCGTGCACGGCTCGTAGTCTCGGGGTTCGCACCCCTCATTCGCGGCCGCGGCCTCGATGCCGCAGACGACAGCCTCTTGCAGGGCCAGCTTCAGGCCGGGGTCGACCTTCACGACCGCCGCGGCCAAGGTGCGCATGGCTCGTCCTTTCTCGAAGTCGTCAGCGTCGGACGCATAGTCGAGGGACACTTGCTGGATGAGGTCGAGAATGGCGTCAAGGACGGGGCCTGGGATCACTTTGCTCTCCGGGTTCCAGGGACTCCAAGGCCGCGGCCAGGGAGATGTAGAAAAGACCGTCGGGTCGTTTCAGTGCGAAGCGTTCGCCGTGCCAGTGCACGATGTGGTCCTGGGCGGCGATGGCCTCCAACGCGAGGTCGGGGTCGCCGCGCCAGTACACCGTGCAGCCGTGGTAGCGCCTACTTTGTACCGATGGGGCGGTTGACATGGCGGAGGTACTCCTTGCGCAACGCCTCGACGGCGGTGTCTTCATCGTACCAACACGAGTCCGCCCACGATGCGCACAACTGCTCATCGTCACGGTACAGGTACGGACCTGCGGTGATCACCTTGTGGGGGTAGTCGCCGCGCGGCGCGAAGTACAACAACCCGTGGCGTGCGCGGAGCGGCCCAGGGTCTTTGACCGTGTTGTCGAAGTCGAGGATGTCGTCGCTCAATTGACGACCTCGTTCGTGGGGGCGTCGGGCCGCACCAACTCGAAGGCAACGGCCAGGGCCACGCCGGAGTCCGTGGCGGTGGGGCGCTGGCCGGCGAACAACGACGCCATCGCCGCGGCCACGATGCCGGCGTGGGCTTCGAGGGTCGGCACGTCCCGGAGGTCGGGCGGCAGACTCGACAGCGTCATTTGCTTCGAGGACGAGTGCGTGATGCCGTGGTCGTCTTGGTAGACGGCCGTGGCCTTGAGCACGTCGCCGTCCTCGGAGGCTTCGAGGGTGATGACGGCGTTGTTGCGGTGGGCGGAGACGAGGACCTTCATTGGATCACCTTGAGCTTTTGGAGTTGCAGACGGACTTCGCGGCGTTCGCGGAGGTTGAGGGCTCTGAAGCCGAAGAGGGCGCTGAGGACGTAGCAGATGGTGTCCTCGACGGTGTCGGGCGACATTCGCTGGCAGGAGACGGCGCGAGCGTTCTTGACGCCCGTGACTTGGTTGGGGGTGATGGTGATGTCGACGGGGTGGTTGCGGAGATGGATGATCACGAGCGTACCTCCGCGTCGAGTTCGATGAGGACGGAGTCGCGGAGGAGGACGCCGGGTGCGGCCGCGTCCAGGGCGACGAGGAGCGCCGCGGTCCGCACGTCGCAGCGGACGCCCGTGCCTTTGGCGACGGCCTCCACGGCGCCTTGGAGTTCCGAGAGGCGTCGCGCCACGGAAGCGTGGCCGACCACGCCCGTTGCGTCGGACACGGTGATCATGGCGGAGACGGCGTCCTCGTCCGCCGCCACGCGTGTCGTGAAAAGGGCGGAGTAACCGTAGTCTTGGAACACGAACGACTTCATGACCGCACCACCTTGTCGAGTTCGACCATCGTGACGTTGTCGATGACCAGGCTGGGGTAGGCCGCGTGCAGGGCACGAGTCAGGGTGGTGGTCATCACGGAGAACTCCACACCGAAGACGCTGCGCAGATGCTCAACGACGTCTTGGGCGACCGCCCTCGGGACACGGAGGCTGTGGAGCGCCGTGCCTTGCGTGTGTTCGACCTCCACCGCCGCTTCGACGATGTCGTCGTCCTCGAAGGTGTAGAAATTGACGGGGGCGTCAAGGTTGGGGAACGAGAATTGCTTGGTCACAGAACCTCCACTGAGTGCACGTCTTTTTTCTTGCCGGAAACGGTCACCCAGCGCCCGTAGACGCCGTCGCCGATGAGGACCTCTGCGCCCTTGACTTCCTGCACGGCGCCGGTGAGCGGCGTGAAGAAGCCTCGGAGCATGATGCGGAGCTTGGCGTGGTCGTCCATGCGATGGCGAAACCACGCGGGTCCGGGGATGTTGTCGCGGTCGTACTTCATGTCAGCCTCCTCCTTTGAAGTAGACACAGGCGTGGCCGTCGTCAAGCACCACGATGTCGTAGGATCCGGCGTACTCGCGGACGTCGGTCCGTTCGTTGTACACGGCCTCGTCCTCGCAGGAGTAGCCGGACGGCGTCGGGTCGAACATCAACAGGTTGTCCATCGGGCCGAACAACTTGGCACGGCGGGCCTCCGCGTCGGTGACGGCTTTCGAGCCTTCGCGGAGCAGACGCAGGATCTTGGTCGTCATTCGTTCACCAACCAATTCAGGGCGGCCTCGGCGTCGTCAGCGATGAAGACGGCGTCGGCGGCAGGGCACCAGGAGGCGAAACCGCCGTCGGCGCGCACGAAGCGTTGGTTGTGTCTGTCGAGGCGGAAACCGGGGCTGAGGCAGGACACGAGGAACCGCCAGTAGGTGTGCCGGTACAAGGTCCGCGACTTGAAGCGCCTCGCGGGGGTGCCGCCTGGGCCGACGGCGTAGCGGTCGTCGAGGTCGTTCGGGTCACAGGAGTAGCGGACGTTTCCGCAGCTATCGGTGCAGGTGTACACGGTCTTGTTCTTCACGGGTTCCTCCAGATGCGGATGGTGCGTTCGGGTGACTTGCAGCCGCGCTCCTCGAACTCAACGTCGGGTTTGCGGCCGTCCGGGTGGACGTGGGGGATGCAGCACTGCAACGACACGATGGCCGCGCCGGGGCACGCCTCCATGGCGTCGGCCACGGTGACGTGGGCGTGCGGCAACACGGCGATGTCGGCTCCGTTGGAGTCCGCGAACAGGCAGTCCTGGATCGGCGCACGGACTCGGTGCAGGCGCTTGACCTGAGGGTCTGGACCAGGGTTGCGCATCTGCGGGTCCACGGACGTCACCATCCACCGGGAGGTGTAAGCGAACATCGCACCCGTGCGGGGTTGGTGGCCGTCACCGATGACGACGACGTGGACGTTCGGGTCGGAACGGTCGAAGTCCAGGTGGCGGTACGCGGCGTAGACGCACGCGGCCGACTCGGTGACCTCCTTGATGTTGGGGAAGTACCCCGTGGCGAGGAGGTCCGGGAAGCACTTCTTCTTGATGAAGGCGTTGACGAGGGCGTCGGACTCCTTGATGGTCGCGTTGAAGAATTGGGCGAGGTGGTGGTTCACAGGTCGTCTCCTTGGATCCAGTTGATGAGGGCCTCGTCGTCGATGATGGCGACGCGGGGGGTGCGCGCGAGCGCTCCCACGAAAACGAGTTGGCCGCCCGGTGTGAGGTAGCGGCGGTAGATGCGGTTGCCATCGACGTTGCCGCACGACAAGGTGGGGCAAACGAGCGGCACGGGGGTGGCGCCCGTGCCGTTACGGGTGTACCCCGTACGGGACTTGAAGTGCCCCGGCAGGACCCCACGCGTGCTGATGCCGTCGAGGTCTTTGGGGTTGCAGGAGTAGCGGTTGACTTTGCCGGACTCGTCAACGCAGGTGTACACGGTGCGGGGTTTGGTGTTGCTCATGTCCCCACCGTGGGCACCGCTACTGGACCGACAAGCGGCACTTTCGGTGGATCAGGGCCGGATCCACGAAAACCGTGTCTGCGGGCGCCAGGGCCTTAGAGCAGGCGGGGCAGACGTGGTTTTGGGCCACCAAACGCGCCACGATGGCCTGTGGCGGCTTTTTGGCGGCTTGGCCGACCTGGTGGCCGAACCGTTCGTGGCTGAGTTCCAGGACCTGCGTGCATTCGACACACAGCGGGAGCCGGTAGCCGTCCGTTTCCTCGCCTTGGTAGGCGCAGCCCCACGCCAGCGGGCCGCCGTTCTCCGCGTAGCCCTCCTTGCACATGGCGCAGCGGGGGCCGCCTTGTTGCATGACCCAGGCTTGGACTTCGTCCACCGAGAGGCCGCAGACCCGTTGCAGGTGCTGGCATCCGCGGCATTGCGACCGGCCGGCGAAGTTCGACAGCGGCCACTCGCGTTGGCACCACGTACACGTCCTGGAGTTCAGCCCCGACACACCGAGGGCCTCTTCGATGGTCGCGCCGCGTTTCAGGCGGGATTGGACCGTCCGGTACGGGACCTTGAAGTGGTCGGCGGCGGCGCGGATGGACTTGAACTCGACCTGGTTTACGGTGAAAGGCTTGGCCATGGTCTAGAGACTATCCTGTGTTTGAAAAGAACGGGTCAGCGGCGGGATTCGTGACGCGGTGCGTTAGGCGGAGCGGGACCGGCCGGGTTGTTCGGGCTGCGGAGGGGATCCGTTCGGTTGGAGGCTGCCGACCGATCGGTCGGCCGAAATGCGGTGTTTTCGGGGAAACGGAAGAAACCACTCTAGATCCGTAACTATAGTTAGATCGTCCGATTTCGGCAAAACGTCGCGTTTCGTGCGCGGTTTCACGCAGGTTGACGCAGTGCGTCTACGCTGGGAAGCCGTTTTCGGCATTTGCTATACGAAGGCGCTTCGTATGCTGAAAATGTTCCCACACGGGAGTTTTCGGCCTTTTCGACGACGAAATCGGGGTGTTTTGAATCCTTTTCTGTCCGGATCGGTCCGGAACCGCTCCGAAAGGGCGGGGTTGCACCGCAAAACGGGTAGGTTCGTGTAGGTAGAGGTAGACGCGGACGGGTGGTTCCGGACCGAGCGGAATGGCTCAAAACGGCTTCTCACGGATACGAATACGCGCGAAGCCGCGTGGCGGTTTGCTAGTGGAACAGGAGACGTTCCGTAGCCGTTCGCCAATCGTTGATGTGATCCGCATTGACTCCCTGCAACACTGCGTCGCGGGACAACACGCCTTCCAGGCCGTTAACGAACGACTCCTGAGTGAAGCAGTAGCCGTATCTTACGGTTTCGGCCAACGCTCCGGTCGGGACCACGAGCGGGGTTGCACCGCACGCTTGCGCTTCCACAGCGGCCAAGCAGAACAACTCGTTGCCGATGCCGGGATGGATCCAGAAGGCCGCCTGGCGGAGCAATTCGGCTACGTCTTGGTCCGTGAACCGGCCCGCGGCGTAGGCGGTCGAGACGAGGTGGTAGCCGTAGCGTTGCTCGAAGGCGTCGTCCTCCCACAACTGCCGCAACGGCTCCAGACCGCGGTCCGGAGACGAAGTGAAGGCGACCAACTTCCGCCGCGGACCCGGTGGCCCGTCCGGTGGGTAGTAGATCGACCGATCGATCCCAAGCGGTGCAACGACGACACGGCGCGGATCGCGGTGCAGCGACCGTGAGTAGTTCGAGATCACGTACAACTTCGACCCGAAGTGATCGGCGATCGCTTGGAGGTCGTCGTAGCCTTCCGACTGGTCGCCGTAGTGGAAGTCGTGCCACACCCGCACGTTCGCGGTGTACGACCTTCCGATGGAAAGATCGACCTCGCGAGGGTTGCAGACCAGGATCTGGTCGTAGAACGGCCGCGCGGCCGCGCGGGGCACCGCAAACACTCCCGGAGCGACCTCGTCGCCCCAAGCGCCGTCCATCTCGACGTCGACCTGGTCGAAGCCGAGTTCGCGAGCGGCCACGGCGGTGTAGCGGTAGAACTTCTCGGTCCCCCGCTGCGGCGCCTGGAGGGCGAAGTGGAAGGCCGGAGGCAAGTGCTCCGTGACGATGAGCAGCCGCGTCATTGGCCGATCCCGAAGACGAGGGTCAACTTCGCCGCCGCTGCCGCGGCCCCGAACGCCCCGATCGGCAGCAAGAACTTGCCGCTGACGCGGGCGATCGGTTTCGAGTCCAGCAGGAAGGCGAGGCCGAAGACGGCACAGAAAGAGAAGAAGGAGGTGAGGGTGAGGAAGAAGAGGACTTGGTAGACGAGGTTCATCGGGTTTGCTCCAGGGCTTCCTTGAGGTGGTCGTAGACAGCGCCGTCGACGGTGGTGGCGACGGCCGTCTCCACGGCCGCGCGCAAGATCCGCAACTTCTGCGTCGTGGTGTAGCCCTTACCGTAGGCAGCGTTGGCCGCCCGGCAAGGGCCACACCGGCACTTGTGGTTGACGTAGGTGGAACGCAGGCCGTGTCTCATGAGAGGCCCCCAAGACCGCCCTCGGCGATGAAGCGCTCCGGCCCCGTGCGGCCGATCTCGCGGAGGCGCTGCTCCAACTTCTCGACGCGGGCCACGAGGGCGTGGATGTAGTCCTTGTCAGACTGCTCCTCAGCGGCGTAGAGGTTGCCGTTGCCGACGAAGATGTGGGTCGCGCCGTGTCGGCGTGCTGCCGAAATGGCCTCCTCCACGGCGTAGAGGGTCAACATCTGGTCGTCGGTCAGCGCGGCCGTGCCGGGGATGACTTTGATTTCGCGTTTCACTCGCCACCCCCGATGCCGAAGACCGGCGACGTGCGGAACGCGGCGGAGGCGCCGCTCGGGAGCGCGACCTTCGGAGCCGTCAAACTCCGGAGCCGCTCCACCTCGCGTTCGAGTCGGGCGATGTACTCCGCGTCGGACTCGGCCCGTCCGGGGTAGACGCACCCGTCCTCGATGACGACGTGGGAGTAGCCTCTGGAGGCTGCGGCCGCGATGAGGTTGTCGCACAGCTTCTCGAACTCGGCGAGTGAGAAGTCGCCGTCGAGGTGGCCGACGGAGTCGGCGTCCACAGGAATCTTGATGTCTCGTTTCACGGTTGCTCCTTGGTTCAGGCCACCGTACCCACGCCTCAGACACCGACAAGTCCCCGTGGTACGCTTGAGGCAACCATGTCTTCCAAAAGCGCCGAAACCACTCCGATTGGTGTCCCTGGCCTCGACCACTCTGGGGGCCTGATCCGGGAGGAACTCAACCCGAACCTCAAGGGTGGCCGAGCCATGGCCATCTACGAGGAGATGTCGGAGAACGACGCCACCATCGGCGCCGGGTTGTACTCCATCGAGGGCTTCCTGCGGCGCCTGGTCGGCGACGTGGAGCCGTCCATCGAGGGCGACGCCACGGCTGAGGCCGAGGCCGAGTTCGTCGAGTCCTGCATGAACGACATGTCCCGGCCCTGGGGCGAGTTCATCGCCGACACGACGCTGATGCTGCGCTACGGCTTCTCGATCCACGAGACGTACTACAAGATCCGCCGCGGCCCCAACTCCAAGTCGAAGCGCTTCAAGTCCCGCTTTTCGGACAACCGCGTGGGCTGGGGCGACATCGCCACACGCGCCCAGAAGTCGATCGACCGCTGGGACATCGACCCGCACACGGGCGAGATCTACGGCTGCTACCAGCGCAACCCCGTCGACCACTCCGTCGACATCTACCTGCCCATGGACCGCTGCGTGCTGTTCCGCACGTCGGCCTACAAAAACAACCCCGAGGGCCGCGCTCTCGACCCAGAAACCCCGATCCCTACCCCGAGAGGGTGGCGGTTGATGGACGATCTCCGGCCCGGAGACCAAGTCTTCGACGAGCAGGGCCACGTGCGCTACGTAACGGCGCGCAAAGACTGGGAGAATCGACCGTGCTACCGACTGCGGTTCGAGGACGGCTCCGAAGTTGTTGCGGACGCCAATCACCAGTGGGTTACGCAGAACGCAAGTGAACGCTACGATGTCGGCAATCCAGGGCGCTCCGGCCTCCGTACGACGGCGGAGATCGCCACCTCGGTCAAGGGCTCGCAGGGGGCCTCGAATCACTCAGTGGCCTTGTGCGGCGCACTGGACTACCCGCGTCAACATCAGATCATCCCGGCCTACATCTTGGGTCTGTGGTTGGGGGACGGGACCTCGCTGTCGGGCTCCATCTCCGCCCATGTTGACGACGTCGACATCTGGCTTCGGGAGATCCGGAACGCGGGCTATCAAGCGGAAGTCGCGAAGAACGGCGGCACAGAGGGCAAAGGGCGCCTGATCCGTGTCTACGGGCCGGAGGGACGCAAGGATACCAACGGGGGCTTGATCTACCAGTTGCGTGCTTTGGGTCTGTACGCCAACAAACACATCCCACAGTCCTACTTGCACGGCGATCGACAGCAACGCCTCGATTTGCTCGCTGGCTTGATGGACAGCGACGGCCACATCTCCGCGTCCGGGCAGTGCGAATTCAGCAACGTCAACGAATCCCTGGCCCTCGGCGTCGCGGAACTTGTGCGCTCCCTGGGGGCCAGCGCCTTCGTCACCACGAAGCGTAACTCCGCGGGGAACACCGCGTACCTCGTCAAATTCAGTCCGACCTTCACCGTGTTCCGTCTCCCGCGCAAGACGGCACGGATCAAGCCGGTTCGCGCCCGAGCCAAGCACTACATCCGCTCTTGTGAGCCTGTCGAACCGCGCCGGACCGTTTGCATCGAAGTTGACGGCCCGAGCCATATGTTCCTTTGCGGCCGGGGCATGGTGCCTACGCACAACTCGGTCCTGCGGCCGGCCTACCGCGCCTGGTACTTCAAGAAGCGCCTCGAAGAGGTCGAGGCCATCGGCCTGAACCGCAGCCTCGTCAACACCCTCGTGTACGAGTTGCCGCCCCGATTCATGTCGGCGAGCGCCACCGCCGAGGAGAAGGCCGTCCGCGCCGGTGCCGAGCGCACGGTGTCGTTGCTCTCCAAGGACCGGCTGACCGGCCTCGTGATCCCGTCCGAACTCGACACGCAAGGCAAGCCGACCGGCTACAAGGTCCGCTTGCTGAACGCCTCGGCAACGCAACTCTCGACCGACCCCGTCATCCGCCGCTACGACGTCCGCATCCTCCAGGTGCTGGCCGCCGAGTTCCTCGCGCTCGGCACGGAGAAGACCGGCTCGTTCGCGATGGCGGTGGAGAAGAACACCAACTTCGTCCGGTCGCTCGAACGCTTCGCAGACATCGTCGCGGCGCAGATCAACACCGTGTTGATCCCCGAGTTGATGAAGCGCAACGGCGTCGACGAGAAGTATTGGCCGCGCTTCTGCTTCAAGCCCATCGACAAGGTCGACGTCGCGGCGCTCGGGTTGTTCATGTCGCAGGTCGGCGACCACGTCCAGCACACGCTGAAGACGGAGAACGCCCTCCGCGAGCGCGCGCAACTCCCGCCGTTGTCGGAAGAGGAGTGGGCCGAACTCGAAGCGAAGGCTGAAGAGGCGGCCGCGGCCGAACTCGAAGCTGCCGCAAAACAGCCTGCTACAATGAAAAACGAATGAAGTCAACCAACCTTCTTGAGGTCCGCGCGGCGGGCAAGGACGAGGCCGAACTCCTCGTCTACGGCACCATCGGCGAGTCCTGGTGGTCCGACAACTCGACTTCGGCGAAGTCGGTGGTCGACGCGTTGAACGCGCTGCCGAAGTCCACCAAGACGCTGACCGTCCGCATCAACTCCTTCGGGGGTTCGGTTGCCGACGGCCTGGCCATCTTCAACTCGCTCAAAGCTCTCCCCGCCCGCAAGGTCGTGAAGATCGACGGCGTCGCCATGTCCATCGCGTCGCTCATCGCGATGGCGGGCGACGACGTTCAGATCCCGAAGACCGCTCTGTTCATGGTGCACGCGCCGTGGTCGGGCGGTGGCGGCAACGCCAAGCAGATGCGTGAGGCCGCTGACGTCCTCGACAAGTTCGCCGAGGCGATGATCTCCGCGTACGTTGGCAAGACCGGCAAGACCGAGGACGAGATTCGCGCGCTGCTCACGGACGGCGAAGACCACTTCTACACGGGTGCCGAAACCGTGGCCGCTGGCTTTGCTGATACACTGCTCGATGATGGTGCACAAGAGGCTTCGACCGCCCGCGCGCTCGCCTCCGCCCCTGCCTGGATTCAAGTCGCTGCGATGGCAGCGGCCAACCGCGCGAACGCCGCGCTCATGGATGTGAAGATGCCCGAAGTTGACACCCCCGTCCCCGCCCCGGCCGAGCCCGTCGCAGAAGTGCCTGCCGCGCCCACCGCCGCGGTGGTCGACGCAGTCGCCGCTGCCGAGGCCCGCGCGGCCGAAGCCCTCGCCCGCCTCGCCCAGGTCGAAGCCGCTCTCGCGGCCGAGAAGGAAGCGAAGGAAGTCGCCGCGTCCGTCACCTTCGTGAAGGAGACGTTCGCGAACCTGCCCGGTGACCCCGTCGCCCTCGGCAGCGCCCTCCGCGTGCTCGCGAAGGCCGATCCGAAGGCCCACGAGGCCGTGGTCGCGACCCTGAAGGCCGCCAACGCCCTCGCCGCTCCCGCCCTCGAACCGCGTGGCCTCGCGCCTCCGGCCACCGACGCCACCGACTCGGCGCAGACCCAGATCGACCGCCTCGTCGACGCAACGATGAAGGCGAACCCCTCCCTGACGACCGCGGCCGCGAAGACCAAGGTCTACCTCGAAAACCCCAAGCTCGTCGCCGAGGCTCGCGCCGACGCCACGCAGAAGGACTGAATCATGGCCGTTGGAAACCGCTACCTTGAGTGTGACACCCGCTCCGTCGCTTCGGCGATCAGCGCCGCGTCGCAGGCTTTCACCTTCGTCAACCTGACGTCGGCCGGCGCCGTGGTCCCCACGAACGCCAACACCGACTTCCCCTTCGGCGTCATCCAGGACCTCGCCAACCGCGGTGAGATGTGCACCGTGGCCGTGAAGGGCGAGACCAAGGTCCGCTCGGGCTCGGCTGATCTCGCCGTCGGCGACATCATCGGCGCCGACTCCACGGGCCGCGCCATCAAGCTGACGCCGGGCACGTCGACGGGCTTCTACGCCGTCGGCCGCGTGACCCACGTCGACGGTTCGGACAACGACGGCGCGCTGGTGACGGCTCGCATCGACTGCACCGTGCCCAACCGCAACCTCTGAACCACCTCCAAGAAGGATCTGACACATGCCTCAGCCCAACCGCCTCTCGACGCACATCGACAAGTTCCTCACGGACATGTCGATCGCGTTCACCCAGGATCCCGGCGACTACGTCGCGGGGCTCGCACTGCCGACCAAGCCGGTCACCAAGCAGAGCGACAAGTACGTCGTGTACGACAAGGGCGCCTTCCTCCGCGACGACGCGAAGCTCCGCAAGGCGGGCTCTGAGTCGGTCGGCGGTGGGTACTCGCTGTCGAACGACTCCTACTACTGCGAGAAGTACGCCCTCCACGTCGACGTGGATTGGGACGAACTCGCGAACGCGGACGAGCCCATCGACATCGAGCGCGACTCGATGGTCTACCTCGCCGAGGCGATGAAGATCCGCCGCGAGAAGCTGTTCGCCGACGCCTGCTTCACCACGGGCGTGTGGACCGAGGACGTGTCGGGCGCCGGTACCACGCTGTGGACCGACTACGTCGCCAGCGATCCGATCAAGCTCGTCGACCAGGCGAAGCGCAACGTCCGCGTCCGCGCGGCCCGCGACCTGAACATCGCGATCATGGGTCTCGACGTGTTCAACGCCCTGAAGGAACACCCCGACTTCGTCGACCGCATCAAGTACACGTCGCAGGACTCGATCGACGAAGCGATGATTGCGAAGCGCCTCGGCGTCTCGCGCGTCGTCGTCGCCAAGGCCCTCGTGGACTCGGCCCCGGAGGGACGCGGCAACGCGGCCACCCTCGGCTTCATCCTGAACCCGAAGTCGATGCTGCTCCTGCACTCGACGCAGTCCGTGGGTCGTCTGACGCCCACCGCCGCGGCCCGCTTCGCGTGGACCGGCTCCTCGCACCTGCCGCGCCCCATGGGCGTCGCCAGCCGCAAGTTCGACATGGACAACATCCAGGCGACCCGGCACGAGACGGAGATCACCGAGGACATCAAGGTCACGGCCCCCGATCTCGGCGTGTTCATCAACAACATCGTGGCCTGAACACGGTGGTTGAGTGAGCAAGGAAACGGCCCCGAATTCGGGGCCGTTTCTCATTCGCCAGTCTCGTCGTAGTAGACGACCATCTCCTCCGGGGTCATCACGGAGAGAAGGATGTCGAGGGCGACGCGGAGCCGTCTGACGGCCTGCTGCGCGTCGTCGAGGTCGCCCTCCGCGACCCGCAGGTCCTCAAGCGTTCGGATGGCGACAGCGGTTCGCGGCGTCATGGCGTGTCCCCTCCCTCGTCGAAGTAGGCGTCCATCTCCTCTTCGGAGAGGCCGAGAAGGAGGTTGTCGAGGTCGGCTTCGATGCGCTCACGGACGCGGCGCGCGTCCTCTTCGGCCTCCGCGGCGTCGATGAAGTGGTTGTACTTGAGGAGGGCTTTCTGCACGGCGGGGGTCATTGGCATTGCTCCAGGAGGTCGTTCCCGACCTCGATGACGTGTTCGACTTGGTACAGGCACTGTTCGGCGATCTGTTGCGCCTCGCGGAGTTCGTCGCGGTAGATCAGGCGGCCGACCTGGAGGCCGCAGTTGCCACACTGGATCGCGACGTTGATGATGAGAATGGTGGCGAAGGCGAGGTCACGGTTCACGTTTTCTCCTTGGTTTTGGCGAAGAGGATGCGGAAGTTGTCGATCTCCCACTTCACATTGGAGAGAAAAAGGCTCGGCCCGCCTTGGTCGAAAGCCTCTCCCGCCTCCTCCACCAGATCGTCGACGAGGGAGCCGTCGCAGGTGATGGCCGACAGCAGTGCCCGGTAACCGTCGAGACATTCTTTCTTGTTCACGACTTGCGCTCCTTGGTTTTGGCGAAGGCGAGGGCCGCAGCCCACCCCCCGCGTGCGTACGCGTCGATGAGCCCAACGACGTCGACGTCGTCGAGGACGAACAGGTCCTCCAGGGCTTGCAGGTAGCCGTCCTCGTAGCCGTCGGCGTAGAGATTGTCTCCGAAGTCGTCGCTCACACCGCCACCTCCTTCATGAAGAACTCGCGGGCGCGGCCCTTCTTGCGGGCGGCGACGAGGACGTCGCGGAACTGCGGGATCTTCGGGAACGGGACGTGTGGCATGGTGTTGACCTCCTGCGTGGTATCCTAGGAACCGCATCCGGCCCGACAAGGCCCCACCAGAGGTTTTCGTGAAATTCACCGTCCTCCGCGAGTTCACGCATGGCAAAGAGCAAGCCCAAAAGGGCTCTGTCATCGAACTCGAAATGACTTCCCGCGTCCAGAAGATGATCGAGCAGCGCTACCTGCTGATCGCCGAGGCCGACGCTCCCTCCAAGACCACGAAGGCGGCCAAGGCCGCGAAAGGCGACTGACTCATGGGCGTTCAGAAGATCTCGAAGGGCCGCGTCGTCGCTGGCCAACTTGACCAAGGCGTCGGCCCCCGCGCGCTCCGTCTCCAGGTCACCTCCCTCGCCACGACCGGGCCGTTCGCGACCGGCCTCAAGGTGCCGCCCAACAGCCGCATCCTCGACGCCGTCCTCGTGATGAACTCGCAGGCGTCGATGGCGACCCCGCTCGTCGACCTCGGCGTGACCGCGTCGGCGGCGTTCCTGCTCTCGGGCGTGAACGTCGACTCCGCGGGCGTCAAGCAGGGCTCGCTCATCGCGGGCGCCGTGACGGTCGGCACCGGCCTCCTCGAAGGCGCCGCGGCCTCGGGCGGCTTCACCCGCAAGCCGTTCGTGACGCCGGCCTCGGGCGAGACCGAGATCACGCTCTCGCCGCGCACACTCCCGAGCCGTTTCGACGGCACGGTCGTGGTCCAGTTCGAGAAGCTCTGACGCGAAGGCGCACACCGTGGCCCACCTCGTCATCGACATTTCAAGCGGTGACGCGGTGGGTCTCCCCATTGAGGAGGTTGTGAAAAGTGACGTGGACGTACGATCCCACATGGTTGAGCCTCGCCTCATCGAGCACGTCTTCGATGACGAAGGTGCGCCTCCTCGTGGGGGACACGGACACGACCCGGCAACAGCTCCTGGACGAGGAGATCTACTTCGTCCTGACAGCGCAGCCCATCGTCAACTTCGCCGCGGCTGACTGTGCAGACCTCCTGGCCGCGAAGTACGCGTTCCAGATCAACACCGAGAACTCGAAGCTGGCGATGTTCGCGGCCGCGCGGCACAAGCACTACGCGGACCTCGCGAAGCGCATGCGCGACAACGGCCCCGGCGAGACGCCGGGCGGCGCGGGCGCCGGCCTGATCGTCGGCTCCAACTACGCTGGCGGCATCTCCGTCGACGCCAACGACACCATCGAGTCCAACACCGACAACGTCCTGCCTCCGGTCGCGATCGGCCAGGACGACTACGACCTCGCGGACAACCCGCTCCTCGGGGAGGAGTGATGGACGCCTACCTCAAGCAGCAGCTCCGTCAGGTGGTCACCGTGGCGACGCCGACGGGCGCCCTCGACGCGGCCGGCCAGGCGGTCGTCGGCTCCACCGCGACGTTCCCGTGCCGCTACGAGTGCTCGTTCCGCGAGGTCCCGATCTACGGCGGCGTCGAGGAACGGACGATGCACTTCCTCGTCCTCGACGAGACCTTCAACTTGACGCCGGTGCAGGCCCGCAACGCGCTGTTCTGGCTGCCCGGCTTCGACGCCACGGACGCGTCGTTGGCGCGGCGCGCAAAGGTCGTCGAGTACCTGCCCGACGAGAACGGCGTCATCGACCACGTCGAGGTGACGCTGTGAGCCTCAAGGTCTCCGGCAGCCAGGCGCTCAAGGACGTCCTCCGCCGCTTCCCCAAGGGCGCGAAGGCGGCAGCCGCCGTGGCCCAACTCAACGCCGCCCACCGGATCCTGCCCATCGCGCAGGAGCGGGCGCCGTACGAACACGGCACCCTCGAAGACTCGGCGTACATCTCGAACCCGAACTACTCGAACCACGCCGTCACCGTCGAGTACGGCTTCGGCGGCGCGGCCGTGCCCTACATGGTCCGCCAGCACGAAGACCTGTCCTACCAGCACCCCGGTGAGCACACCCGCACCGACGACCCTGGCCGCGCCGCGCAAGGCCAGGCGAAGTTCCTGGAGTCCGCGGTCAACGAGAACCAGGACGTCATCGAGGACGAGTACCGCCGCGCTATCGCGCACTTCGCGCGGACGGGGTCCATGCCGCCTGTGCGTGAAGGCCCGATCACCAAGAAAGCGCCCTCCTGATGTCTGTCGAACTCGACGTCCGAAACTACCTGCTGGGGTCCGTCGCCTCGTGCACGGCGTCGAACACGTTCGTCGGTCCGTGGCGCAAGACGAATCCCTCGGGCGGCCTCGTCGTCGCGGTCCAGTCCTACGGCGGTGAGCGCCCCTACGGCTTCCTCGACGGCCGCAAGAACAAGCCCTACCGGCCCGGTCGGTTGCAGATCAAGGTCACCTCGCCGGTCAACGGCTACCTCGTCGGCAAGTCGATGGCTGACAAGTTGTGGCTGGCGATGGACCGCGTGTCGCCGGCCTCGCTCGGCTCGGCGACGTCGAACTACTACGTCCGCGTCATGCCGCTCCAGGCGGAGCCGATTCACATTGGCCAAAACGACACCGAGCAGGACCAATTCTCCATCAACGTTGAACTCAGCCACGGCGGATTCAACGGTGAGGTGTACGCGATGTTCATGGGCTCCTCGGCTGTTGCGATCGACACCGAGGCCGAGGTCCTCGCGGAACTCGACGCCGGGTCGACCTGGCAGCCTCCGGGCAACGTCACGCTCAACGTCGGCACGGGCGAGTACGGCTGGCTGGTCTTCCCGACGGCCCTCGACATCGACACCTTCACGGTCAACGGCCTCACGGGCGGCTTCGTCCTCATCGGCAGTGCTACGATCAACGGCATCCCGAGTGCCATCTGGCGTACAGCCCAGCAGTCCCTCGGCGTGATCGACGTGGAGTACACGAAGTGACGACACCCGGCGCCGTTTTGACAATCAGCACGATTGAGCCGCAGAACGACGGCGTCTTTCCGGTCGTCGCTGACACCCACGTCAAGGGCGGCCTCCACGCCGTGGACTCGATCGCGGCGCGTGACGCGATCCCGCTCGAACGCCGCACGGTCGGCATGCGCGCCGTCGTCACGTCGACGACACCCTTCCTCGAATTTGAACTCACGAACGCCTCGACCTGGACCCTCGTCGCCTCCGGTGGCGGGGGCGGCGCGGTCGACTCGGTGAACGGGGCGACCGGCGACGTCGTCCTCACGGCTGGGTCCGTCGGCGCGGCCTCGTCGGCCGACTTCTCCACGCACGTTTCCTCGGTCACGGCCCACGGGATCTCCGGTTACGGCGCTTCACTGGTCTCGGCGGCGTCGGCGTCGTTCGCCCGGACCGTACTCGGGCTCGGGTCGGCGGCAGTGGCGTCGACCTCTGATTTCGTGCTCGCAGGCGCGGCCGCGTCTTCGGCGGCGTTCGCGGCTCACGTCTCGGCCGCGACAGCCCACGGCATCTCCGGCTACGGGGCTTCGCTGGTCTCGGCGGCGTCGGCCTCCTTTGCGCGCACCGTACTCGGGCTCGGGTCCGCAGCGGTGGCGGCAACGACCGACTTCACGGCTGCGGGGGCCGCAGCGACCTCGGCCGCGTTCGCGGCACACGTGTCCTCGGCGACGGCCCACGGAATTTCCGGCTACGGCGCTTCCCTCGTTTCGGCGGCGTCGGCGTCCTTCGCTCGGACGGTGCTCGGACTTGGGTCGGCGGCGGTAGCCGCGACGACCGACTTCGTCGCAGCCGGCGCCGCGGCGTCGTCGGCCGACTTCTCGACGCACACCGCTGCGATCCTCGTCCACGGCATCTCCGGCTACGGTGCGTCGTTGGTGTCGGCCGTGTCCGCCTCGTTCGCGCGCACCGTCCTCGGACTCGGGTCCGCCGCCCTCGCTGCGACTACGGACTTCACGGCTGCCGGTGTGGCGGCGTCCTCGGCGGCGTTCGCGGCCCACGTCTCGGCTGCAACAGCCCACGGCATCTCCGGCTACGGCGCTTCGCTCGTGTCGGCTGCCTCGGCGGCCCTCGCTCGAACGGTCCTCGGTCTCGGCTCCGCCGCCGTCGCCGCCACGACCGACTTCACGGCGGCCGGCGCGGCCGCGTCTTCGGCAGCGTTCGCGGCCCACGTCTCCTCAGCGACGGCGCACGGCATCTCCGGCTACGGCGCTTCGCTGGTGTCGGCGGCTTCGGCGTCGTTCGCACGCACGGTGCTCGGCCTCGGTTCCGCCGCCGTAGCGGCCACGACCGACTTCGTCGCGGCCGGCGACGTCCGGCTGACGGCGTTGTTCTCGACGGCGTCGAACGGCCTCGTCCCCGCAGCGACCTCGACGACCCAATTCCTTCGCGGCGACGGCACCTGGGCGACACCCGCGGGCGGTGGCGGCGCGGTCGACTCCGTCAACGGCGCCACGGGCGCGGTCGTGCTCACGGCCGGCTCCGTCGGTGCGGCGTCGTCGGCGGAGTTCTCGACCCACGTCTCGTCGATCACCCCTCACGGCATCTCCGGATACGGGGCGTCACTGGTCTCGGCTGCGTCGGCGTCGTTCGCTCGGACGGTGCTCGGCCTTGGCTCGGCTGCCCTCGCCGCGACGACCGACTTCACGGCTGCCGGAGCCGCGGCGTCTTCGGCGGCGTTCGCGGCTCACGTCTCGGCCGCCACCGCGCACGGGATCTCCGGCTACGGCGCCTCGCTCGTTTCGGCGGCGTCGGCGTCGTTCGCCCGGACCGTACTCGGTCTCGGCTCGGCAGCGGTAGCCGCGACGACCGACTTCACTCCGGCCAACACGTCGGCGACGTCGGCCGACTTCTCGACGCACACCGCTTCGGTCACGGCACACGGCATCTCCGGCTACGGCGCGTCGTTGGTCTCGGCCGCCTCCGCGTCCTTCGCCCGGACCGTCCTCGGGCTCGGTTCGGCGGCGGTAGCCGCGACGACCGATTTCACGGCGGCCGGCGTGGCGGCCTCGTCGTCGGCTTTCGCCACGCACACCGCGGCGGTCCTCGTCCACGGCATCTCCGGCTACGGCGCTTCGCTCGTGTCGGCGGCCTCGGCTTCGTTCGCTCGAACGGCCCTCGGCCTCGGCTCGGCGGCGGTAGCCGCGACGACCGACTTCGTCGCGGCTGGCGACGTGCGGCTGACGGCCTTGTTCTCGACGGCGTCCAACGGCCTCGTGCCTGCGGCGACGTCGACGACACAATTCTTGCGGGGTGATGGCACGTGGGCCACGCCGGCAGGCGGCGGGCTCTCCGACGGCAACAAGGGCGACATCACCGTCTCGGGCTCTGCGGCGACCTTCGCCATCAACCCCGGCCGCGTCGCGTTGGTGTCGTTGGCCTCGATGTTCGCCAGCCGCCTCCTTGGTCGTAGCAGCAGCGGCGACGGCGCGCCGCAAGAGATCTCCCTCCGCACGCCGCTGGAGATGGTCGGCTCGCAGTTGTCCCTCGGCGTCCCGGCCGCGGGTACCACGGCGTTCGTGATCGCGTCCGGCGCCACGTACGGCAACTACGTGTCGACGGCGACGGCTGCGGCCGCGCTGCCGGTGTTCTCGACGACGCTCCAAGGCGTCGTCCCGGTGGCCACCTCGACGACACAATTCTTGCGCGGTGACGGCACCTGGGCCACGCCCTCGGGCGGTGGCGGCGGTCTCTCCGACGGTGGCTACGGCGACATCACCGTCTCCGGCAGCGGCACCACGCTGACGCTGAATCCTTTGTCGGCGCTGACCCTCGTGACAGGCGCCGGTCCCACGGCCGCGTCGCCTGGGTACTTGATGCTGTTCGGCCGCGACGGCGTGCGGAAGGTGCCCGGCTTCGTCGGCCCGTCCGGCCAAGACACGACGCTGCAACCGTTCATCGCGCGCAACCGCGTGTCGTACTGGTCCGCGCCGGGCAACTCGACGACGGCTCCAGTCAACACCGGCAATGTGGCGCTCACCAACACCGGCACGTTGACCACGCGTTCGACGACGTCGGCGAGTTTCTTGTCGCCGGTGCGCCGCGTCGCGTACGTGTCCGGTGCGACCCTGAACGGCACGGCCGGCTACCGCCTGACCAACGCACCGTTCTTCCGTGGCAACGGCGCCGGCCGAGGCGGGTTCCACTACGTCGAGTTCTTCGCCGTGTC
>JACCDR012091716.1_pt1 | contig 21136 bp, 28 predicted proteins | sample 7446431 | NCBI WGS metagenome assembly JACCDR01 (sample SAMN15323443, study PRJNA562643) | freshwater metagenome | isolation source: river surface water | place: USA:Blue River Watershed | collected 2017-08-17 | reverse complement strand
GCCCTTTTGGCCGCACAATGGGCTAGCGCGCCGAACGAATCACGCTATAATCTTCCCAACCATGATCCCGACCTAAACCAAGGCCAGCACATGACGGACGAAAAACCAACCCTGATGGACGATCTCGAAAACCTGGCACGGCAGCACATCGGAAAAATCATCGTTGGGGGCGGATCAACCGTGTTGTCTGTCGTGTCAGCCGTCACGATCTGGTTCGCCGGCGAATACCAAGCCACGAACACACGCGGCATGATGACCGAACGAACGCTTGAAGCGCACACATTGGCCGAGCGCGAGAATTACGAATCGCTGATGACCGTGCTTGACGAGCTGCAGCACACCACGACCGCGATCAGGCAGGACGTGGCCGTGCTCAAGTACCGCATGGACGCACGCACTGGCAGCGTACCGGTGAACGCAGTACCGAAGCAGATTGAGCATTACCCAGAATTGCCGTAGACGAATACCGCCGCAGCGCCGGCAAACCAAGCCCGGGAACGTAATTTTGGATACTGGTCGGGGCGGCGGTTTGAAATAGCGCGTTCGTACCGATCCAGTACCCGGCAACTATCCGAGCCGGAGCGCAGGTAACCAATCCTGCACGCGCTGCTAATTGCAATACGCCGGGACGCCTCTTGACTGTGATACTACCCATGTGACAGGGTAGGCAAAGAGCAAAGCCCGACCCGAATTGACGGGTATCGCCAGCCAGACGTGGTTGGAGTCGGCGAATCTACCCTGGCCCGAGCGTACCGGTAGCCATAGAAAAAACACAATGCAACGCCGCTGGCCACGTTACGGCCATCACTGCCACCGCAAGGGCTTCACATGGACAATCTGGTATTTCTAACCGGCGTCGTGTTCGGCGTCATCCTGTACGGTCTGGTGCACGCGCTGATTTGGGTGCGCAGCTTGCACGACGATTGACTGTGGTAAAATACTCTCACTGCCGGATTGTGTCCGGCTGACTGCTGAGCAGCCGCCCTGAGGGTACCCGATGAACGACGACGATCCGCCGCCTGCATTGCCGGGCGAATTTGGCCAGAAACCGCACGAACCGACCGAGGAACTGCGGCAACAGGTGCAAGCATTGGCATCGTTCGGTGTCCCGCAAGAGGATATCGCGCTGTACATCGAGGTTGACCCTAAAACCCTGCGCAAACATTACCGGCGAGAGCTGGATATCGGTCTGATCCACGCCAACGCACAGGTTGCCCAACGGTTGTTCAAATCGGCCACCGTTGACGGCAATGTTGCTTCGATCATCTTCTGGCTGAAATCCCGCGCTGGCTGGCGTGAATCCGCACCGACCGGCACAGGCGATGCAACGGCCATTGCCCCGACGACCATCACGATAGAACGGCACAATGCGCGTATCGTTGAACAATCCGCAGGCTGATTTTCTTGAACTGCCGCACAAATTCCGCGCATTCGTTGCGGGGTTCGGTGGCGGCAAGACGTGGGTTGGCAGTACCGCGATGGGATTGCGGTATTACTCAGCGCCGCGCGTCAACCAGGCATACTACGCGCCGACGTATCCGCACATTCGGGATATTTTCTTCCCGACCATTGACGAGGTGGCGCACGGTCTCAACTTGCGCGTGGAAATTAAAGAGGCCAACAAGGAAGTCCATTTCTACAGCGGGCCAACGTATCGCGGTACCACGATATGCCGCAGCATGGAACGTCCGGCATCGATCATCGGCTACAAGGTCGGGCATTCGATGGTGGACGAGCTGGATACCATGGCCACCGAAAAAGCCCGCGATGCATGGCGCAAGATCATCGCCCGCATGCGATGGGAGAATGCGACGAACGGCGTGGACGTGACGACGACGCCAGAGGGATTCCGCGAAACGCACCGGCTGTTTGTGGCCATGCCAGCCGAACGCCCCGAACTGCGCAACACGTACGGCATCGTGCAGGCATCGACCCGCGACAACGAAGCGAACCTGCCCGAGGGTTACATTCAGTCGCTGATTGACACGTACCCGGCAGAACTGATCGAAGCCTACATCGACGGCAAATTCTGCAACCTGACCACGGGCACCGTTTACAACAAATACAACCGCAAGGCGCACGACAGCAGCGAGACGATCAAGCCCGGCGAACCGTTGTTTGTGGGCATGGATTTCAACGTTGGCAAGATGGCGGCTACCGTGTACGTGCAGCGCGCAAACGGTTGGCATGCTGTGGCCGAACTGCACGACGTATTCGACACGCCGGCAATGATCCGCAGGCTGCGCGACGAATACCCGAAACGCCGAGTAGTGGTTTACCCTGACGCCAGCGGCAAATCGTCGCACACGCAAAATGCCAGCGAGTCAGACCTATCCCTGCTGCGATCCGCCGGGTTTGAAATCCGCGTGAATGCATCAAACCCGCGAGTACGTGATAGAATTCTGGCGGTCAACAAGCAATTCGAACTCGGCAAGCTGTGGGTGAATTCGCGCACATGCCCGACGGTGGCGAAATGCTTGGAGCAGCAGGCATACGACGCAAGCGGCGAGCCTGATAAAAAATCCGGGTTTGACCACCAGAACGATGCGACAACGTACCCGATAGCATACGAATTCCCGATCATTCGCCCCGTGTCGGTCATCCGCATGGCGGGCGTGTAGAGGCGCAAACATGGCAACGAAACCGAAAGGCGTGGCGTACCAGCATCCCGAATACGACCGCATGCTTCCGCTGTGGCAGAAATGCGAACACTGCGCCGAGGGCGAGCATGCGATTCATGCTGCCAAAACGCTTTATCTGCCGCGATTGGCCGATGAAGAACCTGCCGATTACGACCAGCGACTGAACCGCACGCCGTTTTTCAATGCCGTGTGGCGCACGATTTCCGGCTTGAAAGGCACGATGTTCCGCAAGCAACCGATGCTGGATGCACCGCAGACCGTGGCCGATGCGCTGGTAGATGCAGACCTGGCAGGCACGCCGCTGGATATGCTGGTGCAGGAAACCGTTGAGGAGCTGCTGACCACGGGCCGCGCTGGCATCATGGTGGACTACCCGCGCGCTGAAATCAGGCCGGATATGACCGCCGCCGACGTTGCGCAGCTGGGCCTGCGCCCGTTTCTGTCGCTGTACCCGGCGCAGACGATCATCAACTGGCGCACTGGCCGCGTTAATAACGTAATGCAGCTGACGATGATTGTGCTGCGTGAAATTGTCACGGTGGCCGGCGAATCCGAATTCGACAGCAGCGAGTCGGTGCAATACCGAGTGCTGGATTTGGTGGGCGGCGTATATCGTCAGCGGATGTATCGGCAGACCGAAAACGGCGACGAGCTGGTATGGGAAACCGTACCAATGATGAATGGCAGGCCGCTTAACGCGATTCCGTTTGTGATATTCGGCGTGGATTCGCTGGGCTGGGACGTTGAAAGCCCGCCGCTACTGGATTTGGTCGAAATGAACCTGCACCATTACACCGTCAGCGCGGACTACGAACACGGCTGCCATTTTTCCGGCTTGCCCACTGCTGTGATATCCGGCTACACGCCAGCCGACGGCGAAACGATCCGCATTGGCGGCAAGGCTGTGATTGCGCTGCCAGCGCCAGAAGCGCGCGGATCGTACATGGAAGTGCAGTCAAATTTCGAGGCACTGCGGAAGAACCTGGACGAGAAAAAAGCCGAAATGGCTGTACTTGGTGCGCGCATGCTGGAAAACCAGAAAACCGCCGTGGAAGCTGCCGAAACGCTACGGCAGCGACAGGCTGGCGAGCAATCGGCATTGGCTGCACTGGCTGACGTAGTGAGCATGGGATTTACGCGGTCGCTGTCGGTATTCGCCGCATGGATGAACGCAGCCGGCGAGGTTGCGTACCAGATCAACAAGGATTTCATACCGGTTGGTATGACGGCGCAGGAACTGACTGCGCTGGTTGCCGCGTGGCAGTCCGGCGCTATCAGTGGCCAGACGCTGCATGCGAATCTGCAAGCTGGCGAGATCGTGGACGCTGAGACCAGCTTCGAGGAAGAACAGGAACGCATTGCATCCAGCGCGCCACGGTTGGTAGGTGGCGACGCATGACGCAGGGCGATTACTACGTGGTGGCAGTGGGCCGAACGCTGGTAGAGACGATCTACCTGTTGTCGCTGGTTCGACTGCCGATTGAACCGGAAGATTCCGCCCGCGTGAAACGATACGCCACAGGATCGGCTGCACAACGCGACGTACTGGCTCTGGCTGACGTTGGCGTGCATGCCACTGTTGAATACGTGGGGAGCCTGCATTGACCACGCAATTCGACACTGCCGTTGAATTCCAGCTTGACGCAATGCGCGTCAGTGCCGGCGCGCAACGTGCTGTGCTGCGAATCTTGCGCGATCTGGAACGCGATCTGGTGGGCCGTCTGACAGGTTCGCTGACCGATTGGAGCCGGGCACGCATCCGGCAACAGCTGGCAGAAACGCGGGCAACCATCGCGGCGATTTATGGCGATGCTGCTGCCGTGTCGCAGGATGCCGCCGAAGCTGTGGCTGATGTTGCTGTGCGCGTGACGGCGGGCAGTATCGTGGTGGGCACCGAGGTTTCCGTGCTGCCGACCGCCGCCGTGCTGGAAACGCTGGCCGGCAACGCGATTGTGCAAGGGGCTGTGCAGCGCGAATGGTGGCAGAAGCAGTCCGCTGATACCGCGTTCCGATTTGCTGCCGAGGTGCGCCAGGGTATCGCAGCCGCCGAGACGAACCAGCAGATTATCCAGCGCGTTCGGCGCGTGATGGACGTATCGCGGGCGAACGCTGCGGCATTGGTGCAGACGTCGGTTGCGACCGTGGCCAACGATGCGCGGCAGGCGGTATTTGATGCGAACGCGGATATAATCAAGCGTTACAGGGCTGTGGCGACGCTGGACACGCACACATGCACGCGGTGCGCGCCGTTGGATGGGCTGCAATGGTTGCCCGATGGGAAACCGTACGGCGGGCACAAACAGCCTATGCCGCGATACCCGCTGCACTACAACTGCCGGTGTTTGATGATTCCGGTTGTACTTGACGGGCCAATCGAAGGCCAGCGCGCAACGGCGGGTGGGCCGGTTTCCGCGTCCCTGACGTTCAATGGCTGGCTGGAACGGCAACCGAAGGCGAAACAGATCGAAGTGCTAGGCAAAGGCCGCGCCGAACTGTACCGCGCTGGCAAGATTACGCTGATGGATTTGACCAGCGGGGCGGGCAGACCGTTGACGCTGGACGAATTGCGCAGCAAGTACGCATGATTTCGTGGCAGAGCCACATAACGCCCGGAGGGCATACGCATGAGCACCAAAATCGAACTGACCGCCGAAGAACTGGACGCGAAGATTGCCGAAGCAGTGGACGGCCTGAAAGCGAAAAACGCCGAACTTTTGGCCGAAGTGAAGAAATACAAAAAGGGCCAGACGGTTGACCCGGCAGAGGTTGATAAGTTGGAGTCCCAGATTGCCGAACTTCAAGGCAAATTGACAACCGCCGAAAAAGCGGCGAAAATAGCCACCAAAGAAGTCGATACCGTTCGGAAGCAGTTGGAGTCTGAATCCGCATTCAACCAGAGGTTGCTTGTGGACAACGGACTGACCGACGCGCTGACGAAGAACGGCGTCACGAACCCAGTGCATTTGAAGGCGGCGAAAGCATTGCTGGCACAGGGCATCAAGATTGAAGCTGACGGCGAAAACCGGGTGGCGAAATTCGGCGACAAACCGCTTGCCGACGCTATCAAGGAATGGGCCGGCAGCGACGAGGGCAAGCATTTTGTTGCTGCGCCCGGAAACGCTGGCGGCGGTGCTGCTGGTAGTAAATCGGGCAACGGTGGGGCCGGTGCTGGAAAAGGCAAAGCTGACGGAACGCCACAAGAGCGGGCCGCCTATTTTGCAAGCAAGTTTGATTTTTCAGCCACTTAACGCGAGGTAACACGCAATGGCCCTAACCAACATGAAGGTTTTCAACGAATATGTCCGCGAGGCGACCATTGAAACCGTCGCCCAAATGGTGGACAAATTCAACGCCGCATCCGCTGGCGCAATCCAGCTGAGCACATCCGGCTTTGACGGCGATTTCCTGCTGAAATCGATGTTTTCGAGCCTGCACTCGGCACAGCGCCGGGTTGACCGCTATGCCACCAATACCAGCGCGTCCAGCACTCAGCTTGCACAGCTGCAGCATGTGACCGCGAAGGTTGCCGGCGGTTTTGGCCCGATTGAATGGGAGCCTTCGCAGCTGCGCTGGGTTGGCGATAACCCTGCTGTTGCCGTTGAAGTGATCAGCCGCAACATGGCAGAAGCGATCATGAAGGATATGCTGAACGCTGGCATTGCATCGGCTGTCGCAGCTATGGAAAACGTGGGCGCAACCGTGACCTACGATACCAGCACTGGTCGCGCTATCACGTACCGCGATATCAACAACGCGCATGCGCTGTTCGGCGATTCCAGCCAGCTGATCGTGTGCGACGTCATGGACGGCACCACGTATCACAACCTGATTGACGCGAACCTGGCCAACGCCGTGCAGCTGTTCGTCGCCGGCAACGTGACCGTGGTCAACATCCTGGGCAAGCGCATCGTTGTGACCGATGCCCCGGCCTTGCGTGAAACGCCTGCCACGTCCACCAACGACATTAAGGTGCTGTCGCTGGTACAGGGCGGCATAGTGGTTCATGATGCTGGCGATCTGGTGACAAACATCGAAACCAGCAACGGCAGCCAGCGCATCAAAACAACCATGCAGGCAGACTATACCTTCGGCCTCGGTTTGAAAGGCTACGCTTGGTCTACTTCGGTCGCATCGCCGACCGATGCCGAGCTGGCCACCGGTTCGAACTGGACGAAGATTGCAACCAGCGTGAAACACACTGCTGGCGTGCTGACTCTCTCGCAGGCCGCATAACGGTAGCGCAAGGGATCGAAGGGGCCAGCAATGGCCCCTTTTTTTATGGCTGATCTGAAACGATGGGGAAACCCGAATAACTACCACGCCGACTGGCAAGAGCGCGGGCGAATCGTTGCGCGCTACTTGGCAGGCTGTCGCCGTGTTGCCGATTTCGGCGCTGGCACGCACGCATTGCAGCCGATGCTGACGGGCGCGGAATACCTGCCCATTGATGTTGTGAGCCTGAAACCGGGCACCGTCGTGGTCGATCTGGATAGCGATTGGAATACCGGCATTGCCGCCGACTGCGACGGCATTGCGGTTGCCGGCTTGCTGGAACACTTGGCCGATCCGACGCGGTTCCTGTGGCAGATTGCCGGCATCGGGCAAACGTGGGCAGTAACGTACATGGACGCCGCGAAACATCGCCACAAACTGCTGACGGTGGCCGAATTGGAATGCTGCTTCCGCGCTGCCGGTATGGCAATCACAGACCGCGCACGATGGCACAACCAGAACATCTACCGGCTGGCTCGCCGCTGAGGGTATGGTGGTCACGCTCGCCGGCTCCGGGCAATTTCGGCGACGTGCTAACCCCGTGGCTGCTGCGGCATTACGGCATCGCGCACGCCTACGAAAACCGGAACCGGGCAGACGCTATCTGCATCGGATCGATCATCCGGCACGCACGCGCTGGAATGCTGGTACTCGGTTCCGGCGCGATGGCGCGCACCGACCAGCCAAACCCTGCCGCCCGTTACGCATGGGTGCGCGGGCCGATCACTGCCGAACTGGTGCGACGGGCTGGCGGCGACTGTCCCGACGTGTACGGTGATCCTGCCATGCTGCTGCCGAGGATATTCCCGCGCACGGTTGAGCCGGTGCATGAGGTGGGCGTTTTCCCGCATTACGTTGACATGCCAGAATGCGCCAGGTTCCCCGTGGTGATCAACCCGCTGGATCCGGCGCCCGAGGTATTGCGCCGGCTGTGGGCGTGCAAGCGGATCGTGTCCAGCTCGCTGCATGGTATCATCGCGGCGCACGCATACGGCATACCGGCTGCATGGGTGCGATTCAGCGACCGGCTGGACGGCGACGGCACGAAATTCGACGATCATGCGCAGGCTGTGGGCTTGCCGTCGATGCCGTTGTCGACAATGGACGCCCCGATATTCACGACCGCGAGATATGATGACGACGCAATCAACCGAATCCTGCAATCTGTGCGTGCTACGGTCGGGCGGTGATTACCTGCCCGAGCATGTGCAGCGATTGGCCGCGATGGTGCCGGGTTTGGTGGCGCTGTCAGACGTGCCGATCGACGGCGTGCCGACAATCCCGCTGGCATACGATTGGCCGGGTTGGTGGGCGAAAATGGAGCTATTCCGGCCTGATATTGCCGGGCATGTGTTTTATGCCGATTTGGACACCACAATCCTGCGTATGCCTGCTATGCCAATGCGTGACACCGTGCTGACGGACTTCGGCGATCCGATGGTGATCGGCTCCGGGCTGATGTTTGTCACGGCAGCAACGCGGGCGAAAATCTGGCGCGACTGGATACGATGCCCGGAAGCGCACATGGAACGCCACCGGAAATGGCCAGCCGGTGATCAGGGGTTTCTGCTGCCGTACCTGCGGGATGCTGCACGCTGGCAGCGACTGGCGCGGGTATACAGCTGGAAGGTTCACTGCAAGCGCGGGATTCCAGCCGATGCCGACGTGGTATGCTGGCACGGAAAACCGAGACCGTGGGACGTGGGGTATTGATGAAATTCGAGACACCGGCACCGCTGGCTGACCTGATCATGAAGCACGCGGGCAAGCGGATATGCGTCATGGGGGGCGGGCCAACGCTTGCCACCGATATCGAGACCGTGAAAGCCGATATCTGGATCAGCGTGAACGACCACGGCGCACGGTTGCGGGACGTGGATTACATCGTAGCCATGGACAACATCCACACCGGCAACAAGCGCGACATGCGGCATTACCTGCGAGAATTCAGCGATGCGCCGATTGTCTCGCCGTGGCATTGGGGCCAGTACCAAATGCACAAATGGCCAGGTTTCCCGAAGCTGTACAATTCGGGCATCATGGCGTCATGGGTTGCGTACCTGATGGGCGGGCATCCGGTGATACTGGCAGGGTTCGACTGCTACAACGGCGACCCGAAAATAGTGCGCATGCATGAAGAATATGCGCCACATATCAAAGCAAAATTGCGCGTTTGCAGTGGTTGTCTGGTAAAATTGTGGCCGCAGTACGACCCGAAAGAACGCCGCGAGAAATTCGAGGTGCCTGAGATATACGGGCCAGCGCGTGAAGGGCACATAAAGGTGCGCGTCCGAACGCACTTTGAATACCGTGGGCAAGAGTACCCGGTTGGCGCTGTGTTGACCGTGCCAGAATATGAAGTCCGGCTGCAATTGAAGCACAAATCACTTGAGAGGGCGGAATAATGGCGCTGGTTGTTGAAGATGGCACCGCCAAAAGCGACGCAGAATCATACGTCAGCGTGGCCGATTGCACCACGTATCACACCGCGCGCGGCAATACCGCGTGGACTGCCTTGGCATCGGACACGATCCGCGAACAGTACCTGCGAAAAGCCACGACCTACATGGTGCAGAAATACCGCATGCGCTGGAAAGGCGACCGGGTAAGCAGCACGCAGGCGCTGGATTGGCCGCGCAATTTCGTCCAGTACGCGGATTACGCATTCATCACGCGCAACGGTTCGCAGCAGATCGGCGGATATTTCTACTATCCTGCCGACGAGGTACCGGTTGAAATCAAGAACGCGTGCTGTGAGCTGGCATTGCTGGCGATCAGTGGCTTGCTTTTCCCCGAGCAGGGCCAAGCCGTGAAGCGCGAGAAGGTGGACAAAATCGAGGTTGAATATCAGGATTACAGCACCGGGGGCCGCATGTTTCCGGCCATTGATGGCATGCTGGCCCCGTTCTTCAAACCCCGTGGTCTGTGGGCAGCGCGGGCATGACGTTCGACTACGCACGCATGGCTGGCACGGCGACCCGACTGCTGACGCAGTTCGGCCAGACCGTCACGCGCCGGATTTACACCAACGGGACGTATGACCCCGACACCGGCACGACCACGCCGACGACCGCAGACGTTTCCCGGATTGCTGCCGTGTTTCCGGTCAAATCCGGGATTACAACCATCCGTGGCGCATTGGTGCAAGTTGGCGATTTGGAAATGTTGCTCGATCCCGATGGCGCTGTGGAAATCACAGACCGGTACATACTGGAAGCGCGCAATTCGGCATCGTGGTTTAACTATTTTTTCGGCGACGTGGCTGCACAGGAATTCACGGTGGTTTCGTATGAGCGACTGGCTCCGGCTGGTACGCCAGTGCTGTACACGCTGCATCTGAGGCAGGCATGAGCTTCACGGCTGATATGGCGAAATTCTGCCGCACGACTGCACCGGATCATCTGGCGCGGGTTGTGCGTATCGCTACGGTGGAAATTGGTAGCCGCGCTGTTGATCGGTCGCCAGTGGGTGACGCAAGCTATTGGAGCCGACCAGCACCGCCAGGCTATGCCGGCGGGCGATTCCGGGCAAACTGGATGCATGGCCACGGTGCGCCACCGGCTGGCACGCTGGATGCGATTGACCCTTCTGGCAGCGCAACGGTGCAGCGGATAACCGGCGACGTACTGGCAAGCCCTGCGTTCGGCGTGGCGTACATCGTCAACAACCTGCCGTATGCGCAACGTATTGAGGATGGCTGGTCATGGAATCAGGCACCGAATGGCATTCTGTCGTTGCTTGAGCTGGAATTCCCATCAATCGTGAAACGTGCCGAGGCATCCGCATGAGTACCGTCAGCATCCGGGCCGCACTCGAAAACGCGCTGGCTGCGATCACGCCCGCGCTGGCAACGGCATGGGAAAACCAATCATTCACGCCGCCGGCAGCATCGACGCCGTACCAGATCGCCAACGTGTTGTTTGCCGAACCGGATAACGATACGTTCGGCAGCGAACATCGGGAAATCGGGTACATGCAGGTTCGGCTGATGTATCCCATGCAGGCCGGCTCCGGTGCTGCCATGACCCGCGCCGAACTGATCCGCACCACGTTCTATCGTGGGGCAACGTTCACGTTCGGCGGCGTCAGTGTTATAATTCAGCGAACGCCGGAGATTCTGCCGGGCATTGTCGAAGATGGGCGCTATCAGGTACTGGTGCGCGTCCGGTTTTTCGCATTCACATCATAACGAGGGTTGAACCATGACCGCAGTTGCATCCGGCATCAAGAAAATTACCAGCTTCAAAAAACAATCGGCGCTGGATTCCGCCGCGTCTGGCTCCGGCGGCACCGTTGCGCGCCGGACGTCATCGGTTTTCCCGGCTGATTTCGAGACGTACCAAAGCAACGAAATCACGTCGCACCATCAGTCCACCGGTGCCGTGCATGGTTTCCTGACTGTACCTGGCCGGCTGTCCGCCGAAATCAGTCCCGGCACGCTGTCTCTGCTGATGGGTTCGCTGCTGGAAAAGGATTTTGCAACCGGTGTCAACAGCACCGCGCTGACCCTGACCTACGGCGGCAGCTCGAACGCATGGACAGCTGCCCGCGCTTCCGGTTCGTTTCTGACTGACGGTTTCAAGGTTGGCGACGTCATCCGCGCATCCGGCGGTTCCGTGTCGGCGAATAACAGCCGGAATTTCCTGATTACCGCCGTTGTCGCGCTGACCATCACATTCCGTGCACTGGACGGCGCAACCGTGACCAGCGGTTCCAGCACAACCACGACGCTGACCGTGACCGGCAAGAAAACCCATGCGCCGACGTCCAGCCATGTGACGGATTATTACACTTTCGAAGAATGGTACTCGGGCTTGTCGAAGTCCGAAACCTTCCTGAACTGCCGCGTGGGTTCGATGGCGCTGGCTGCACCGGCAACCGGCAAGGTAACTGCCGAATTCGATATCGTGGGACTGTCGCGCACGCTCGGAAATTCGCAGGTGCTGACCAGTCCTTCACTGACCACGACCAGCACCGTTGACGCGCTCAATGCTGTTGTGATCCTGAACGGCGCTGTGCAGTCCATGGCAACCGGTCTGACGATCACGGTGGCCAATGGTGCGCAGAATGCCGGCGCTGTCATCGGCGCGTACGTGGGCCAAGATGTTGTCACTGGCAAGATCATGGTGTCCGGCACGATCACGGCACAGTTTGACGCCACGACGATTCAGTCGCTGAAAGATGCGAAAACTGCCGTATCGCTGACCGCATACCTGCCCTGCGATTCCAGCGCCACGAGTGATTTCATCGTGGTGAACCTGCCGCGTATCAAGATATTCACCGACACGCCAGACGATGGCGAGAAGGCGATCTTGCGCACGTACAATTTCGTTGCCGAATACAACGCCAGCGGCGGTAGTGGCATCAGCAGCGAACAGACCATCATGAGCATTCAGGATTCCGCAGCCTGATACCCCCTTGCCGGCCCGGCGTCAGTCTCGCGGCTGATGTTTTCCGGGCCGGCGTTTTTCACCGCGAGGAAAAACAATGCATACGCTTGACTCTCTCAACGTCCGCAAGCATGCGGAAACGGCGCACGAATTCGAGCTTGAAATCGACGGGCAGAAAACCGGCGTTTTCCTGTCGGTAGTGGGCCAGCAGTCCGAGACGTTCACAAAAGCAGCTGCAGCCATTGCTGCGGAATTCGAGCTTTCAAAGGGGCTGGCCAATGCGCAGGAATTCGCCGCATCCGACCGCCCGCAAGCTATGACGAACCGGCTGGTTGCCGCCCGTGTTGTCGGCTGGCGTGGCATCAGCGAACCATGCACGCCAGAAAACGCGCTGACACTGATCAGCACCAACGCTGACGCATTCGCACAGGTTCTGCGGGAATCCAACCGCGTCACGAATTTTATCAAGCTCTGACCGCCGCGCTGCTGGCGTTTGCAGAGCGTGAATTCCAGCTGGCAGCGATTGCACCGGATGGCGGAACTGTCCGCGATCATCTGACGAAACACGCCAAAATGACCGGCACCACGCCTGAATTGCTGGCAGATATCCCGCCCCTGCCGCCCGCAGCTGCCCATGTGTGGGCGTGGTTCTGCGAATGCCGGCGCGAGTGCAAGCAAGGCCAGCGCGTAACGCCCACGATTATGCAGGCGCTGGAATGGTCGAATGGTGTTAAAATGCAGCTCTGGGAGCGCCAAGCATTGCGGGCGCTTGATACGCTACTGTTGAGAGTGCCTGAGCGTGACGACTGAAGCCAGCCTGATCATAAAAGTCGATTCGTCGCAAGCGAAGCAGGCGGAAAAATCGCTTGACTCGCTGGCGAAGTCTGCTGCCAGCGCTGACAAATCAACCGAAGGTCTGACGAAAAGCACCAACGCATTCGCCACGGCGGGCAAAGCTGCCGTTTCAATGCTTGGCACGCTTGGTGCTGCACTCAGCGTGCGCGAGGTGGTGCAGCTTGCCGATGCGTGGCGTTCGGCTGAGAATCAGTTGCGCCTTGTCACGTCATCGGCTGGCCAGCTTGCCGAGACCGAGCAGACGTTGCTGGGCGTAGCGAACAATACCCGCAGCAGCTACGAAGCAACCGCGAACCTGTACGCACGACTGACCCGCGCAACGCAGGAAATGGGCCTGTCGCAGCAGGATTTGATCGGCATCACGACCACGATCAACCAGTCATTCGCCGTATCGGGCGCAACCGCAGCCGAAGCTGCCGCCGCAATCACTCAGCTGTCGCAGGGTTTGGCCGCTGGCGCATTGCGTGGCGATGAATTCAACAGCGTGGCCGAGCAGGCACCGGGCATCATGCGTGCCATTGCTGACAGCTTGAACATGACCGTGGGCGAACTGCGGGCATTCGCAGCAGAAGGCGGCATCACGGCGGAAATTGTCGTGAAAGCATTGCAGCAGGCATCGGGCACGATTGCCGGCGATTTCAGCAAGGCGAATCTGACGTTTGGCCAGTCAATGACGGTGGCCAAGAACAATATGCTGGAATTCGTGGGCGGCAGTGATGCGGTGCAGGATTCGCTGTCGGGCGTGGGTTCGCTGGTTGTTGGCGTATCGAACAGCTTGGATAAAATGGCCGTTGCCGCTGGTATCGCTGCCGTTGCCATGACCGCACAGCTTGCACCGGGCATGGTAGCCGCAGCCGCTGGTATGACTTCGGCAGCTGGCGCTGCTGCTGCATTGCGTACGGCATTGATGCTGCTATCTGGCCCAGGCGCAATTGTTGGTGTGGCCGCTGCCGGCATGTACGCGCTGGTCGAAGCACAGAAAGAAGCTGCCGATGCTGCATGGGCGCACGCGATGGCCACCGACGAAGTGCGCAACAAGCTGGGCGCGCTGAATCAGCAGGAACTCGCCGCCGAAATCGTGAAATTGCAGGCGTCCACCAACGAACTGCGACGCAAGCGCGACGGGTACGCGGAAATAAGCGATGGTTCGGCGTTCTACACCGAAGCGATCCGCAAGCTGACGCTCGAAATTGACCAGAATCAGAACACGACGGATGCATGGATTCGGCAGCTTCGCCGCGTGCAAGATGGTACATTTGCCGTCACGCAAGCCACCGACGACGCATCGAAGGCTGTCGAAACATTTGCCCGCGAAACCCGACTTGCCAGCGAAGGCACCGTATTTTTGTCGTCTGCTGCATGGAAAGCAGCCGCAGCAATCGACGGCGCGACGACTGCAACCGAATCCTACACGCGGGCGACGCGACTTGGCCGGCACGAGGTTGTTGGGCTGGATACCGATGCATGGAAAGCGGCGGCATCAATCGAGCAGATAGCCATTGCCAACGCTGACGCCGCGCAGGTATCGGCTGACGAGTGGCGCGATTTCCGCAACTCGGCGTCTGACGTGTTCGCTGACCTGATCATGGACGGCGAGAATGCAGGCGACGCGCTCGTGGCGATGTTCAAGCGCACGTTTGCGAAAATCATGGCGGATTTTCTCGTGTCCGGCATTGCTGGCATGTTTACCGGCAAGGGCATGGGCGGGTTCAGCATCGCAGGCGCGCTCGGTGGTGCTGGCGCATCCGGGCAGATTCTAGGCAGCATTCTGGGCGGCGGTGGCGCTGCTGGTGCAGCTGGTGCTGCCGGTGGTGCAGCCGGTGCGGGCGGCATCGCCGCGTCAGTCGGCGGCGCGCTGAAATCCGTAGCAGCTGGCGCGTCAAACCTGATTGGCGCGATACCTGGCTGGGGATGGGCACTCGCAGCCGCTGGCGCTGCTGTGGCCGCACTGGACAAATCCACGCCATCCCACAACGCCGGCATGCTGATCCACGACGTACCCGGCGCGAAGGCAGACCAGAAATTCGCCGTTGAGCCGTTCGCATCTGGATTTGCGCCAGTCGGTTTCGCTCGCCGCGAGAATCAGGATGCAGCAAATGCCGTAATCGACGTATTCCGCCAAGACGATGCCGTACTGACCGCGCTTGCCGGCAAAGCTGGCTTGTCTGTGAATTTTAACGCGTCGACATTCCGCGCTGCTGGTCTGGACGAATCCGGGCGCGGCGATGGCGTATTCCTTGGTTCGGCGCGTGAATCTGGCGGCGGTTCCGGCGCATCCATCGAATCCCAGCGCGCAGCCTACGTGGAACAGTTCGTAAATGGACTAGGCAGTCAGATTGGCCCCGGCGCGAAAGCGCTGATTCTGTCTGCTGGCAGTGCTGACGCGATGATCAACAAAGCTGCCGAACTGGTAGCCGGCATCGATGGCCAGCATGCAACCGGTCTCGATTTCGTGCCGTTCGACGGGTATCGCGCTGTCCTGCACCGTGGCGAGCGCGTCCAGACTGCCAGCGAAGCGCGTGGCGATGATTCGGCCATGCGGCGTATGGCGACGGCCATAGAATCGTTGCGCAGCGATCTGGCGACGACTGCGGCGGCGACACGGCGCACGGCTGACCTACTGCTGCGCGTGACCCGTGACGGCGAATCCCTACTGACAACGGCGGCGTGACATGCAAGTAATCCCCCCGATCACGATCACTGATTCGATGTTTACCAGCTCGACGGTGCAGGAAACCGTCGCGGCGACGTACAACGCTGGCACCACGTATGCTGCGGGCGCGCTGGTTGGTTTGGCCCCGGTTGACGGCGAGGCGCAGACGATCTGGCGCAGCTTGCAGAACGGCAACACGGGCAACGCGCTGGCTGAGAACGCATGGTGGACGAACGCGGGCACGGTATATCCGGCATATAACGGCGCGCACAATTACGACGTGGACGACTACTGCCAGGATAATACCAACCATCTGATCTATCGTTCGCTGGTTGCCAGTAACAACGGCCACGCACTGACCGACGCGACCAAATGGGAAGAAGTCGGGCCGACGAACAAATGGTCCATGTTCGATTTCACGCGCTCAACACGTACCAGCGTGCCGTTGACGTTTACTGCGGTATTCGCACCGGGCGAACGGTGCAACTCGTTTGCGCTGTCTGGCATCCGGGCAAACACATACTCGCTGACCGTGACCAGCACGGCGGGCGGCGGTACGGTCTACAGCGCATCGGGGAGCCTGAATACCCGCGAAACGCTCGGATGGTACGACTACTTTTTCGGCTCGTTCAGCACGCAGGAATCGCTGGTGTTTTTCGACATTCCGCCGTATTCAGACGCGATTTTCACCATCACGCTGACAGCCACATCGGGCAATGCCGAGCTTGGCGCGTGCATCGTGGGGAATTACGTGTACATCGGCGAAACGCAATATACCGCCGTTTCTGACGTGCTGAATTTCAGCACCATTGAGCGCGACGACGACGGCAACGCAACGCTGACCCCGCGCCGAAACGTGCCGAAAACGTCGCAACAGGTATGGTGTGATAAAATGCGCGTGAACAAGGTGCGGCAATTGCGCGAGGATTTGAACGCAACGCCGGCTATATGGTACGGGATCAACGACGAGTCCGACGGTTATTTTGAGTCGCTGTCGATTCTGGGAATCTACAAAGAATTCGTTATTAACGTGGCCATGCCGGAAAAGGCTGTGATCACGCTGACCCTAGAGGAAATCTGACCATGACGACCGTTACCGAAACGATCCCGACGTTTAGCAACATTCCCAGCACGTCAGACCCGACGAACTTTGATTCGGAAGCGGACAACTTCCTTGGCACTCAGCTGCCGGCGTTTGTCACATCGGCAAACACTTGGGCCGGGCAGGTCAACACGGTAGCCGGCGAGGTCAACACGAACGCCACCACGGCCACGACAAAAGCCAGCGAGGCCAGCGCATCGGCATTGGCTGCTGCTGCGAGCGCAGCCAGCGCGGACACGTACGCCGACAACGCCGCAGCGACGGCTGCATTCAAGGGCAGTTGGGGTTCACTCAGTGGCGCGCTGAACATCCCGGCATCGGTGGAATACAACGGCAGCATTTACGTTCTGCTGTCAAACTTGGCCGACGTCACAACCAAGGTGCCCGGTGTCGCGTCTGAATGGTCGCTGCTGACCGGCATTACCCGCGAGACGCGCACCAGTAATACCGTGCTGGGCAGCGCAGACGACAGCAAGTTTATCGACGTGACCAGCGGCACGTTCTCCCAGACGTTTGTCGCTGTGGCAACGCTCGGCGCTGGCTGGATGATCACGTATCGCAACAGCGGCACCGGCATTGTGACGCTTGATCCGAATTCATCGGAAACCATCGAAGGCTCAACGACGCTGGCGCTGTACCCCGGCGAAACGGCCATGATTTTCTGCAACGGTTCGGCGCTGTTTGCCGTGATTTCCAGCCGCAACGCTGGCGATCATCATGTGGTTGTGCACACCGGCAACGGCCACGGGTCAACCAATACGAAAATTCGCCGATTCACCACTGCCATGACGAACACGGGAACGGCGATCACGTACGCGGACAGCGCGACGGCGGGTGCATCGTTCACGGTCAATCATGCCGGGTTGTATGAAGTGCATTACTCGGAGGTTGTGGCAGGCAGTGCCAGCCTCGGTATCTCGGTCAACTCAGCGGAACTTACCACAGACGTGCAATCGATTCTGATAGCAACACGGCGCGCCATTGCGATTGCGGCTGCTGGCCAGACCGCAGCAGTTACCCGCACGCTGCGACTAGCTGCTGGCGATATCGTGAGGCCGCATAGCAACGGCGCATCGACGGACACCAGCGACAAAGTGTTTTTCAGCATCCGCAAACTCGGTAACTGACTATGATGCTGCCGAAACGTAGCGCGACACGCTGGCAGAATCCGCGACTGTATCCGCTGTTTTCGGGCGGGTACACGGGGTTTTATGGCCACGATATCACGGCTTATCAGACCGCAACCGGTACAACCATTGCGCAAGCTGCAACCGATCCGGCGGGCAGGCTGGTGAATTCGGCAGTGGCTGAAACCTGGACAGCCTTCTACACCGCCGATTTCTCTGCTGGTGTTGATGGGTGGACTGCATCGAACGGCACGGCTGACGGCAACATTGATTCAATTCAGTCGCTGGATAACTGGCTGCGGTTGACGGTGGGGGCATCGTCGGCTGCATCGTATCTGACAGCTGGTACCGGGCGCGTATGGGGCAATGTCAACCGCCGCGTCACGTTGCAGGTGTACGTTCCGAGCGGACAAGCGCAGGTCAATGGATTCCGCATCTACAGTGGCAACACGTCGCAAGTGCTGATCTATGACGGTGCCAATATGAACGGCTCGGTTGTGTCGATTGACGCAACTTATCTTGGCACTGTTGACGATTTGCGCGTCTACGCAATGAACGGCACCAGCACAACAATCACAGGCGGTTCCGGCCAATTGCTTTACATCCGCGCCGTAGTCACCTACAGCAGCAACCTGCCGCAGTTCTTCAACGCGACGACGGCAGAGCGGCCTACGCTGGCTTCGATTCCGTTTGGTGGGCGGAAGAATCTTGCGACAGCCAATACTGAAAGTAGTTCAGGCTGGATTCTTACGTCTGAAACTCCCACCGATAACTACTCAGCGGCCCCTGACGGCAATACAACTTCACTGCTTCTTGTCCAGAGCAGCGGCACAGCTACGCCGGCCCGAAGTCTTACATTGGCGGCTGGACGGACATACAACATCTCGCTGTATTGGAAGCCGAGCGAAGGAACAGCAAACTGGATCAGGTGCCGGGTTACTACTGCTGCCGGCAGCGCATCCCAGTATTTTTCGCTTTCCTCTCTGACGGTTGGAAACGGCGGCTCTTTTGCCAATCAAACCATCACAGATATTGGCACCGGCTGGTATCGGATAAGCTTCGATTACACGCCGTCCGCAGGTGATGAGGGCAGCCGACAGGTAGCATTCATCCCTGTCATCGGCAATGGTTCCGGCACGACTGATACCGGGAAAACCCAGGTTGTGTGGGGCTTTCAATACAGCGTTGATAGTGGAGTTAAGCCCTACCAGAAAGTCACCAGCAACTTCCTCGTCACCCAATCCGGCAAGCCACAGGTACAGTCCCTGTACTTTGACGGCGTGGATTTCCTGTCCTCCGGTCTGGCTGAATGGCCGGGTAATCTGGATTTCTTCTGCGAGGCGGGGAAGGCGTTTACGATCAACGTGTGCGGTAATCTGCTTGTTCGAGCAACTGCCGCGCTGTTTGCTAGGTACGCTGCTGCTAGTGGTAGCCGTACGTTAGGCATCACGATCAACAGTTCAACGGGCTTTATCGGCACTGAGCTACGCGGCACTACTGCATCTTCGCTATCAGGCGACTGGACAGACGGCACAATTCGTCAGTTTACGCTGCGATGGGACGGCACCACAGCAACCGTATGGGCTGACGCAGACGCATCTCAGACTGTTGGCGTAGGGACAGCAGCGGAGGAAACGTCAGTATCGATTACGTTCGGCAGTCGATTCTCTGGCCTCTCTCCTGTCACCGGCTACCTGTTTCCGCCCTTTGCTATCAACCGCGCACTGACCAATGCCGAAGTTGCTCAACTGCACGCGCTCAACCGCGCACGCTACGGGAGCCGATAATGATTACCGTTGAATTTCTCTGTCCCCAATCTATCGCCTACGGTGCGAACCAGCTTGCTGCGTGCAAGGGACTGTCAATGGACGATATCAACACATTCAGCCGCCCCAACTGCACAGTCAACGGACTGCCCTACATCTGGCAGGCAGTGCAGGTCAGTGATGGCTGGCTCACAGGTATGCAGCAGCCTGCTACGTGGCCTGACTTCGATCAAGAGCATACCCTAGACGTTGCCGCTGCCAATGCGGTACTGGCTGGCGTCACCGTGGCGCAATCGATGCCTGAGACCCTGCCGGCTGGCTTGGTTGTAGGCATCGGGTGCAGCCTGCGTGGTGTGGCTGGCTTGCAGTGGTCTGCCGATGACTGAGCTTACCGACTACATCCGCAAGACTGGCCCGGCGAACGTACTGGCGCAGCTGCGCACGCTGCCGTACTGGCGGCCCGTGCTGATGGCGGTCAAAACGCCCGATGATCTGGTGCGCGTAGTGGACGCGCTGGGATTGCGTACGCTTGATGAAGCGCGGGCTATGGCTGCGTCGAACACAGGGATGCTGATGCCGCCCCATCTTCGGACCATGTCTTTTATTTCTTCGGCATCCTGAATGTTCAGCACCACCGCCCCGGCATCGACAAGCTGCTTGCCGGTGAATAGCTCCCGCAGGGCAGGCAATGGCAGGATGCTTTCAGGCAGCACGCTTCCTCGCCTCCCGCAACCCCGCCTTGATCTCAGCAGAGCTTGCAACCTTGCCATTCTCGATCCAGTCAAGGAACAGTTTGTTGAGCGATTCCGGCACAGGGCCGACGCTGTACAGCCAAGGGCTGACGGCTTTGGCGATCAACCTGGCACGCTGCAGTTCGGTTCTTGTCTCAGCCATTGTCCTGCTCCGGTGCTGGCGGTAGTGACGCATTCAGCTGCGCAGCCAAGGCGTCTGCGTATCTCCGCTTTGCTTCGGTATCGGCAAAGTCGCCACTGATCGTCAGCCGCACATCGTGCGTGAAGTCTTCGCTTTGAACAAAAACAAAAACGCCTTCCTTTCCGGCGCTCCACGGGCCTTTGTCATGTGGCGCTAACCATCCTTCTGGTGGCAGCACCACCGCATCGGCTGGCACCAGCTTCATGCCTTTGAGCAGGCGTTCAACGTCAGCTCTGGCAATGCAAGGCCCGCTTGCTTCTAATACCCACTCCATCAACTCTTTCTCAGTTTTCATTGTTGCCTCCGATGCTGGGCAGCACGATGAAGAAACGCACACTCTGCCACTCAATCTCATAAGCAAATCGGTGCTGATACCAGAATGTGCCAGTTTCGGTT
>JACCDR010579781.1_pt1 | contig 21136 bp, 24 predicted proteins | sample 7446431 | NCBI WGS metagenome assembly JACCDR01 (sample SAMN15323443, study PRJNA562643) | freshwater metagenome | isolation source: river surface water | place: USA:Blue River Watershed | collected 2017-08-17 | reverse complement strand
GCTGCCGCGCTTCGCCGGCTACTCCGAAGACGTAGACTTCGACTCCACCGACCCGGCTGAGCGCAAGAAACTCCACGACTACAACATTCGGGATAGCCTCTTCACGCTGCGCCTCACCAAGCACTGGCATCAAAGACTCACCCCACCCCAGCTCCGCGCCGCGCTTATCGAAGCCGAGTGCCTCCCTCTCGTGGCCAAGGCCAACCTCGACGGACTAGTAGTCGACACCCTAACCGCGAACGAGTTGGCTCAGTCTCTGGTGAACACTGCTCGGGAGAAGCTCCGCGTCCTCGCCCCGCATGGCGTGTCCGAGAAGGTTATCCGGTCACCGACACAGCTGGCCAAGCTGCTCTACGACGACTGGGCGCTGCCCGTGATCAAGGAGAACACCGGAAAGAAAACAGGCAAGATCACGCGGTCCACGGACAAGGAAGCCTTGCACGAGCTGGCCATCAAGGACCCACGCGCCAAGGAGGTGCGCGCCTATCGAGAAGCTCTAAACAACAAGACCAAGTTCGCGGACACACCCCTGGCCTCGGTGGCCTACAACGAGGATGGACGGACCCGCCCGGCGGCGCGGGTATTCGGGACCTACACAGGCCGGCTGACCTATGACAGCAAGCAAGGCAGGAACAAGGATACCCGCCAAACCGGCTTCGCCCTCCACCAAGAGAAGAGGGGTAAATTCTTCCGAGACATCATCCAGGCCCCACAGGGGTACTCCCTCGTGGAGTTCGACGCGTCCGGCCAGGAGTTTCGCTGGATGGCGATCGCCAGCGGGGACAACACCATGCTCGCTCTATGTGAGCCGGGTGGGGACCCACACAGCTTCATGGGGTCTCGTATCTCAGGGATACCGTACGCCGCTCTGGTGGAGCGTGTGCAGGCCGGTGAGCCGGAGGCCAAGGAACATCGCCAGCTCGGCAAAGTAGCCAACTTCTCGTTGCAGTATCGCACCTCCGCGCGGAAACTCTGTTCGGTCGCGCGCGTGGATTACGACATGGATATGATACTGAACACCGCGAGGCACATCCACGCTGTGTACCAGCAGACTTACCTTCAGGTCCCGGTCTATTGGAACGATCAGATCATGCGGGTCAGACAGCGTGGATATGTTGAGACATTCGCAGGCAGACGTGTGCAGGTGACGGGGGACTGGGACGGCCCGCTTGGTTGGGCGATGGGGTCCACGGCGATCAATTATCGCATTCAAGGCACCGGCGCGGATCAAAAATACCTGGCGTTAGCCGTAGTAAAGCCCTATCTTCTGAGGGTCGGGGCGCGCTTCGCTTGGGACCTCCACGACGGTATCTATTTCTGGGTCCCTGACGAGCACGTGCCACGTGTTGTTAGAGACGTACGATACTTGCTGAATAACCTACCCTACAAGCGCGCATGGGGTTTTACCCCACCCATCGCGTTCCCGTGGGATTGCAAAGTGGGTAAGTCTTGGGGTAGCCTGAGGGAGATCAAAGATGCCTAAAATTTATTTTCGCAACGAAGCGACAGGGAAGAAATTCCAGGTCGTGAAGCTGGACAAGGAGTCCGGCAAAGTCACCCTGCGGGGTGAGCACGCGGAGTTCATCGAGGCGTACGACCGCGATCGGTTCAAGCGTCTCGGGTATGTTCTCGAAAAAGAGGAGTCGACCGATGCCTAGCAGCCCCGGGTATAAGCGCGACTACAAGCAAGAGTACAAGACCTCGAAGGCCCGCAAAGAACAGGGCACCGGGTCGGACTCAGGCGGTGCGATTCGCAAGCGCGCACGGCGCAAGGCCCTCAAGCTCGGGATGGTGAAGCCCGGCCAGGACCTGGACCACAAGAAACCCATCTCGAAGGGTGGTGGCAATGCACTGAGTAATCTGCGGGCCACATCCCCGAGTGAGAACCGGAGCTTCCCCCGGAAAAGCGACGGGAGCATCAAGTGACGGTTAACCTCAAGCTGTTCCGAGATTACGCGGCGGAGGGATGGAAATCCGAAGTCACAGGGGGTAACCATGTGCGTCTCACCCACCCCGAAGTGAAGGGCTTCATTCTAGCAGCCCTGACCGCAAGCGATGTCCGCGCGAAGAAAAACATCAAGGCGATGCTCAAGCGTGCCTTGCGAGATGGTGTTGCCCCCGGCTACCAGGATCGTAACCATGTGTGAAAATCCCCGGTGGGTGGCCCAGGTTAAATACGAAGGCAAGAAAGAGTTCAATTTCGACGACGGGGTGACAGCGCCCACGGCCGAGGAAGCCTACAACGAATGGACCCAGCGGTTGGGTAAATATTTTCCTGTGGCACCAGAAGTGCTGACAATCATCGCTGGACACTACACGTTCCACCCGAACCGCGAAATACCACACCCCTATACACCGAGGAAAAGTCCCCCCAAATGACCCCCCTGCCCTGGTCTCACACTGCCCTGTCCGATTTCGAGAACTGCCCGCGTGCCTACCACGAGAAGCGCGTGGTCAAGTCCGTAAAGGAGGAGCGCACTGAAGCCATCGTCTGGGGGGAGCTGGTCCACAAAGCGTTCGAGGATCGACTGAAACTCGGAACACCGCTCCCTACCCACCTGCAAGAGCACGAGGATTATTTGGTATCGCTCCAGCGACTACCCGGCGTGGGCTCGACCGAACAGCAAATCGCACTGAGCAAAACTCTCCGCCCATGTGGGTTTTTCGCTGACGACGTGTGGTTCCGAGGAGTTATCGACTACCAAAAGATCGCAGCCACATCGGCCAGCCTGAGAGACTACAAGACAGGAAAACCCCACACCAAATTCGCTCAGCTCAAGTTGTTTGCGCTGTACACTTTCGCGCAATACACCCTTGTAGAGCAGGTCGAGGTCAAATACTATTGGACCCAAACCCGAAGTGAGTCTGGAGAGACTTACACGCGGGACGAGATACCACGTCTGTGGGGTGAGTTTCTCCCTGCGCTGAAGCAATACGCCCAAGCTTTCAAAACCAACACCTGGCAGCCGCGTTCGTCTGGGCTGTGTAACGGTTGGTGTCCCGTGACTTACTGCGAGTTCTGGCGGCCCAAGAGGAAAAAATGAAATGCCCCCTAAGCTCTTCACACGTGAGGCCGACGTCAAAGCCGAGATCAAAAAACTGCTCACTAAGCACGGGTGGTTCTACTGGATGCCGGCTGCGAATGGCTACGGGATAACCGGCGTGGCGGACTTCCTCGCCCTGCGTGATGGTAAGTTCCTCGCGATCGAGGCGAAGTTTGGGTCGAACAAACCCACGGTGATGCAGGAGAAGTTCCTGGCCTCGGTCAAGGCTCATGGTGGACGGGCCATGGTGGTGTCGGAAAAAAACCTGGAAACGCTAGACTATGTTCTCGCGTGACCCGTGATATGATCTTTCACGAGCCCACTCAGACTCTCCTGGCCCATGTGCCCGACCCGTTCGCGGTGCGTGAGCTGCTGCGTAAAAGTCGGATCGTAGACCACCCGAAGTTCAACCTCGCGGTCAACTACACCCCTGACGCGGCGCAGATCATGCGCAACATCGGCCTGGATGTTCCAGCGCCGATCCACCTACAATACAAGTGGCCGGGGAAATACAAACCGTTCGCCCATCAGCGCGTGATGACGGAGTTCCTCAGTCAGCACCACCGAGCGTTCAACCTGTCCGAGATGGGTACAGGGAAGTCCGCGTCTACTCTCTGGGCGGCGGATTGGTTAATGACCCGCAGGCGTGTCCGCAAGGTGCTCATCCTCGCTCCACTCTCTACTCTGGAGCGCGTGTGGCTGAACGACATTTTCGATGTGCTCATGCACCGGGTTGCATCGGTCGTGTACGGCACGCGGGAACAGCGCCTGGCCGCCCTAGAGGTACCCGCTGATTTCTACATCATGAACCACGATGGTGTGACGATACCCCCCATCGCGGCGGCGATTAACCGTCGACCCGATATCGACCTGGTGGTCGTGGATGAGGCGAGCATGTTCCGCAACCACGACACCAAAAAATTCAAAGCCTTGGTCAAGATGCTCCGCCAGGACCAGAGGCTGTGGCTACTCACAGGTACACCCTGTCCTAACGCCCCCACCGACGCGTGGGCGTTAGCGAAGCTGGTCAGCCCTGGCCGTGTGCCGTCGTTCTTCGGGAGTTTCAAACGTCAGACCATGACCCAGGTCAGTCAGTTCAAGTGGGTGGCCAGGACGGATGCGTACAACACCGCCTACGCGGCGATGCAGCCAGCGGTAAGGTTCAAGAAGAGTGAGTGTCTGGACCTACCACCTGTGACATCGCGCGATTGGCAGTCCGAGATCAGCGCGGAACAGCGCGCGGCCTACAACAAAATGCGCACGGTCATGCAGGCAGATGCGGCAAATACGCAGATCACCGCTGTGAATGCCGCAGACAAGATCAACAAGCTCCGCCAGATATTGTGTGGTGTGGTCAAGGACCCCACTACCAGTGCTTATCTTCCACTTCCACATGAAGAACGAACACAAGTCTTGGTCCAGGCGATCCTCTCGGCGTCTGCAAAGGTACTTGTCATTGTCCCATTTAAGGGTATCATACAGCACCTGGAAGGAGAGGTCGCGAAACACAAGTCGGTGGCAGTGCTGAATGGGGACGTGTCCCCCCGGATGCGTAACAAGATAATCGCCGAATTCAAGTCCCAACCAGACCCGCATGTGCTGTTATGTCACCCCAAGGTGATGGCACACGGGCTGAACTTGACGGAAGCGGATACACTAATCTTCTACGCGCCGATCTACTCCAACGACGAGTCTATGCAGGTAGTGGAGCGGTTCAACCGCGCAGGTCAGACACGGAAGATGACGATCATCCGGATCGGCGCCCACCCGTTGGAGTGGGAGATTTATCGGATGGTGGACAACAAACAGCTGACGCAAAACAACATACTGAAGCTCTACAAGTCTATCACTGAGTGAGGGAGATACTCATGGCCGTTGACCTCAACCGCATCGTTAAGGTGCACCTGAAAATCCGCGATGCTCGACAAGCTCTCAGCCGTCAGTTCGACCTGGAGGATGGCGAGTTGAAAGCCAAGCAGGAACGTCTGGAAACGGAGATGCTCAAGTTTCTGCTGGACAACAAAACTGACTCGTTCAAGACCACGTCTGGCACGGTGTTCAAGCAGGAAGAAATCCAGCCGTCGGTCCCAGACTGGGATGCGTTGTTCACCTGGATCAAAAATGAAGACGCGTTCGACGCGCTGGAACGGCGGGTCAAGAAAAAATTTATCAAGGACTACATGGAGGAGCACAAAGGTGCTGTTCCTCCCGGCGTATCGGTCCTACGATCGGTCGTCGCACGTGTGCGCCGCAGCTAAACCCAACACCTCACCCTGGAGCTATCTATGAGCCAAGCATTGACTGTGTTCAACAAGGCCAACATGCCCGCGCGCCTCGCGGATATGTTTGGCGATGAGACCAACATCCGGGAGCGTCAATCCACCCCGACCCTCTCCTACGAAGGCAAGGTCTGGCAGATCGTCCTGAACGGCGAGCGGACCAAAATCATGCGCCGCACGGCGGAGGGCGACGAAGAGCCCACCCAAGTGATGCGTGTGGTTGTGCTGGGTGTGGCTGAGCGGCGCGGCCGGGCGCTCTACGAAGGAGCCTACGACCCCACCAAGATTAGCGCCCCGCTGTGCTGGAGCGATGACGGTGTCACCCCCGACAAGTCGGTCGACGAGCCGAAGAGCGCCAGGTGCGAGACGTGCCCGCTGAGCGTCAAGGGGTCCAAGGTCACCGAGCAGGGCCGTGCGATTTCCGCGTGCAGCTCACATCTCATGGTGGCGGTTGTCCCTCACAACCAGCTCGACTTCACCCCCTTGCGGTTGAAGCTGGCTATCACGAGCGTGTGGGACAACCAGAGCCCTGACTGGGCGAAGCAGAACTGGTACGCGTTCGACAATTACCGGGACTACCTGCGCGGGGGTGGGGTTACCCACACGGCCATGGTGGTGACGAAGATGCGGTTCGACCCCAACGTGCCTTATCCTAAGGTGTTGTTTTCTCCGGACCGTTGGCTGGAGCCTCACGAGGCAGCGGAAGTGAAGCCGCTGCTGAAGTCGACTGCCGTGACCTCTCTGCTGGGTGGGGCCTGGACGCCGGCTGGTGCGGACGGGGTGCCTGTGAGCAAGGCCCCGGTTATCGAGGTGCCGACGGCGAAGGCGGCGCCGACCCTGGAGGACGACGATGAGACCCCGGCCCCTCCGGTGAAAAAGCCCGCTCGGGCCGAGAAGACCGCGAAGGCCAAAGCCCCGGTGCTGGATGATGACGACGGGGTGATGGTGCTCCCGCCGCCGACGACCGCGAAGGCTAAGGCCCCTGCGTTGGATGACGACGACGAGGTCGCGGTTGCTCCGAAACCGAAGCCGGCGGTCAAGGTGACCACCGAGGTCAGCGAGGACCTGGATGATCTGCTGAAGGGCTGGGACGAAGACGAGTAAGGGCTTGCCCTTCAGCCTACCCGCCCGCCATAGTCGGTGCCCCGCCTTGTGTGGGGCACCAGTCCTCCCTCCACCGGATGGCCCTGAGAATGACACCTGCCGAGTTTCTGGCGGCCGTGTGGCCGACATCAGGGCTATACGTGGTGGCAACGCTGGCCACACGCCCGGAGGGCAGCGGGGTGTATTTCCGACACGCGGTGTTTGTGACAGTGTCACAAGCCGCGACCTACGCCGCGACACACGCCCAGTCCACGGATGTCTACTTCGGGGTCCACACCCTGAAGCAGCCCAAGCTGTTCAACCCACGAAAGAAAAACCCCAAGACCGGGGAGATGGGTGCGTTCGAGGTCCGGTCCCAGGCGAACTCCAATTCCGCACGGTGTTTCTTTTTTGATCTCGACATCGGTGTATCGAGCACGCGTCTCCCGAAATACGCGTCTCAAGCCGAGGCCCTTCAAGCGTTACGGGCCTTCTGCAAGGCGGTCGAGCTACCCAAACCTATCGTCGTATCTTCTGGGGGCGGGCTGCACGTGTACTGGCCCATGGTGGACGACTTGCCGTCAGACGACTGGCGGACCCATGCCTACAAGCTGAAGGCCCTGGCGACTCACCACGGGCTCAAAGTCGATCCGTCGCGTGTCACGGACAGTGCCAGTGTGCTGCGAGTTGCCGGCACCCTCAACCACAAGGACTCCGCCAACCCCCGACAAGTCAAAGTTCTACTCCCGGGCGAGCCGACCCCCACCACGCGTCTCCTCCAGATACTCCACGACGCCGCGATCAAGGCCGGGGTCAACGAGCCGACCAAGCCACTTCCAGGACCCCCGCCTCATCTGGACTGGGGGAGCAACACGGACACCTACGCAGGGCCTCCCACGACGCTCAGGGCGGTGGTGACAGCTTGTGAGGTAATGCGGAACCTGGTGCTGGCTAAGGGCGACGTCAGCGAGCCTGAGTGGTACCACACCCTCAACCTGGTCCGGTTCCTGGAGAACGGCGACAAGCTCGTGCACAAGGTGTCCGAGGGGCACCCGAGATACGACCCCGCTGAGACGGCTACGAAGGTGGCCCAGCTCGAAGCCAAGGGGGTACAGCCCACATCTTGTGCCAAGCTGGCCGAGGTCACGGGCAGTGACGCGTGCATCCAGTGCTCGTTCCACGGGAAAGTGAAGTCACCCATCGTGGCCGCGCGGTTCCGCGACCCGGCGCCGCCCCCCGTGATCACCACCGCCGTCGGTCCAGTAGTTATCGAGTCAGAAATCCCCCCGCCCCCCAAACCGTGGATGCGTCTCAAGGACGGCCGGATCGCGTTCCGAGGGAAGACCGACGAGGGGGATGATCTGGACCAGATCGTTTACGAGCATGACCTCTACCCTCTCCGTCGGATGACGGCGGGGGACCAAGACAGGCAGACAGAGAAGCAGATGTGGCGGGTGATCCTGCCCCGATCTGGCCCGAAGGACTTCCCCCTGGACTCCGACGCGTTATATGACCGGAGGAAATTTACCTATGCGCTAGCCAACAGCAGCGTCTACTGTCACCCCGCAAACCTCCAGCATCTGCAGGAATACATGGTCGCGTATATCGCCGAGTTGCAACGGGCTCAGGATGCCGAGACCCAGGTGGATCATCTCGGGTGGACGCAAGATTTCGATGCGTTCATCCTCCCCTCGAAGACGCTCCTGACGGACGGCACCAGCCGGCCGTCCATGCTGACATCACGGGCCAAGTCCGCCAGCCAGACTATCCTCCAAAAAGGCTCGCTGCAGCGGCAGGTGGAGTTGCTGCGGTTCTACAACCACCCGGCCTACGTGGCCCACCAGTTCGTGATCTTGGGTTCGCTGGCCTCGGTCATCTTCTACCCCACTGGCCACCACGGGGCGATCGTGAACGCTTCCGGAGAGCCAGGAGAGGGGAAGTCCCTGTCCCTGTTCACCGCAGCGTCATTTTGGGGGCAACCGGACTCCTACACGCTCAACGGGACCAACCGGGGTGTGACGGCTAATTTCCGCGAGGGGCGGGCGTTCACTCTGTCCAACTTGCCTGTGTGCGTGGACGAGATCACCCACCTGCCGGCGGACGAGGCGAAGGCGATGGCGATGAACGTCGGCCAGGCCAGCGCGCGGGGGCGCCTGTATTCCACAGGCGAAGAGAAGCCGATGGTCATGAACCACAAGGCCACGCTCATGCTGACCACCGCGAACAGCAGCCTCCACGGACTTCTCTCCCAGAACAACACCGCCGGCACGGCCGGGTCCATGCGCGTGTTCGAGATCATGCTCTCTCGTCCTGGGGTGCACACCAAGGCTGAGGCTGATGACTTCTGGTGGGAGCTGCGGGACAACTACGGGTGGATCGGCGAGGCGTTCGTCACCCACGTGGTCAGGCACCGGGACGAAATCGTCCAGCGGGTGCGGGATACGGTGAAGTCTCTGGATGTCGCGGGTGAAATCCGGACAGCTGAGCGGTTCTGGTCCGCGACCGTGGCGGCAGTGCTGGTTGCCTGTGAGGTGGCCAACGAGATCGGCCTGCTCGGCTTCAACGCAGCGGTGATCCGGAACTGGGTGCTGAGCAAACAGCTCCCCTACATGCGTGGTGTAGTGACATCAGAATATACCTCCCCCCTGAGCGCCCTGGCCGACTACGTCGAGTCGATCCACGGGAGCATTCTTGTGACGAATAAGCAGGACAGGGACTCCAACACCGCGACCTACCAGCTGGCCCTCCGGGGCACCCAGCTGCTGGGTGAGTACGACAAGACCAACCAGGTTCTCTGGGTGCTGCGGAAGGGGTTCAAGGATCACTGCGCGAAAATCGGGGTGAACTTCATCCGCGCCCTGGAAGAGCTGAGCATCGCTCGGCCAGATAGCAATGGGGTGGCCCGGGCAATTGTCCCTCGGCCTCAGGTCAAGCGTGTGCTGGGCGCCGGCACGGCTTACGCGATGATGCAGACCTGGTGCTTCCAGGTGGACATGTCCCTCCCTGAAGTCGCGGGGACGGTCAACATGGGGCTGGCTTCAATGAACCTAGGGGTGAAGCCCACCCCACCTACCGGCAAGCTGAAACCCGTCGGGTGATCTTGCCGTCAGACCATACCCATTTTCTCGGCGCCCAGCTTGTTCAAGGCGGCGATCAGACCCCGACCCATACCCTCTGCCGCGCTCTTGTTCAGCACAGCCTCACCGGGGGCGAGCATCGCCGGCACGGTGTCTTTGGTGCCGTCCCCTTTGCCAGGCACACGGGCCAGGCCCTTACGGTGACCCGGGGGCCGCTCGAAGGTAAACCTTTGACCGATACCAGGGAACTGCCGGAGGTGCCTCCCGAGAGGTGAACCGGGAGGGGGTGCGCTGAAGTCGTTGAGAGCATTCGCAAGCCCGGTCGCGTTCGTGTTCAGGATATCCACGTCAATCTTGTCCAAATCCCGCTGCGCCCGGCGCGGAGCGAAAGCCGCCGCAGTACCCATCAAGCTCGCTCGGGCCTGCTGCTCAGCCACCTCAGCGGGAGTCATCTGGATCGTCCGCTGCGCTTGCGCGCTGTTGAGGCCCGCCATTGACTGCTGAGCAGCCGCCGCAGTGTCCGCCTGCTGCTGCATGATCCCGTATTTGGTGGCCAGCCACCCAGCTGCTTCTGCGCCCCAAGACATGATCACACCTCCTTAGAGACTATAAGTGTATTGTTTGCTTTCGGACTTCGACGTGCTCTGAACGAGGCTCTCCTGCGAAGAGTAGCTCTGAGAGTAAGACACCGCGTTCAAGCTGGCAGCGCCGAGTTGGGCCGCGACCTGAGCACCCACCTTGGACGCATCCAGTGCCAGGCTTCGGGTTGTCATGTAAAGCTCTGCGTTCGATTTCGCGGCGGACACACCCACCTCAGCCACCCGCTCGGCCTGGTCCAGGGCCACCTGCCACTGCTTGGTAAGCACGTCGTTGAACGAGGTCACCCCCGCCACCGTGGACCGATACGCCTCGGCCGCCGTGGAGTTGGAGGCGTTGATCGCTTGCGCCCGGGCGGACTCCCCCGCATAGGCAGCCTTGTAGGCTTCCCACTCCATGGTCTTGACCGACAAGAGGCCACGGAACTCCTCAATGCGCGCCTGGGCCTGCTTGACCGCTGCCTCGACCTGGGCGGCGTAAGCCTGGACGGATGACTTGAACGCCTCCTGCTTGGCACTCTCAGCCTGGATGGACGCGCGATAGCCCTCTACCCCGGCGGTGTAGGCGCCGATCTGGGCGGTGTAGGCTCGCACTTGTTCCCCGAAGGTCTGCACCTTGATCTTCTCGATCTCGGCCTTGGTCTGAATGGCACCGATCTGGGCCTTGAAAATCTCTATGGCGGAGAGGGCGACGTCAGCCTGGATACGATATTGGTTAACCAGCGCGGTGTTGATTTGGGCTTTGGCCTCTTCTGCCGCGATCTCGATGCGGTAGGCTTCGACTTTGGCTTGTTCACCCCTGATCTGGGCTTCATAGATAGCCACCTTCATTTTGTAGGCGTCGAGATACGCGGCGTAGGCCCGGACCTGAGCGTTATAAATCTCAATCCCTGCCTCGGTCGCGAACTTGGACGACTCGAACAGACGCTGCTCCACCATGTTGGTATACGTCAACATCTGGCCTTCGAGCTGGACCGATGAGTCCAGGGCCTTCAGGACGTTCTGCAGCTCCAGCTCGGCCTGCTTGATCATGATCTCACGGCTGATACCCGCCGAGGCGTAACCCATCTCCGTGTTAATTTTGAGCCGCGCGTCCAGGTAGACCCCCGGCGGGAACGCGTAACCCAAGGTCTCCATCCGCTCCAGCTCAAGGATGGCGTCGCGGGTCTGACGGTACTCCCGCTCGCGACCTCGGTCCCACAGAGCGTTCTCGACCTCGGCCGACAGGCCGGTGCCCCCGTTGGTGATCCGGTCCTGCAGGGTCGCCTGCAGCGAGGACAGCAGGGCGGACGCATAACCGTCACCCGGGGTGTAGGAAATGACGGATGGTGCCGCCACGGTAAGCAAAGGCACATCTGTGCTCGGAGCCGTCGGCAGAGTCACACCGTCGAACGTGTAGGTCTGCAGCGACAGCAAGGCCGGGGGCGCGGGCAACGAGACCTCCAGGTCAGGGTATTCAAACTGGAGGTTGATCCCCGGGGCGTCAGGCGCGGGACCAGAGAACGCCACTGGCGCGGACCCGAAGGACAGAACCGGAGGGGTGTTGTCGAACGGTTCAGGCATCAGGTCGTCGATCTGCAGCGCCCCGACAAAGGTCGCGGGGGCGGCCGGCGCTGTCCAGACCACCTCCTGCATGGCTGGCTGGTTGGCTACCACAGGGGTTGGCGCGGCGTCCGGCGTCGGGAAAACAGGGTTGATAACCGGGGGAGCCAGGGTCGACGAAGTCAGCGTCAGGCTGTCGATATACCCCTCAGCCAGAGTGGTCATCCGATCGACGTAAGCGGTCACACCACCTGGAGGGGCCAGACTACCCCCCCGGTAAGACGCATACTCACCCAAACCCCAGTCAGGTTGGTCAGACATGGCCAGCTCCTACACTCGGGGGACCATAGCAGCCTCACACCCCTCAGGTAAATTCTTTGACCCTCTTCAAGGGCACGTCGATGATCAGGGCCTGGATTTTGTCGGCCGTGGTCTTGGTGACCCGCGTCAACTTCTCGGTGACATCCACCGGGTCGTCCTTGGGGGTATGCCGGTAGTAGACCTTGCGCGCACCGAACAACTCCCAACCCTGGAGCATTTTCTCCCCGTTCGAGAGGTGGAGCCAGGGGGTATATCTTTTCCACATCATGAGGCTCTGGTGGTATTTTTCGCCCCAAGCTAAGGGTTCCGGGAACGCGGTAGCACCGTAAGGTGTGTAGAGAATATGGGAGTCAGAAAAATAATATTCCCCTAACTCCACCCCTAGGTTGGGAGGGTACGAGACCAGCCAGGCGTAACCTGAGGGGTTTTCAGGTACAGAAATATACTTCCAATCGTAGTAGGGATAACTCCATAGACTCGCTGAGTAAATTTCCCCTTGAGCGCCTGTCTGGTCTGTGTAGTTAAAAAACTCCCAATCAAGACACGTTGCAGTGTGTGCATAGCTGTAATTATCCTCGTCGACGTATACTTCGTTATAACTCGCGGTCAAAGGGGTGAACACGACCTCAACCATATCCAGTCCGTCTTGCTGTGTGAAGATCGAAAGAGGTAACGACAAATCAAATTCGGGGTCGGATGTAGTGGCTTCCCCGGTATCCGCGTTTGTAAGTGTAGTCGATGTGTTTTTCACAACAGTGTAATTAGCTTGTTCCCACACACCATAACCTGACTCACCTGTAGCTGTGGTGAGCACATCATCGCCACCGAGAAAATCTAAAGTAGTTGTGATATTCTCCAAAGGTAAAATAAACCCGTGGCGAGGGCCGGTGTACCTAAGTGTACCCAAAGGGAAAGGGAGTGAAGCAGGCACATCCAGCTCTTCGTATGCTTCCAGCGTATCATCCGCGAGTGGCATAATTACGTTACCCATGAGTTGTGGGGTCGGGTCGGAAACGGTCGGGTTCCACCCCCACACGTCCGCACCAGCGTGCTGTTCAAAAGGGTCGGTCGAAAGCAAAGTTCCAGGGCGCACAGCAGCGATTACGTTCGACCAGGACGTAGAAGTCATCGGTGCGTAGTAATACGCCCCGGTCGCGGTGATCGCGTAAGGAAAACCTCCCGTACCGCCCTCTCCCGCGCGCGCCAGACGGATGGTCTGTGATCCGTTCTTCTCCGCAATGAATACATCGTTTGGTGCGTAGTAATACCCGTCAGCCCCGTTGATCCGAGGTGTCCTCTCGGCCAGAGTGGCGGACTCTACGAAGTGCGTCAGGTTAGAGCGCAGAGCACACAAGTGGTGATGCTCGGCTTTGCTCACCACACCCTTGTCTACCTTGATCGGGGAGAACAGGATCGTCCCCATTATCGTGTCGAACTTATACTGAGATACCTTAATAAGCTCAGCCCCCCACGAACTGTCGTTGAGCGTGGCCGCGTGGACAGCCCCCCAGTCACCCGAGGCGTCCAGCCCGTCCATCCGCACCGCTGTGACCTTGTTCCCCTCATGAAAGATCACCAAACACAACTCATCACCGCCTTTCTTAATGGGCGGGACCGGGTAGAGTTTCACGCCCAGCTGCTCATGGCCGTGCATGCGGGTGTAGGTCAACGAGGCCCCCGGCATCGTCGTGTGGGTCTGATGCACCCAGAGCTGGTTATCTCGGGCGTTCTGGCGTTGTGCGAGAGACCACTGGATAATTTGCGCCCGGAGACGGTCCAGCATTGTCTGTGCGATCGTCTGCAGCGAACCTCCAGTGTAGTCGTAATCAGGATTACCGGGGGGCGGGACGATCTCAACGCGAAGAATTGGGGGATTCCGTATCCCCTCCGTGATCGACGTGTCCCACTTAAACACGGCGCTGCGCGGTCATCGGCACTAGCTCGATGCTCTCCAAATCGAAGTCCTGGCCGGTGCTCTCCAGCTCGAACGCGAAATACCGCGCCCGCAAGCCCTTACCCAGCTGGACCTTGACCGTCTCCATGTCCCGGGCCTTGACGGCATAATTGTGGGCATCACCGTTCGCGTTGATCAAACGGAACACCAGGTCCCCCGTGGCGCGAACACCCAGGTAGGCTGCCTTGAAGCCTGTGAACCGTGAGCCAGCGAACTGGCCGTAGCCGCTCCTCAGCCGGGCGATGATGCTCGTGCCCGCGTCGTCATCTCCGTGCAGCTCGTAAAGCCCGGACGAAGAGGCCCCGAGGTAGATATGCCCCATCCGGGCGAAACTGTTGAAGTTGTAGTTCTCATATTCTGTCACCGCGCCAGTCCGCGAGTTGACCGCCCAGGTCGTGATGTTGCCGTCGGGGGAGATATAGGCCACCGAGAGCTGGATCGTCCCTGCCAGCTGCGCGTCGAACAGCAGCCCGGACAGCAGAGAGTCCACATTCGTCAGCGACGCGTCCAGCTCCACCCGCAGGATCAACGTGTTGGACATCACGGGCTGAGCCTGCAGCACGCCGGCCATGACGCGCGAGAACTGGGGGAGCACGACCACGCTATCCGTCAGGGTGGTCAGCCCCGCCATATCCGCCCCGAAGAACTGCGACAACACCCCTGACTGAGCGATGGTCTGGGCGAGCGTCAGCCGGTAGGACATCTCCGTCGAGCCCGTGGCCGTGTGACTCAGGGTGCTCGGGAGGGGCAACGCATACGCAGACGAGAGCGCCCCAACCGCCTGAGCTGTGCCTTCTACTGTTTTGGGCCAAGCGATATCCAGCACATCCGTGCCGACCATCGTGTCAGACACACTTGGTACGAAGGTCACCTGAGGGGCGAGAGTTGTCTCAGACTGGAGCGAGACCGTCATCGTGGGGCCGAGCGTGACCACAAACGACGCGGCCGGCGTTGCCTTCTGTGTCTGCGATAGTGTCCGAGGCCACCCGGGCGTGATGGTGTCCGCCATCGTGAACGTGTCGGCGATACTGGTCGCGAAGTTCCACCCGGGGGCTACGGTCGGCGCATGCGAAAAGGTCTGGGCCATCGTGACGGCGATCGGCAGAGACTCACCGACACCAAGCGCGACGCCGCTGCCTTCAGCAAGGCCGACCGCATCAGTCGTCATTAGCCAGACTCAGCCGTATGAGCGTAGGTGAGGAGCATCTCATCCCCGCTCTCCACGTTCTTCGCGGTCGCGAACCGGATGGCCGCGAGCAACACGCCGCCGGTGCCGCTCTTGGTCGAGCTGGACACAACGAACCCACCGTAGATCGTCTTGGTGGCGTTGAACACGAAGCTGGCCCGGTTGGCGGCGTTGGTCGTAACCTGGGACGAAGAGGCTGCCTCCACATACTCTGGCCGCGTGGAGGACGCATACGCTGTGCACTCGGTCGAAGCTGCCGTAATCGTCGCAGCCGTGACCGTCGCCACCGGGGTGTAGTTACCCTCGAAAATGCCGATGTACCACGTGGTCACCTGGGTGGTGCCGTGCAGCAGCACATCGTTCGCGTGGTTCAGGCCCTCGTTGGTCACGAGGTTGTTGGCGGTGAAAACGTCCACCACCCGTCCGGCGCGGATGATCTCGCCGGAGAGGAGTCCTTTCCGGCGCAGCACTCCGTTGGAAGCGGTCCACTCAGTCATCTCATGCTCCTTGGAAACGACGAATTTCCGCGTCCATGTAGCCTCCAATCCGCGCGGTCGAACTGGGAGACCCGCCGCTGTCAGCGACTCCGATATACTGGCTGATACCATCCTGCTGGCGAACCATCGCCGCCACCGAGACAGCATCAGGAAAGATTACCCTGTCTTCGGTAGCATTATACACCTCACCTGTGGTCAGGCCAACGCATAACCCGCCAGTGGACATAAACACCACCGCGTCCTTGCTCTCGGTCTGCGCCCGGTTCGGGAGCACCGTGCTCAGAAGCTCCGCGCCGGTGATGACCGACGAGCCTGGCAACGCACCTTCCCGCAGGGCGATCACCCGCTTCATCTCCGCGAAACGCCCCGATAGGAACCACACGTCACGGGTCGTGCCAACATAAAGCCCGTCCGCGACGGCCGCGAGCATTGTCACCTCTGCCTCGAATTGCAGGAAGGTCCGAGTCCGGTCGATGTAGTTGTAGAGATACAGCTCCGTGGCCCAGACGGTCGACCCGTCGGCCAGGAAAATGCGCCCGTTGTAGTAGGCCAGGGCAGTTGCCATCGGGGGTTTTCCCAACAGCCGGCCCCCAAGCGCGGGCAGCGTTGCAGTGGGGTTCACCACCGGGGACACCCAGGTCGCCGCGTCCGAAACCGCGCCCCAGTCGTTAACAACCGAGTCGGAGTGCACCACCCCTGACGTTACCCGAGAGGAGAAATAGACATCCTCCCCCACCTGTACGTACGCCAGCCGGTCAGACCCCGCCCCCGATCGCAGCGCGACGAACGAGTAATCCGGGTTGACGATACCCAGCGTGTCGTTACGCACAACGTAGGTCGCCGTGGCGCCTTCAAAGAGACTGTGGTAATTTCCTGCAGCAGCCAAGGCGTAACCCCGCCGCCGGCGCGCCTGGCCTACGTCGTCCAGGTCGATATTAAGCCCCACCTGCAGCTCTTCCGGGGTCAGCCGCTCAGCCGTGACAGTGTTCTTCAGCCCACTGAATTTCTGGACCAGAAGAGAATCCGGAACGGCGTTCGGGTCCGGCGCAGGCATACGTCACACACCTCTAGCTACAGGGCCAGGCACCAGTTATGCCGCAACCCGGCCGAGGCTGTCCAGAAACTAGAAAACCTCGCGGTTCAGGTTCAGGAGGCTCCCACCCCATGCCTGCGCGGCCGTCAGGGGCACCGCGAGGGTAACCACATGGACGATCCGGCCGCCCACACGCTGGCCAACCTGGATGATCGCGAAATCGTTATCCTGATCCTCGCGAATCGCGATGGTATCGGCCGGGGTCACGCTTCCCAACCAGTCGGCGCCGCTCGGGTTCGTGGTGTCGGGCGCGCTCATACTGACCTCCCTATGGGGCGGACACAAACACACACTTACCAGCGGCAGCGTCGTAGTACACATACGACCCAGGTTTCGCGTGGCCGGGCATAATCGCCGGCAAAACCAGCATCTCGGGGTTGTTGATACTCACCCCCACACACGAAAACCCGCCCCGGATACGATCGAGGAGAGGCCCCGTGTAAGCTGCCTCAGGCAGGGCAGCAACCGCCGGGGTCGCCAAAAGAGTAGCCGCGAGGACAAGATAACGCACAGTGTTCTCCTTGTTCAGAGCTTAGAAATCACACGCTGCTCACCCGTCACTCCAGTCGGGGACACCGTCCAGCACGCGGGCGAACTCCCACGCCATACCCGCCAAACCGCCGATACCCAGGCCCGCCATCAGCCAACCCAAGACTACCATGGTTTGAAATCCCCCATCCACTGGATAAAGCGGACAACGCTCACTCCCACCACCCCAGCGATTACACCCAAGAGAAAGCTCCACCAGGTCATCAGACGCCCCCCAGCTCCGTGCGGGCCTGGGCGATCAGTGCTTCCAGGCCGGACCGGTTACCCAGCGCGCGGTCAATGAACGCGTTGAACTCATCCTCAGTCAGAGGATCGTCCGCATCTCGCCCCTGGAACTGATCGAAGAACGCCGTCACAATAGAAGCCACCTCCACGCCGGCGGAGATGATGGACGGGCCGTTCGCGATCAAGAACGCCAAAATCGTGCCTACGGTCATCACTTCACCCCTTGGATGGCAGTGTTCGCGGCGCCAACAACCTGGGCCGCCGTGTCGAGCATCGCCCTCTGATCAGCCGTCAGCGTCGCCACAGGGGCGTCCGCAGGCAGAGTGTTCACAAAGTCGCGAGCGGTGTCGACGGCATCCCGAGCCAGCAGCAACTTCGGACCGATCTCCACCACCTTGGCCGCCTCTGAGCAAGGCTGGGGAACCTGCACGGAGCACCGAGGGAGCCGCGCGTATGTCTCGAACGACAAGGACGCTGTGGCGTAGACCGTCGCCATCCCCGCGACCACCTGGCGGGCAGTCTGGGTGCTGGAGTTACACCCCACCACCAGCACGAACGTGCATAAAACGAGAAATTTCCTCACTTCGGTTGTCCCCCCAGTGGTGTCCGTGTGATCGCGCGCATCCCGGCCATCACGGCCGGCGCGACGATAATCAGTGTGTCCGCGATTACCACCGGGTCTATTTGGAAGCCCCATCTCGCGAGGGCAGGGGCGGCGAACATCAGGGCCGCCACAATCATCGAGCGGTAACCAGTCCACGAGCTCATACTGTCTTCTCCACAGTTGAACGAACCTTACGCCTGGTCCGGGCACCGGCGCAATAAGTTTTTATGAACGCACTGACACGATATCCACTCGCTCGGTACGATGGAGTAGCCGCCCTGCCGACGTTGTGACCCGGAACGTCACATACCAGATGCCCACGGTGACAGCAGTCAGTAGCACGCGGACATACGTCCCGGCCCCGGCGGTGAAATTCCCATCCGCCGCGACTGTCCCTACCAGGGGAGTCCCCACAGTGAACCCGCCAGTCACCGTGACCACAGGGGACGATAACGTCTCTCCTGTCGCCAGCACCGGGGAAAAATCTAACGCCACAGCGTCCACGTCATCATCCGCGAACGGGGGATAGAACCTCTGAGTGACCGCCATTGCTACGCCTCGTTCTGCCGGTTGATCGGAACCTCGACAATACGGGTGTCATCGCGGGAAATCAAAGACCTCATATCCGGCACCGCCCGGAGCATCCGGTATGTGGGGTTCGTAGTCGCGTTAACCCCCAAGCCGGCACCGGTCGCCACACCTGTGCCCGTCGCGGACCCGGCCCCTCCAGCAACAACAGACCCGACACCCGTTGCAGACCCAGACCCTGTAACAACGCCCACACTCTCGGCCGTAGAAGAGCCGACACCCGTCGCCGTGCCCGTCCCGGAGGCCGACCCAGCGCCCTCGGCAACAACAGACCCGACACCTGAGGCCGCACCTGTCCCGGTCGAGGAGCCCGCGCTCGCGAGGACAGTCTCGCCGACACCCGTGGCCGCACCTGTCCCGGAGGCCGACCCAGCACCTGCAGCCGTCGAAGCACCGACACCCGTCGCGGTACCTGTACCCGCAGATGTACCGAACGACGCCCCCTCGCCGACAGCAGAGGCAGAACCCACGCCCGCCGCGTTACCCACAGCCTCCGCTGTGGACGCCCCCACACCCGCCGCCGTACCGGTCCCTGCGGCCGAGCCCACACCGTCAGCAAAAGCAGCACCCGTCGCGGACGCGGAACCAGTTCCTGAGGCCGAGCCAGCCCCGTCCCCGAGAGCAACGCCCGTCGCGGACGCAGACCCTGCACCTGAGGCTGAGCCCACTCCCTCGTAAATCGCCGCGCCGACACCTGTGGCCGCGCCCGTCCCAGAGGCCGCCCCGTCACTCGCAGCCGTCGAGGAACCAACACCCGTGGCCGCGCCTGTTCCCGAGGCCGACCCATCACTCGCAGCCGTAGAAGAGCCAACACCTGTGGCCGTGCCCGTCCCGGAGGCCGATCCGTCACTCGCGGCCGTAGAAGAGCCGACACCCGTCGCCGTGCCCGTTCCGGAGGCCGACCCAGCGCCCTCAGCGAACCCACCTCCAACCTCGACCGTGAGTAATTGCCGGCGCGAGAGGTGCACACGCGAGGCCGGGCGGTAGATGCCTCCCTGACCAGTTGCGCGAAGGCTGACCCGCTGAGGCGTGACCAGGATCGTGGTGGCGGTCCCAGCCTCCCCCGTCGCGGACGCAGCACCCGTCCCTGAAGCCGCGCCCGTGCTCTCAACCGTGGAGGAGCCGACACCCGTCGCAGAGCCCGTCCCCGAGGCCGCCCCATCCCCGCCCGTAACCCCAGTGCCCTCGCCTGCAGCGGCACCTGTCCCGGAAGCCGCGCCAGAGCTCTCCACCGTAGAAGCGCCGACACCCGTCGCTGTACCTGTCCCTGGAGCAGCGCCGTCACCCCCAGAAACTGCTTCACCGACCCCTGTCGCCGCGCCTGTCCCTGAGGCAGTGCCCTCATGAGCGAGCTTGAACGCGCCGGCGATCATCACGGACCGACCGGAGCCAGATGAAGTGGCCTGAATTGTCCCTGTGGCCCCGGCGGCCGAGCGGATGGCATCCGCAACCGTGATCGAGGTGTCAGCCCCGGTGTTGGTCCCGGCGTCAGCCCGGTTTATCCAAGTGCCCGCTGTGGGGGCGGTGGAGGTGTCCACCCCCGACCCGGAGGCTGTCGTGGGGTCCGTCGCGGCGTCGAAGCCCGCCCAGGTGTAATTGTCACCACCCGCGCCCATTGCGACAATCAGCTCGCCGGCCGTGGCCGTCGTCAGTGTGCCAGTTGTAACTGTCGTAGACGCCGAACCCAGTGTGTTCGCTGTGCCGGTGTCGTAGGGGTTCGAGAAACTCCCACCCCGGTAGGCGACCACCAGCCCCTGAGCGACGCTCCCGGCGGTCCGGGTGAAAGTGTAGCTCGGTGCGGACGCCCCCCGCACAATGTAGGCCATCAAACCTGAGGCGATACCGTCCGTTGTATCCGTGTCACCGGAGGACTGTTGTGTTGCTACAAGCTGCCATCCGGCAGGGAGAGTGAACGCCGCCGTGTCGCGGTAAGCGATGCAAGCAACCAGGAGGTCGCCTTCAGCGGCGCCCGTGGGCTCAGTCAGCGTGTAATTCCCGGATACGACCGGGGTAGCAACAGACCCAACCGCTACAAGTGACCAAGCCATAGCTCGCTAATCCCTGTGCGCCGGGGGTGGAATCACCGGGTCAGCAGACGCGCGAGTCTGCGGGCCTCCTTCAAGGATACCACACGAAGGTTAGCCGCCCAACTCTTCAATCGTCACGGAACCGCTATAATCGGCGCTCGCCGGCGCGGCGGGGAACTCCAGGACAAACCCCTCTCCGGGAGAGAAAACCAGGAGCTGCTCGGGCACCGGGACGAACAACCAACCACTCAACGTGTTGAACGTATCTTCAAAAATCGTGGACTTAGCCCCTGATGTTGTGGCTTGGGTAGTGTCATTGGTATGGGCCGTCGAGACAATCGCAGCGTCCCCGGTCTCATGCTTGGCGATATCCGGGGTAGGGTCTCCGCCTGATCCAAGGGTGGCCGTGGCTGTCAACCGACTGAGCCGCACACGCACCTGGGCGCTCGTGGTCGAGGTATTTTGGGATAG
>JACCDR010199511.1_pt1 | contig 21136 bp, 13 predicted proteins | sample 7446431 | NCBI WGS metagenome assembly JACCDR01 (sample SAMN15323443, study PRJNA562643) | freshwater metagenome | isolation source: river surface water | place: USA:Blue River Watershed | collected 2017-08-17 | reverse complement strand
GTTGAATTATAACAGTGAATTTCGAATCACACGCCAATCAGCAACTATATCGTCAATGCTTTTGGACATTTTTTCCCGGTACCAACCGTCAGATGACAATCAGATTTCGGTTGGATGGCAATTATATGTCATTTTTATGACGCAGCGAAACAAATAATCATCGCCCTTGGCATCATGGTACGAGGACACATACAGCCATAAGGTCACTCTCGCCGCTCGCTTTTCGGCAACCGTGCTTATCCTCAACCTTGCTTATCCGCCACAGGATGGTCACGAACCTTGGGGTTATAAACACTGTCATTGAAATGCCTGGTCTTCAAGGCGAGGGCGAAGGGATCACTCGGCAAACACCCTGCCGCTCAGCGCGGTCAAAATCGACGCCAGTGGCTAATAAACGTTGTGGCATCGGTGCCTGCTGATCCAACAGACTATGTGCTCGAGCTGGTACTTTCGCGCTGTCAGGCAGCTTAATCGCCGCTAAATCCAGCATAGTTTCAAACACTTGGCTTGTCATTAATGGTGATGAAGTCAATGATTTAAAGTGCGGATAAATCGCTGGCGATTGCTGCTTTAACACGGACGACCCCCACCACAAGGCGCCAACACGGTAGTCGTAGTCTGTGCTATGACCGTGACCAGATTTATCACAATCGCCATCAAATAAGTTTTCACCATGATCCGACACCAGCATAAAACTTGCGCGCGCCCCGGTTGCTTCTAGCTGTTCAATCATGGTAAAGACCACCGCATCGGTAAACGCCACACTATTGTCATAGGCATTATTTAACGCTTCTTTGTGCCCCCGGTTATGCATATTCAGTGCAGGGCCTTGATGCGCGGGCGCTTTAAACGAGGGTTTGAATAAATCAAAGTTAGCCGGATATCGATCGTTGTAATTAAAGTGGCTACCAAGGGTATGCAGTACAATTAGTTGTTTCGGCTCATCTTTTTTCAGTACCCGCGCCATGGCAGTGACCAAAACATCATCATAAAAGCCTTCTTTTTTATAGCCGATCGGATTGAGATACTGTACTTCATCGGCCTCACTGGCATGCAGCGCAATCGAGCTGTCATGCACACCCAGCGGGCTTTGTGTGGATAACCAATATGTCTTAAAGCCGGCCTCAGTAAATGCTTGCACCAATGAGGGTTCGGTGGGGAAATACCTATGATCTTGTGCTGACTTGCGCGACAGCATCACCGGCACCGACATCCGTGTCCATGCCCAGGGGCTAATCATATTTTGCCAACTCACCACATCGCCCCGCCCCGATAAGCGCGGTGTGGTTGGGCGTGAATACCCATTGAGTTGCAGACGATCTGGCCGTAGCGTTTCACCAATCATCAACACATAAATTTCGCGCGCTGATGGTGCCGCTGATGGTGCAGCCGCTGACATCTCCGTACGCGCGGCATCTTCACCTGCGGATGCAAAACTTGCCGTTGTTTCGCTGCCATGCGTTGCTGTTTCTGAGTTATGGCTATCTGTGACGATAACCTGATTGGCTGGCGCGGCCTGTCGCCATGTGACCGTCGTATCGGCATAAGCACCAAAACGATAGCGTTTTAAATCATTAACAATGGCTGCTAAGGCTTGTTTTTGTTGATAAAACTCGTTGAAAGCTAATATCAAATTCAGCGGATAACTTTGATGGTACAAATTATGGGTGTTAGGTAAGGGGCGTTTTGCCAACTGCTCGGTCAAGGCCTCAGTGTCCGAGGCCGTTGCGGTTTGCGTCTGAACCTGTGGTTTGGCATAGTGCGCAGCATAATTGATTTCACCATGCCATAGCCATCCGACCCACGCCAGTGTCAACACGCCAATAGTAATACGTACCCCGCGCGAAAATTGCACCTGCCGCGCTTTAAACCACGCGCTGGTTAGACTGATACAAACCAATACCAACAGCAACGCAGCCAGGATCAGCCAGCCTAACCCCGTTAAATAGCCCGTAGCCTCGGCAATATCTGTTTCCGCAATAATAGCCATCGCATGCGCATCAGTTGCCTTGCCATAACTCAGTTGATAAAACAGTTCTTGCGGCGCGAGCAAGGCGGCCGGCAACCACAGCCAAATACTGCGATGCGCAAAGCGGCTTACCATTAATAATGCCAATAAAAGCAGCAATGCTGGAGCAATACCATGCAGGATAAAATCGCGCAGTGACAGGCTTGACCATAAAATCAGTTGCGGCGCCAAAATAAGACAGAGCAACGCCACCAAAGGTAGCCAGACCAAATTGGCATATCGATGAAGAACCGCAGGCACAATATTCCCCTAGAGACGACGCAGTGGCGCGCATACTACCGTATTGCTAAAAAAAATTCTGCAGTAAAAAGCCAAGATAACAAGCACAGTTAACCTCCTGCTAACGCTATTTTGTGTGCCGGAGGCTTTTAATTTGTCATCTTTTTATAGTATGGTGCAGCAGTGCTTTTTATCCGACCTGAACAAAAATTGCAGTAACGTTTCGACGGACAGCTAAATGTACAGGTCAACACAATGATACGTTATGGGTTACGTTTAAGGACCATTCATGTTAGCTCAACCAGTTGCTTTAACAAACGAACAACACGCCGATTTAAAAATTCTGCCACGCCAATCACTCGAGAACTTAAATGGCCGCCATATGGCACCATTGATGCTACAAGAATTTCCAGCGGCAGCGCATCATTACCCTATTTTCTTTATCAAAGATGAGCAAAACAATACCTTCACCGCCACGGCTGTATTTGGCCTCAAGGATGGCGAAAACGTCTTCATTGAAAATGACGCTTGGGTAGGTGGTTATTTACCTGCATCGTTACGTGGCTATCCATTCACACTAGCTCGCGCTGGCGAAGAGCAATTGATTTTATGCGTCAATGAGCAAGCGGATATCGTCAGCAAAACAGAAGGTCAACCGCTGTTCAACGCTGATGGCAAACCCACCGAATTTTTTGAAGGGATCAATACGTTCTTCAAAGAATTTATTGATGCCAACAACGTCAGCACCAATATCATGACACAACTGGCTGAACTTGGTTTGTTCCGTGCCGACGGCCTGCAGTATCGTAACAGTGCGGGTGAAGAAAAACGGGTAAATGGCTTTTATGTGATTGACCGGGAAAAATTAGACGCATTAACCGATGAGCAATTCTTAAGTTTGCGTAAATTTGGCGTTTTACCTGCTATTTATGCTCACTTCAGTTCGTTAGATCGTATCGGTGAAGTGATCCGTCGTTTACCGGCGGCATAAACGTCACACTCGTTCAAGTATGCATACTTAAAAAAAGGCGTGAGATCGCAATATCTCACGCCTTTTTTATAATGCTGCACATCACATCTAGACCACGTTTTGCATCGTTCGAGCTATGCTATGAACGACAGCCCCATGCCCTCATTAGGCTTAGTGTGCCATACCTGCGGCATATAACTGACGCTCGGCACTGCCTAACATTTGCTCAAAACTAACATCTTGTTGGCCTTGTTTGGCGATAATGGCAAACTTTAGCGGTGCTTGTGCTAGGGCGCCATCATCATATTTTGCCAACCGCGCCGCTAAATCAGGTGCCACCTGGCTGTGCATCAGCAACACACCAAACGCAGTATCGCCAATTCGACCAATCACATCGGCTTCACGGCAACAATCGCGCAGTGCATTGGCCAGCTGATAAAGCTGATGCTGATAATAACCATCTAATTCAATATGATTGGACTGCATGGCAGATGCATCGATACAAACTAATGTTGCCGGTTGTTGCAAACGTTTGGAACTGGCCAACAGTAGCCGCGCCGTACTTTCGAAACCGCGTCGATTCATAAGCCCAGTGGTGCTATCGAGCATCGCCAATTGGCTATGCATAAGTTCATGTTCAACAATGGCTTTAAAATCACGCAGCGCCGCAAAATCCGCATCATTCAAATGCCATGATTGCTCGCTGTACCAACACAGCGTGCCAATGTGACAGCCATTAAACGCCGCTAACGGCAGCGCCACATAACCCCGCAGCTGTGGCATGCTGTTTAAAATCGGATGCTGAAAATGCACCGGATGATGCTGTAAATCCGCGATGTAAAAAATATCGCGGCTCAAAATCGCATGCGCACATAGGCACTCCGCCCGCGCTTGCATGCTCGGCACATCGCCTTGATTTACCAAGCTAAATACATAGTCTGCATCCACTAAATTTAACTGCACATGACTCGCCGGCAACAACCGCGCTGCCAGCCTGACCAAACGCTGCAGCTCTACATCATCTTGGCAAGATAACAGTTGCGAATTATAGAGTGTTGCTAACCGAATCGTTTCATTGGCGGGTAGTAATGAAGATGGCATGGTGGCAGACATAAACACTCCTTGGCGATGGGTTGCAGGCAAAAAAGCAGCAAGCAACCGGAGTCGACACCCTTGCTAGCATTAACTATAGCTGCTGTTACCCGATTGCAAAGGCGATAACGCATTTTTGGGGACACACCTGAGCGGGTCACTCCACTGTTGTTGCTACTCAATCGGCCGTGGTAAACCCAGCTACCACGTCATGGTTAGACTAATCTATGCGCTTACTCTGCGCGGCTCTATTCTGTGCGGTGCTTTACTATGTTGTGTTTGGCTGTGTGGTGTTTGGCTGTGCGCTACTTTGTGGTGCGACTCAGCGTCATAACGTCGCATCGGTAATTGCATCGCCGTTGACGGACGCACGGCAAAATAGCGACAGAAAAATTCTAAAATAGAATCATGGTGATAGCGCCGTAGCGCTAATGGATAACGCTCATTCACCGCCGTGGCTAATAACTGCAAACTAAGTGCTAATGAGGTACCTGCGGGCCGCTTCACCTGATACAAGTCACACAAAAATTGCAACGTTGCCCCAGCATACGACTGTTCACTGCGCAGTTGTAACAGATGTAACTCTGCCAATCGACAACCGATTTCCCGTAATTTTTGCAATTGTTGTAATTCGTTCATGGCGACTTCCTCATGCCGTTAATGTCATTTATATCGGACAAAAGGGCTAGGACTTGAACAAAATTTGATACGCATCAAAAACAGTTTGCCAACTTACCTCTAAGCTTACCAAACCTAAAAAATTAGGTGCTGACCTAGCTTACATCCAACATCAGGAGTGAACTGATGGATATTGTCGAACTCTCGCGTTTACAATTCGCATTTACTGCGATGTACCACTTCTTGTTTGTCCCGCTAACCCTGGGGATGACCTTCTTACTTGCCATCATGGAATCGGTCTATGTGATGACAGGCAAAGAAATTTATCGTGACATGACCAAATTTTGGGGCAAATTATTCGGCATCAACTTCGCGCTGGGCGTGACGACCGGATTGGCCATGGAATTTCAATTTGGCACCAACTGGTCGTACTATTCGCACTATGTTGGTGATATTTTTGGCGCACCGCTAGCGATTGAAGGCTTGGTGGCGTTCTTTTTAGAATCGACCTTGGTGGGTTTATTCTTCTTTGGCTGGGATCGCCTATCAAAAGTACAGCATCTCGCCGTTACCTGGTTGGTCGCGCTCGGTTCAAATTTTTCCGCATTGTGGATTCTGATTGCCAACGGTTGGATGCAAAATCCAGTTGGAGCAGAATTTAACTACACCACCATGCGTATGGAGATGACCAATTTCAGCGAAGTACTGTTTAACCCAGTCGCGCAAGTAAAATTTGTTCATACCGTCTCGGCGGGCTATGTCACCGGCGCCATGTTTGTGCTGGCCATATCAGCTTGGTACATGCTCAAAAATCGTGATATGGCTTTCGCGCGACGCAGCTTCGCTATCGCCGCGGCTTTTGGTCTGGCGTCATCCGTATCCGTTATTATTTTGGGCGACGAGTCAGGTTATGAATTAGGTGATGTGCAAAAGGTCAAATTAGCTGCGGTGGAAGCCGAATGGGATACCCACCCCGCGCCAGCCGCTTTTACCGTGATTGGCTTACCCAATGCAGAGACGCAGCACACCGACTACGCCATCAAAATTCCTTACGCGTTAGGGCTTATCGCAACACGATCTTTAGATGAGCAAGTCACCGGCATTAAAGATCTAAAAGAGCAGCATCGCGCCCGTATTATCAACGGTATGACCGCCTATAAACTGCTGCAACAATTACGCGCAGGGGATACCTCTGAAAGCACCAAACAAGCCTTTGATGCCGTGAAAAAAGACCTCGGTTATGGTTTATTGTTAACGGCCTATACCAAAGACCCTGCCAACGCGACGGCGGAACACATCCAAAAAGCCGTTGATGCCTCCATCCCGCAAGTAGCTCCGATGTTTTGGTCATTCCGAATTATGGTGGCCAGCGGCTTTATCATGCTGGTGGTATTTGCACTGTCGTTTTGGTACAGCGCCAAACGTTTGGAGCAAAAACCGCGCTGGTTGTTAAAAGCCGCCTTATTTAGTTTGCCATTGCCATGGATTGCCTGTGAAGCAGGTTGGTTTGTGGCTGAATATGGCCGTCAACCTTGGGCGGTGGGTGAAGTTCTCCCCACCCATTTAGCGGCATCCGGCCTGACGCCAGCCGAAATATGGACCAGCCTCATTTTAATTTCACTGCTCTATACCATTTTCTTAGTGATTGAACTGTGGTTAATGCAACATTTTGCCCGCAAAGGCCCGTCATCACTGCATACCGGCAAATACGATCTGGAAACAGGTCTGGCCAAAGAGGTGTAATATGGATTACGAATTTCTACGATTTATCTGGTGGTTACTGATTGGCGTGTTGTTTATCGGTTTTGCCATTACCGATGGGTTTGATATGGGCGTTGGCGCGCTGTTAAAGGTGATTGGTAAAGACGACGAAGAACGCCGGGTCATGATTAATGCGGTAGCTCCGCATTGGGACGGTAACCAAGTGTGGTTAATCACAGGCGCTGGCGCATTGTTTGCGGCCTGGCCCCCCGTGTATGCCACTGCCTTTAGCGGATTTTATCTCGCCATGATGCTGACCTTAGTGGCGCTGTATTTTCGCCCGATTGGTTTTGATTATCGCTCTAAGTTAGATAATCCAAACTGGCGGCAACGTTGGGATTGGGCCATTACCTTTGGCTCTGCCGTCCCCCCTATTATCTTTGGAGTAGCCTTTGGTAATTTACTGCAAGGGGTTCCCTTTCATTTTGATGAGTTATTTCGGGTGGTCTATACCGGCAGCTTCTTGGCCTTGCTAAACCCCTTCGCACTCTTGGTTGGCGTCATGAGTTTACTCATGTTTGTGTGCCAAGGCGCGGCTTACTTGCAATTAAAAACCGAAGCAGAACTACTAAATCGCAGCCAACACATCGGTTTTATCAGTGGTCTTGGTGCGGCCATTCTGTTTGTGATTGCCGGCGTCTGGCTGCACAGTAGCATCGATGGTTTTGCCTTAACCAGCGTGATCGACCATAACGCCGTCAATAATGCGGTGAGTAAAACAGTGGACGTGAAAGCTGGAGCTTGGATGACGAATTTCAACGACTACCCATGGTTATGGTTAGCGCCAGCACTCGGGGTGATTGGTTTTGCCCTTGCTGGTGTGACCAGTAAATTAGGCAAAGGTGCCTTGGCGTTTGCCATGTCATCGTTGGGGCAAGCGGGTGTGATATTAACTTGCGGTGTGGCGATGTTCCCGTTTGTTCTGCCATCGAGCAGCATGCCAAACCACAGCCTGACCATGTGGGACGCCACATCCAGCGAATTAACCTTAAAAATTATGTTTGTCGTTGCCTGTGTGTTTGTTCCCATTATCTTGGCATACACCTTATGGTCATATGCCAAAATGTTTGGCCGCATCAGCAAACAACATATTCGCGAAAACTCGCATTCACTGTATTAAGGAGCTGCTATGTGGTACTTCGCTTGGATTTTAGGTGTCTTACTGGCGTGTGCTTTTGGCATCATTAATGCGATGTGGCTGGAGCTCAATGGCTATGCCGAAGAGCAAGATCCACCGCAATAATACGTAAGTGCAACGACGACAACGTGTGTCTTTTAGTCACATTGCCAAATGAACGTTCAACGTCCGCTGAACGGTAGCGTGCAATCAAAAACCGCAGTCGAACATCATGTCGCTGCGGTTTTTTTATCGTATTTGGGTCGCGACTTGATGCGGTAACGCCGGCAGGCAAGGCTATTTAGCAGAAGCTTGTGTCAATCATCAAGGCTAGGTATATTGCCACAAAGTTATATAGTTATTCTTAAAAAGAATTAGAGCTATTACCGAATCGCAGGCATTAGCGCTCAAATCTTTATCATGTTATCGCTGTGTGGAGTCTTTATGCACCAAGTTTCAACGGATCATTCATTGCAAATGGCAGAAACGGCTGTCAGCCCACAACCCGAATTGTCGCCCGCGTCACAGGCTTTGCCACACATTGAAATGTTTTTTGACAGTGCCAGCGAAACCTTTAGCTATGTGGTGTATGACTATGTCGGCGGCAGTGCGGTGATTATTGATCCGGTACTAGATTTTGATGCGGCCGCAGGCGTACTCTATAACGATCATGCCGAACGTATGGTGGCGTTTTTACATGCGCAGCAACTGCAGCTGAAGTATATTTTGGAAACGCATGCCCATGCCGATCACATCTCAGCCGGCAGCTATTTGAAGGCTCGCTGTGGTGGTTTACTTGCCATTGGCGCTGGTATTGTTGAGGTGCAGCAGCATTTTTCGCAGTTATTTGCCATTACACCGCCACTGGGCGAGCTGCGGCAACCTTTTGATTTATTATTGCATGATGGTGATTGTTTACAGGTCGGGCAATTAACCATCGACATCCTGCACACGCCAGGCCACACCCCAGCCGATGTCAGTTATCTCGTGAATAAAAACGCCCTATTCGTCGGCGATACCTTATTCGCGCCTGATGTGGGTACCGCCCGTTGTGACTTCCCCGCCGGTGATGCCGCAACGCTGTACCAATCGATTCAACGGATTTTAGCACTACCATCACATACGCAGATTTATCTGTGCCACGACTATCCAAAAGCTGGCCGAGATTATCAATATAAAACCACCGTCATGGCCGAGAAAATGCAAAATATTCACGTGCAACATGGGATTAGTGCCGAGCAATTTATCGCAATGCGACAAGCACGCGATGCAACATTATCAGTGCCGAAATTGATGCTGCCCGCCATTCAGCTCAACATCAATGCCGGTGAACTCCCCTACACTGATGGTGCTTTTTTACGTTTGCCTTTGCAGCAACGCTTTAGCCGCAGCTAAGGCGTGCATTGCGCATGCAGTTCGTCAAATCAACCTAGCCAAGGTGTTTTGGCAGAACCATACCAAAGTCATATGGACAAATTCCCACATATTTTCTAGGCTTAATTGGCGTTTTAATGTTCTTGCTGGCATATGGCCACCTTAAAACGTCAAATGAAGGTTGCCGAACACTCGGTATGTTGCTTACCTCGAAGTGGCTTTTTGCTCACCCGAAAGCGGCGTTTCGCCCAGCGTCTTGGCAGTTCAGCATTGTTATTTCCGTTGGCGGTGAATGGTCGGTGTTGACCCTTCTCGGTAGACATACTGCGGTGCCATTTATGCTGCGGCCCCATGCATGCCGAGTACAGAGACTCTGAGAATTCCGGCTGGCTGAAATTAAAACCGCCGAAGGAGTTTTTATGTGGCCATTTAATACCCCAACTGCTGCCACTGCGCCGCAACATCCCGAACCCAATACGCAGCAGGACCTCGACGCCATACGTCAGCATGTTGCTATGATTGAATTCAGCCCAGATGGAACTATTTTGGCGGCGAATGCCCTCTTTCTATCCACCATGGGCTATCAACAACAAGAGGTGGTTGGCAAACATCATCGGATGTTTTGTGTTCCGGCCTACAGTGCCTCTGCCGCTTACGGCCAATTTTGGCAGTCTTTACATCAGGGTAAAGCGCACGAGGGCGTTGTTGAACGACTGCATAAATCAGGACAGCATTTATGGCTAGATGCCACTTATCTGCCGGTGGTACAGCAAGGTCGTACCATCAAAATCATTAAAATCGCTCAAGATGTCACCCAAAAAACGCAACAGGCCCAACTTGATAATGCTATTTTGACAGCATTAGATGCGACCAGCGCCGTCATCGAATTTAGCCCAGATGGCACCATTTTGAGTGCGAATAACAATTTTTTGAAAACCATGGGCATGAATGCTCAAGGCCTGTTGGGTAAACATCATAAAGTATTGTGTTTTGATGATTTTTACCAACAAAACCCACATTTCTGGCAGCAATTAGCCCAAGGTAAAGCTCAATGTGGGCGCTTTCGTCGCAAACATGCCGATGGCCATGAAATATGGTTAGAAGCGACCTACAATCCTATCCGCGACCATGATGATAAAATTTTCAAAATCATCAAATTTGCCACCGATATCACACGGCAACACCAATATGAAACGGCGGTAGGTTGTGCGGCAAATGTGGCCAATGATGAATCCGCGCAAACCGTCAATATGACCTCCAGCGGTGCCGATATTTTACAGCAAGCAGTAACCAACTCAGGCACTATCGCCACCCAAGTGAATAAAACCTTGGAATTACTCCAACTATTATCTGAAGAGTCAAAACAAATTTCCAATATCGTCACCACCATTCGCAGCATCGCCGATCAAACCAATTTACTAGCGCTCAACGCGGCCATTGAAGCGGCACGCGCGGGTGAGCAAGGTCGCGGTTTTGCCGTGGTGGCCGATGAAGTGCGGAATTTAGCAGCGCGAACCAGTGACTCCACCAAAGAGATTGAACAGGTGGTCTCGAAAAACGTGCAATTTACCCAAAATGCCATGGCGCAAATGAACGCTATTCATGAAAACTCGGATAAAGCGGAAGCGCTGGTGTTGGAAGCCGCCAATGCCATGGTACAAATTCGCCAAGGCGCGGAGCGCGTCGCGCAAAGCATTGCCGCATTAGCCCAAAACCAGCTGCATTAGCCAAAACAACGGTATTAAAACTGCCACGCCGATCAATGCAGCCTGAATGATGCGCGGATCATCGATACGTTTTACTGGCCAAGATTTAAATGCTTGGTTTTACAGGCTTGGTTTTACAGGCCTGTAAAACTTGGCCACAGATAGCTGGACTACAGATAACTGGGCGATTCATGGATTTGACTAGTACATGATTAGTATTTGGCTCATACGCGCAAGCTCTGTTATTGGCGCTAAATCCAACACACAGTGCCGGGCGCAAAAGCACCGTCACCGCATTCACTGTTATGTGAGCAGCTATGTGAGCAGCTATGTGAGCAGCGTGAATAGAGCGATCAGGGCTCGCGCACTCCAAAACATCACAAAAACCACACTAAAGCCAAACAGCAATGCCATTAGCGCGGTAAGTAACAGATTTGAGAATGGCAACATGGTTAAACGTTTTTGCATCGGGCGCATCTCCAAACTCAAGTTTGGCCACCCCATACCGGTGACCAACTCTATGGTGTGTACATGCGCCAACGCCTGCTAACCTTGCTTACCCACAGATGCGTCACCTGCACATGGTGCTGATGACCTCTGCGAGATACTCGTCAACACTGAAAATCTGACGAAAATAGGCTGAGCGCATACGGATTAAATTTGATTGCTGAACAAACAATCGAAAGTACAGCCAGGTTCACGGTGCTTTCAACACTGGGAATGCAAGTCCATCAGAACAGAATCACCTCGCCATACCAACGCCATGCTACTATTATTGAGCGCCTTGGTATTGAGCGCACTGGTATTGCGTGCACTGGTATTGCGTGCACTGGTATTGAGAGCTCAGGTATGTAGAGCACTGGCGATTTTATCAAGCGTCATCCAAAAGCATCTGCACCTTGAGCAATCGCTCTCTACAACACAACCGACAACATAACGCTCTAAAACTCGGCGTCTTGGATGTTTCAGCTCGTGAACACATGAACCACTGGGTAAAATGTATAATCTTTTTAATCTGTCAGCAAATTTATTTGCAAAAATAAATCAATTTTACCCAAATGAAGAACAATCTAAATTAGTGCTTTTTCATGGTGACGAGCTAAATAAGCCGCATTGAGGAAGGATATCGCTGTGGAAAGGCCAACATCGGACAGCTTTCGCCGCAAGCGGCGAAAGCTTTACTCGCAAGCATGCTGCTCGTCAGCATTTACTCATACTGACAAACAAACTGCCAACTTTGATCCGAACCTGGCGTGGTTTGGGTCCACCATTTAGCCTGGTATAAACGCCCGCCATAAGCCATATAATCACCTTGCTGAGCGTAGCCCGGGCTGGTGCTATGTTGCCGTCGTGGCCACGCAGGGTAGAGCGTCACACGGGCTGGATCAATACCACAATATGTGACAGCTGCCGGTACCAACCGCAAACTGATGCTGTAGCGTCTATCCAAGGTCCAAACGCGATTGAGCGCAACCTGCGGTTGCCACACCACGGCCTGCGACGATTCTGACCTCACCCCGAGCTGAACTTTATCAGCATCGCGGCGGTTGATGTCGGCGGCTAATTGTTCGGCCCAGCGCTGTGCTGTGACATTCTGTGCCGTGATGGCCAGTCGATGTTGCAACAACTCTTGCCCTGCCCCATCAAATAACCGAAACAATACCGTCTCACCGACACGCGCCTGTAATTCTGGCGCTACAAATTGACCTTGATCATGCCAAACTGGCTCGCTGCCACCACTGCCTTGCAACCAAATATCGGAGCAATTATAAAAGCCTTCCCCCACGACATCCTGTCGCTGCCAGCGGGTATATAAAACAGCCGCACCACGTTGATGTGTTGGCAGTGGCACATCCAGTTCGTAATAGCCTTGATTGACCGCAACATCGGCTTGCTGATGGATAAGACGCAATTGCTGCCACTGCAATGGCGCTTGGCCCACATCGACGCCGGGTTTACTGAGGTAAATTTGCCAAAAACTGGGATTATGCGGGGTAGTGGCACGAAAGCGCAGTCGTAATACCGGCGTGGCATCAACATCAATCACTGTTTTTTGCCACTCGCTGGATGCCAGATCCATACCCGCCTTGCGACTATCTCCGGCAGCACACAAAGAGCCGTCTTTCACCACCGCTTGCACGGCGCTAAGATCGCTAAACTGTGGCACATTCGCAGAGTATTCATGATGTTGGCTAAATAAATAACCACCCGATTGGCGAAACGCCGCACGACAAGCGGCATTGGCAATCCCACTGCCATCGGCTGGCCACCAATACCCGCCATCGTCTTTACAGACTTGCTGCCGTGCTTTGGGATAGTCGACATACCCATGCGCAACACTTTGTGTCGCACGGCCCGCCATGATAGCGATGGCGGTGAATAACAACCAGCGGCGAAACGACTGGCTAGATATCTTATTTGTTATAAGTTGATTCATATCAGATCCTTTTACCATGGATGATCCATCGCGAACGCGTTGAGATGCATAACAACAACCCTAGCGCCATGCTTCGCGCTGTAGATACAGCTGCGCCGCTAAGTTTCTCGTGATGTCTTGCTTGCGATGTCTTGTCTGTGATGTGTTGCTTATGGATTGTTTGTGTTGTCAGCGCAGGCAACAGTCCAGTCCGCCAGCGACCACATCACGGCTGGCGCTGGCATATTTCATTTCTCCGCAAGCTAGAGCGTACAAACCAGTCGCCAGCTCTCATCCGAACCTGGAACTGAATTGGTCCACCACTTGGCCTGATAAACTTTTTGTTGATAGCGACTGTAGTCACCGGCGGCGGCATGGTTCTGCCGTGGCCATGCCGGGTATGTCACCACTGGACTGGGCACGCCACTGCAGCCACTTTGCCCGCCGCCGTCTTGAATAACACCGGCGGGTAATTGCGGATATTCTTGTTTTAGGGCAAACACTTGTGTTCCCACCGTTAAACGCCAGCCCGAGGGCATCGGCATGGGCAAGTAATAATTGAGTCGGACTTCTAATTGACCGCCGGCCGCAATACCTTCACGCGGCAAGGTCATAGACACATAGTGAAACTCATTATCTAAGCCGCCAATGTTATGGCCACTGCGGTTACGGCCACTTTGCACCACTTTGCTACCGAACCCCTGTTGATCACTAAAGTTATCTCCGGTCGCGGTTGGGATGGCAAAACTCAGCTGTGCGCCGCCGGGAATGGCTTGATTGGATGGGTTGCTGATCTGCAGCAACGGATTGATAGGGTAATTTTGGTCGCCAAGTTTAAAGCCCGTGATCGCCACCTTGAGATCGATACTACGGCTGGGGATACTTCGCGTATCACGCGTCGCGGCATAAGGCGTAGCGCGGCGGAATTTATCAAACAAGATACTGGTTAAATCATCCCCCATGCCATACTCGCCGCGGGCATTGTCGTAGCTATAATCCCCGGCCAACTCCCAAAACATCACGCCACCAATACCTTTGGCAATCACATAATCGGCCTTTGCGGCAATACTGGTTTCATCTTCAATCGATAAAAACACTTTTTTCTGCGCATTCCAAAGCCAAGGAGCAACCAAGGTTGCATCATAATGATGCTGATACACCCCACTGAGCCGATCGGCCGGATCACGATCTGGATCCAGGCCATAACGCGTTAAATAACTCGGTGTTTTACCGGCTTGTAAATTTTTGGTATGCCACAGTGGATTCGAGCCCGCCGGTACTTCTTCGCCATTTTTGCCAAGGTCATGCCACAAATTGTCGATGCCCAGTGCGCCACTACCGCAAAGATTTTGCGGCGAACCGCCGGTGCCGACGGGACATTTGGCTTGATCACGTGCCGCCGCTTTCCCCCATAAGCCGGCAGTGCCGCCTTGGACGTTCTCCCACCCACGACTGTAATAAGGCACACCAATGTTAATCCGACCCGCTTGCATAGCACCGCGGAAATAATGATAAGCCCAGTCGGTGTTGAGATAGCCAATGCCTTGATATTGCGCGCTATTGTAATAATTCCACGCCAACAGTTCGGCATCTTTACCATCATCAAATAGTGCCGCATTCGGCCCCACATGCTGATTCCAAGCACCGTGCAAGTCATAGCTCATGATGTTGACGTAGTCTAAATATTGCGTCACCGCAAAGACTTCCATACCGCGCAGCAGATAACCGGACGATGGTGAAGCTATGGTGAGCAAATAATGTTTCCCATCTTGCACCGAGGCTGCATCCAGCTTTTCGCGCAATGTTTTCATCAAGACCTGATAGGACGCCATCAACCCGGCGCGACGTGCATTGGAGATGGCAAAATCATCCGGATTACCTGAATCTTTCATACTTGATGGGTATTCATAATCAATATCCACCCCATCAAAGCCGTATTGGCGTAAAAACTGCACCACTGAGTTGGCGAAGGTGTTGATACCAGCCAGATTCACACTGTTGTCGGCATTGGTGGTCATGCTATAAAACCCACCCGAGGCAATACGCTGGCCTTGCTCGTTAAAATAGCCGCCGGTTTCAGCCCAGCCGCCGACAGATATTAATGTTTTGACATGCGGATACTGCTTTTTATATTTATTCAGCAGGTTAAAGTGACCTTTATAGGGCAAGCTTGGGTCCATGTCGGCACCGATCACATCAGGCCATTGCATACCCGTGGCCGGATTTGACGGATCTTGCACATTGCCAATACCAATTTGGTGCTGGGCGTTGACATGGGCAAAGGCATAGTTGATGTGGCTAATTTTTTGCCATGGAATGTTGGGAACCAAGTACTGTGGTTGGCCATTGCCGCCGTGCCGCCAGCTGGTGAAATACCCAATAATCCGTCGTGGATGATCAGGTCCCATCCGCTCACGGCCTTGTTCATCGTAGCGGGTACAATAAGGCACATCGAGACCTGGGGTAGCGTAAAGCCCGTCAGGACGACATGCCGCATGCCCTGATGCCACCGCCGTGACGTTAACAGTTACCGTTTCACTGGTTTGTACGGCACCCTGATTATCAAAGGCTTTGACGCTAAAACGCTGACTGCCCGCCACCGCCGTCCAGCTGACGCTATAGGGCGGCGCTGTGCGCTGGGCCAATAGCTGATCATTATGATAAAACTCCACCGTACTGATACTGCCATCACTGTCACGCGCATCAGCGCTCACCAAGATCACCTCGCCGGCTCGCAGCTGCGCACCCTGCGATGGTGCTGTGATCGCGACTATTGGCCGCTGATTGTCACTTACCGCATCCACCCAAAGCTCAACCAGAGCGCTGCTTGTGCTTAGGTTTTTATCATCATAGGCTTTGGCAAACACCTGCTTGGCACCTAGGGTTTGGGCGGCAAAACTGGCCTGAAATGGCGCTTGTGTATCGACACTTAGCAAGGAGTTATCAAGGTAAAACTCCACTTTACTGATACGGCCATCAACATCATTGGCGATGGCGCTAAGCGCCACTACCGTTCCTTGACTAAACCGTGCACCAGCTTGCGGCGCCGATAGTTCGACGCCTGGAGGTTGGTTCGGCGCTCCCCCATCACAGTCTCCACGCTTGGTCCATTCTTGATAAGGGTTGGAGAATTGCTGTGGATTTTTATTTTGGTTCCACCAATTGGCTTGATACAGCACTTGTTGCTGCTGTACTTGCTGGCCGGTGGTGTAGGTCGCCCCACTTTGCCACTGCGCAACAGCACGGCAATCGACGGCATGACTAGGAAGGCTCTGCAAACTAAACCATAAGCCAATACTGACCAGTAAGTGCGGCTTTGACATATTCGACGCAAACGTCTTAGAAATGGTGTGCATAAAAGGATCTCGGTTGTGGGCGGCATCACGCCCGGAATGCAACGAAAAACCCCAGGGTGTGGCTGGGGTTCGATTTCAACGTCGGTTATTGCTGTGGATGTCCTAATCCTTCATGCATCGCATTGAGGATATGGCCGTTGTCTGCATCTAGCTCCCAGGCAAAAATACCGCCCAGCTGATACTGGCGAATGTAATCACCTTTGGCGCGCACTGAGCGTGCCGTATCAAAACTAATCAGGGTATTGCTGCTTGGGTTCCACACATAGCTTGCTTTTGCGACATCGTCCCATTGCACGGTAAACCCATTGATACCGTTGCCATTCACGCCGCCCATATAATTGGCCTCGATTTTCTTATAATCTTCGATGCCTTTTTCCCAAGAACCCGCAATGCCTGCACCGCCGCTGCCAGTGAAGGGATCGCCACCACGCACGTTGCGCACATCTTTCCAACCACGGCCGTACATGGCTGCGCCTAGCGTAATTTTATGCGCAGGGACTTGCCGGTCGAGCAAATGCCGGACAGCTTCATCCGCGCTAAAACCAGCGATGGGTGAGCGCGGATTGGGGTAAAGTGTTGCCATATGACCCAAGGTACTGTTCCAGGCACCGTAGTAGTCGTAGGTCATGAGATTGATGTAATCCATATAAGGATGTGCCGCTTCCCAATTCACCTGCGATAGCTTCGCCACACCGCCACTCATGGCTGCGGTGAGTTGATAACGACGACCCGTTGTTGCACTGAGCGCATCCAGAGCTTGGCGCAGATCACGCATCAGTAACACAAAACCTTCGCCATCCTGTGCGGAGCCCAGAGCTGGATTGGCACCACCGCCGCCTGGGAATTCCCAATCGATATCAACCCCATCAAAGAAATCATAGGTTTTGATCATCTCTACGATCGAAGCGACAAAAGTAGCCCGCGCCTGCGCATTAGTACCTATGGTGTAAAGCGGATCCGATAAGGTCCAGCCACCGACAGAGGGCAGGATTTTGAGCTGTGGATTGGTTTTCTTTAGTCGATACAACTCGGCAAAAATGCCTCGGATCGGCTGATCCCATTTATCGCCGGGGTAGGATTTTTCTAAAGCGGCAAACTTATCGTGCACCACCACGGTGTAATTAGGCTTGCCACGACATTGCGCCACTAACGCGGCATAGCCTTCTGGATTGGCTTGCTGCAAACTGCTGTTATTGCCACAGACTGGAATAAAACCATAGAATAAATGGGTGAGATTTTTAGCTGGAATATCCGCTACATGGTAGTTCCGACCATAAATACCCCACTCAACAAAATAGCCACCAACCATTTTCCCGCTGGTGTTGTTATAGGCTTTATTTTGTTGTTTCAGCGGCTGCGGGTAATAGCGCATATCCAGCTGGGTCCAAGGATCAAAACCGCCTGGCGTCCCAGGATTACCACTGCCTTTGACGTTGATCACGCGTTTATCACTCGGCGTGCACTGTAAACCAGTCCCTTGTTGTACGCAGAGATTGACCACGAATTCGTAACTGCCGGCTTGGGTCAGATTGATGGTGTGACGACCACTCTGACCATTTTGACCATTGGGCGTCAGCGCAGCACTGTAAACCACAGCACCATTTTGCGTGACTTGCCATAGATTGCCATTGTTCCCCCACCACATGTTCCACTGCAGCGGCACCGCCACAGTTCCGTTCACTAAACTCAGTTCGGTTTCCTGCCACGCCAGTACCGGTTTTGCTGGGGCGGCCACGGCCGCCACTTGCAAGGCCGCCATTAAGGGTGATGTAAACAGCGTGGATGCCAGTATGGCAAAGGCGAGCGGACGAAGCGTGTTGGTTACCGGTTGTTTAGGTTGCACGGCTCGTTGCGCGAATGAAACAGGCATAGGATGCCTGCTGGGTAAATTCATATGGGCTTGGTTCATGTGGCTCTGATGCATGGTGTTGTGGTGCATGGTGTTGTGATACATGTTGGGTGGTCTCCAGCCTGAGTATTATGATTGTTGTGCTTGCCACTTTGCCCATCGTCGCGACTATCCACCATGGCAGCACAGGTGCAAGCTGCTCGCCCTATCGAACATGTCGTCGATAGGGGTTAACCCGGCGCTCAGCACACGACAACCTGCGGTGATCTATTCATACGCAACGATGAAAGATGGCGATATAACCATGCTACAAATGACATCGCTGTCATAATTATTCCTATTCTAAGAAAATGATATTTTCATGATATTGAGTGAACATCATTTAATTCATAAGCTTAATTAGTTATAAAAATGACGACCAATGACAGCGGTAGTCATAAATGCTTTTAATGACGGCATTTCACCACCCCATTCGCTCTCCATAGGAACAGCGAATGTGTGTATTACTTTACGGATAAGCTGGATAGGCTTCGTAAGCCTTCTAAGGGAACCATATTGCGGAAGGTATGCCAAACAAGCGCGATATCCAGATCTCAGCGCACGTCAAGCACTGGCGGATATCCGCTGCAATCTTTTGGATTGTGCCATGCTGGTGCTGTGAAATGGTGCTGTGAAATGGTGCTGTGAAATTGGTGCTGTGAAATTGAAACTGATGAATGGCATCGCCGAGCTGGCACAAATCAGGCAAGCGCCTGTCGGCGTTGCAGGCATATGCTACGTTTGCCATTGTGACGTATGCTACTGCGACGTATGCTACTGCGACGTATGCTACTGCGACGTATGCTACTGCAGAGGATCAATACCCAAGACTTGCTCATAACTAACCCTAAGGCGATTGTGGTTCTTACGCTGATCAGGTCAGGTATGAGCGAGTACGGATGGATAATATAACAATGAAACGACAATGATGGTTATGAGGCGTACATCACCATTCCCCATCATGCTGCTAATTACTTCGCTTCTTTGGCCGCCGCCGCTTTGCGGCTTGCCTTTAACAACTCGATTTGTTTCGCACTTAACCGGATCGCACTGCCAGGATAAGGTTTGCCACCAGGGAAATCCCAGTCTCTTGGACGAGTATCTTCAACAATCTTTTTAAAACTTAAACATTCTTTCGCCGTTGGTTTCATGCCCAGTTTTTTGGCATAGGCCATCAAATAACTATCGGCGACACCTTCGTTGGCTAATACGCAGTACCCTTCGTTGGAATACACCACTTCATCTGATTCTTGTGCCACCACCACTGGTGCCACAACCGCAGTCGCCATCACCGCTGCAAGTACAGTATGTAATACGTTTTTTCTCATTATTGCCCTCGTTTTCGTAAAACGTCACCGTCGACGTACCTTTTAAAGCTAGCGTAAAACCTTAATTCCGCCAGTGCGTTAACCACAGAGTTTTACAAAGTTTATGTCAGATCATCATTCCGGTTGCATACTGCGATGGGGGCTGGTTTAGTTTTGAAAAATCAAACAGAACCACGGCATAATGCACAGTAAAAGCTGGTACGCTAGTCACGATATGAACAAAGAGCGTCACTACCGCCTTCACATGCAACGTTCAAATACCGCCGTAAGGAGTTTTCCCTAGTGAACACATTTACATCGCGACTGTCGTTATGCCTATTAAAACTGGGGTATAAATCCATGCACAGTTGGCAACGCTCATGTCTCAAGGCCGCTGCACAACGCGACAGTGCCATACCTGTGATAACTGCGAAAAGCAAATTCCAACGACGACTCGTACTGCTACTGTGCTGCAGTCAACTGTGCTGGATCCCAAACGTGGCGGCGCAGTGGTATCGTGAGTCATTCACCACCATGGGCACCCAGGCGTATGTGGAATATTGGACCGACGATGCCACAATTGGTGCCAGCGGTATTGAACAAGTGAAAGCCGAGTTCAGTCGCGTCAATGCCTTGATGAGCCCATGGATTGAAAGTAGTGAACTCAGTCAGCTCAACCGCTTTGCGGCGACAACTCCAGTCACGATAAGTAGAGAGCTGTATCAACTGCTGCAAAAAGCAGCATCGATCTCGGCGCAAAGTCATGGCGCTTTTGATATCACTTTTGCTTCGGTCGGGTTTTCATATGATTACCGGACGGGGAAAAAACCCAATGCCGAGCAGCTCGCCCAGCAAAAAGCCTTGATCGATTATCGCCAAGTCAAGCTATTGCCTAACTCGCAAGTCCGTTTTGGCAAAACTGGGGTAAAAATCGACCTAGGCGGTATTGCGAAAGGTTATACCGTGGAGCGCGCCATTCATTTATTGCAGCAACGGGGCATCAAACACGCACAAGTCAGCGCCGGTGGTGACAGTCGATTGTTGGGGGACAAACGCGGCAAACCTTGGTTAGTCGCAATCAAGCATCCGCGCGATGACCATCGATATGCCGCCCAATTGCCACTCAGTGACAGTGCGATTAGCACCTCCGGCGATTATGAGCGTTATTTTCTCGATGGCGAACAGCGTTATCACCATATCTTGGATCCCAAAACTGGCCAAAGTGCCAACCGCATGATGAGTGTCAGTGTGATAGGACCTGACGCCACCACCACGGATGCGCT
>JACCDR010887689.1_pt1 | contig 21139 bp, 16 predicted proteins | sample 7446431 | NCBI WGS metagenome assembly JACCDR01 (sample SAMN15323443, study PRJNA562643) | freshwater metagenome | isolation source: river surface water | place: USA:Blue River Watershed | collected 2017-08-17 | reverse complement strand
TACGCGGCCCGCCGCGTAAAACAAAAAACCAGTTTAGAAATAAAATATGCAATGTAACACGTTCCCACGGCCCTGTTCGAAGAACAGGGCCGTGGGAACGTGTTTCCTCTTTGAGGAAATACGTTACTTAATTTTACATACAACCAAACCTTATGATTGCCCTCGTTACTTTAATGAAGGCAGCCGCCCCAGCTAAATAGAAGTATAAAATTTCCTGATAACACAGCCCAGCCCCACGAACGGCCCCAATAGAGAGGGGGCTGGGCTGTGTTAACATTTTATATACACGGATATACCGCGCTTTATTGTAGTTTTAAGTGGTTTATTTTATATATTGACTCCCACCCTCCGTTGCTTCGCTATGGAGAGCCAGCTGGAGAAGGGATTCGTGAATCATTTGGACCCACCTAAACTGGTATGCGCGAGTACTAATGCTCCGAATAAAGCAATAGTTAAAACTAAACTATTTAAAATTAACACATCTGCGTATCTAATGTAAAAAGCCGCTCCAATCGCATTAATACTTTCCATTGTAGAATTAAACGTCGGTATAATATAATAACCATCGACACCTAAAGATGGGTAGGAATTACCCCTAAATAAACGACAGCCTAATATACCTAAAAGTGCTAACACACTAAAACCTCTATAATAAGCTCTTAATTCCGTGGTTGGAACCTCAAGTAACATAATAACAAATAAAAATAATACTGCTAATGCACCTACGTAAACTAATACATTTACTAAAGCTAAAAACTCAAATCCAAGCATTAATAATACTACTGTTGCATTTACAAAAAGCATAACACTATACATAAGACTCATAAAAACATTCTTCGTCCAAGTAATAAGAATAGACAAAATCGCTAATAAAGTTATAAAACTAAAACTTAACATTTGTTTAACGCCCCCTTTTATGGGGTCGGGAATGTGCACCACACATCTCTGCCGCACCCCCTTGCAACGAGCGACGGCCCCCGGCGGGGGGGGGGGGCTGGACGTAGGGAGTCCTCCCGTGCTTGCGCGGGGCAAGGGGTCCTCTTTTAATTGTACGCTTTTAAGCATACGCTGCTTCCCCCCAGGGGCACAAGGGGGCGGGGCAGGAACAAAGAATGTTGCAAAGGCCCCCCAATAGGGGGGGGCAGGAACGGACCCGCCCCCCTATAAGGGGGGGGGGGACGGGCAGGTCCTGCAACTGACGTGTTTTCTCTTTGAGGAAACACGTCAGGCTGATAGACACAACCTACGGGACTTCATACCCTCTTTGGAATATGAAAAGAAAGCATATTCATTTCGGTTATTTTATAACAGCCCTGCCTTGCCCCTATAAAAGGGAATAGGACAGCGTTGCCCCCCGTTAGGGGGCGGGAAATTGTTTTAAATTTTTTAAGGTAAAGATGTTCCTCAATTCACATTTATTTAAACGCACAGTTGCCCGCCGTATGCGGCGGGTACGACGTGTATTTTATAGACCTTTACAACACATCAAGGCTCTTTCCATTTACATTTACAATCTTCCCACTATAAATGTGACTAGAGCTTAAATCCATTATTCTTTCAAAATTTTTACACATAATGGTTCATACACTCCGCTTTACCTATATAGATTTCGCAGAAAACCAGCTATCTTTTTGCAGAAGCATAGATCATAAAGACCTACCATTCACTTCTTACAAAATCATCTACGCTTGATTGGCCTTTCACCCCTATTATTATGTCATCCAAGTATTTTGCAACATACACTGGTTCGGTCTTGCTATTCAACAAACCTGCACAATAATAGCTCGCATAGTTTCGGGTTCCATATTCATTTTTTTAAGACAGGGGGGGGTTATATCAGCCCACCGGGGGGCTGTATCTATTTGAATGTGTGTTACGGTAATATTTTTCTCTAACATCTGTAATATTATAAAACTTTTACGCATTCTTACGGCCCCTTTTTTAAGGGACAGGAACACGTTAAATCAATGAACTTTTACGTTTTCATTATAGACTGGCTGTTTCCAAGCCAAACTTCTGATTATTTCAGTTTTATAATCCTTTTATTTTTTAACTAAGGATGTTGCAAGTCAACATCCCGCAGCTGTCCTGTCGGCAAAGCCGACAGGATAGCTTACCCCCGAGGGGGGTGGACGACTGTAAAGGCTATACAACGTCAGCGCATATGCGACGTCATCGCATTACTTTCAAACCAAGATAAAAAGGGATAAATTACCCAAAGATAAGCAAATAATACAAGAGTGCATACTTGACCCAATAAAATTGTAGCTGGCATAATTTCTTGTGCACCTACCCAAGTTAATAAAAATACATCTGCTACAAAAACCCAAAATAAACGCTCCGATATTACACGAAATTTTGGTGAACCTACGTGCACACTACTCAAGAAGGGTAAACCAATTAAACTCAAAAAAGTCAATGCAATTGCAACAACTCCCATTGCTTTATTCGGTATACTTCTGAGGATCGCATATACCCAGAGAAAGTACCATTCCAATTTTTTTGCCTTGCGGAGGCGCAGAATTATTTATAAAGCTGAACCTTCTCCAGGTAAACCACTTAAGCGAATACCTTCTAAATTAATGGTATTCGACTTAACATCGTAATAGTACGCACGGTCTTTTTTTGACGGCCCAGCGGCGCCGTATTTGAATTCAAGCCATGCAGCGAATCCCATTGTTTTTTCGGTTAACGATAATTTTGTTGATTGATACCAATCGCGCCAAGCTGATTGATCGCCGCGCAAAGGCAGAGGAAGTCCAGCACCCATTGCTACTGGAATATGACGGGGATCAGTTTGAAGAATTTTAAAATGCATACAAGTTGGAAGATACGTGCTAATTATGTTTCCAATTAATAAACTATCAATAACCGGATAACGAATAATAAAACGACCACGCTTCTCATGAGAAACTACCCTACCGTGAAGACCTAGTTTTTCATTTATAGCAATATTTAAGATATTTAGCTCGTTTGACGAAAAACTTTGCAAGCAAAGCTCATAATAATTAGATGAATGCTTTGTTTTACCGTCATCACCTAAAATTACGGCAAATACGCGAGCATTAATATAATCCCCAATGTTATTTGGAATAGACTTTTTAGAATTTAAATAGAAAGCATTCTGGCTAAACAATTTCTTTAACTCGGTCATAGAACTCGATGCAAGAGTAGTAAACTCCACACCACTATACCAACAAAATCCGGACTTTAAACTCTTAAAGTTCTCAAAATAACTCAACTTACGACCCGGCAATACATAATTTTTTAGAATATCTAACTTCCACTGCGCATAACCAATCTGTTTAGTGCTATGAGATATTTTCAAATGTGAATTAGACCCCCGTAGCGTGCAAGCAGCATCTCCAATCATACAACCAATTAAAATATCTAGCACCTCTGATGGAAAATCACCTAATGTTACCTTATCTGACAATGTTGTTCTATTACGACGAATAAAAGCGGCCGCCTGAGAAGGTAAAGTGTTTCTGTACTCCAGAAAAACACAGCTTGCATAAAAAAATGAAAAACCCCGCTCCAATAAGCTTTTCTATTAATTACTTAACAGTTTAGACTTTATCATCTACATTTATTAAGGATGTTGCAAAGCAACGGACCCGTCCCCCCGTATAAGGGGGACGGGCAGGTCCTGTAGCTATCCTGTCGGCACCTTCAGAAGCCCCCCCCGGGCTCGCTCGTGGCAAGGGCAGAGCCGACAGGATAGCTTAATATAGTATAGCGTAAAGTCGTTGAGGATCACACCCGCACTGTTCATGCTGCTTTTCCTGCTGATTGCCTCTTTTTTAGCGGCTGGGACGCTTTATCGCATCTCGCGCGCACAAGCGCGCAATCGCGTATGCAGCTTCACTCCTGCCCTAAAAATAAAACGAGGTTTTCCAGCATATAGCTATATTTATTGTGCTCACGGCTATCCTTTCCCCCTACTTTTATACACCTGACCCCCGCTTCTTGCGGCCTCTCTGATAATCCCGATACCTGCCGGCCCCGAGGGGGGGGGGCAGAGTACAGCTATCCTGTCCTACAGGACAGCTGACGGATTTTGCAATGCTAAATTAGGCTGTCAGGCGCTGAAGGGGGCTCGGCGTTGCGTTTACACAAGCCCAAACGGTTAGGCACGATGTGTTGGGGCGTAGAATATGGATTTGCTGGGATAAGATTATCGGGGTGCGCTCCTAAAAAGAGCGGACTATATCTTCACCTTTTAATCAAGAAGAACACTCAATCTTTAAGACGATTATCGACACTGCTATCCTGTCCCACAGGACAGGATAGCCGTAGGGCTATTGCGATGCAATACCCCTACACCTTCCTTACGTGTTAAAAGGGTTGTGCGTATAGTCTCTGAGGATCTATTTTTAACAATAAATATACCTGTTTTTCCCCTTTCCCGTAGGGGGGCCTACATTGTAATGTCATTGTCTTAATATTTCCTGCTGATGATATAATTCCTAGACGTGCTGAGTCTAGGCTATCCTGTGGGCAAAGCCGACGGGATAGCTGCAGGACCTGCCCGTCCCCCTTATAAGGGGGGGCGGGGCCGACGCAAGGCAACATCCTTAAGTCAACACAATAAAGGCTTTCAAACATATACTCCCAGCATACTGCACAATTATCATTCAATTTGTTACCAAAAAAAAGCGGCCATATCCCAACCGAGGTACTCCGGATAAAAAAACACCAACACACAAAAAGCTAATGCCAAATATAAAAACCCTACTAAATCTTTTGAAGCAAAATACGTCCCAAACGGAATTGTACTTGTTTGAGTATTTACACCTAAAGGATTTGTACTACCATATTGATGCAACGCCGCTATGTGAAAAATACTTAAACCTGCCAAAATAAACGGTAATGTGTAGTGAAAGCTATAAAACCTGTTTAAGGTTGGGTGATCGATACTAAAGCCGCCCCATAGCCAGTATACTACGCTTTTACCCACAACCGGAATAACTGTTACTAAACTTGTAATTACTGTCGCTCCCCAGAAAGACATCTGCCCCCACGGCAAGACATAGCCGATAAAGCCCGTGATAATCATTAACAATAAAATGACTACACCAGTAATCCAGACTAATTCACGCGGTTGATTGCCACTACTGTAATAAATTCCACGAAAAATATGTAAATATACTACCGTAAAAAATAAACTCGCACCATTTGCGTGAGTATATCGAATTATTATACCATTAGGCACGTCTTGCATTAAATGCACAACACTAGCAAATGCATGATCTACATGCGGTGTATAGTGCATTGCTAATAAAATACCTGTCACGATTTGAACTCCTAATACTACCCCTGCCATTGAACCAAATGAATAAGAATAATTCAAATTTAAAGGCGTAGGATACACCACTAAATGTTGATTTAAGATTTTTAAAGGACCTAATTTATGATTAAAACGCATTTATATTTAGATCCCATAAGAGACCGAAAAAAAAATTTTAGCCGGATAGCCGTAGGGGGATGAAAATCCCGGCCCCCCCGAGCTGTATGTCGAGAGACTGCCGATTATTATAATTATGCCTCTTATCCGTGTGACCCCGGGAACCCTTAAAAAGCCTCTAAAAATGCATATGCTTATGAAACCGACCCCTCCCCCCCCCAAAAAAGGGGCTGGTTGCCCTAAGATGTAACTTCACAGACTAAGATAGCTGCCATTAGCAACGTACTCGCCCTCTCATCGGGAAGGCAATTAATAGATAGCATGTATTTACCTGTATATAGATATAAAATAGAGATAAGATCTAGATAAGATAGAAAGATATATTGATGTATAGATAGATAGAGATATAGATAGATAAAGATATAGATAGATATAACCTATATATATCTCATTTATCCTATCTTTTTTATTCCCCTCTATACATTTTTTAACAATTTATTTACGTGAAACGGAAAGCGTGATTCGCCTGCACCCGAAGGGGCTAATCACCCGGTCCTCATCCCCATTGCAAAAGGACACTGCTTTTCAGCGTAAAAACAAGGTAGGCCCTCGTCCCCTCCGGGCAGTTTATTATATCGCAATTCCTGCACTTAGGCTATCCAGTTGGCTTTGCCAACTGGATAGCTTAAAAACGAACCCTTTGGTCGTGCATAATGAAAAGCCCTTTATCCCCTGTAGACCACGAAATTCGGCCTAAATCTAAGACTAAATTAACTAAAGTGCGGGCGTACATTTGGTCGAAGCCCCATCTAGTGGCACAAAAACGCATTAATCCGAATTGTTGTGATGTAACGCCCGCTGTTGCGGTAAGAAACCCTGCTATTATTAAACCAACAGGTAAGTTTTTAACACCCCAAGGTACAAAAAATAGAATACCCGACAATAGGTTAGTGCCTGTCCATATTTTGAAAATGATATCACATAATAAAACAGAAAAAGCAATCCCAATCAAAAAATGAGTATTAGGGCTAATTGAGCTAACATTAAAATCATTACCGCTATAATCGTATAAGAAAGATTGAATAAACAGTTTAACTGTGTACGAGCACGTAATTAAAGCAGCTAATATTAATAAAGTATGTGCATAATCAGCTAAGGGATTAAAACAAACATAGCTATAATTGATAATCGTTTCTTTTGAATAAAATCCTGATGTTTCAGGCATACCCATCAAACAAAGGCAAGCAATTAACAAAGTAACAAAACTTAACAAAGAACAATGAATGCCACTTAGTCCACCATATCTAGCCATATTTTGATTTGAACCACCTGAAGCCATAATAATAACACCTGCGCTTAAAAATAAAGCTGCTTTAAAACTAGCATGTGTCATTAAATGGCAAATTGAAGCATCGGCTCCCAGCTCACCTAGACCTACACTAACCATCATATATCCAAGCTGGCTGCAAGTACTAAAGGCAATTACTCTTTTAAGATCAGATTGGAAATAACCAAATATACCTGCCATTAAAGCGGTTAAAGCACCTACAACTATAATTAAATCATCATAAAAAACGCTTAATCTTACCATTACGTATACACCTGCACAAACAAGTGTAGCCGCGTGAATTAAAGCACTGACTGGAGTAGGCTGTATTTGTGGTTGCTACACGCGCGTTAAGTGTGCAACTTTTTTAACGTGTTTCCTGCCCCCCTATAGGGGGGGCAGGAAACACGTAACTCCCTATTACTTTTCAAATAGGATGGACTATATCATAGATGTAAAATCTTTTCGCGTGTAGTCTCTGAGGAACCTCACTGCTATCCTGTCCTACAGGACAGGATAGCTGTACGGGTATTGCAAAGCAATACCCCTACTCAACAAGACATGGTAGAACCACACTGCATTTGGTTTCCTTCTGATTGTCCTTTCTTTAGGATGTCCCAGAATACGACGAAATTTAAGGAGGGCCCTACAAAAAATAAAACATTTCGCGAGAACGTGTTTGCAAAGGGCCCCCCAATAGGGGGGCCGGGTCCGTTCCTTCGCAACATCCCGCCAACCCAGGTGGTATGCCTTCCATAGCAAAAAAAAAGTATACTGCCCCCCCGCAGTGGGGGCCGGGATTTCATCCCCCCAACTGCTATACTGTCCTACAGGACAGTATAGTGACATGTTTGCTGAAAGAGGGCTCCCCTATTGTGGGGGCAGTTAACACGTTCTCACGTGTCCTGTTCAAAGAACAGAACGACCCACCGCTAGGCGGCAGGGTGTGAGTGAAGCCACGCAAAAAACCCTCCATGGCATCCGCAAGCCAAACGTGAAACCCGATTTGCGCGCTTTTACCCATTGCACCTATTAAAATAGCCGTACTTAAGAAAGATGATGTTTCAGTCGATAAAATAACCAAATCATATTCCAAACTTCCTGTATGCCACCAAACCCACAAAACGCCCCATAATAAAAGACCATCACTCAATCTGTTTACTACTACTGCCTTTAAAGCCGATTTAGAAGCTGATAAACGATGACTCCAATAACCGATTAAAAGGTACGAGCAGACACCTATACCTTCCCACCCTACTAACATTACTATAAGATCTTGACCTGTTACTAAAACACACATAAAAAAGGTAAACAAACTTAAATAGCACATAAACAAATTTAAATGAGGATCGCTTTTCATGTAGACTAAAGCGTAGCAATGTACAGCAAAACTAACTGAAGTAACAGTTAATAACAAGTGTACAGTTGTTAAGTCAAAATATAAAGCCCAGTAAACATTAAAAGAGCCTACAGTAAACCAAACATTAAATAAATCGATAAAAACTTCACTAGAAGCAAAAACAACTTCATACCACATTAATAAACTACTTAAAAAAGCTACAAATAAACAAAAAACGTTAATTGTGCTAGAACCTCTATGCCCATAATATCGGGCAAACATAGAGCCAGAAAAAATACCGCTAAATAAAGTACTAACTAAAGGTAATAAATACATTTATATTTAAATATTCACGCCTGCTGACCTTGCCCAACTTACACCGAGCCAGCTTTACTCCTCTTAAAAATAAGGACGTGTTATTCCCACCCTGCCGCTAGGCGGCAGGGTGGGGACAAAAGGGGGCCGACGCTCCCAACTTGACAACCCGGTTTAAGCAATGAAAGGTTTGATAACAAAAATTGGTAAGATAAAAAGCAATATAACACAAGCTGATGTCAAATATACTCTATTACCTTGACCCATTATAGCAAATTGATTAATATTTAGATCTACTTTATATGTGCTTAAATTTCTAGCAGTAAATGAACGGTTTACTATATCATAATTAAAAATGCTATTTAAGGAAGGATTCCAAAATAAACGAATAATACGTAAATAATAAACTAAACTAACTGCAGTACATAATAAAGCAACTAATAAAACACTGGTTAAACCAACTGTACCAATATGCCAAAAAATCCACGATTTGCCAAAGAATCCCGCTAATGGAGGTAAACCAGCCAAGCTAACTGCTAAAATAGTGAAAATTCTCTTATCATATAAATTCCAAAGTAATAATTGACTTACTATGTAAATACCTAGATGTTGAAATAAAGAGTTAAATCCGGCTGTTTCAAGTGCGGATAATAATAAACCAATTTCATTAATTGTACTATAAGCTAATAAAGTTCTTAAAGATGGTTGACTATAAGCACCAAAAGCACCCAGAATTAAACTAAAAATACTAAATAATACGACTGAATAATCTGTCCAAACAGTTTGAAAACTATTAACCCAAAATCCAAATAAACTTAATTTAGGAGCAGTTGAAATGTAAAGAAGAAGATTGCGTTTTACCCCGTTATAAATTTGAACTACCCATAAATGTAGGGGGGCAGCACCAAGTTTAAACATCATAGCGCATAAAATTAAAAAAATGGATATTGTCGATAATTCATAACCAGTGTATAAACTTTGCTCTTTAGGTGAAAAACTAAAAATACTCATACCTGTTTGTAAGTAAATAGCGCTAAACCAAAAAAGCAATACACCCGAAGAGAAGGCGCTTAAAAGAAAATACTTGATAGAAGCTTCTACACTAAAAATGTAATTGCCGTTTGCAACAACACCCTTATTTTGACCATGACCCCTAAGAGTGGAAGAGGTTGCAAAAAATGGCAAAGGCAAACCACATAACACTAAAAAGCAGAAATTTTGAGCCTCTAAAGCAATATAAAAGGTTAATAGATCAATGCTATGTAACATATAGTATTGACCAATAAAAGCAAATAAAAGAAGTAACATCGATTCAAAAGATTGAAAATTGTACATTACAAAAAAAAGCAATAAAGCTAACAAAAAGTCAATTGTAACTGTAGGTACTGATAATTCGTTTAATAAGCTGTTACCACCCCAATTTAGTCCATTTATATCAAGGTCAATATAAAACCCTAATACAAAAACCAATGGAAAAATTCGGCAAAATAGGAATACATCCATTAAATTAATTTGAGTTGACTTAAGACTCAATAAACCATAAATAATGATCATAATGACACTAACTAAAGCATCTAATTCAATAAAAGAACAATATAGCATTTATTTTTAATACGGACGTACCTGTCCCGCTTTTGGAAGTCGTCGGGGATGAGGGAATTATTTATCGGATCCCTCTAGGCTATCCGGCTGGCTCCGCCAACGGGAAAGCTGCAGGTCCGTTGCGAAGCAACATCCTTTGTTACCAGCCCCCCAAAGGGGGCCTTGCTTAGGGACACCGCGAAAAGGCGCAGGAACATCCTACAAATCTCCAGCCATCTTAAAACACAAAATCAAACACAGCATATATGCTGTATAGACTTAAGCTTAACGGCAATAATGCTTTCCAACCAAGTCTCAAAAATTGATCGTATCTGTAACGTGGAAGAGTAGCTCTTACCCACACAAAACCAAAGAAGATAGCCGTCAATTTTAACGGACTAAACCCTCCTAAAAAATAGATACTGGCAAGTATACTCATAACAGCCATATTAGCATATTCACTAATAAAAAATAAAGCAAAACCTAAAGAGCTATACTCAACGTTATAACCCGCCACAAGCTCCGCCTCAGCTTCGGGTAAGTCGAAAGGAACACGTTTAGTCTCAGCTAAAATACAAATTAAAAAGATAAAAAATAACGGTAATAACGCAAATTGAATAGAGGTAGAAGCATCTTCAAAATTTAAGCTTTTCATTCCAGAACTATCGGTTAAAAACAAACTAATACTCAATAAAGCGGCTCCAAATCCCAATTCGTAAGAAACCATTAACGAAACGGACCGTAAACAACCTAAAAAGGCATATTTACTATTAGATGCCCACCCTGAAAGCATTACTCCATACACACCTAGTGAACTTAAAGCCATTAAAACTAAACCTTGAAATGCAGCATCACTTATAAAAAGACCGCAAAAACTGATTTGACTTAACACAAAACTAATCATAGGTGCTGCACTAAAAGCTCCGGACGTACTTAATTCGGGTAATATAGGCTCCTTGACTCCCAACTTTAGGCCGTCATAAATTGGTTGTAAAATACCACCAAAGCCTGATGTGTGTGGTCCTAAACGTCTTTGCATTGAAGCCATAATGTGTCGTTCAGCTAATGTAAAAAATGCAACAGTAAGCAAAACAGGTACAGTTATTGTAATAATAATAATTAAAATCATTTATATCCTGACCCCCCCCGCCAGCAGAACATAAACGTGGCCAAGAATGCGGCGACAGCTGGAGGCTAAGCTATCCTGTAGGCAAAGCAGGCAGGGCAGCGTCAGGATGTAGCCTTGCTACATCCTTAGGTTGTGAGTTTCTGAGAATATGCGACTCGAACACATGATCATTGGACCAAAACCAACAGCCTTACCACTTGGCTAATTCTCAAAGGCCCAACCTTGCGGCCTTATAAACGCCCCCATTGTACCTGCGCCGTTGTAGCCGACCTGTCCCCATGGGGGGTTAGCTATACTCTGTCGATAAACGTAAGCAGAAAAGACAGGACTTGAACCTGCAACCGTCAGTTTTGGAAACTGAAACTCCACCATTGAGCTACTTTTCTGTAAATTTTTTAATTCTTGCCGCACCTATCGGGCGATGTGCCATGCTGTGTATATTTAAAAGGTTAGCCACCTGTTACGCGAAGTACAGGTAATTGGCTAAAGGAGTGGTTACCAGGAGTTGCTGGCAACATCCATTCTAAGGTGGCAGCAGATGAAGGAGATACATCACGACTGTCCTTAGGAACAAATGACACGGGAGCGGCTAATAATAAAATGCTTAAAAATGAAATCATAGAACCGTAAGAAATTAAAGAGTTCCAACCAGCAAAGCAGTCAGCATAATCAAAATATCTACGTGGTTGACCTGCTAACCCCAACATATGCATAGGGAAGAATGTAACATTTACACCGATAAAAAAGGTCCAGAAGTGCAATTGACCGCGTCCCTCGTCATAATTGAGTCCTGTCATTAAACCTAACCAGAAGTAAACACCACTAAAAATAGCGAAGATTGCCCCCATTGAAAGAACATAATGAAAATGACCCACGACATAGTAGGTGTCATGAACTAACATGTCTACTCCAGCATTAGCCAACACTACACCCGTGACTCCCCCAATAGTAAACAAGCTAATAAACCCCAAGGCAAACCACATCGGTGTTGTAAACCATGTACGCCCGGCGTAGATGGTTGCTAACCAACTAAAAATTTTCATCCCGGTAGGAACGGCAATAATCATAGTAGCTGACGTAAAATAAGCAATTGTATCAAGATCTAGACCAACAGTAAACATGTGATGCAAGTTATTATCTTTTTGATAATAATTGGACTATATCTTCAACAGCTAAAACTTACAGCCCCCCTAGCCCTGTTGGGGGGGGGGGGTTGGCAAGTGTGGGGGGATTGGCGGTCATTATTTTTGAGGGCTATTTAGCTTTTCCATAATGCATTCGGCTATTAAGGTCAATGATATTTTTAATAATCGAGATGTGACTTTTCCAAGTGCCATTAAGAGCATAAGGTAAAATTGCTTTTACACGAAAAAAACGTACACGGAGTTTAATCGTTTTAGGCGGAAAAGTATCAAAATATTGGACAATTTCCTCTATACCAGCAAAGGTATCAATTGTAAAACGATAAGCTTCAGAGCCCTTTTTAGGTATGCTACCGCGGCCTAATTGCTTATTCATTTTTACAAACAATTCACGCTCCCCAGTTTGATCTAAATACCATCTTAAACGCAAACGAAAAGACTCGCTTTTTGTATCTGTTCTCTTTTGTAGGAGCGCGTTAAAACTACCATCAGCGTCAGAAAAACCACTTAGCCAAGCATCTTTTAAAAACACTCTTTCTTTTATGGGTAAAATCTGTACTGGAGTAACCGCAAAGTTATTATAAGCTTTAATTAATTCGGTAAACCTAGCATGTGTTTTATTTAATGATAAATTACCGTTAATAATGTTAATTAAAGCCAATACTTCATGTCTAGATTGAACGGAGTAAGTCCAATAACCATCGGCAGATAAAAAAAGAGAACCAAAACCAAAATGTGCACGAATTTTTTCTAAAACCTCATATTCCTTTTGGCGTATTTTGATAAAGACACGTTTTTCCTTATCGGCGGCACTATAACTAAAACAGCCATCGCCCTCTATAAAGCCTACAAACCAATCATTAAACGCTGATGTTTCACGTTTAGTCTCTGAGGTACCTGTAGAATAGGTTACCTGCTGATTATTGCAAGCAACAAAAAGCAACCCTTTCAAGCGAATTAGCGTTTGAAAAAGTCCGTTTCTGTCTTGCGTTAAACAGCGACAGAAATTCAAAAGAAGACCAAAAATTCGAACACAAAAAAGAAGAAAAGGTGGTAAGAGGAAGCAAACTCCCAGCATATAGTGAAATTTAATTACCTCGTGATCGCCCACGAGGAGACCCATATGAGCCCACACGATGAACCCTAAAATAGAAATTGCACCCATTGCGCAGATCATTCCAAGAACGCCAAAAACAGGTTTTTGGCTGAAAAAGCTTACGACGTGACTAACTATACCGAAGCCGGGAAGAATTAAGATATAGACTTCAGGGTGGCCAAAGAACCAGAATAAATGTTGATATAGTACAACATCACCCGAATCAACAAAATATGCCGTGTTAAGATTTCTATCCGTAAGCAGCATTACTAGTGCAGCGGCTAATACTGGAAAAGCAATAATGATCAAAATAGCGGTAAATACAATACTCCAAACAAAAAGAGGAATTTGATTTAACTTCATACCAGCCGCACGCATTCCGAAAACAGTAACTAACAAGTTAATACTACCTAAAATACTACTTAAACCATTAATGTGCAAACTTAAGATAGCTAGATCAACTGATGCTCCGCTGTGTTGCACTGACAACGGAGGGTAAAGGTACCACCCCGCGCCCGTACCCTGCTCTACAAGTGCACTAAGAACAAGTAAAACTAAAGCGGGGGGGTTAAGCCAAAAACTGATATTATTCAAACGGGGAAAAGCAACGTCAACAGCCCCGATTAGAATTGGGGTGAGCCAGTTGCCGAACCCTCCGAATAATGCCGGGGAAACGAGGAAGAGTAGCATTATGACGCCGTGCGCCGTGATAATAACATTATAGAGTTGACCGTTCCCCTCTAATATTCCTTTTCCAGGAACAGCTAACTCAATTCTAATAAACATACTTAAACTCGTACCAATTAATCCGCTGAATAACGCAAAACCTAAATAAAGCAATCCAATGTCTTTATGGCTCGTAGAATACAACCATCTGGTAATCATTTATTTTTTTATACATGGACGCTTATTGCACACACATATGACGGGAGAAGAAATAACGTATTTGCGAAGGACCCCCCCAATAGGTGAGGGCAGGAAAAACGTTAAAAAATGTACGTTTTTTAGCCCAACGGTTTGATCCCTAGCCAAAAAACACCAAGCATTATAGGTAACACTAAGTTAAATTCAAATCGCGTCAAATCCATTACCCCGTTTGATGTTGATACACCATGAATAATTCTATTAAATGCCCAGAAAGCATATACAGCGCCCAAAACTTGAGCCACACAAAAAATAAAAGCATATAATTCATGCACCGCAAAAAGACTCACCAGGCAGAGTACTTCAGCCACAAAGTTCGGAGACAAAGGGAATGACAAATTTGCACAAGTTAGTAAAAAGAAGCATACTGTAAAAACAGGCATATGGTTACCTAATCCGCTAAAATATAGGAGGAACTTAGTATGGCAGCGCTCATACAAGACACCAACAAGCAGAAACAGACCCGGGCTCACAAGACCATGAGCAACCATCATAAAAGTAGAGGCATACGTACTGAACTCGCTAATCGAAAAGATACTTAACGTAACTAATGCCATATGCGCAATTGATGAGTACGCAACTATCTTCTTCAAATCAACTTGACGTATTGTTGAAAGCGTGCTAAATAAAAAAGAGCATAGGCACATTGTGCACACTAAAGGAAATACCCAAGCCGTAAAATTTGGTAATATAGGGATCATAAAGCGTAAAAACCCAAGGCCGCCTAACTTTAGCAAAACGCCTGCTAGTAACACACTTCCGGCTGTAGGCGCAGCCACATGTGCCTCTGGCAACCATAAATGCACCGGCATTAGCGGTATCTTGGCTGCAAATACTATTAGCATTCCCCACCCAAGGAGTAATTGCCTTGATCCGCTGATTTCATTGACTCTCACAGCGGCTGGAAATGATAGCTCAGCGGTTGTTAAGCTCAACAAATTCGTACTACCTTGTTCACTGTAAATAAGAAAAATAACTGGAAGTAACACTAGTGAACCCGCCATTGTATACAACACTATTTTATAAGCTGCATCAATTGAGCCATATGGGGTTCGTGCAATTAAAAGAAAAAGTAAAATAAGAGAAGCCTCAAACAATATATAAAAACCTAAAAGGTCTAACACAGTTAAGGAGCCCAAAATTACGATCTCTAATAATAAAAACGTTAAAATACCAGAATAAGTACGCATCAAAACAATGCACAAAGGAAAAAGTGCGCTAGTCAAAATTATTAAACTTAAACCTACTGCATCAATACCGAAGCTTAAGTGCAAACGACTTAAATAACAAACCATTTGAAATTGATGGCCCGAACTATCATATAAAAACCAAAAATAAAGACTCCAGAATAATGGAATTAAGCTTACACCTAAGCTTAATATTCTAAAAGATTTCAATCGATCACGACCCTCGCTAGAAGATGGATAAAAACACGAAACAATTAAAACACTTAGCGCAAAAACTACTTGCATTGCTAATACAGTAGTCGTTTCTGATAAAAAGAAACTTATCATTTATTTTAGAGAAATACGGTGCAACCGTATTTCCCTGCGCCTAAACCAACTAAGGATGTTGCGAAGCAACATCCTGCAGCTATCCTGTCGGCAGAGCCGACAGGATAGCTTAGTCCCCTGAAGGGACCGCGGGGGGGGGCGTTGACAGACATTAAGCTATCCTGTCGGCCCCTTCGTGATCCCTCCCGGTCTCGCTCGGGACAAGGGCAAAGCCGACAGGATAGCAGCAGGATCTGCCCTTGCCCCTATAAGGGGGACGGAGCCGTTGCAAAGGCCCCCCCAATAGGGGGGCAGGAACATCCTCACGAAAGCACAAAAATACCATTCCTAGTACAGGTTCCCCTACACTAACCATGTTACGACTTATAGCCTCTCTGTGGCAACTACATTATATTAAAGTCTTACCGTGTCCACCCCTTGGCACCCAAGAGGGCCGAGGAGGGAAACACGTCCTTGCACAGCTTGCTGATAGACGGCAGCAGAGCGCAAGAAAAAAAAGTGATCTTCCATTTTCCGTAATCTTACATTGAAGCCATTGACGGGCGGTGAATTCCCTACGTATTTTAACAGCCTTTATAAAGGTATAGTAGGGGGATCCCTGTCCTATGGACAGGGATCCCCCTTACTTAAACTTCACCAACACACTAATGATTGTTGATTACTCACTATTCCACCTTCATGATTCCCTTTTCAGAAACCAATCTGAACAAAAAACAATAGGTATATTGCTATTGTAGCAAAAGTGTTGCCCATTTTAATAATAGACCATGACGACTTGCTAATTATAATATTCATCTTATGTGGGTTGCCTTTTTTAAGGAAACGCTCAAAAAAAGCAAACGTTCTGTTAACGCCGTCTTGATAAATATTATTATGCCTTATAATTAGGACAAAATCCAGCCATGCAATGCTATATAAATTTATTTATATCACTGCTATCCTGTCCTGTGGGACAGGATAGCCGTAGGGGTATTGCTTCGCAATACCCCTACATACCCACCGGCCCTCCATTCCTGCACAGCTTTCTCGCTAGGACCCCGTTCCTGCGGCTGTGCAGGAACGGGGTCCTAGCGAGAAAGCTGTGTTCACTCACACCCTGCCGCTTGGCGGCAGGCCGTCCTGTTCAATGAACAGGACACGTCACTATCCTGTCCTACAAAACAAGATAGCCGTAGGGGGATTAAAATTCCCCGGCCCCCCCCGCAGGGGGGGGGCAGTATACCACTTAAACATATTCCGAAGCGGAATCTTTAGGTAAACGCGAATTTGCGTTACCTCGCCGTAAACGACCGGCATACCCGCCCCCCCTTTTTTTTGGGGGGGGGGCGCGAATATTACATTCTTATATTTTATCTTCCTATTAAGGTGCTCGGGGTCTTATCGTACCACAATTGCGTCTTCGCATGTGCACAAAGATTTCAATTTCACAGAACCCAACCTAGAGACAGTGAAACGATTGTTCAACCATTCATGCACGACGCCAATTATGCGTCAAGGGATTTTGCTACCTTAGAGTTGTTAGAGTTACAACTGCCGTTTGCTTTCGCCATTGGGCAGGCTACAGACACTATACATTAACAAAATGTTTTAGCAGAGTCCTATGTTTGTAGTGAACAGTCACCGTTTCTTATTCACTGCGTTCTTTAAATTAGAACAGCCCGTATGGGCATGCAATTTGCCGAGTTCCTTTAGGTTGGTTAATTCTTTTATACCTTGGAAAAATCTTCCAATTGACCTGCGTTGGTTTAGAGTACGACACACGTTAATTATAAAGGATGTTGCGAAGCAATATCCTGCGGCTATCCTGTAGGCAGAGCCGACTGGATAGCCTCACACGATCCTCTTCAAAAAACAGGACACGTCAATCGTGTTTAGGGGTACTGTGGGATTCGAACCTACGATAGTAAGCTTATGAGGCTTATGCTTTGACCACTAAGCTAAGCACCCAAAATCCTCACTGTTTCCTCTTAAATAGGAAATTCAGTTACAGAGCGCACTCGCACCGCCCTGCCATACATTTTTACCAAATATGGACTCGTACACCCATAATTCAAGAAGTACGATAAAAAATTATCTGAAATTGTGAACTGTTTTTAACATTTCCATTACTGTACTTTTTATTCACTTTCTTTTACCTTTATATTTATTTTAAAGCTTACAGGATGTTGCGGAGGGCCCCCCCCAATAGGGGGGGGGCAGGAACGGACCCGTCCCCCTTATAGGGGGGACGGTCAGGTCCTAAGGCAAACCTGTAGGCTCTGCCGACAGAATCACACCCTGCCGCCCTGCGGCGGGCCGTCCTGTTCTTCGAACAGGACACGTGGGAACGTGTTTCCTCAAAGAGGAAACACGTCAGCCGGAAATTTCCTGCACCGTTCCTACCGGCAAGTCGCAGTGCGGGAGCGGGTGCAGGAATACCCACCACTCATATTGCCGGATAAGGCGGGAAACTCGCACATTACTCACCCGTTCGGATAAAAATCCTCGCATGTGTAAACCATTTAAAGTCGCACGCTAACAGAGCACGAATCAAACCCTTTAAATTTATTTTCATAGATCCTATCGCCCCCCTAGCGGGCTGCTAAATATAACCCATAATTTTCGCATTAAAAAATACTATAGCGCCTCAACCACACGAGAGCGTAGGATTATATTATTACATTTATTTTTTACCCCCCCTTGCCCCGAGCGAGCCCGGGAGGGCTCCCGAAGGGGTCGGCAGAATCACGTGTTAAACCGCTTATTTGAGGGGGGTTATGATATTTTCTAACAGATATCCTGTTGGCGGAACCGACAGGATATTCTGGGGCAGCGCCAATGAGGGAGAATGTCGATTCACACATCTATCAATATTGTAAACCTTCAATTTTCGGCATTCATTTTAAATGATCTTTGTTACTCATGTGTACATGCTCAATACAGTTTGTATAAAATTACTGTACGTTCTGCTACCTTCAAATAGTTTATTTTTCACTCCCCTCCTTTAAAAGGGGGGAGGGGTAAGTATGTTGCAACGCAACATACTGCAGCTATCCTGTCGGCTTTGCCAACAGGATAGCTTACCCCCCCCTTGCCCCGAGCGAGCCCGGGAGGGCTCCCGAAGGGGCGAAGGGGGGTTCTGTTTTAAAATGGTAAGGTTTTACGCGGATTGTCGAATTAAACCTCATGCTCCACAGTAGTTATACGTAGCGGATTATTTCTATGATTACAATTCTTACGAACGTATCACCAGGCGGTATTTATTAAAATACATTTTACAGACTAGACTAAATGGGTATCTAATCCAATTTGCTACCTAGTCCCACAAGTTTCAAACATAATATGAATTGTATGTACGCTTTCGCCAATGGACGTCCTTCCTATTTAAGACTTTAACAACTAAATAAGAAATAAATACACACCCAACCCACCTTTACCCCTCAGAGCGAACCGCCGCGAGGCGGCAGGGTAGGAAAAATTTCATATTTAAAATCTTCACTTGCCTGCCTATTACTTATGTTATAAACTTGCACCTCCCGTCTAACCGCGGCTGCTGGCACGGAATTGGCCGGTGCTTATCAATATAATAAATATCATGATCACACAGCCCCCGGAGGGGCAAAATATGCATTGTCAAATTTTACTCACTGCTGCGTCCTAAGACGATGGCCCTTTTTTCAATGCCACTGTGATCTAATTATTTAGATTACAAATAAGGCATGGTCTCTAGTAAACTACCCGGCGTGCTTTAACCGCGAAAGGGGCTATATCAAATAAACCATTTACCAAATTTGATGCGAGTTTACGCAATATATTTATAGCAACGTACCCTCACCCCCCCTCGAAAGGGGAAGCAAAAAGGTAGAAACCTGCATTACGTTTATTTTAAAAGGCCCTTCCTGCCCCCTTGCACCTGACTAAGGATGTTGCAAAGCAACGGCCCCGCCCCCCCTTATAGGGGGGGGCAGGAGTGAGGAAAATTTAAAGACTTTTACCGTACTGCCCCGCCGGAGGCGGGGCTTTTCATGTAAGCAAAGCCTTAAAGATTCATTTTTAACTTACAATCCTTTGCGGCCCCGAAGGGGCCAGTAATCCTGCAGCGGGATGCGGCAAGATGATTTTAAACAATTTAGCTTCTTTGCGTTACAGCCCTTATTGGGCTGGTAAAAAATAACAAATACACCAGGGATTGCATCTATTATGGTCCTTTCGTACTAAATAGATTTTATTGCTCGTTAACTGCAATTGTATATAGAAACAAAACTGTCTCACGCATAACCCCCCTGTTTCCAGAAGCATGGACTATATCTTCACCCATAAAATTGGCATTATTCTATGGGGTTGGCGTTTTATATACATCTTATCAATGTGAGATGCATATCTGGTTTGAACCGTTACGCACGATTACAGGTTCACTCAAACCAAGTCTCTACAGGGGTATAAATTAAATTTCTCTCATAACCTCCGCTTTTATGGACATATTTTAATTTCTCATTTTTAAGCCCACCCCTATCCCCGGATGAGTCCCATTAATTACAACCCCCTCACGGCTATCCTGTCCCACTGGACAGGATAGCCGTAGGGGGTATTGCGAAGCAATACCCCTACTTAAAAAACGACCCACCCCGTGACAGCAGGCCAGGTATAACTTAACCAAAAAAAAGAATATTATAATATTTTTTAAAACCTTATGCCCTACAGGTTACAAAATAAACAACTTATTCGTGCTATAAAAACTTTTCTATTGAGAGAAATTTGGTGGCGGAGGCCAAAGAACACTGCTATCCTGTCCTGTAGGACAGGATAGCCGTAGGGGTATTGCTTCGCAATACCCCTACTTTGTGATATATACCACTTTTATACCTTCCCTAGGTATTGCCATACTTGCGACACTGCGCGCGAAGCTTAGGGTCCACCTATTTTAGCCAATTCTTTTGCTTACATTACTACAAGCACACGCCGTGATTGACGTTTTAAACCCATCTCATGTACCCCTTTAATAGACGAACAGTCTAACCCTCTATACCTTCTTCAGCATAAGGACGGGATAAGACGACATCGATGTATCCTAACCCCAAGTCGATATGTACTCTCTTCAGGAAAAGACCCGTTATCCCCAGCGTACCTTTTGTCCGTCGTTGTAAATATATTTCTCTCTGACGCTGGACGTCCGGTAAACATATTTACGGTCGCTACTTCCGGCCGTTTGACCCCTGCTCGATCTGTGCATCTTGCAGTCAAGTTTGGTTTTCATATTCGTACGCGGCCCGCCGCGTAAAACAAAAAACCAGTTTAGAAATAAAATATGCAATGTAACACGTTCCCACGGCCCTGTTCGAAGAACAGGGCCGTGGGAACGTGTTTCCTCTTTGAGGAAATACGTTAC
>JACCDR010873376.1_pt1 | contig 21143 bp, 13 predicted proteins | sample 7446431 | NCBI WGS metagenome assembly JACCDR01 (sample SAMN15323443, study PRJNA562643) | freshwater metagenome | isolation source: river surface water | place: USA:Blue River Watershed | collected 2017-08-17 | reverse complement strand
CGCGGCGACGGTGACCGGGGCGTTTGCATCGGTGGGGTTCATGGTCCTGGATTGTCCAGGGCGCGGGATAACCCGGCGCTGGTTCGCGGGGTTCGGCGCCGATGCGTGTGCAGCACGCCGACCTCGCTACCGGGTACGATGGTGCGCGATTCATCGAAGGATTCTTCGCCGCGCGTGAAACCGAACAGGTGGATCTTGTCGTAACGCGCCGCCTGCGAACCGTCGGGCGCATAGGCCAGCAGGGTATTGAGCACCTTGCCGGGCACGCCCGATTGCAGCGGAATCGTGCCGCCCAGCAGCCACACCCCGTGCTCGCGTGCGAGTCCCGCCATGAATTCCTGCAAGGGTCCCTGCCCCGGCGCTTCCGCATGCGCGACCTTGTCGTTCTCATGGAAGCCGAGGATGGCCCAGTACTCGGGTAGCACCACCAGTTGCGCGCCGGCCTGCGCGGCCTCGCGCACCAGTCGCGCAACAGTCTTCATGTTTTCGGCCGGCTCGGGCGTCGATATTGTCTGCACCGCGGCGACGCGAAAGCTGCTCGCGCTGGCCGCCTCCGGGCTGCGTTCTTTCTCTGTGCTCATTGCGCCTCCGCCTTGCCGTCCTTGCCATCCTTGTCGCCGTCGTTGGCGATCTTGCGCTTGCTCGTGCTCTTCTTGATCACCGGGTCTTTCCACGGGCCGGTGACCTGGTATTCCTGGGTCAGCGCCTGCGACAGCGGGTTCTTCAGGAAAAGCTGCGCAAGGAAGGAACCGAGGCCGATGACCGGGTTCACCGCCAGTCCATACACGACCGATGCGCCGCCGGCATTGAGCTCGGGGATCACGACCACGGCCAGGTTCTGCGTTTCTTCATTCAGGTCCACCGTGCCATCCATCAGCACGGCCGCATTCACGCCGCGCATCTTGAAGCTGTCAGTCTTCAGGATGCCGCGCGTGATGGTAGCCGTGCTGGCGATCGAATCGAACTGGAAGCCATCGGTGAAGATGTCGCGGAAGTCCAGCGTCAGCCGGCGCGGCAGCGATTGCAGGCTCAGCACGCCCAGCAGCTTGGCTACCCCCGGATCGGCCTTCAGGAACTGGCCGGTGGCCAGCTTCAGGCTGAGGTTGCCGGCCAGCGTGGGGAAATCGATCGATGAGGGCGCGCCGCGCCAGCTGACTTCGCCTTCCATCCGGCCCTTGCCGCCCTTGAGCGTACGCTCGAAGCCAAGGCGATCGAGCAGCTTGCCGGCATCGTTGATGTCGAGTTCATAGTTGAGAACGGTCTGCCCTTCGACGACACCCGCGGCCCAGAGGCCGGTGGCGCGCATGGTCGCATCCGGATTGACGATGGCCAGCTTGCTGATGCGCCATTCACGGCCCGGACCGGCTGCCAGGCCCGCATTGGTCGCCGCCAGTTCGAGGCGGCCGAGCTTCATGCTGCGCAATTCAAAGTTATCAGCCGTGACATCCAGGCCCGGCAATTCACTGAAGGACTTCTTGCCGGCCAGGATGTCGACCACTTGTGTGGCGGCGCTCTGCTCGATGCGCAGCAAGGTCAGGCGCGCGGTCAGCTTGCCGGCGCCACGTTCTGCCAGTGGGTCTTCCCAGGTCGCATGGCCGATCACTTCATCGGATTGCACATTGAATTGCCAGCCGGCCTTGGTGCGGGAGCCACCGAGCAAGGCATTCTCGATCACGCGGTCGGCGAGGTTCAGTTGGTTCGCGCGCAGGTTGACCGTATCGGGTGACAGGTAGCCGCCAAAGTCACTGCCGGCACCGGCGTCGGCACTGCCGCTGCCTTCGTTGAGGCTGTTGGCCAGCGTACGCCAGGCATCAAGGTTCAGCGACGCCATGCTGACGGCAAGCGACACGCCGCTCTCGAGCATCGGCGGCGGCGCATTGACACCGATGCCGCCGCGCACCAGCTTCCATGGCGCATTGCGCACCGCCACGGGCCGCTGCCGCAAGTAACGCGCATTGACCGCGCGGCCGAGGCTGACGCGAATTTCTTCATTCAGGTTCTGCTGGTCGGACAGGCCGACCGGCATCACCGTCACCTTCAATGGCATCGTTTCCGAGACCGCTTTCTGCAGCGGCGCTGGCAGGTCGATGCCCATCCCGGCCAGCGACGACTCGAGGGCAATTTCGGGACGCTGGTTGCGCACCCGGACCATGCCGCTGTAGCGCGTGGCGCCGGTCAACTTGCGCATCAGCTTTTTCGCGCTCGGCATCGTCAGGTAACGCGTAATGCCATCGGCAGTCAGGGCGCCATCGAACCTGACCATCGTGCTACCGTCGCCCTGGGTGCCGCCCGACAGCACCAGCGGGCCGCCCAGCAGGTTGCCCTGCACCTTGTTCAACTGCATGCCCTTGTCGGAGAAAGCCAGTTCGCCATTGACCTGCTGCAGCGCTGGCAGCGCTTTCCACAACTGCACTTCATTGCCTGCAAACTTCACTGCGCCCTGCACCACCGGTTGTCCGTCGACGAGCGGAATCTGCATCTTCAGCGCCACGCGCGCATTGCCCAGCGTACGGGCTTCATCGGTCAGGCCATCGATCCAGTCGACAATGGGGGTCGCATTCACATAGGCCAGCATGGCCTGCAGCGAACCGCTGGCATTGCCGGTGACGTCGAGCACCGGATTGCTGGCCATGAAGTCCGGGATCACCACGTCAACAGCCGTCAAGGGCACGCCCGCAGTGCGCGCACTGTCGGCATGGACATGCAATCGGCTGCGGTCCAGCGTCACCTGGCCTTCGATATCGTCGATGCGCGGCCACAATGGCGTGCGAAGGTCTGACGCCAGCATGTCAGGGGCCGGCAGCAGCCTGGCCTGCGTGACCTTGCCGGTGATACGGAACACGCCTTCCTGCTTTTCACCCTTGCGCGCGACGAAGGGGAACTTGTCGAGATCGCCCTTGACCACCAGCGACACGTCGTTCGCGCGGCCTTCGAGCAAGCCATGGGCCAGCCAGTCGCGTGTATCGGGTCCGGCGGCCGGCGGCAGGAAGCCGGCGATGCGCGTCAGCTCGACGGTCGGGAAATGCGCCTTCAGGTCCATCTCGCCCAGCTTGCCCTTCGAGAAAGGCAGCGGGATCACATGCGAACCTTCGACCCGGCCGTGCAAGCCACCCTGCAGGAAGTCCAGGCTGCCAATCTTGATGGCCAGTTGCTGGGGATTGCGCAGCGACCAGCTGCCGTCGAGCGCGAGTTCGTCGAAGAACAGTGTCGGGCTGACCAGGTAGTCGGTCACGTACAAGGTCGCCTGCTCGCCCTTGACGCGCACGCGGCCACCTTCCTGGTTGGCATCGACATCGCCGGACAGCCCATCGAAGCCCGGCACGGCCACGCGTGCGGGCGCCATCGCATTGCCTGCGCGCGCCAGTTGCGGCTTGATCGACAGCCGCGAGAAGCGGCCGCTGAACTGGTAATTGCCTGCGCCCGGCGTCGCCCCTTGCCAGCTGGCCGAAAAATCATGCAACTCGCCGCGCGGCGCATAGTCTTCCAGCATCTGCCGCTCGGGCGCCGACAGTGGTAGATGAGCTGCCAGCGCTGCCAGCGGCTCGAGGTCGAGCTCACCGATCGTCAGCTCATGCTGTTCGGCACGGCCGACTGCCGCCGCCGTGTAGCGATGGCTGACGGTGGTGCTCGGCAAGGCGAGGCCTTGCTCGGTGCGCAGCGAGAAGTCGGTCAGTGTCAGCGCATGGCCCTGCGCGCCGAAGGAAAATATTTTTTCCTTCAGGTTGTTGGGCGGCTCGCCGGCCGACACACGGCCGCTGACTTCCTTCAGCTGCAGCGGCTCCAGCCCTTCGGCCAGCCGTGCCGACAGATTGGCCAGCGACAGGTCGGCAGTGAAATTGGCCACCGTCATCCGGTTGAAAGTCAGCCATGCGCGCACGGCGCCATTGCCGCCGGCCAGTTCCCACGGCAGGTCGACATAGGGCTTCCAGGCATCGATGCTGGCGCTGCGCCAGTCGACATACAGCTCGCCCGACCACTGGCGGAAATTGGAAGCGCGGCCGGAGAACGGTGGCTGCGTGAATTCGACGCGCACATCCAGCGGCGCTGCCATGGCTTCGGGGGGCGTGGCCTTGAAAGCTGCGCGATGCGTGCGCCACTGGTTCTTGAGCACGAAGCTGATGTTGGTCAGCACCAGGTCCGGCGCCTTGCGCTGCTGGTCTCGCCAGCGCACCCAGCCATCGCGCACCACGATCTCATGCTGCGCGAGCAGCCAGTCCAGGCCATGCCCGTCCTCGGTCTTGCTGGTGTCGATCGGCAGGCCGGCGACAAACAGGCGCCCGCTTGCATCGCGCTCGATCTCGAGGTCGGGCTTGACGACTTCCAGCGATTGCAGCCGCAACTGACCCAGCACCGACAGCCAGGAAATCGTGGCATTCACCTGCGGCAGCACCAGCGCACGCGCGCCTTCCTGATCGTGGATCACGAAGTTGTCGAGCTTGAGGCGCGGGTTCAGGCCGTTCCAGCTGGCATCGATGGATTGAATGGAGACCGGGCGTTGCAGAAAATGGCTGGCCATCTGCTCGACCTGCGGCTTGTAACCGTCGATGTTGGGCAGCACCAGGTAGCGCAGACCGAGGAAGGCGGCGCAAAATGCGAAATACGCCACCACGATGGCCGCCATCAGCCAGCCCAGCGCGTGGTGGGTGATGCGATTGGCTGTTTCGTACGCGGCCAGCAGCGCACGCCATGCGCGCGCGAGGCTCGTCCTGACAGGATGATCGGGTGGGTTACGGTGGGTCGACATCAGCCGGCAATGGGTACGGATCGGCGCAGTGACAGTCCAATAACGGACTGCCCGCGCAGATTTCGGTCTCCGCAATTTCGTTATCATAGCCGCAAGCCGGGGACCCTGCCCCGGATGCGGACGCCCTTACATGAGCACAAACCTTTTATTGACCAGCGCACGGCAATCCCGTTTCGTCAGCCGCTGGCTGGCGGCGGATCCGGACCGCGAAGCCACGCTCGCGCAGCTGTCCGGATTATCGCTTGCGGACGTCGATCTTGACCAGTTGTTAAGCAAGATGCTGGCGACCGGCGTGCCGGTGGGCGCAGCATTGCGCCGTTTGCGCGGGTTGCTGTTCGCGGCCATCGTCGAACGCGATGTCAGCGGTCGAGCCGCCCTGGCCGAAGTGCTGGCGGCGATTTCGCGCTTTGCCGACTTTGCGGTGCAAAAGGCGCTGGCCGACCAGCATGCGGCGCTATGCGAGCTGCATGGCGTGCCCATGGGGGAAGAGTCCGGGCGTCCGCAGCAGATGATCGTGGTCGGCATGGGCAAGCTGGGCGGGCACGAACTGAACGTATCGTCCGACATCGACCTGATCTTCCTCTATCCGGAGGGCGGCGAAACCCGCACCGAGCGCGACGACCAGCGCCCGCTGTCCAACCATGAATTCTTCGTACGCCTCGGCAAGCGCCTGATCGCGCAACTGGCCGAAATCACGGAAGACGGGTACTGCTTCCGGGTCGACATGGCCTTGCGGCCGAATGGCGCATCCGGCCCGCTGGCCGCCAGCTTCGCAATGCTCGAGGAATACCTGCTGGTGCAGGGTCGCGAATGGGAACGCTATGCGTGGGTGAAGGCGCGCGCGATGACGGGCGACGCCGAAGACATCGCCGCTCTGGACAAGCTGGTGCAGCCCTTTGTCTACCGACGCTATCTGGATTACGGCGCCATCAACGCGTTGCGCGGCATGCATGCGCAGATCCGGGCCGAAGTCGTGCGACAGGAGACGCGCCATCCGGGTCGCGTGTGGAACGTGAAGCTGGGACGCGGCGGCATCCGCGAAGTCGAGTTCATTACGCAGGTGTTCCAGCTGATCCGTGGTGGCCGCGATCCTTCGCTGCGCGACCGTTCGACCCGCGAAACGCTGAAGACCATCGCTACCAAGCGGCTGATGGCGTCGGACACGGTCGAGCGCCTGCTGGAGGCCTATGCCTTCCTGCGCAATATCGAGCACCGCATCCAGTACCTCGACGATGCGCAGAGCCATGTGCTGCCGGCGCAGGACGAAGAACAGCAATACATCGCCACCATGGCAGGCTTCGCCGATGCCGATGCGCTGAAGCTGGCGATCACGGAATGCTGCGCATGGGTGGCAGCACAGTTCGATGCCATCTTCGAGGACAAGGCCGTGCCGGCCACCGACGACGCTGCAGCAGCACCGGTGCCGGTGCTGGAAGAGGTCGATGAAGCAACCTTGGTGAATTACCTCGGATCGCTCGCTTATGACGACCCGGCCGCGTCGGCCGCGCGCTTGCTCACCAGCTGGCGTTCCAGCCGCATCCAGGCGATGCCGCCCGAGCGCAAGCAGCAGCTGCAGTCGCTGATGCGCCATGCGCTGCAGGAGATCGCGCGCCAGGGGGGCTCCTGTGCGCAGACGCTGAACCGTGTGGTGGATTTCTTCGAGGCGATCGCGCGCCGCTCGGCCTACTTGTCATTGCTGACCGAATTCCCGCAGGCGCTGGAGCGCGTGATACGCATGATGGCCGCCAGCGACTGGGCCGCGCGCTACCTGACGCGCCACCCGGTGCTGATGGACGAGCTGCTTGACGATGGCAGCCTGCATGCCGAGCCGGACTGGAAAGCCTTCGGCCATGAATGCAAGCAAAGGCTGGCCGCCTTTACCGGCGATACCGAGCGCCAGATGGATGTGCTGCGCGAATTGCACCATGCGCAGCTGTTCCGCTTGCTCGCGCAGGATCTGGGCGGTGTGCTGACGGTCGAAAGGCTGGCTGACCATTTGTCGGCACTGGCCGATGTGCTGGTAGGCGCCACACTGTCGGCCGTCTGGCAAACCATCCCGAACCGGCATCGCGAAGTACCCGCCTTCGCCGTCATCGCATATGGCAAGCTGGGCGGCAAGGAGCTTGGCTATGCGTCCGACCTCGATGTGATCTTCCTGTATGACGATGAAGACCAGGACGCGCCGGCACTGTATGCGAAGCTCGCGCAGCGCTTCATCACCTGGATGACCAGCCATACGCCGGCCGGCATCCTGTTCGACATCGATATCGCGCTGCGACCGGATGGCGCCAGTGGCTTGCTGGTGTCGTCATTTGCATCGTTCGAGAAATACCAGCGCAGCTCGGCCTGGGTGTGGGAGCACCAGGCGTTGACGCGGGCACGTTTCTGCGCCGGCGACCAGCTGATCGGACAACGCTTCGAGCAGTTGCGCATTGCGCTGCTGCGACAGCCGCGCGACCGCGAAGCGCTGAAGCAGGAAGTGCTGACCATGCGGCAGCGCATGCATGATGCGCACCCGAACCGCTCAGGCCAGTTCGACCTCAAGCATGATCCGGGCGGCATGATCGACATTGAATTCGTGGTCCAGTACCTGGTACTGGCGCATGCGAGCGATTTCGTTGCACTCACCGGCGATATCGGCAATATCGCGCTGCTGAAACTGGCCGGGCAGATCGGGCTGATCGATGGCGCGCTATCGATACAGGTGGCGGATGCTTATCGCAGCTTCCGCAAGCTGCAGCACCAGATACGACTGCGCGGCGAGGACCGTGCGCGGGTAGAGCTGGCGCAGGTGGAGGAACAGGTGGTTGCGGTGAAGCGTTTGTGGGAGAACATATTGGGTTAGCGCGTGCTGCATTGAATGCATGCCGCACCAACGAAAAAGGGACTGCCCGAGCAGTCCCTTTTTACTTTCACCTTACGACTGATTACTTGGCAGTCATCAGTGCAACGGTGGTGTCCAGCATACGGTTGCTGAAGCCCCACTCGTTATCGTACCAGGACGATACCTTGACCAGACGGCCGGAGACTTTCGTCAGCGTTGCATCGAAGTTCGACGAAGCCGGGTTGTGGTTGTAATCGATCGACACCAGCGGAGCGGTGTTGTAGGTCAGGATGCCCTTCAGTGCGCCGTCAGCAGCTTCCTTCATGATCGCGTTGACTTCGTCAGCCGTGGTGTCACGTGCTGCGACGAAGGACAGGTCAACCACGGAAACGTTGATCGTCGGGACGCGGATCGCGTAGCCATCCAGCTTGCCGTTCAGTTCCGGCAGCACCAGGCCGACCGCTGCTGCAGCGCCAGTCTTGGTCGGGATCATCGACATGGTGGCCGAACGTGCGCGACGCAGGTCTTCATGCATCACGTCGGTCAGCACCTGGTCGTTGGTGTAAGCGTGAACGGTGGTCATCAGGCCGTTCAGCACGCCGATCTTGTCGTTCAGCGGCTTGACCAGCGGAGCCAGGCAGTTGGTGGTGCACGATGCGTTCGAGATCACGGTGTCCGATGCCTTCAGCACCGACTGGTTCACGCCGAACACGACGGTGGCGTCCACATCCTTGCCGCCCGGGGCCGAGATGATGACTTTCTTGGCGCCGCCCTTCAGGTGGGCCGAAGCCTTTTCCTTGGTGGTGAAGAAGCCGGTGCACTCGAGCACGACGTCAACGCCCAGCTCGCCCCACGGGATCTGCGCCGGGTCACGCTGTGCGAACACGCGAATCTTGTCGCCGTTGACGATCATGAAATCGCCCTCGACCGACACGGTGCCCGGGAACTTGCCGTGCGCGGTGTCGTACTGGGTCAGGTGCGCATTCGACTCCGGATTGCCGAGGTCGTTGATCGCGACGATCTGGATGTCGTGCTTCTTGCCGCCTTCGTAGTGCGCGCGCAGGATGTTGCGGCCGATGCGGCCATAGCCGTTAATGGCAACTTTGATGGTCATGTGAGCTCTCCTGAATGAATGGCTATCGTGAAATCGTGTCGTTCGAATCTGATCGCGTCGGCTTAGAGCACCGACTTGACGGCAGCCACGACCTTGTCGGTCGTGAAGCCGAAATGCTTGAACAGGACGCCGGCCGGCGCGGATTCGCCGAAGCTGTCGATACCGATGACAGCGCCTTCGAGGCCCACGTACTTGAACCAGAAATCGGTGACGCCTGCTTCGATCGCGACGCGCGGCAGGCCCTTGCCGAGCACGGCGGCCTTGTACGCGGCATCCTGGCGGTCGAACACGTCGGTGCTGGGCATCGACACCACGCGCACGAAGATGCCTTCGGCTGCCAGTGCGTCGGCGGACTTCAATGCCAGCTCGACTTCGGAACCGGTGGCGATCAGCACGGCCTTGGCGTCCGCTGCGTCGCGCAGCACATAGCCGCCGCGTGCGATGTCAGCCACTTGCGCAGCGCTGCGCTCGACGAACGGCAGGTTCTGGCGCGAGAAGATCAGCGTGCTCGGACCGTTGCGACGCTTGACCGACTCGGCCCAGGACACGGCCGATTCCACGGTGTCGCACGGACGCCAGTTATCGAGGTTGGGGATCAGACGCATGCTCGAGATGTGCTCGACCGACTGGTGGGTCGGGCCGTCTTCACCGAGGCCGATCGAGTCATGCGTGAACACGAACAGCGCGCGCTGCTTCATCAGTGCCGCCATGCGCAGCGCATTGCGGCTGTAATCGGAGAAGGTCAGGAAGGTCGCGCCGAACGGGATGAAGCCGCCGTGCAGGGCGATGCCGTTCATGATCGCGGACATGCCGAACTCGCGCACGCCATAGTTGATGTGGTTGCCCGGTTGGCCCGAACGTACGGCCACGCACTCTTTCCAGTTGGTCAGGTTGGAGCCGGTCAGGTCGGCCGAACCGCCGAGGAATTCCGGCAGCACCGGTGCCAGCGCCTGAATCGCATTCTGGCTTGCCTTGCGGGTGGCGATGGTTTCTTTCTTCTCGAGGCAGGCGGCGATCATCTTCTCGACCGCGGCATCAAAGTTGGCCGGCAGGTCGCCCTTCATACGGCGCTCGAACTCGGCCGCTTCTGCCGGGAATGCCGCCTGGTAGGCCGCGAATTTCTTCTGCCATGCCGTCTGGAGCTCTTTGCCCTTCTCTTTCGCATCCCATGCCGAGTAAACGTCGGCGGGGATCTCGAACGGCGCAGCATCCCAGCCGATGGCGGCACGGGTGGCGGCGATCTCGGCGTCGCCCAGTGCGGCGCCGTGTACCTTGTCGCTGCCCTGCATGTTCGGTGCGCCCTTGCCGATCACGGTCTTGCAGCAGATCATGGTCGGCTTGTCCGCTTTCTTCGCAGCGGCGATCGCAGCATCGACGGCAGCGACGTCATGACCATCGACGTCGGCAATCACGTTCCAGCCATAGGATGCGAAGCGCTGCGGCGTGTTGTCCTTGAACCAGCCATCGACCTTGCCGTCGATCGAGATGCCATTGTCGTCGTACATCACGATCAGCTTGGACAGGCCCAGCGTTCCCGCCAGCGAGCACACTTCGTGGCTGATGCCTTCCATCAGGCAGCCGTCGCCGAGGAACACATAGGTGTAGTGGTCGACGATGTCATGACCCGGCTTGTTGAACTGCGAAGCCAGCAGCCATTCGGACAGCGCCATGCCGACAGCGTTGGCGATGCCCTGGCCCAGCGGGCCGGTGGTGGTCTCGACGCCCGGGGTGATGTCGACTTCCGGGTGGCCCGGGGTCTTCGAATGCAGCTGGCGGAAGTTCTTCAGCTCGTCCATAGCCAGGTCGTAGCCCGTCAGGTGCAGCAGCGAGTACAGCAGCATCGAGCCGTGGCCGTTGGAGACCACGAAACGGTCACGGTCAGACCACTTCGGGTCGGCCGGGTTGTGCCGCAGGTGTTTGCCCCACAGTGCCACCGCGATTTCCGCCATGCCCATCGGCATGCCCGGGTGTCCGGAATTGGCCTTTTGAACGGCGTCCATTGCCAGCGCGCGTATCGCATTGGCCATCTTGCGGGTATCGGGGGAGGAAGTCATCTTGCCAGCCTTGGATTGAATTCGGGGACATGCCGGCAACAGGCCTGGGCGCGCTGCCGTGGAAAAACCTGCGATTTTACCAGACCCGACCTGCCCGCTTACAATGGGAAAATCGTGAGAATTTGATATCAAAACCCTTCGAGCATGCCCCGTTTTTACTGCAACCTTCCGCTCGAGACCGGCCAGCGCATCGCCCTGCCCGAGGCCGTCGCCCATCATGTGCAGGTGCTGCGCCTGCGCGAAGGCGAGATCATCACCCTGTTCAATGGCCTGGGCGGCGAATACAACGCCGTGCTGAGCGCGGTCGAGCGCCGCCGCGCCGAGGCTGACATCAAGACCTTTTCGCCGCGCGAGGCCGAAACCGGCCATGCAATTGCCCTCGCCCAGGCCCTGCCCGAAGGCACGAAAATGGACTGGATCGTCGAGAAGGCGGTCGAACTGGGCGCCACCGCGATACAACCGCTGGTGGCGCAGCGCTCGGTGGTCAGGGTCGACCAGGAGCGCGCGCTGAGAAAGGCGGCGCACTGGCAGGCCGTGATCATTGCGGCGGCCGAGCAGTCGGGGCGCAACCGGCTGCCCTCGCTGGCGCCGGTGCTGCCGTATAACGCGTGGATCGCGCAGCAGGACATGCACAAGCGCCTACTGCTGTCGCCACGCGCAACCGGCTCGCTGGCCGACTGGGCGCGCCATCATCCGCCGCAGGCGGTCACCCTGGTCATCGGCCCCGAAGGCGGTCTGAGCGATGACGAAGAACAGGCAGCCATCCGCCATGGCGCCATCTGCGTATCCATGGGCCCGCGCGTGCTGCGCACCGAGACGGCCGGGCTGGCAGCCCTCGCGGCGCTGCAGGCGCTGTGGGGCGCGCTTTGAGCGCAGGCTGGCTGGAGCGACTGCAGGGAAGGCTGAAGGGGCTGCTGCCCGAGGCCTTGCTGCCGACCTCGCTGCGGCCGGCGCGTGCGACCATCCCCGATACCCTGTGGTCGGCCACGCTGAAGCGCCTGCCCTTCCTCGATTACCTGAACGATGACGAGCGTCAGCGGCTCAGGACGCTGTGCGAAACACTGCTGCAGAAAAAGCCGCTGGCCGGCGTCGGTGGCTTCGAGGTCGACGATGACACGGCGGTACTGATCGCCGCGCAAGCCTGCGTGCTGGTGCTGAACCTCGACCTGTCGCTGTACGATGACATGTCGGCCATCCTCGTGCACCCGGACGCATTCAGCGTGCGCCAGCAGCACCTTGACGAAGCCGGCGTCATGCATGAATGGGACGAGGAGCTGGCCGGCGAAGCCGTCGACCAGGGCGGCGCGGTCGTGCTGTCCTGGCAAGACCTGATGCTGCCGGCCGAGCGCGGCATGCCTTACAACCTGGTGATCCACGAATTCGCGCACAAGATCGACATGGGCCGCGGCGCGGCGAACGGATTCCCGCCCTTCCTCGACGGCCTGCATTCGCGCGCCGAACTGGCCGACTGGCCTGCGGCTTTCAGCGAGGCCTACGACGACTTTTGCGAGCGCGTCGACCTGCTGGAAGACAGCCTGCCGCCCGACTTCGACCCGGAGCGCGACGACCACGCGGCGCTGTACGAGGCATTGGCGGCTGAGCTGCCGCTGGACCCCTATGCGGCGCGCGATCCGGCCGAATTCTTTGCCGTCACGTCCGAAGCCTTCTTCGTCGCTCCGGCGCCGCTGGCCGAGGACTATCCGCAGATTCACCGGCTGCTGGCCGCCTACTACCGGCAAGACCCGCTGGCGGCCGCCAATTCACCCCGGTAAACAGCCCGAAAGCCTTTATAATCAAGGGTTTTCTCAAAATGACTGCAGCCGGTGCCGCAGCGTCTTGCCCTAGCCCATACCTAGCCCGTCGCCCATGAAGGTTTTCCGCGGACTCCCCAACGCCGAATCGCGCCGCCCGTGCGCGCTGACGATCGGCAATTTCGATGGCGTGCATCTCGGCCATCGCGCGCTGCTGGCGCGCGTGGCCGAAGCTGCGTCGCGCCTCGGCGTGGAGACCGCAGTGATGACTTTCGAGCCGCATCCGCGCGAATTCTTTGCGCACCTGGCCGGCGACGAGAGCCGCGCACCGCGCCGCATCGCCAATCTGCGCGACAAGCTGACCGCGCTGGAGGCGGCCGGTGTCGACCGCGTGATCGTCGAGCACTTCAATGCGCGCTTTGCGTCGCTGTCGCCGGAAGCCTTCATCCGCGATGTGCTGGTCGACGGCTTGCACGTGAAATGGCTGATCGTCGGCGACGATTTCCGTTTCGGCGCCAAACGCGCGGGCGACTTCGCGCTGCTGGCCGAGGCCGGCAAGCGCTACGGCTTCGAAGTGGCGACGCTGCCGACCGTCACCCATGGTGACAAGCGCATCTCCTCGTCCGAAGTACGCGCCGCGCTGGAAGCCGGCGACTTCCCGCATGCGCAAGAATTGCTCGGCCACCCGTATGCGATCTCGGGCCATGTGCAGCATGGCCGCAAGCTGGGCCGCACCATCGGCTTCCCGACGCTGAACCTGAAGATCGTGCACAAGCGCCCGGCCGCCACCGGCATCTTCGTGGTGCAGGTGCATGGCCTGGCCGACCACCCGCTGCCGGCGGTGGCCAGCCTCGGCGTGCGACCCACCGTCGAAGACAACGGCCGCGTGCTGCTCGAGGTGCACATCTTCGACTTTGCCGCCGACTGCTATGGCAAGCGCGTGCGCGTTGAATTTCTCAAGAAGCTGCGCGACGAAGAAAAATACGATGACCTCGATACGCTGACGCGCGCCATCGCCGCCGATGCGAAGGCCGCGCGCGAATTCTTTGCGCAGCGTGCCGCCACCCCGAACACGAATACTGAAATTCACTCCTGATCGATCCCATGTCCGACAACAGCAAAAAACCCGAAAGCAAATACCCGGTCAACATGACCGAGACCGCTTTTCCGATGCGTGGCGACCTCGCCAAGCGCGAGCCGCAATGGGTCGCCCAGTGGCAGCAGAAGCAGCTGTATCAGCGCATTCGCAAGGCGTCGGCCGGCCGCCCGAAGTTCATCCTGCACGATGGCCCGCCCTATGCAAACGGCGACATCCACATCGGTCATGCAGTGAACAAGATCCTGAAGGACATGATCGTCAAGACGCGCCAGCTCGATGGCTTCGACGCGCAATACGTGCCGGGCTGGGATTGCCACGGCATGCCGATCGAGATCCAGATCGAGAAGCAATACGGCAAGCACCTGCCGACCGCCGAGGTGCTGGCCAAGTCGCGCGCGTATGCCACCGAACAGGTCGCGCGCCAGAAGAAGGACTTCATCCGCCTGGGCGTTCTCGGTGACTGGGACAATCCGTATCTCACGATGAACTACCGCAACGAGGCTGACGAGATCCGCGCACTCGGCACCATCCTCGGCAAGGGCTATGTGTACCGCGGCCTGAAGCCGGTGAACTGGTGCTTTGACTGCGGCTCGGCGCTGGCCGAAGCGGAAGTCGAATACCAGGACAAGCGCGACCCGGCGATCGACGTCGGCTTTGCGTTCGCCGAACCGGAGAAGCTGGCGCAGGCCTTCGGCCTCCCCAAGCTGCCGACCGACAAGGGCTATGTGGTGATCTGGACCACGACCCCGTGGACCATCCCGTCCAACCAGGCGCTGAACATGCACCCCGAGTTCAGCTATGCGCTGGTGCAGACCGATCGCAATGGCGAGCCGCTGTTGCTGCTGCTGGCCGAGAAGCTGGTCGAGTCCTGCCTGCAGCGCTACGGGCTCGAAGGCAAGGTGGTCGCCACCTGCCAGGGCGAAGCACTGTCGGAAATCAAGTTCCGTCATCCGCTGGCGTCGCAGGACGCGTTCTACGACCGCCTGTCGCCGGTCTACCTCGGCGACTACGTGACCGATGATTCCGGCACCGGCATCGTGCACTCGGCGCCCGCGTATGGTCTGGAAGACTATGCATCGTGCAAGGCGCACGGCATGGCCGACGACGACATCCTCAAGCCAGTGATGGGCGATGGTCATTACGCGTCGACGCTGCCGCTGTTTGGCGGCATGACGATCTGGGAAGCATCCAAGCCGATCTGTGCGGCGCTCGACGCTTCCGGCTCGCTGTTCAAGCTGGTGATGTTCGACCACAGCTACATGCACTGCTGGCGTCACAAGACGCCGATCATCTATCGCGCCACCTCGCAATGGTTTGCATCGATGGACCGCAAGCCGAAAGACGGCGGCCCGTCGCTGCGCGAAGCGGCACTGGCCGGCGTTGAAGCGACCCGCTTCTTCCCGAGCTGGGGCAAGGCTCGCCTGCACGGCATGATCGCGAACCGTCCGGACTGGACGCTGTCGCGCCAGCGCCAGTGGGGCGTGCCGATGGCCTTCTTCGTGCACAAGGAAACCGGCGAGCTGCATCCGGACACACCGGCGCTGCTGGAGAAGGTTGCGCAGCTGGTCGAGAAGGAAGGCATCGAAGCCTGGCACAAGCTGGAGCTGACCGACATCATCGGTGCCGATGCGGCCAACTATGTGAAGAACAAGGACACGCTGGACGTCTGGTTCGATTCCGGCGTCACGCACCAGACCGTGCTGCGCGGCTCGCATGCGGCTGAATCGCACTTCCCGGCTGACCTGTACCTCGAAGGCTCGGACCAGCACCGTGGCTGGTTCCATTCGTCGCTGCTGACCTCGGCCATGATCAATGGTCGCGCGCCGTACAAGGCGCTGCTGACGCACGGCTTCGTCGTCGATGGCGAGGGCAAGAAGATGTCCAAGTCCAAGGGCAACGTGGTCGCGCCCCAAAAGGTGTCGGACACGATGGGTGCCGACATCCTGCGCCTGTGGGTCGCATCGACCGATTACTCGGGCGAGCTGTCGATCTCGGACGAGATCCTCAAGCGCGTCGTCGAAAGCTATCGCCGTATCCGCAACACGCTGCGCTTCCTGCTGGCCAATACCTCGGACTTCGATCCCGCAAAAGATGCGGTCGCGATCGATGAGCTGATGGAGATTGACCGCTACGCGATCGCGCGCATGAACGAGCTGCAAGGCGAGATCCGCGCGCATTTCAATGACTATGAATTCCACCCGGTGGTCGCCAAGCTGCAGATGTACTGCTCGGAAGACCTCGGTGGCTTCTACCTCGACATCCTGAAGGACCGCCTGTACACCAGCGGCGTGTCGTCGGCCGCGCGCCGCTCGGCGCAGACCGCGATCTGGCATATCACGCAAGCGCTGCTGCGCCTGATGGCGCCGATCCTGTCGTTCACCGTCGAAGAAGCCTGGGCTGTGTTCGCCGGCAAGGAAGTGTATGAAGCCTCCGGCGAGACCGTGTTCACGCAGACCTTCTATGCGCTGCCGGCGATTGCCGATGGCGACGCGCTGCTGGCCAAATATGCCGCGCTGCGCGAAGTGCGCGCCGGCGTGCTGAAGGAACTGGAAGAAGTGCGCGTGTCGGGCGCCATCGGCTCGTCGCTGCAAGCCGAGGTTGAGATCCATGCGCATGGCGACAAGCTCGCACTGCTGCAGGGTCTAGGCGATGACCTGAAGTTCGTGCTGATCACGTCAGCGGCGAATGTGGTGGCCGCGAATTCGGCCGATGCCGAGAAGGTTGTGGTCAGCCCGTCGAAGTACCGCAAGTGCGAGCGCTGCTGGCACTACCGCGCGGACGTCGGCGCCGATTCTGCGCATCCGGGCCTGTGCTCGCGCTGCGTGTCCAACCTGTTCGGCCGCGGCGAAACTCGCCGCGTTGCCTGAGGCGGCATCCATGTCGAAGAAGAATGCCGGCCTGATGCTGTGGCTGGGCGTGGCCGTGGTCGTGGTGCTGTTTGACCAGGTGACCAAGATCACGATGACGCGGCTGCTCGCTTACGGGCAGTCGACCTTCGTGAACCACTACCTGAACCTGGTGATGGTCTATAACAAGGGAGCAGCGTTCAGCTTCCTGTCGGACCAGTCGGGCTGGCAGCGCTACTTCTTCAGCGCGCTGGCCGCGGCGGTGTCGATCTTCATCGTCTGGATGCTGAACCGGAATGCGAACGAGCGCCTGTTCTGCTGGTCGCTGTCGCTGATCCTGGGCGGCGCAATCGGCAACCTGATCGACCGCCTCGCCTATGGCCATGTGATCGACTTCCTCGATGTGCATGTGAACGCCTGGCACTGGCCTGCCTTCAATGTGGCCGATGGCGCGATCACCATCGGTGCGGCATTATTTGTGCTGGATGAATTGCGGCGCGTGAATCACTGACAGGCGGCGCGTGCACAGCACGACGCAGCCCTGACGCCCGCCCCGCCCGCGAACGCAAACTGGAGACCCGATGAACCTGACTGGCAAGCACCTCGTACTCGGCCTCTCTGGCGGCATCGCTTGCTACAAGGCCGCCGAGTTGCTGCGCGGCCTGACCAAGGCCGGCGCCAGCTTGCAGGTAGTGATGACGGAGGCGGCACGCCACTTCATCACGCCTGTCACGATGCAGGCGCTGTCGGGCAAGCCGGTCTATACCGACCAATGGGATGCACGCATCTCCAACAACATGGCGCACATCGACCTCACCCGCAATGCGGATGCGATCGTGATCGCGCCCTGCTCGGCTGACTTCATGCGCAAGCTGGTGCATGGCGCCGCGGACGACCTGCTGTCCACGCTGTGCCTCGCGCGCCCGGCCTCGCTGCCGCTGCTGGTGGCGCCGGCCATGAATGTCGAGATGTGGGAAAACCCCGCGACCCAACGCAATACTGCGCAGCTGCGCGCCGATGGCGTGACGCTGCTGGGCCCGGTCGCGGGCGAACAAGCCTGCGGCGAGACGGGCCTGGGCCGCATGATGGAGCCGGAAGACCTGCTGGAAGAGATCCTCGCGTTCTTCCAGCCCAAGCTGTTGCAGGGCAAGCGCGTGCTGATCACGGCCGGCCCGACCTTCGAGCCCATTGACCCGGTGCGCGGCATTACCAATCTGTCGTCCGGCAAGATGGGCTATGCACTCGCGCGTGCTGCGCGCTCGGCCGGTGCCGAGGTCACGCTGGTGTCTGGCCCGACGGCCTTGCCCAGACCACAAGGTGTGCGCCTGCTGCCGGTGACCACCGCGCGCGACATGCATGACGCCGTCATGGCCGAGGTCGCGGGCCAGCACGTCTTCATCGCCGTCGCTGCGGTCGCCGACTGGCGCGTGGCAAATGCGAGCGAGCAAAAACTGAAGAAGCAGGACGGCGAGCTGCCGCAGCTGGCCTTCGAACAGAACCCGGATATCCTCGCGGCCGTCGCCGCGATGCAGGACGACACCCGGCGCCCGTATTGCGTGGGCTTTGCGGCCGAATCGGAAAACCTGCTCGAGCATGGCGCGGCCAAGCGCAAGAAGAAGAACATTCCCCTGCTGGTCGGGAACATCGGCCATCAGACTTTCGGCAAGGATGACAACGAGCTGGTGCTGTTCGATGAAGCCGGCCATCATGCGCTGCCGCGCGCGAGCAAGGAAGCGCTGGCCGCCCGGCTGGTGGCCGAGATTGCCCGCCGGCTGTAGCACCGTTTTTAGCACCACCTGCAGCGCCCTCGCTTGCACTGGCTCTGGTTACCTCCTGTGCCGGCCATGCCAAGGCAACACCGGCTGCAAGGTAATAACAGCTGCGAGTATCAGGGGCCCTGTACTTACCGAATTCAACAACCAGAACGGAACCACCGTCCATGAAGAACGTCGCCGTCAAGATCCTCGATGAACGCATGCGCGAGCAAATGCCCGCCTATGCCACGCCGGGCAGCGCCGGCCTCGACCTGCGTGCTTGCATCACCGAGTCGGTCACCATCGAGCCGGGCACGACCCACCTGATCCCGACCGGCCTCGCGATCCATATCGCTGACCCCGGTTATGCGGCGATGATCCTGCCGCGCAGCGGCATGGGCCACAAGCATGGCATCGTGCTCGGCAACCTCGTTGGCCTGATCGATTCCGATTACCAGGGTCATCTGATGGTTTCCACATGGAACCGTGGCTCGACCGCCTTCGTGCTGAACCCGATGGAACGTCTTGCACAGCTGGTCATCGTGCCGGTGATGCAGGTAGGATTCGATGTGGTCGAGGAATTCGACAGCAGCGAACGCGGCGAAGGCGGCTTCGGCAGTACCGGCAAGCAGTAAGCGCGCGCTCACACGTTCGCACGTATATAGGTTTGCACTAACGCAGGTCCGAGGAAACAGGCATGGAGGACAGCATGCAGCTCAAGGCAGGAATCGCCGTGCTCTCATTGGCGTTGCTGTCGGCCTGCAGCACGCCCAACACCACAACGGGACCTGCACCTGCTGCGCGGCAGGCACCTGCCGAGCCGGCGCGCGATACGGCCGACCCGCGCCTGTCCGCGCTGCTGGCAAGCCAGGACCGCGTCTACCGTGTCGCCGCGCCGCTGATTACGAAGAATGCGCCGCTGTGCAAGGCCGCCTCCCGTCCCATCCTCGGCTTTACGGCAAAGAACAAGTATTCGTATCCGCCCGAACTGACGCGCGCCGTCGAAGGCACGCTGAAGCTCGATGATGGCCTGCAGGTGATGCAGGTGCTCGATGGCAGTGGCGCGATGCGCGCCGGCATCAAGCGCGGCGATCACCTGCAAGCACTGCAGGACCAGCCGCTGCCGCGCGGCGCGCAGGCCGAGAATGAAGCGGCGCGCATCATCGGCCCGTTGCTGAAGAATGCCACCGAGATTCGCGTCGGGCTGGAACGCAACGGCAAGCCGCTCACGCTGCAGGTGCCGCTCACGCAGGCTTGCGCTTTCGCGATCGAGGTCGGCCATGCGTCCCATGTGAATGCGTATGACGATGGGCGCCGCATCATGGTCACGCAAGGCATGCTCGATTTCCTGACGGCAGACGATGAACTGGCGGCGATCCTCGCGCGCGAGATCGCGCACACCGTGCAAAGGCATGCCGCCACGATGAAGATGGCCGCGACCATGGGAGGCATCATCGACGCCTTGTTGCCGCTGTCGCCCGACCTGAAGCCTTTCGCCGGCAGCGCCGGCCTGCGCGCTGTCGATGACAAGCTCGACCAGGAAGCCGACCGAATCGCGCTCTACCTGCTGGCCCGGGCTGGCTATGCGCCGGATGCAGCACTGCGCGCGCTGCAGAAGCTGGCGCAAGCCTATCCCGCCAGCGTGACCAATGGCTACACCGCCCTGCACCCGTGGACCGAAGAACGTGCGGCATTGATGCGCGCGACGCTGACCGAGATCCGCCAGAAACAGGCGGCGAAAAAGGTGCTGGTGCCCTGACCCGGACAGGCCATCACAGGCAGCAGCCCGCTGCCGTCCTGCGGCACGCCACCCCCTAGTCCAAGGACTTGCCCGCGCCCCTGCGGGCAAGCTTCACCGCCCCCGGCTTCGCTCATTCCCGCTGCTGCAAACAATAGCTGGAAATAAAAAGCCCCGCTTTTGAAGGCGGGGCTTTGAACAGCGTTTGCTTGCAGCGAGGTTTATTCGACCTCGGCCGCTTCCTGCGGCGGGGCTGCCGGCGGCGTGTCGTTCTCGGAGAATTCGAGCTTGATCTGCTCGGCATCGTCCATGTCGACATGCACGCGGCCGCCGCTGACCAGCTTGCCGAACAACAGCTCGTCGGCCAGCGCCTTGCGGATCATGTCCTGGATCAGGCGAGCCATCGGACGCGCACCCATCAGCGGATCGAAGCCCTTCTTCGCGAGGAACTTGCGCAGCGATTCGCTGAACGTGGCCTCGACCTTCTTCTCGTGCAGCTGCTCTTCCAGCTGCATCAGGAACTTGTCGACCACGCGCAGGATGATCTCTTCGTCCAGCGCGCGGAAGCTGATGATCGAGTCCAGACGGTTGCGGAATTCCGGCGTGAACATGCGCTTGATGTCAGCCATTTCATCGCCAGCCTGCTTGCTGTCGGTGAAGCCGATCGAACGCTTCTGCAGGCTTTCCGCGCCCGCGTTCGTGGTCATGATGACGATCACGTTGCGGAAGTCAGCCTTGCGACCGTTGTTGTCGGTCAGCGTGCCATGGTCCATCACCTGCAGCAGGATGTTGAATACATCCGGATGCGCCTTTTCGATTTCGTCGAGCAGCAGCACCGCGTGCGGCTTCTTGGTGATCGCTTCGGTCAGCAAGCCACCCTGGTCGAATCCGACATAGCCGGGAGGCGCACCGATCAGGCGCGAGACCGCATGACGCTCCATGTACTCGGACATGTCGAAGCGGATCAGCTCGATGCCGAGGATGAAGGCCAGCTGCTTCGCCACTTCGGTCTTGCCGACACCGGTCGGGCCCGAGAACAGGAAGGAGCCGATCAGCTTGTCAGTCTTGCCGAGGCCGGCGCGCGCCATCTTGATCGCGGATGCCAGTGCTTCGATCGCCGGGTCCTGACCGAAGACGACATTCTTCAGGTCGCGGTCGATGGTCTGCAGCTTGCTGCGGTCATCCTGGTTGACCGACTGCGGCGGAATGCGCGCAATCT
>JACCDR011367767.1_pt1 | contig 21144 bp, 19 predicted proteins | sample 7446431 | NCBI WGS metagenome assembly JACCDR01 (sample SAMN15323443, study PRJNA562643) | freshwater metagenome | isolation source: river surface water | place: USA:Blue River Watershed | collected 2017-08-17 | reverse complement strand
TAGGTAACATTAAAAATCGCGTAGTCTTTGCAGACTACGCGATTTTGCTTTCGAAAAGAACTCTGTTTACCTCTTCATTCCCAGACGAACACGGGAAACAAAGTTCCGCAAAAGCAGAGGCGGCTGATACGTCACAAATTGAGCAATCGAACCCTGTTCAATACCGATTACATGCTCCGTTGCCAAGATATCATAAACGGCTGCAGCAATGACGATTGATGCCAGATACACGAGAGTTTCTCTACCACCATCATCATCGATATCAGCTCGACCCCACCCGAGAATCCGGCTATTTCTCCACAGAGTTCCCCTTTCATCACGGAGTGCTTGACCGATAATGAATCCGAGTTTTTCATCACTCAGCTTTTCGAGCTGAGCGCTCAGATTCGATCGATCCATGAAAAATTCGTGAGGTGCACATGCAGCCATCCTCAGACGATAACGATCACTCATGTGAAGCCCTGGAATCATTTGATGTGCGATTTCGATGAGCTTCTTTTCACTGTCACTACGGACTGACCTTGTGCTTGCTCTCATATTTCCTCCTTTACGAGGTTCCTGTTACCAACATGGATCAAAGTTCTACACAGTGTAGTTCTCTGATAAAAGCTCGAGAAAAGCCTTTTAACAAGCGCTCCAACATGAAGCGATAAATCGGATACTGCCACACATAGTACTAAAAGTCAAAGATACGCAAGGTACATTCAACTTGTTAAACCTACACACCCTATTTGCACTCCGTTCAACAAAAAACACCCCGAAGGGTGTTTTTTTGTTTTATTCTATCGAGCAACGAATGGGAGAAGTCCCATAAATCGAGCTCGTTTTACTGCTTCAGCGAGTTTTCGCTGATTAGTAGCAGAAACGCTCGTGCGCTTCTTGCCGAGAATTCGAGCATGAGGATTCAAAAACTTTTTCAAAATTTCAGTATCCTTATAATCGATATGCTTGATGTTGTTTTGTTTAAAGAAACACTGCTTTGTCATACGTTTGTTGTTTAGAATGGAATATCTTCTGGATTGATATCTTCTGAAGGATAATCAATGGTGTCGACCTCTTCTTTCTTTGCTTTAGCGGGAGACTTTTCTTCTTTAGTAGGAGCTGGAGCTGTTGCACCTGGAGCACCTGCTTTTGGTCCGAACTGTACTGATTCTGCGACGATTTCGGTACGATATTTCTTCTCACCTGTTGATTTATCGTCCCAAGAACGAGTTTGTATTCGTCCCTCGATCATTACCTGCTGACCCTTTTTTAAGTACTGAGCAGAAGTCTCTGCCTGGCGACCAAATACCACAACATTGTGGAAATCTGATGCCTCTTGTCGTGAACCATCTTTGTCTTTCCAGACACGATTGGTTGCGAGAGAAAGTGAAGTTACCTGCATCCCTGACGGAAGAGCTTTGAGCTCTGGGTCACGGGTGAGATTTCCGATAATAATTGCTTTGTTGAGATACATGCTGTTATAGCTAGCGTTAGTAAAGTAAACCAAGCTTTGTTTATTTTAGCACGCTTTACTGATATTACGCTGCTACTTTTTCTGCTTCAGGAGCTTCTTTTGGAGCATCTACCTTTACTTCTTCTGCCGGCTTTTCTTCTTTTGGAAGAACTTTGTCTCCGTAGAGAGTATTTTCTGCAACTGTTTTAATAAGGAGGAAACGGAGCACTTTTTCATTTGCATCCATCGCCTTCTTTATTTCGAGAGCAGCTTCTTTTGCTGCTTCAAATTTGATCCATCCAAAATACGCATTGTCGTATTTGTGTCGTGCAGGACCAATAACTTTGACCATCGTATAGGCAAGGTTACGAAGTTTTGGGAACTCTTCACTAATCACCGTAGCCTTGTTCGCAGTGAGAACCGCTTTGATAGCGTCTACCTCGTGAGGTAGTTTCTCTGGCGAAACAGAGGGAACGATGTGGAAGCCCACTTCGTAGACAGTGCCTGCTGTCTTGACTGTTTCTTTTGTCATTATGTATATGACTAAAGCTTATAAATACTTGCTATAAGCCGTTTTCTGGGCAGAAAACTTATCCAAAGCAAGTACCGTCTAAATTACCATAAAAAGACGTTTTTGCAAGGTTTTAGAGCCTAAATAGGCCAAAAGCATTGTCGACAAGCTGTTTCAAAACAACATCTCTATCTATCCCCTCTTGGTGTGACTTTATATCAGCAATCTTGTGAGCTATGTGTATTACAAAAGACGGTTCATTTCTCTTACCTCTCTCAGGTACAGGAGCAACGTACGGACAATCCGTCTCTGACATAAGTCTCGTGAGAGGTGCGGTTTCAATCAGTTCTCGATACTGTTTTGCAAACGTAGCAACACCGGTAAATGAAATATGAAAACCTAGATCGAGAAAAGCACGAGCCTCGTCAACTGTTCCTGCAAAAAAATGACAATCCCCTCTCAGGCGGTCAGCATTAAAACCCTTAAAATGTCCTTGTGTGAGTTTTTGTTTGTATTCACCTAAAATATCGAGGACTTCTCGATATGCTTGTCTCACATGGAGCATGAGAGGTAGATCAAACTCTAAAGCGAGCTCTATCTGACCTCTAAATGCCTCTATTTGTCTCTGCCTCTCAATCTCTGTAGGCATACGATAAAAGTCGAGGCCACACTCACCAATACCCACAATCTTGCTTTTACCCTGTTTCCTATCATTTACAATGAGGTCTCGATAAAAGTTACTATCAAAATCTTCTCCTCGAGAAGTAAAAGCGATACCGCCAGGACCAAGCTCTTCAACATCATGAAATGAAGGATTTACGTGCACGGGATGGAGCCCTACTATTGCATACACACCTGTTTCATACATATGTGATAGTTCGACTGCTTTTTTTGACGTAGCTTGCTGTGTACCAATATTAATCATCCATACTGATGCATTGAGCGCCCTCTGTATTACCACATCCCTATCAGCATCAAAGGCAGTAAAGTTGGTGTGAGCGTGTATATCTATATAACGTGGTTTCATACAAAAAGAATATGAGGAATTACATAAAAAAGCCAGTATTGTTTACGTAATAAGTTTTCTGTTTTATAACACGGATCGAGCAAAAAACTTTATCATAAATTTATCATCATTTCTATAAAATATTTATTGACTCAAAGATTGATAACCTTTGGTCGTGGGCATGCTGATGGCTCAGACTCCCAACCTCATCAATTGGGAGCTTCGGGTTCGATCCCCGTCATGTCCATACACTTGATATTCACTGTATTTATATTACACTGTTTATATTGATGAGGTTGGGAAAGAAAAACCGCTTATATAAGCGGTTTTTCTTATTCCTTTCTCAAAAAGAGAGGTTTTTCAGGGATACTGTGAGTTGTGATCAATTTTTGTATAGTATGTGCAGTTTCTGGCATGAGAGGTTCGAGCATTACTGAAATTACATATAATCTCTGCACCAACTCAGTGATCACCGCCTGCCCACCCGCCTTGTCTGTTTTAACTAGTTTAAAAGGTGCTTTTTCTTGAATGAGCTGATCCGCCTGACTGATAGCATTCCAAATCACATTTGATGCTTTTTGAATATCAAACGTATTAAAAGCATTTGTGTACTCTTGAGGTACTGTTACCGTTGAAACAGCTATCGGTTTTTCAATATGCGTAACAGCCATTTTCATCACACGAGACACGAGATTACCCAGACCATTCGCAAGAGCGGTGTTATACGTATTTTTAAAACGTTCAATAGTAAACGGCGAATCTTCAAACGAACCGATCTCTCGACACACAAAATAACGAAGTGCTTCAGTGCCGTATTCTTCTACAACAGCTACAGGATCTACTCCGTTACCGAGAGATTTCGACATTTTAACCCCACCTTCCGCCGTAACAAATCCGTTTACCACCACGGTATGAGTGCTCGGCAAGTCTGCAGCAAGGAGCATCGCCTGCCACATAACAGATTGAAAACGAGTATTGTCTTTACCACAATACTGAACAGGTGTACCGTTCTGCCAATATTTTTTAAAAGTCTCCATATCAGTCGGCCAACCAACCGTAGATACATAGTTCGGAAGCGCATCAAACCACACATAAATAACATGCTCAGGATCACCCGGTACAGGAATACCCCACGACATTTTTGATGCGAGACGTGAAATACTAAAATCAATCAGACCTCTCTTTACGAACTCTTTGACCTCATTAAAACGAGAGTCAGGAACAACAGTGAATGCACCTGAATTATAGAGAGCGAGAAGTTTTTCACCAAACTTTGAAAAAGCAAAAAAGTAGTTTTCTTCTTCTCTAATTTCGAGTTCTCGATTCTGATGGAGAGGACATTTTCCGTTTACAAGTTCCGAATCAGTTTTTGCTTCTTCACAGTTAACACAGTATTTCGAACGATAATTTTTTTTATATATGTAGCCGTTCTTTTCTACCCTTTTCCATATCTCTAAAACAGCATTGATATGTGCCGTATCGGTAGTTCGTATAAAATGCGTATTACTAATACCTAATATAGGTAATATCTTTTTAAAGTTCTCAGCGTTCTCATCTACATACTGTTGCACCGGTTTACCTGCTTTTGCCGCTGCTTCAAAAAGTTTTTGACCGTGCTCGTCGGTTCCTGTATTAAAAAATACATCATAGCCTTGAAGCCTCTTTAAACGAGCAATAACATCGGCACGAATAAACTCGAGAGCATGCCCCATATGAGGCTCTGCATTTACATACGGCAATGTAGTAGTTATATAGAAAGGTTTCTTCATACTATGAGCTTATAGTGTTGTGGAGCAAAAGTCTAACGGCTTCTGTATCTATATTTTTACCTATAACAGCACAGGTGAGACGCTGTGGCACAAAGACTTCACGGGCAACACGCTGAATATCCGCTGGTGTAATCGCATTATATATATCATCAAACTCTTTCGGTGAAAGCATTTCACCTTTTGACACCTCTTGTCCGCCATAAAAATGAGCGATATCATCCGAAGTCTCGAGCCCCATCACACGGTGGGCACGAATAAACTCTTTTACTTTAGTGAACTCTTTATCAGAGACTGTATGATTTTGAATTTTTTGTATTTCACCTAAAATTGCTGAAATTATTTCAGGAACGCGTTCGGCCGTAGTGCCTGTACCTATCATAAAATTACCAAACGTCTTATATAAATTAGTTGAAGCACTTACATAGTACCCTGCCCCCATTTCTTCTCGGAGTTTTACAAACAATCGAGAACTCATACCACCTCGTAAAATAGCACGTATGATGCGGAGTATAAATCGATCTTTATGATTTGAATCAAATGCACGCCACGTGAGTACCACATGGGCCTGATCTATATCTTTATCTACAAAAACTGTTTCAGGTAATTTTTGCTCTCTATCGCGAGTAGCGAGAAGTGATAAAGGTTTTGTATCAGGAATATCTTTGAATGTCTGAGTAGCCCAATCTACCATCATCTGCTCTGATACACCTCCTGCAATAGTCACTACCAATTTTTTACCCACATACTGAGAATCCCTATAGGCTTTTATGATTGAGCGAGTAAAAGAAGATACCGTTTCTTTGGTACCGAGTACTTCTCGCTCAGCTGGTTCGCCCTGATACATATGTTGCGCAAGCGCTTTATAGAGTTTTTCTTGAGGTTCATCTGCATACATATCTATCTCACCTTTTACTACACCTTTTTCTTTTTCTATTTCAGATTCAGGAAATGTAGAATTTTTTACAATATCTGAAACAACGTCAGTAATGGTATCAAAATGTCTCACATCTGATTTTACCCAATAACCAGTTTCTTCACATGAAGTAAAAGCGTTATATGAAGCACCTATAGAATCGAGTTCTTCGGTAATATCTCTCGGTGACGGACGTTTTAATGTACCCTTAAAACACATATGCTCGAGAAAATGAGAGAGACCTGCCTGCTCAGGTCTTTCATAAAAACTACCGGTAGCAACATATAAAAGTACGGTAACTGTAGGGTTACCTATCATAGGAATAGTTACAATACGAACACCGTTTGAAAGTGTGGTTTTAGTAGGCTTCATATGTTAAAAAATTTAGCTTGAAAGCTTTTGAGAAAGATATGATACGAGATCTTTGAGTGGAATCTTTTCTTGTCCACCGGTATCTCGGTCACGCACTGTCACAGGGTTTCCATCTTTTTCAATGGTCTCAAAATCAATCGTAACACAAAAGGGCGTACCGATTTCATCCTGTCTACGATACCTCTTTCCTATCGATCCAGCTTCATCATATTCAACCGCACCTATTTCTGTTCGAAGTACTTTGTATAGCTCACGAGCCTTATCAGTGAGCGCTTCTTTATTTTTAAGGAGTGGGAATATTGCAACTTTAACAGGAGCAATGCGAGGAGATAATTTGAGGTACACTCGTTTTTCACCACCGAGCTCGTCTTCGGTGTAAGCTTGTGACAATGCGGCTAAAACTAACCTATCGAGACCGAACGTTGGTTCAATACAATGAGGAATAAATCGTGCTTTTGATTCTTCATCAAAATACGAGAGGTCGGTACCGCTCGCTTCTGTGTGAGCTTTGAGATCATAATCTGTACGGTATGCGAGACCAAGGAGCTCCTTTTGTCCAAAAGGAAAATCAAACTCGGTGTCTATAGAGCGTTTTGAATAGTGTGCCCTATCAGCAGGAGCTATTTCTATTTTATGAATACGTTTTGAATCGAGACCTATATCAGAGAGGAATGCGAGCTGTTCAGCGTAGAGAGCATCTATTGTTGCATTAACCTCTGTTTCGTTACGAGGATCAACAAAGTATTCTATTTCCATTTGCTCAAATTCACGAGTACGGAATATAAAATCTCGTGGAGCAATTTCATTACGAAAAGCCTTTCCTATCTGAGCCATACCGAATGGTAGGCGTGGATGGAATGTATCCATCACATTTTTAAAGTTTACAAACATACCCTGCGCTGTTTCAGGGCGGAGATATGAAATAGCCGATTCATCTTCGGTAGCTCCCACATGAGTTTTAAACATCATGTTGAATTGTCGTACATCAGAGAGCTCGTTACCTTCAGGACTTTTGATTTTTTTATCCTTGAGAGCCTGTGACATCATGTCGAGAGTCATACCCTTTGGATCAACACCAACTTCTTCGAGGAGATGGTCAGCTCGATAGCGCTTTTTAGTTTTTTTATCTTCTACAAGAGGATCAGCAAAACCACCCACATGACCACTCGCCTTCCATACATTTTGATTCATGAGAATAGCAGCATCCATACCGTACATATCTTCACGATCATCAACAAATCTCTTCCACCAGGCTTTCTTTATATTGTTTTTAAGCGTAACACCAAGAGGTCCATAATCCCACGTACCGGCGAGACCACCGTAGACTTCAGAGCCTTGAAATATAAAACCTCTTCGCTTTGAGAGCGATATAAGGTTTTCCATGATTGGGTTTTTATCTTCTTTTTTCATATATATGTTGATGTCTACTGTACCACGAGGTCATCACCTGTTTTAAATGAAGCATCAGTTGATATTCGTGTAGTGAGTGCCGGTGAAGTATTTTTGACAGTCACATTAGCGAACGTATCTGTTCCTACTATTGTCGACTCACCGATAATTTGAGGTGCTGTACCTATCTGATTTGCACTTGGACGAAGTGATACCTGGAATGCCACCTGACGAGCACCACTACCCACGAGAGCATTTCGTGGCACTGATCCTACTACCCAGGTAATTGTTCCATTTGTTGAATCATAGGTTATACCTGCCTCTGCGGGGGCTATAACGCTCGTCCATGACACCTGTGGGGGTAAAGCGGCAGTTACTCGTGCTCCGGTGATATTATTCGAAGTATTAGTAACTGTCCATACCACCGTATATGTGGTTACTGCATCAACACGAGGAGGCACGGGACCGGTATTAGCTATCGCACCTTGATAATGAAGTACTCGTGTCGAGAGAGCGAGGTTTGAAACCACTTTTGCAGTACGAGAAATACCTACAACCACATCACTTGGTGAACCTGTTTTATCTATACGATTACCTTTACCTGATACCGACACAACTACTGATGGTGATGTGGGTAAAGCATTACCCGAAACATCAGATACATTAAAAGTAAAACCGAGACGTCCTTCTGATCCTGGCGCTATTGAATCAAGACCCGATGTTCTCCCGGCTTCCCAAATAATAGTATTGGTGAGCGAGTCATAATATCCATCACTCACACTCACAGAACTCTTGTCGAGAACATTGCCTGACAATTTTGCTTCAATGCGGGCATTAGTAATTTTTGTGAGCCCGTTATTGACCCAAAGTATTTCACCCCGCACCGTCCTACCTGTTGTCACCACTGCATCTCCCCTATCACCATTGAGAGTCAGATCGAGACCAAAAAATGGTTTCTCGAGTGTAAACGTACTATTTCTCGTAATGATATTAGTTGCTATAGATTTTTCATCTTCTTTATCAGCAATACCTACATGAGCCTTAATATTTCGTATTTCTTCATCTTGGCCAGAAAAAGTACCTTTGAGATTTATAATACGCTTTGAGCCAGGTGCAAGATCTCCAATACGCCACACATTTTGATTAAAGGTTGCTTCAGGTGTTGCACGATCGAGAGTAAAGCCAAAAGGAAAATCGAGCACGAGAAGCACGTCTTTTATTGTAGCTGTACTATTTGAAGCAACGGTTATTTTTATGTCTGTTGATTGATTAGCAAGTGTATTTTCAGGTGCATCAACCGAAACGAGTATTGGAGAAGAAGCAATTGATACACTATAGACTTTTTCTTTAAAGAAAATAGCATTTGAATTTACTGTTCTGTATTCAGCGGTAAACTTTATCTCTCTCGACTCCCCTTCCTCACCATACATGAGAGAACTAAAAGATTTTTGAGCAATAGCTTGTGGGGCAATATTACCGAGAGATAGTCTAATTTTTGAAATATCTTTTGCAGGATCACTAGGGTCTTTTGATCCAGAGGGGTACTCGGCAATCAGATCCACAAGCTCCATATCAGTGGCGTTTTTATTTACTACAGATACCGTGAGAGCAAGAGGCTTGCCTCCATCTATAGCTGCCGGACCTTCAACCAAAATATCAACATTGTCCGCTGATATAAAGTTCTTACCCCCTACAAAAGTATAGAGACCCACCGCCATGGTAACCAAAAGGAATAAAAGTGAGGCAATAAAACCAATATGATAAACCTTTCGTATAGGTGTTATATCGTGAGGTATTTCTGTCTGAGGAGAATTGTCTGTATTCCAAGAATTTGGAACATCTGATGACTGTTCATGTATTTCATGTCGCGGAGTCTCACGTATTACATCGGTACGTGAATAGAGACCCCGTTTAAGCCTATCAAGAGCACTTTTTTTCTCACCTAAAAACATAGATACTAGTATACCATTTTAGAGCTGAGTTTCCTTGAGTGCTTTATTTATCTCGGCTATGACCTCCCTCTTCTTTTCCATAATGAGTGGCAGCACTGATGTGTCAGGTACAGGAGGTAGCACAACGATACGGTCACTATCGAGATACCCGAGGACTCTTAATGCATACATAAGCATCATTGATTCAAAGGCAACAGCCTGCTCTTTTGAAAAAGAATCTCGTATATAAAACATATACCTGAGAACATCAAATAACAGCTCATTTTTTTCTTCTCCTTGGACCAATCTACGTACTAATGTACATACTCGTGCATATACCAAAACATGCTGTTCATCTTTTATTTTCTCGGTAGCACCTGTAATACGCCATATTTCTTTACCTCGTACGAGAGAAAAAGTCGCCAGAGAATATTCTTCGAGATTAAATCGTAATTTAGAATCGAGAAGTCTCACACCTTGAGCTTTAGCAAAAATCAATCCGAAATCCTTGGTATATAGATAATAAAGCTTTGAAGCCTCACCTGAGTGATGAGACCCTAATATGATACCTTCTGTTGTATAGATAGCATAAGACACGAGATATATTCTATCAAAACTTGATTTTATGGTCCCTCTTCGGTAGAACTAGATAAACCTGTTCACCAAAAAACTCAACAAAGGAATTGTGAATAACCATCCGTTTATACTCGTGCTCGTCGGTCCATTTGCTGTCGGCAAAACAACTCTCGGCAACCGTATTATTACTGAGCTCGGTTTCAAGAAAATAGTAACCGTCACCACTCGTAAACCTCGGCCAGGTGAACGAGATGGTGTTGATTACATATTCAAGAGCCCTTACGAATTTGGGATCATGAAAGAGCGTGAAGAATTTATTGAAACAGCAGTTGTTTCTGAAAACTTCTACGGCACACCCAAAGACCAACTTCTCGCTTCTGTGAGGGAAAATGAGAGAGTAGTACTCACTATCGATATTCAAGGTCTCGCAAGTATTATTGCAATGAATGATTCTCTGTTACTCGATGCCATGCGCACCGTATACATCGAATCATCGCTCGAAAGCTCAGTCAAAAGAGCTCTCGAACGAAGCAAGATGACAGATGAAGAGCTTGGCAGACGCGTACGGCAGGCCTTGTTTGAAAAACAGATGCAGGCACACTTCACCTTTGATACGAGGCTTCACAATCATGACGGTTCCCTGGATAAAACAGGTGACCGCCTGATAACCATTGTTTCTCACTGGATCAAAGAATGTGAGAGTGAACGTTGAGCAAATCGCAGGCATACGTGCCTGCGATTTTTTATTTCTTGAATCCGAGTTTAAACCTAAACTCTTCTATAGCGAGCTCTTTTGCTTGTGGCAATGATTCATATACCACTCCTGTAACGAGGGTTACTCGTTTTATTTCATGGAGAGATGCATGAACAAGCTCTTTCGCTTTTTCATCAGCATCAAGTACAAGCACAACACGATCCCCTACAGTGAGCCCTTCTGATTTACGAAGCTCTTGGATAGCTCGAATAAGGTCTCGTGAAACACCTTCGAGACGAAGCTCTGGGGTAACTGTTGTATCGAGCATAACGGATATTTCAGCGTCTGTTGTTTTATCTGACTTTAAAACAATCTCTTTTACATTTAATTCATCCTTGATGAGATCAAGATATTCTGATGTTAAAGATACCGTAGGAATAGTTACACGCTGAAGAGGTTGTCGAACCTTAATATTTGCCTTTGATCGTTGTTCTAATCCAAGAGTAACCAGGCGACGTACATGAGACATTGATTCGAGTACAGATTTTTCAATTTTTACCGGTTCTGGCCAAGATGTGAGATGAACACTCTCTGGATCTATATCGCTCTTGAGTTTTGCATAGAGTGACTCAGCATAAAACGGAGTAAATGGAGCGAGGAGTTTTGCAAGTGTAAGGAGTACATACCGAGTCGTTTCGAGCGCAAGTTCCCTATCACGTACATCATCTGATTTAAATCGATCACGTGAACGACGTACATACCATGTAGAAAGATCATCAATAAACATACGAATAGCGCGTGTTGGTTCAAGAAGCTTGAAATCATCGAGCTTGCCTGTCATCTCTATAGTGAGTTCACCGAGTCGTGAAAGTATCCACCTGTCGAGAACATGTGTTGAATGTGGTTTAGGTATCGTTGCGTGGTTATTTTTATCTACATATAGCTCATAGAACGAAAGCACGTTACCTAATATGTTGAAAACGCGTTTTACAATGTCATCAACAGTTTTCTCGTCAAAGTTTTTTGAATCTCCCGGTTGATTTACTGAATACATCCAGAAACGGAGTGCATCCACACCATACTTTTCAATCATCTCCCAAGGATTTACCACATTACCGATAGATTTCGACATTTTCTTACCTTCTTTATCGAGGATGTGTCCAAGACATACAACATTTTTATAAGCCTTACCTTTACCCAACAGCGTTCCTACAGCATGGAGTGTGTAGAACCATCCGCGCGTTTGGTCTATGGCCTCTGAAATATAATCGGCAGGAAAACCTACTTTATCTACGTATTTTTTATTCTCAAACGGATAGTGATCCTGTGCAAAAGGCATAGCACCTGAATCAAACCACACATCCATAACCTCTTTAACGCGATACATTGGTTTACCTTTTTTACTCAAAAGCACAATGTCATCAATATATGGTTTATGGAGATCTACAGAGTAGTCTTTATCGTGTGGCAATGGCACAAATGGGAGTGGACGCACCTCAGCATTATCAAATCGCTTAAAGTCATTTACAAAGACATGCGTACCAGCTTTTTCATACCGACGGTTCTCAGGTGTATGGAGACCTGCCACCACATGGAATATCCATGCAGGACCACCATGGGTAACAATCAAAATACGTTTATTGGCATACTTTTGCTCTATCTCATAGAGAAAAGCACCGACACGCCTCTGCACATCGCGGAGTGTCTCCCCTTCAGGCATACCGCTATCAAACCACTCAGGACCGCTCGAATACATAGCATTGTGGTAATCATTCCAGTTCTTGCCATCAAATGTTCCCGGATTGATTTCTCGTATACGCTTATCCGTTATCACAGATGCTCGATCGAGACCGAGAGTGTCAGCAACAATATGTGCGGTTTCGAGTGTACGAGCAAAAGGAGATGATATGATGAGATCGATCTTTTCTTTCTTGAGCTTTTTAGCAGATTTTAAGACCTGCTCCTTACCTAAATCAGTGAGATGATCTTTTGCTTCATGACGATAGCTCACGGTCTCACTCTTGTTCCCTATCGTTTCACCATGACGCATAATAAAATACCTGTTCTGTGATGAAGAACCGTGTTTGCGAATAGTATCTATAGAGTCAACAACACAACGCTCAGTCCCATCTGTTGTCTGCCAGATAGGTAGAGGTGTACCCCAGTACCTCTCTCGGGATATTGCCCAGTCTTTAACATCCTTGAGCCACTCACCAAAACGACCATCTTTGATATGTGCTGGCTCCCAGTTTATACCCTCGTTTTCTTTGACGAGCTTTTTCTTTACGTCCGCCATGCGAATATACCAAGAGTCACGAGCAAAGTAGATGAGAGGTGTTTTACATCTCCAGCAATGTGGATATGAGTGTTCGTATTTTTCTTTTTTAAAGAGAATGCCTTTGTGAGCCAAATCTTTAATAATCTCAACAGTAGTTGCCTCATCTTTAACAAACTTACCTGCGAGAAAACCCGTGTAATCAAAAAACTTACCCGCATCACTCACGAGATGATGTTTTGGTAGACCGACGCGTGTACCGAGATCAAAGTCATCAGCACCGTACATAACGGCAATATGTACGATACCCGTACCATCAGTTGTAGTCACAAAATCAGCAGGATACACCTGAAATGCTTTTGATAGTTTTTGTTTTTCGACTGGTGAAAGATTTGCAGAAAGGAATAGATACAAAGGCTCATAGGTAATACCTATAAGTTCACTTCCCTTTACTGTTTTTATTACAGTATGTTCTTTACCCGCAAAAACAGTAGCAATACGATCATATGCGAGTACATAGGTTTTGCCTTCACAAGCAACATACGCGTAATTAATGTCTTTACCAATTGCGAGCGCCACGTTTCCAGGGAGAGTCCATGGAGTAGTTGTCCATGCGAGAAAATACGCATCATCTGAAGCTATTTTAAATGCAACATATACAGAGAGATCTTTAACTGTTGCATAACCCTGAGCGAGCTCATGCGATGAAAGTGCGGTACCACAACGAGGACACCACGGCACGATACGGTAGTCTTTATATACAAGATCTTTTTTATATATCTCAGCAAAGACAGACCAGAGAGATTCTATATACGAGTTCTCATAGGTAATATAGGGATTGTTTTGATCTACCCAATATCCGATGCGGTCAGTAAACTTCTCCCACTCATCAACATATTTCCAGACACTCTTTTTACACTCGGCATTGAATCGATCAATACCAAAAGCTTCAATGTCTTTTTTTGATGTAAAACCATGAGTCTTTTCTACTTCGAGTTCTACAGGAAGACCGTGTGTATCCCAACCACCTTTGCGACGCACATGATACCCTCGCATAGTTTTGTAGCGAGGAATAGCGTCTTTGAAAGCACGCGCCTCAATATGGTGTATTCCAGGGCGACCGTTAGCTGTTGGTGGTCCTTCAAAAAATACAAACTCTCCTTTTGGAGCAGGTTTTTCAAGGGTTTTTTCAAAAATCTGCTTTTCCTTCCAAAAAGCAAGAATTTTTTCTTCTTGTAAGGCGGTCTTTGATTTTTCTACAGGGTCGTTCATAGAGCTCTACAGTAGCAATTTTTAGCGATTTTTGGAAGAAAGGAATAAAAAAGCCCCTCACCTGTGAGGGGCCTCACGACCAGACTTGTGTCTCACCACAAACACATCATTTGACCGAAACAGTGGACGACCTACGAGATGAACTTCACGAATAATGTACTGACCTCTCTTACAGACAATCGTTGCACAGCCATGCAAATGAAATGGATCCGCTCCCAATGCAACAATACGAAAACCGTGATTAAGCATGCTCTGAAACTCGATCCTATGACTCAAATAGAGCCCAATAAGCTCACGAGTTGAAGCGTGATAGGTGCGAGCCATGCCAATCTGACCAAGAACCTCACTTGTTCGCAGCATTCTCGGAGCACCTGTAATCATATAGAGCTTATAGGTGTCACAATCACTATAATTCCAGTTAATACGAAAGGTTCTACTTGATTGAAAACGAGAGAGGTACTCCCCTTTATCAATCAAACCAGATTGTTTGATGAGGAATTCGAAATTATCACTCGTGGGATTAAAAGATTCAAATACCTTGCCCGCACTCTCCTTTGCTCGTTTTTTGCGCTCGAGAGCATGACTCACGAGATCACCTACCGTGTGGTAATTCTGAAAAGCTAAAAGAACCGATGGTTGATTCATGTTTCCCCATTATTGTCTCTGGATACCAATAAAAGTCAATTACATCTGACGTGGAATGCGGATACCGAGGAGTTTTAGTCCGTTTTCGAGCACAATACGTGTTGCCTGCGTAATTGCCAAACGATACGGTGACAAAGGGTCACTTGTATCTACAATTTTTGTAGACGCATACCATGCATTAAAAAGTGATGAAGTCTCTATGAGATATGTTGCAATGTAGTGGGGTGATTTTTCAGTAGCGCTACGGGTAACAACTTCAGGAAAACGTGAAAGCTGTCGCACAAGTGGCTCTATATCGGCATTTTTTGTACCCACACTCGGTTTTATTTTTTCTTTTTTTGCTTTATCAAGAATAGATTGTGCACGCACTGCGGTATAGAGGAGATATGGACCTGAATCACCCTCAAAAGATATAGATTTATCGAAATCATAAATAATATCCGAAGCAGTTGTCTGTTTTAAAATAGAGTATTTAATAGCAGCAACCGCAATGATTTCACTCGCTTCTTTCTTTTCTTTATCCGTCATAGGACGGTCGGCTAATTTTTGGAGCACAAGCTGCTCGACATCCCCCATGAGAGATTCTCCTGTAATCACATTCCCCTTACGAGACGACATTTTACCATCGGCAAAACGCAGCATACCATGAGCAACGTGCTCGGTAACTTTAGCTGCTTCTGGCTCGACTATCTCAAGGGCTTTGAGAAGTACGTGGAAATAATCACGAACTTCATTACCAGTAACAATGATTGATTGGTCAGGACGAACCTTTTTCCATTTTTTAGTATTGAGACCGAGCTCTTTTGCTTCGTAGGTGGCGAGACCGTGTGAGTTTACAAACACGCGTGTATGGAGCTTTGAATCAAACTTTTCACCTTTAAAGACAATGGCACCTTCTGATTTTTCAAATATACCTTTTTCGAGAAACTCATTAACAAGTGCCATACCATCATGCACCACTTCACTCTCGAGAACATAATAATCAAATTTTGTTCCGAGTTTCTTATAGATTTCTTCAAAATGATCGAGGCTCCATTTACGGCCGAGTTTATAGAGCTTCATCAACTTACGATCTTTACCTTCAAAAATCTTTTTATTAAGAGCCTCGATCTCAGTCTTTGCACTAGGATCGCTCTCGTATGCAGTTGAACCTTCTACATAACACTCGCCGAGAAATGCAGTACGTTCACTGAGAGACGCTCTCTTGCTCGGCATTCGATCTTGGTGTTTAAGGAGCGCCCACATAGCACGAGCCACATGAATACCCACATCTCCCTGATAACACATACGACGCATCTTTACACCCTGTGATGCAATTAAGCGAGAAATAGATTCACCAATGGCGTTTGCCATGAGATGACCAATATGAAACACCTTGAATGGATTTGGGTCAGTATACTCTACAAGTACCTTTTGTCCCCTACGTTCATTTGAATTACCATAGAGATCTTTGCGTTTGAGAATGGTTTCTATTTCAGTACCAAAAAAACGTTTTGATAGATAGAAATTGATAAAGCCTGGACCTGCCACTTCTATCTTTTCAACATATTCGATAATTTTTTCACGGAGTGCCTGGGTAATTTTCTCAGCGAGCTCACGTGGGTTTACACGCGCTTGTTTTGCGAGAGCAAGAGCAATATTTGTTGCAAAATCACCATGGAGAGGATCCGCGGGATGTTCGAGTGTAATCCCCTGCGTCGAGAGGTTCATCTTCTTTAAAACCTCTTCTATATTTTTTTTAATTTTTTGTTGTATATCCATATATCTCGTATGTAACGTAGTTATTTCTCTATACTATTTTCCCGTACTTCCGAAACCACGTTCACCTCTATCGGAGATGGATAATTTATCCTCGGTCACTTCTTTAAATGAAACATCTTCGTATCGATGAATAATCATCTGAGCTACTTTGTGACCAGGTTCAAAAGTATATGGCTCTTTACCAAGATTCATAACACCTACGCGCACTTCCCCACGGTATCCAGAATCCACTACGTTACCGTAGGTTATAATGCCGTGTTTAAAAGACAAACCAGACTTTTCATAAATAATACCTACGTGATTTTTTGGTATTTCCATTTTATAACCCGTGTTAATAGCAGCTCGTTCCATAGGCATGAGGGTGACGCGCGAACTTACAAAGAGATCAAAACCCGCGTCTCCCGGGAGAGCAAATTTTGGCATAGGCACCTGATTATTGAGCCGTACTATTTTCAGTGTTTTTCTCATGCTTTTACTATAGCAAAAAGCCATAAAAAAGCCCGCGACCAGAGGTCGCGGGCTTCAACACCCTTCTACAGGAGATGCTGTACTGCATCAAACACTTTTTGATGAATCGCTTCACGAGAAAGCATGGTGTTTCGAGGCGCACAGCTGATTTTTACCCAATTATTAGCACTTTTTACGATAGAGAGAGCACTCTCTTGTGACTTTACCTGATGCTTTACGTTCTGTTCGGCGAGATCAGGTTGTTGTCCTTTTTCTTGGGCGCGAGCGCGAGCGAGCGCCACAGAAACTGTCACAGGAACATGGAGATAAACAATCACGTCTGGTCTCGGCAGACCAAATACACGAAATTCGAGATCATCGAGCCATGAGAGAAACTCTTTTCTCACCGAAGCCTGAGAAATCTTGCCTCCTTGATGTATCTGATTTGCACTCACATACCTATCGAGTATCACAACCTTGCCCTCCCCCAACCATTTCTCAATCAGAGGCTTTGTTTCAAACCGATCAGCAGCATAGAGCACCGAAGCAATCTTGGGATCCGTTCCGATAAAATCACCCCTCTTGCCATCAAGACATTCACGAATGAGACCTCCCATGACATTGTCTTTATAGCGAGGAAAATCGATTGTTTCCGCAGCTCGAATTTTTCTGATAGCCTCAACCAGAAGAGCTGTTTGAGTAGCCTTGCCTGAACCATCACCACCATCAATTACTATGAGAACACCTTTCTTTGTCGATCGTTTCTGTAATGAGCGAGTTTTCATATCTAAGGCTAGTATATTACGCTCGGAGTATTTTATCTATTTTTAAAGCGAGAGACTTCATATCTTTTTCTTTTTTACCTCGCGTAGTCTCCCCTGCGGTACCGAGTCGTATACCTGATGGATCAACTGGTGGACGTGTATCGTATGGAATACCGTTTTTATTTACGATAATGCCAGCCTTTTCGAGTTTATCGTTTGCCTCTTTACCGCTCAAACCTGCACCATTCATCCATACATCAACAAGAATGAGATGTGTATCTGTGCCTCCTGATATAACTCTCCACCCGAGACGCGTGAGTTCATTCGCGAGCACCTGTGCGTTTTTTATAATCTGTCGTGCGTATTTTTTGAAAGCAGGTGCTTGTGCTTCTTTGAGGGCAACAGCAATAGCAGCTGTTTGATTCATGTGAGGGCCACCCTGAAGACCTGGGAATACGGCTTTGTCTATTTTCTTATAGAGCTCCCTCTCATCAATGCGAGAAAAAATCAGAGCACCTCGTGGACCACGGAGAGTTTTATGTGTGGTAGTTGTAACAATATCAGCATAAGGAAACGGTGATGGATATACACCCCCTGCTACGAGCCCTGCAATATGAGACATATCAACCATGAGATATGCCCCGCACGCATCAGCAATTTCTCTAAACTTTTTCCAATCAATTGTACGTGGGTACGCGGTAAAACCAGCAATAATCATTTTTGGCTTTTCACGGAGAGCAATTTCATGGAGGTTTTTATAATCGAGCACTTCAGTGTCTTTAGAAACACCATATGGTACCTGAGTAAAAAACTTTCCTGTTGCAGATACTTTGTGTCCATGGGTGAGATGACCTCCATGATCGAGAGACATACCCATAACACGATCCCCTTTTTCCAAAAGACCTACATACACAGCAAGGTTTGCGGGAGACCCGGAGAGAGCCTGTGTGTTTACATGCCACTGTGTCGGTTTTAATCCAAATAGTTTGAGCGCGCGTTCACCTGCAATGTCTTCAATACGATCAATAACTACATTTCCTCCGTAATATCGTTTACCTGAATACCCTTCAGCATATTTATTGGTAAGTTCAGAACCGAGAGCTGAAAGCACATCTTTTGAGACATAGTTTTCTGAAGCAATGAGGTTTACTACACTTTTTTGTCTCTTTTTCTCTGCCTGAATGAGTTTTGCTATCTGTATATCTTTCATAGGTATAAAAGTATTATGTCTGTCTAAAAAACTATATCACGCACCTACCCTTTGGGCATTATTGCCCATCTTTCATGATCGTGTCTTAAAAAAGAAAAACCTTTTGTATTTTACACACGAGATATACAATAGTTTTATGAAAATAATAATTGTTGATGATGTTGCACCCGAAGCAAACGCTATGCTCCAGGCGCTCTATTCCCGTAGTCCAAAAAGCGTAACCGAGCATCTCGAAATCGTTCGAACCGCCGGTCCAGAAAAATTTATGGCCTCATACTATGTAGGATATGGACATAAATCTATTGGTGATTGCGGAACCACGTCTATATTCGTCGAAAATGTGAGCATGCTCGTTGCAAAAGCTGTTCAGGACTGGGCACTCTATAACGGACAAGAGGCTTCTACCCGTTATCTCGATATGTCAAAACAAGAGGTACTGAATCCTCTCGGCACAAAAGAAGGTAAAGCTATTCAAGACGAATGGATGCGTTTCTATACCCACACCCTCGAAGCACTCATTCCTAGTCTAAAGACTCGCTTCCCTATAAAAGACGGTGATAATGAAAAAGTCTACGAAAAAGCTATTCGTGCAAAAGCATTTGATATAGCACGAGGTTTCCTCCCTGCTGGTGCAACTACCTATGCAAGCTGGCACACCAATCTCCGTCAGGCAGCAGATCATTTGAAAGAAATGCGCCACCACCCCCTCCCTGAAGTTCGTCAGACCGCAGGAGAAATAATGAAATCACTCCAGGTAAAATATTCTTCGAGCTTCCTCCACAAAGAATACCCTCTCGAAGAAGCTTATGTGGCACAGAGCGTTGCTGAATTTGCATACTTTGATGACAGCTCAATCAAAAAGTTTACATATAAAAACCGTCTCGATATCAAAGGTCTCACACAACACAAAAAGTTATTAAAAAATCGTCCCGCAAAAGCAGAGCTCCATCAGAGATTCCGTCAGTATGGAGATGTGCTATTTTCTTTCCCTCTCGATTTTGGATCATACCGAGATCTCCAGAGACAGCGTAGTGCTATCCAAGAAATGCCTCTCCTCAGCACCAGGCATGGTTTTCACCCATGGTACCTCGAACAGCTCACGCCTGAACTCCGCAAAGAAGCGCTCGCAGTACTCAAAGCTCAAAAAGCTCGTATAGCAAAATTAAAGACAACTAAAGAAATAAAACAGTACTATACGGCTATGGGTTATATAGTTACCGTAAAAATGTCATGTTCACTCCCTTCTGCTGTCTATATTGCTGAACTACGATCAGCAGATACTGTACACCCAACACTCCGTGTCGAAGCTCAAAAAATGGGAGATGTCCTCTCAAAAATCGTGCCAAACCTCACCATGCATCACGACAAGAGCCCAGGAACATGGAATATCAAACGTGGCTCACAAGACATTGTAAAGAAAAATTAGACAGTTTAAAAATTCCGAGTCGTACTCGGGATTTTTTATTGACCTGTTATTCATAGTGAACTACTATTTTTATGAAAATAGTTAACTACACAACTCAACAATGTCAGTTTTCTACTATGCACACTGTCAAAATATATCCCGGCATCGCTCTCACGCACGCCGATAGTGAAATTGAGCGCAATCAAATTCGCACACTCATCCACTGGCTCCAAACCAGCTTTGAAAACGCAGTTGTCACACTCTGGGCGTTTGATCTCACCACATGGACACCTATTCAAGTGCCTGATGTGGCCGAACATGATCTCAGTCTTATTTCAAAGGCAGACCTTACGATCTTTTTCTACCTCAAATCCGCCGGCTCAGATGGCCGTGGAGGAGAAACTCGTATGGCAGTTGAGTGGAAAAAGCAAACCCTTGCTTTCAAAGCGCCTGGCGTTGGTATCAGCAAATTCGCCGTCGACGATCTGGCTAAAATCGGGGTTAGTATCCAAGAATTTCAAACACTCGAGGATATGCGCCAAGCAATCCAAGCGGCCATCTCAGGAATCCTTTCAGAAAAGAAGTGTGCCGGCGAGCAGCTTCGACTAATCTAAGTCAGTATCGACCACCTTTAATTGGTGGTTTTTTATTTCATATTTTTATACGTCTCAACTTCTGAATTCAAAATATCGAGTTCTACTCCCGCTTCTTTAAATACTTCCTTACTGCGCTTTGAAGCGTGGTAATCCTTTGCTGAAACGACACGGAC